>Ga0310329_10157_pt1 | contig 9210 bp, 9 predicted proteins | sample LakSupDCLTotalD7_FD_195543 | JGI IMG/M metagenome (GOLD analysis project Ga0310329, IMG submission 195543) | Enriched freshwater cyanobacterial communities from Lake Superior, Ontario, Canada - SU02.DCL.Total.D7 (v2) (version 2) | ecosystem: Environmental > Aquatic > Freshwater > Lake | place... | reverse complement strand
AAACCGATCCGCTGGCTGATTTGGCATGGGTGATGTTGCACAGTGATTAGATAAGTAACTGGAAAAAGCCTTTTTTTATGGGTTTTTCAGGCCACAACGCCCGTAAACGCTTTGGGCAGCATTGGCTGAAAGATGCTGCTGTACTAAATCAGATCATTGAGGCTGCTGAATTATCAGCTTCTGACATTGTTTTGGAGGTTGGTCCTGGTCGTGGCGCCCTTACCCAGCGCCTATTGAATCAGCCCCTGTTACGCCTTGAAGCAATTGAGTTGGATCGTGATTTAGTGCAGGGTTTGCAGCAGCAATTTGGAGCTGATCCGCGCTTCCATCTACAACAAGGCGACGCCCTAGTAGTGCAACTTCCAGAGGCAAATAAGGTTGTTGCAAATATCCCTTACAACATCACAGGCCCTCTCCTGCAGGTGCTGCTTGGCCGCCTTGATCAACCGGCGCCCCATCGCTTCCAATCATTGGTTTTGCTTTTACAAAAGGAGGTGGCGCAACGTATTACGGCAGCAGCTGGGGATAGCAATTTCAGTGCCTTGAGTGTGCGAATGCAATTGCAATGCAATTGTTATTCGATTTGCGAAGTGCCACCCCGTTGTTTTGAGCCCCCTCCCAAGGTTATGTCTGAAGTGATTTGCCTAAAACCGCTTGCAACTTTGCTTGATGCTCAGATCGCTAAAATTGTTGAGCAACTTTTAACTGCCGCCTTCGGTGCTCGGCGCAAAATGATACGTAATACGTTGGCAGCTTTTGCGGAAGGGGAGACATTTCAAAACTGGTTAGAACAAGCACGTGTTTCTCCCGAACAAAGGCCCCAGGAAATTAGCCCTGATAAATGGGTAGCGTTAGCATCTTCATTACCATCAAAACTTTGAATACAAGAAATCTTATAAAAGCACCAGCGAAGCTCAACTTGCATCTGGAAGTTTTGGGATTACGCGCAGATGGATTCCATGAATTGGCCATGGTGATGCAAAGCATCGATCTATTTGATTTGATCAGTGTTGAGGCTGCAGATCCAGGTGTGGTGCTGCTTGAAAGTTCTGATCCTCAGCTGGCGGTAGATCAGAGCAATTTGGTTGTTAAAGCGGCCCATGCCCTTAAAACCCATTGTGGCCGCCCTGAACTGGCTGCAAAATTGCAGCTTAAAAAAAATATTCCAATCGGGGCTGGGCTAGCTGGCGGATCCAGCGATGCCGCCAGCACCCTGCTCTTGCTAAATAGATTTTGGCAACTTGATGTTTCGATGCTGGAGTTGCAGTTACTGGCTGCGGAGCTGGGATCTGACGTGCCTTTTTGCCTAAGCGGTGGCACTCAATATTGTTTTGGCCGTGGCGAGAAACTAGAGCCTCTGCCGAGCACACCAGCCCTTGGCGTTTTGCTTATCAAAGATCCATCAGCTCAGGTGAGCACCCCATGGGCCTATGGCCAATGCCGCCAATTGAGGCAGGAGTTTTACTTAGATGCTGAGCAGGATTTTGAGAATCGACGCGCTCAACTACGCCAAAAATCAAATCAGCAATGGCATGAGTTGCGTAATGATTTGCAAGAGGTGGTGGCCCCTTCTGTTGCAAGTGTGCGCTCTGGGTTAGCACTGCTCAAAAGCAGCGCCCAGTTGCTTGGGTGTGCCATGAGCGGCTCAGGCCCAAGCCTTTTCGGTTTGTTTTTAGATCGCAGCCTGGCTTATGCAGCCGAGCAGCAATTACTGCCTGCGTTGCGGAAGAATGGATTCGATCATTGGGTGTGTGAGTTTGAGCCAGCTAGAAATTTCTAAAAGCGCTGAGAAAGCAGTAGTTAAAAAGGGCCCCTTGAGCTACTTGAGTGGCAGTCTTACCAGTGCCCTTTTTTGTGGTTTGGCGATCAGCATTACCTGGCGCATCATTGGTTACTACAGCGACAGACCGCCCCATTACAGCCAGCGAATAGCTCAATCCATTGCTACAGCTGTGAAAACATTATTAATAGGGAGTGGTTGCCTCGCTACGTTCACCTGTGGCTTGATCAGCATTGGTTTGTTTTTGCTCTTCATCCGCTCACTCCTACCTACTAAGCCCATACCTGCCGATTAAGCTCACTTCACACGAGATAAAACTATGACTCCCCATGACTTGGGGTTACTGGCCCTGCTGCTCTCCCCCGGACTGCTGCTATCGGTTTTATTGCTCACCACCTTCGCCGCTGGTGGCTAGGGCCCTGTCCCGCTGATAGGTTGGGCCCTGCCGGAACAAGCCGGCCCTCTGTGTGCCCTTACTTTTGTGGCTGAAACCCTTCTTTTTAACGCTCTACGCGAAGCTATCGATGAAGAGATGGCTCGCGACCCATACGTTTGCGTGATGGGTGAAGATGTAGGCCAATATGGCGGGTCTTATAAGGTTACAAAAGATTTATATGAAAAATACGGAGAATTAAGAGTACTTGATACTCCTATTGCTGAAAATAGCTTTACTGGAATGGCTGTTGGTGCAGCAATGACCGGGTTGCGGCCAATCGTTGAGGGGATGAATATGGGATTTTTATTGCTTGCTTTTAATCAAATCTCTAACAACATGGGAATGTTGCGTTATACCAGCGGTGGTAATTTCACAATTCCCACTGTTGTACGCGGACCAGGAGGTGTGGGTCGCCAACTGGGAGCAGAACATAGCCAAAGATTAGAGGCTTACTTTCATGCCGTCCCCGGGATAAAGATTGTTGCCTGCAGCACCCCAAAGAATGCTAAGGGGCTTATGAAGGCTGCGATTCGTGATAATAATCCAGTTTTATTTTTTGAACACGTGCTTCTTTATAACTTGAGTGAAGAAATCCCTGAAGGCGAATATACCTGCGCATTAGATAAGGCGGAGTTGGTAAGAGAGGGTAAGGACATAACACTACTTACCTATTCGCGTATGCGTCATCATTGTTTGGAGGCGGTGAAGCAGGTGGTTGAAAAGGGCTACGACCCTGAGTTAATTGATTTAATTAGTCTTAAACCATTTGATATGGATCTTATAAAGCAATCCGTTGCCAAAACCCATAGGGTTGTAATAGTTGAAGAATGTATGAAAACAGGTGGTATCGGGGCCGAGTTGATTGCTTTAATTGTTGAACATTGCTTTGATGATCTCGATGCACCTCCAGTGCGTTTATCTAGTCAGGATATTCCAACTCCATATAATGGAAAATTGGAGAATTTAACAATTATTCAGCCCCATCAAATCGTATCAACCATAGTTTCTATGGTGCAGCGATGACTAAATCTCAAGGCTGGTTAGCCTTAATACTAGCTCTTGCAATTGGCAGTGTACTTGTTTTACGTAGCTTGCCACTTTCCTTGGGGTTAGATCTCAGAGGGGGATCACAATTAACACTTTTAATAAAACCAGCTGGTGCAATAAAAAGAATAGAGCCCAACAAATTAGAGGCTGTTAAGGATGTTCTTGAGCGCCGAGTTAATGGCTTAGGGGTATCGGAGGCAACGGTAACTAGTTCCGGAGAAGATAAAATTATTGTGCAATTGCCTGGTGTGCAGGATCCCCGTAAAGCAGCGGAGGTGCTTGGCACTACAGCAATGTTGGAGTTTAGGGCACAGAAACCTGATACCGAACAGGAGATGACAGGTTTAATGAGGCTGAAACGTTTGCTTGTTGCAAAATTAGATCAATTGGTGGGTAGGGATAAAAAGGGGCCTGATGTAGATAAATCATTAAATGAATTGCTTAAATCGTTAAATCTCAATTCACCTGAGGGGGCATCTGAGCAGCAACAATTAGAGGCGATTCTTACTGACACAAATAGACGCATAGTTTCTCTTTTCGAAGCTCCCGCTTTCACAGGTACTCACCTAATAGATGCTGGCAGACAGCAGCAGCCCAATAGTCAGGCTTGGGAAGTAACGCTGAGATTTGATCGTATCGGTGGAGATGAGTTTGCAGCATTAACAAAATCCATTGCTGGAACAAATCGTCTGCTTGGAATCATGCTTGATGGCAATTCAATTAGTGAGGCTAGTGTTGGAGCTCAGTTCGCCACAGCTGGTATTACCGGCGGTTCTGCAAGTATTACCGGTCAATTCACTGCTGAGCAAGCGCGCAACCTTGAGGTGCAGTTAAGAGGGGGAGCTTTACCATTGCCTGTTGAGATTATTGAAAATCGTTCCGTTGGCCCCACCCTTGGCGCCGAGAATGTACGCAATAGCTTGGTAGCAGCAGTGCTTGGAATTGCACTTGTTGGAGTATTTATGATTATTATCTACAGAGTGCCTGGAGTTGTTGCAGTGCTGGCACTTTGTTTATATGCTCTTTTTAACTTAGCAATTTATGCACTTATACCTGTTACTTTAACATTGCCGGGAATCGCCGGTTTTATACTTTCTGTTGGCATGGCAGTTGATGCAAATATCTTGATCTTTGAGCGCACAAAAGAAGAGCTTCAAGACGGTAACAGTTTATTTAGATCTGTTGAGGCTGGATTTTCAAGGGCTTTTTCATCAATATTTGATGGTCATATAACCACACTAATTAGCTGTGCAGCTCTCGGCTGGTTGGGAACGGGTCTTGTTAGGGGTTTTGCTATAACCCTTGCCGTGGGTGTTCTACTCAGTTTATTTACAGCCCTCACCTGCAGCAGAACGCTGCTGCGTTTAGTTCTTAGTTATCCAGCCTTGCGTAGACCCGAATTCTTTTTGGGTTCCCCTTCTCAACCATGACATCTTCCAGCGGCGCTTTGCTGCGAGAACCCTCCTTCCGCATTAATAAATACCGGCGCTTTTGCTTGGTATTAACAATTGTTTTGCTCATTTTAAGTATTTTGGGATTGCTTTTAAGTTGGCTTTCACCAATTCACGCTCCGCTTAGGCCAGGGCTTGATTTCACTGGTGGCACTGCAATCCAGGTGGAGCGAATCTGTAGCCCCAGCTGTAAGAGTTTTTCTATGGAGGAATTACGTAAAACACTCCCTGCAAATGCTGTAGTTCAAACACTTGATGCTGGTAAAGCCATCAGCGTTCGAACAATTGCCCTCAGCCCTGCCCAAAGTGGGGAAATCGTTGAATCATTGAATAGGGTACTTGGCCCGATCCAATCCAGTGATACCCAAATAAATACGATTGGACCCTTGCTTGGCTCCCAGCTCCTGCGTAGTAGCTTGCTTGCTCTGATTGTTAGTTTAGCTGGCATCGCTATCTATATTTCTCTTAGATATGCCCGTTTATATGCTGCTATGGCTTTAATGTGTCTTGTTCATGATGTAATACTTACCTCTGGTATTTTTGCCTGGCTAGGTTTGCTTGCAGGCGTTGAGGTTGATAGTCTATTTGTTGTAGCCGTTCTTACAATAGCAGGGTATTCAGTGAATGATACTGTAGTTATCTTTGATCGTATTCGTGAGCAGCAGCAGGTGCTCCCTGATCTTACTGTTGAAGACCAGGTTGATCGTGCCGTAGCCGGTACATTAAAACGCTCATTTTATACAATTACCTCAACTATTTTACCTATTATTGCTTTGATTTTATTTGGAGGGGAAAGCCTATATTGGTTTGCGGTAGCTTTATTGATTGGAGTGTTAATTGGTGGTTGGTCTAGTATTGGTTTGATTCCGCCATTACTTCCATTGCTTGGTGGCAAACTCCCTTCAAAAAGTTCTACAAACAACTCAGAGTTAGCCGCGTGAGATTTAGGCAACTTGTAGCACTAACGGTTTGGTTCCTAGCTTTAAGTGAACTGCGTATCGAATTAATCTTACTGTTTCAGCACTTCACGTGGACGAGTTTTTTATATGCAATTTCAACAAATAAATTAGCAGCAATAATGTTGATTATTGCTCCACTTTATTACGCGCGGGCAGGTAGGCCTTTAAAGTCCAGCGATCCATAATTTCTTTAACAAAAATTTCTTCAAGTAAAACCTGTAGTACTACTATTGTTGGTAGCGCTAATAAAACTCCCGGAAGACCAAGCAATGCGCCAAGGCTTAATTGAGCCATAAGAGCAACAGTTGGCAACAAATTTACTGTATGTTTTAGAAGAATTGGAGTTATTAGGAAAGCTTCTGCGTTTTGAATTATGAGCCTCATTATTATTACCTGTAAGCTTAGCAATGGAGAAATTAGTAATGCCACTGCCGCTGGTACTAATGTTGCTACCGTTGGCCCGATGGTTGGTACAAATGTTAATGCTCCGCAGATGATTCCACTTAATAACGCCAACGGCACTTTTAACCATGCAAGACCAGCCCAGGTAACCAAAAATACCAATGAAGCAGAAATTGTCATTCCAGCAAGCCACCCACCAAGGGCTGCTCTGCAATCTCCCAGCAATCTTTTAACGTGTTGCCTATAGAATCGTGGGCTTGAGGAAATAATTAAACGGGTATGGCTTGGTGGATCTAAGCATAACAAAATGGCCAATAAACTCATCAATATAATTTGCAATGAACTGTTTACAGCTCCTCCTGCAAAGCCTAATAATTGACTACCAAACGGTTGAAGTTTTTGTAGGTTAGAGATTGAATTTAATGATTTAAAAGCGATTTGAAGATCTTGCAAGCCTTTTATTTCCCCGGTAAGTAGAAATAATTTTTGAATAAGTATTGGAAGTAATTGATTTAAGGTTTTAATTTGCTCCAATAGATCTGGCAACAGCAGTGTGCCTAATTCCCATCCCAGGAAACATAGCAGCGCCAATACAACTAATAGTGCTTGCGGTCTTTTCAATCTCAATCGTCGAATTAATATTTGCACCGGGACGTCCAGAGCAACAGCCATCACAATTGCACCAAATAAAACCAGAAGTACCCAACGTAATTCCCAGGCAAGTACGCCAAGGCCTAGTAAGGCGATGCTCCCAAGCAATGCAGGCCAATTAAAAGCTTGGCTCGGGCGATTCATGCCCTTAATGGCTTCTTCCAGCCATCAAGTAAATCATTAATTAATAAATCCCTAATTAACACTTGAAAACATACAGCCATCGGTAAAGCAAGAATTAAACCCAACGGACCAAAAATTAGTGTGAACCCCACCTGCGCCGCTAGGGTTAGGCCGGGTAATAAACGAAGTTGGTGATGCATTACAGATGGGGTAATTACATAACTTTCTAAATTCTGAATTATTATGTATAGAGCTAAAACAGCTGCTGCCTTCCATGGCGATTCCAAAACAGCAACAGCCATTGGGAAAATAGTTCCAATCGTGGGTCCAACATTTGGTATTACATTTAGTAATCCAGCTAAAATACCATTTGCAATTGTAAGTTTTACCCCTAGCAAACTAAGCCCAATAAATGCTAGTAATCCTACACATATTGAACTTAATAACACGCCAAACATCCAGCTTTTTAGGGCTAATCCGCATTGATCAAGTACTAGTGCAAACTTTTTTCTGTAAAAGGATGGTGCTAAAGATACAGCCACTTGGTAGTAACTCTTGGGTTGAGCTGCAAGCATTACCGTAACGGCCAATACAAATAATGATTGCAGGGCAGCTGCGCCGATATTACCTACAAATCCAAGTATAGGTTTAACACCTCCGCCCAAATTGAAATCTGATTTTTGACCCATTTTTATGAAATAATTATCACTTAATCCTGTTAAATATGTAGCTGCTTTTGGCAGTTGATCGAGCAATTCTCTAAATTGTTCTATAAATGGTGGAACAAGTTGTGAAACCAGCAATGATACTGAAAGTATAATTAGTCCCAAAGCCATAAATAAAGCCTGCCAGCGCTTTATTTTTAGGCTCTGCTCAATGCCGCTCACTAGGCCCGATAAGGCTACACATAACACCACAGCAGCAAATAGTTGTATTAATAATTCGCGCAATTGCCAGCAAATTGTTGCTGCAGCCAGCAGGGCAAGCAGGCTGCACCATTGGGCAAAACCCATCCGAGCCTCAGCTCTGGTTGAATCCAAGTTCATGGCTTTCTGCGTAGCGCTCAGCAAAGCGCATGAAACGCTCAAAGTCTGCCTCACTTTTCCAGGTATAGGTAGCTTCAAGAGCGCTGGCTTTGCCATTCACAAAGCGACCTTTCACATCTCTTGTGATTAATTCCCCTTCATCATCGAGCAGAAACATGCCTGTGATATCTCCCACGGCGTTCGGTGCTAGAGCGTCTGGTTCTTCAAAAATGAATAGTGCCTGCCCAGTCATACCGTCCCGTGAGCGGGTGAGCTTAATTTCTGGTATCACCGTCTCATCAACACCACGAAAAAACTGAATTGAGGCAGTCATCACATCACCCTTAAAGCGAGAAGCTTAAGCACCTTCAGGCAGCAGCAGCATTTCGGCAATTGTTTCAGCAGTTTTGCCTTCCCCTGCGATGCGTTTAAAGCCCATCTGCCTTTTTTGCAGCTCCTTTATGTAGTAACGGTCGTAGTAGTCAAGGATTTCTGCGCATGCAGCTTCAAGGTTGCCGTTGCGAATATTGGTAATTGCATTTGCGGTGCGTTGAGGCCCGAGCCGCCGGCTTAACCGCTGGGTAGCTTCAATTAATCCTTCAATCTCCTGCCTGCCGTAAACCTCCACAAGCAGGTTTATTCGCTCTGCTTTTGAACGCTCAAGCAACACCAGCGGGGCCGTTTGCATCTGTTTCCAAATACCGTTAGGAATGCGGCAACGCCCCACTTGGGCGCTTTCTGCCTCTAGCCAGATCGGACTGTTGCCCTCTTGCTTATGCAAGCAAATAGCAAGGCAATTCTCAAAATGTTCGCTACTTGGCTGCGCTGGTAAGCCAAGAGCACCAAAGCTGCTGCCTCGATGGCTTGCGAGCGCTTCAAGGTCCACCATTGCCCCCCCTTTTTCAGCAATGGATTGCAGCACTTCAGTTTTACCGCTGCCGGTGCCGCCTCCAAGTATCTGCAGGGGCCATTGCTGCTCAAACAAAGCAAGGGCCCAGTTCCTGAAGCGTTTGTAGCCACCATCGAGCAATTGCACCTCAAGGCCAATTGTTTTTGCTAACCAGCCCACGCTGCCGCTTCGCATTCCACCGCGCCAGCAGTAGATCTTCAGATTCCCCTCAGGTGCTAAACCTTTTATTTTTTGCGCAAGTTTTCCAAGCCGGGGCCCCACCAGCTCCAGCCCCAGCTGAGTAGCAGCATCTGAACCCAGTTGTTTATGGGTGGTTCCAATTAAACAGCGTTCTTCATTGCTGAATAGCGGCAGGTTGCTAGCCCCTGGGATATGGCCCTGTTCAAATTCTGCAGGGCTGCGCACATCAATGAGAGGTGCTGAATT
>Ga0310329_10149_pt1 | contig 9415 bp, 9 predicted proteins | sample LakSupDCLTotalD7_FD_195543 | JGI IMG/M metagenome (GOLD analysis project Ga0310329, IMG submission 195543) | Enriched freshwater cyanobacterial communities from Lake Superior, Ontario, Canada - SU02.DCL.Total.D7 (v2) (version 2) | ecosystem: Environmental > Aquatic > Freshwater > Lake | place... | reverse complement strand
ACCAACGCCTTCGCCAAGACCAAATCCAAATCCAGATCGAGATCGAGATCAAGATCAAAAACCTCGGCCAACAGCTTCTGCTTCGCCCGCGCCAAGGTCTGCACCCCGAGCATCAGCACCAGCACCGGCGCCAACAGCTCCATTGGCTACATCCGCTCCAGCAGCATCGCCACCAGTTGCACCCGCGCCAGCAGCAGCAGCTCCATTAGCTGCATCCGCATCCGCAACTGCACCTGCATCAGCATCACAAGTATCTGCAGCCGCTGTAACGCCTACTGCGTTAGCGCCAATAGCTCTCGATCGAGTTGCATCGGCGCAGGTGGTTGCTTCATTGGAACAATCTGAACAAAGAAATAGTGAAAAAGTAGCTGTTGCCCTGGGGCTCTCGTTGCAAGAATCTACGAAAGCACCCAGCACAGTTGATATTCAAAATGGCTTAAAGGCAGCAATTGCATCAGTAAGAACAGCAGCTGCAAAACAAGCAGCACTAGGGCTTGATCCAGGGCTTGGCTTGCTAGCAAGTGCTGCAAATAACAGCCAGGCTCTACTTAGTCCTTCTTTTAATCGTGCTGTTTATAACCCAGCCGTTTTGCATTTGCGCTACTCCAATGCTGCTGTTGGCGGCTTTGATGCCCAATTAGATTTGGTCTTAATTACAGCAACAGGCGAACCAAAAGGAATCCGTGTGCCCCTGCGCCAAGCTGATTTTCGCGATTCATTGCAAAAACTCTACGGGGCGCTTTCCCGTCAGGAAAATCTGGCGGTTAATGATGCGAATGGGCCTTCCCGCAGTTTATATCGGCAAATTTTTGCTTCCCTAGAGCCAATGCTGCAAGAGCAAAAGATCACCACCTTGCTACTAAGTGCTGATCAAGGTTTACAGGCAATTCCCTATGCGGCATTACACAATGGCAAGCAATTTCTAGGCGAACAATATGGTTTATCACTTACGCCTTCTCTGAATCTCACCAATCTTCAGGCACCACTCGGTCGCGGCGGTGATCTGCTTGCCCTAGGCGCATCCCGCTTCGATGGCTTGGCACCTTTACCGCTGGTGCCAGAGGAATTGCGGGCGGTTTCCGTTGGTCAGAAATCAGAGATTTTTCTTGATCAAGCTTTCACACCAAGCTCCCTTTTGATATCAGCGGCTGAACCGCGCTTTCGACGTGTTCATGTAGCTACCCATGCTGAATTTTTGCCTGGAGGTCCATCCCAATCGCGCATATATACCGGCACAGGAGCTATTGCTCTTAAGGAATTTGCCAGCTTACGTAGTCGCCGCGCTGATGCCAGCCTTGATCTAATCAGCCTTAGCGCTTGCCGTACGGCTATTGGTGATGCTGATAGCGAACTTGGTTTTGCTGGCCTTGCACTTCAGGCGGGCGCTCGCAGTGCAATCGGTAGCCTTTGGTATGTGGATGATGTGGCAACTTCTGCTTTCTTTGTGCAAACCTATCGCCATTTAGAAGCGGGCGTTCCAAAGGCTGAGGCTTTGCAACTTACACGTCAAGCTTTTTCTAGGGGCTTAATACGTTTAGAGGCTGATCGTGTAGTAGGAGCTTCTGGTGAAGTATTGCTGGCTGGTTTGGATGCAAGCCAAAGGCGCATGGCAGCATCTGGATTAACGCATCCTTATTTTTGGGGTGGCATTCAATTGATGGGCTCTCCTTGGTAATCGGCTTCTAGATAGGTACTTTGTTGTAGCGATTGCTCAAGATGTTCCATTAATTTACTTGCAGCTGCAATCGATAATTCACCGCGGGAAATAGAGGCTTCACTCGCTTGGCGCAGGCGCTCAAGCAGGATGTTTGGGTTATGTTCCATAGCCTTTAATACTTCTGCATTTGTATTTCCTCGAACCACATGCTCAACCTGATATGTACTACCGGCGCCCAAGCGAATATTTACGGCATTAGTGCTACCAAATAAGTTATGTAAATTACCCATAACTTCTTGGTACGCGCCAGCAAGGAAAAGGCCAATCCAATATTGTTCACCCTGTTTAAGGCTATGAAGTTCTAGTAATGGCTTTTCGCTACCTGAATTAATAAAACGAGCGAATTTGCCATCGGAATCACAGGTTAAATCAGCAAAACTACCCAGTTGATTGGGTTTTTCATCGAGGCGATGGATCGGCATTATCGGAAATAATTGATCGATCGCCCAGGTATCTGGGGCGGAGCGGAAAATTGATAAATTGGCGTAATAAGTATGAGCTAAGGCAGCTTGTAAACCGCGGAGATCTTCTGGCACATCATCTGCCGGTAATTCATCGGAAATTGCCCAACAACAGGCCCAATAAAGCTGTTCTGCTTGCCCCCTGTGTTTCAGGCTCAAGTAACCAAGCCTGAAACTAGATAGAGCATCATCTTTAAATTTACGGGCATCATTCCAGGCTTCTTGTAGATTTTGGGGATTTATGCCTGCAAGAGTTTCGCGCAGATTGCGCACAATTAATGGTTCTTCTGGTTGTTGTTCCGGTACCTGATTGGCAACGGCGGTATTACCTAGTACGTTAAAAACTAATATCGAAAAGTGGCTTGCGATCGCCCTGCCGCTTTCGCTTACTAAAGTTGGCATTGCAATCGCTTTTGGTTCGCAGCATTCTTTAACGGTTGCCACCACATCATTAGCGTAATTTTGCAGTGAATAGTTTGTAGAAGCAGCGCTGGCGGTGCGGCTGCCGTCGTAATCAACACCAAGGCCGCCACCCACATCTAGGTAACCCATCGGGGCACCTAATTCGGCAAGCTGCACATAAAGTTGACCCGCCTCTTGCAGGGCATCTTTAAGCACCGCAATATTATTAATTTGGCTGCCGATATGAAAATGCAGCAGTCGCAGATCATTAAGTAGATTTGCTGCCCGTAATGCCTCCACGGTGGCCAAAAGATCAGGCACCGACAAGCCAAATTTTGCCCGATCACCCACAGAGCTGCCCCAGCGGCCAGTGCTGCGGGTAGATAATTTGGCTCGAATACCTATCAAAGGTGCGGCACCAAGGGTTTTACTGGCGCTGATGATGCGTTCCACCTCATCGGCTTGCTCGATAACCACCACCGGTTGACGACCCAACTGTCGCGCCAGAATTGCTGTTTCTATGTAGCGGTTGTCTTTGTAGCCATTGCAAATAAGTAGGGCGTCGGGATCATTTAAAAGCGAAAGGGCAATTAGTAATTCCGCCTTGCTACCCGCCTCAAGGCCAAAATTCCAACGGCGACCACTCTCCACCAGCTGCTCCACCACATGGCGCTGTTGATTGCACTTAACTGGGAAAACACCCTGGTAGCGACCGCTATAGCCGTATTGGGCGATTGCCCGTTCAAAGGCGCCATGGAGCCGCTCCAGCCTGTCCTCCAGGATGTCGTCGAAACGAATCAAGAGCGGCAGGTGGAGGTTGCGGTTTTGCAGGCCTTCCACTAGTTCCACTAAATCCAGGGAGCCACCACGGTCACCCCGGGGTTGCACAATCACATGGCCGCAACTGTTAACACTGAAATAGGGATCGCCCCAGCGCTCTAGGCCATATAGGGCAGCGCTATCGGCACTGGTCCAGGGTTGTGCGGGGGTGGAATTCACCATATCGATTGCACGTGGGCGTATTGCCTGATTCTGGCGTCAGCAGACACCAACGGCAGGTTTAGTTGGCGAGCTTGAGCCACAAGGAAGCGATCCGCTGGATCGGCATGGAACGGTTCTGGCAGACGGGTGGCGTTTATGGCAACTCGAGGCTGAAGGGGTAGGAGTTTGATGGCAGGGATGGAACTGATTAGGTCAAACCATTTTTCGCTATCCATGCTGAGGCTTAAGCGGCCGCGTTCTAAGAGCATTGCTACCTCCCAGCAGCTGATTGCACTCACAAGAAGTTTTTGTTTTTGATTGGATTGCCTGTTGCTATCAATCGCGGCTAAGGCTGCTTTTGATAAACGGTTTAAATCACCATTTACCCACCAGATCAGCACATGGGTATCAAGCAAAATCACTGCAAAGCTTCCCAGTGCCCTTGATCCACCGGTTCCGTTGGTTCGATGTAGCTAGTTACTGAGTTGCGCAGTTGATCCAAAGGGTCTAGCTCAGAACTTGGCAGGTGCTCATAGGGGCGGATTTCCAAGGTGGGGTGGCCGTGATCAGTAACCACAATGCTTTCGCCGCTGGTTTCAACATGGCGGAAGTATTCCAAAGCCTTGCTTTTGAATAGGGATTTTGAAATCCATTGGCCCTGATCATGGGGTAGAGCCATAAATATGAGCCGCTAATTATGACTATAGGCAGATGACCATAGTTAAGTGATTGTGCTTTGAGGTTGTGTTCTTGCCAAGCAGCCCCCCAGGCACCCACCATGGGGCCGAGCTTTGCCCCTGCCCCAATGGCCACCGAACGCACTTTTATTGCCATCAAGCCCGATGGTGTTCAACGGGGACTGGTGGGTGAAATCCTCGGCCGCTTTGAGCGCAAGGGTTTCAAGCTGGTGGGGCTTAAGCAGCTAACCCCTAGCCGCAGCTTGGTGGAGGAGCACTATGGCGTGCATCGCGAAAGGCCATTTTTTGCTGGTTTGGTGGATTTCCTTAGCAGTGGCCCTGTGGTGGCGATGGTTTGGGAAGGTGATGGCGTAATTGCTAGCGCCCGCAAATTGATAGGAGCCACCAAACCTTTAGAGGCTGAACCCGGCACCATCCGCGGTGATTTGGCGGTGAATATTGGCCGCAATGTGATCCATGGTTCCGATGCGCCAGAAACAGCTGAATTTGAAATTGGCCTCTGGTTCCAAGCCACTGAATTAAGCAGCTGGACCCCTGCTGATCAGGTGTGGCGCACAGAAAGCTAGATCTATAACTAATTCTCAAATCGTTTGTAGCTGAAGTTGGCGAGCATTGCCGCTTGATCTGGATCGAGTTGATTACAGATGGCGGCAACTATCAGTTCAGCGCTGATTGCTGCCAGCAATACCCCATTGCGATGGTGGCCTGTTGCTAGCCATAGGCCTGGCACGGCGCTACGGCCCAGAAGCGGGCCCTGATCGGGGGTGCAGGGGCGAAAACCCCACCAGCGCTCCATGGGCGGCCATTGGCTTGCTTCCGGCAGGAGGGCGCAAATACCCTGCTGCAATTGCCTTTGCCCCGTTGGGGTGAGGCCATCGTTAAAGCCGGCTTCCGGTTCGCTGGTGGCTCCCACCACCAGCAAACCATCGTCTCTTTGCACTAAATAAGTGCCGGGGCCAAATAACACTCGCCCTAGGGCCTGCCGCGGGGCCTGCAATGACATCATTTGCCCTTTTACAGGAAAAACAGGCAGCGTTGGTAACAACTCGCCACTCCAAGCGCCACAGGCGAGAACGGCATGGCTACATAACAGCCGCTGCGGTTCACCTTCTGCGCTGATCAGCTCTACAGCTTCTAAACATCCGTTTTGATGACGCTGCAGCTTTTGCACCTCTGCCCCCTCTTGAAACTGCACGCCAAGGTTTGTGCAAGCCCTCTCTAAAGCCCGCATCAAGCTGCGGCGATTATCGATTTGACCATCCTGCTTAAAAAGCAAACCCGCCTGCCATTGGGGGCCAATCCCTTTTATTTCCTGCTCCAGGCCAGCTCGATCCAGGCTTATGCCCATAGCAGCGGTGGGATATGCATCGCGCTCCGCCGCACTTTTAAAAGGCACAACAATGCCGCAAGGCTTGAAATTGCAGTTGAGCCCGCTATCTGCTTCCACCTGGGCCACCCAGGCGGGATAAGCCGCCAAACTGGCTTGCCCCAACAGCAGTTGATCACCGCTAAGACCTTCCGCGTGGGGTGCCAGCATTCCAGCTGCCACAAAACCTGCTGCTTCATTGCGGCGGCGGCTCAACACGGCTACGGCAAGGCCATGGCGGCCGAGGCCATGGGCAATGGCAAGACCGATTAGGCCACCACCAAGGATCAAAACCGGTTTAGAGAGATCCATAGCAGCCGACTTCATAGGATCAGTACCATTCAAGGCTGGAGAAGAGCAATGGCAGAAGCCAATTGGGAAGCGGTAATCGGCTTAGAAACCCATGTGCAGCTGGGAACTGCAAGCAAAATCTTTAGTAGTGCCTCCACTGCATTTGGAGATGCCCCCAACACCCACATAGATCCGGTGGTTTGCGGTTTGCCTGGCACCCTACCGGTGTTAAATAAAAAAGTACTTGAATATGCGGTAAAGGCATCATTAGCATTGAATTTAAATGTAGCCTCCCATAGTAAATTCGATCGCAAGCAATACTTTTATCCAGATTTACCAAAAAATTATCAGATCTCTCAATTCGATCAACCGATTGCAGAAGATGGTTGGATTGAAGTTGAAGTTGCGGAAAAAGGAAAAGAAACCTATCTAAAACGCATTGGAATTGAACGCCTTCATATGGAAGAGGATGCGGGTAAACTTGTGCATGCAGGCAGTGATCGTTTAGCTGGTAGTACCCATTCCTTAGTGGATTACAACCGGGCTGGGGTTGCCCTCGCTGAAATTGTTAGTAAGCCAGATTTGCGCACCGGCCGTGAAGCGGCTGAATATGCATCTGAAATACGCCGAATCATGCGTTATTTAGGTGTTAGTGATGGCAATATGCAGGAGGGTTCACTGCGTTGTGATGTAAATATCTCCGTAAGGCGCGGCCCCGACGCTCCCTTTGGCACAAAGGTGGAAATAAAAAATATGAATTCATTTTCTGCAATCCAAAAAGCGATTGATTTTGAAATAAAACGCCAGATCAAGGCCTATGAAAGTGGCGAACGGGTAGTGCAGGAAACTCGTTTATGGGATGAAAGTAAGCAATTAACTAAAAGTATGCGCAGCAAAGAAGGTGCTGCTGATTATCGTTTTTTCCCTGAGCCAGATCTTGGCCCGATTGAAGTTAGCGAAAGTCAAAAGAAAGCATGGCTTAGTGAACTGCCAGAACTGCCTGCAGCTAAACGCCACCGCTACGCTGATCAATTTGGCCTATCGATCTACGATGCCCGCGTTTTAACTGATGAACGCCAAATGGCAGAATATTTTGAAGTAGCAGTGGCAGCTGGCGCTGATGCCAAGGCATTATCAAATTGGATTACCGGTGATATTGCTGCCCATGTAAATGCAAATCGGCTTTCATATGTTGATCTACCTTTACGGCCTAAACAATTAGCGGAATTGGTTGGCTTAATAGAAGCAGCGGAAATTAGCGGGAAAATTGCTAAAGAAATCTTGCCCCAATTGCTAGCGGAAGGAGGATCTGCTAAGGCGATCGTGGCGGCGAAAGGATTAGGAATGATCAGTGATCCAGCTGCAATTAAAACAATTGTGACTGAATTGCTAGCGGCTCATCCCGCTGAAGTTGAAGCTTTTCGTGGAGGGAAAAATAAATTACAGGGATTCTTTGTGGGCTTAATGATGAAACAAACTGGCGGCCGCGCCGATCCAAAATTAGCAAATCAAATCTTATTGGAAATGCTTAAGGGTTAATATTAAAAATTAGATATAGATTAGCTTTCAGGTTTATAAACTGGCACTTCTCCTATGCCCTTGATGATGTGTTCGCCAAGGTTGATTACCTTTATTTGGGGCTCCATTAATTCAGCAGTGCGCTCATCAATAATTATTGGAGTATTCAGTGAACGGGTGAGGCTCTCTAGGCGGCTTGCCAAATTAACAGTGTTACCAATTACGGTGAAATCCATCCTTTCGGGGCTGCCGATTTGTCCTACCACAGCATCTCCGCTGGCAATGCCAATACCACTGGCGAGAGGGGCGATGTTTTCAAGTAGCCATTGTTGATTTAGTTGCTCCAAGCGTTCCCCCATGGCAATGGCGCACCGAACCGCTTGTGCTGCCTCTAAAGCAATACCGCGGCTGCGCGGGGAGCCAAATACCGCCATAACAGCATCACCAATGAATTTATCTACAGTGCCGCCATGGGCTGTGATCACCGCCACCATGGCGCCTAAATAGGTGTTTAGCTGCTGCACTAATTCTGTGCTGCGGCCTTCTTTAGATAATCGTTGGGTGAGAGCTGTAAATCCTTTTAAATCACTAAATAACACTGTTACCGGCAAATTTTTACCCAGCAAAATTCCCTCAGCGGCCTCTCTGTTTTGAAGGATTTCCGCCACAACACTTGGTGCTACATATCGCTCAAAAGTGCGGCGTAGTCGCCTGCGTTCCCTTTCCTCTCGCCAATAACCATCAAAACCAAAACCACTAGCGAGCAGTATTAATGCTGCTGCGGGAGCTAATAGCGGTAGGGCTCTATGCCAGCGCAATAGGCCGCTGCTGCTAACAAGCAAAAGCAGGATAAAGCCAAGGAAACAGCAACCCAATCGCCAGCTCAGATTTGAGCGTTGCAAACCAATTAAACCCAGTAGCAGCAGCGGCAGCGACGCCACCAAGGCGCGGGCTAAAGCTGTGGCAGGCCATGGCGCGATTCCTGTGCCATCAATGGAGTTAGCACTGGCGGTGCCCAGTAATTCCAGGCCTGAAAGCACCCCAAAGGCGCTGTTATGGCCGTTTTCCCCTTGGTTAAGGGTGGGGCCAACAAGCACCAATGCTCCCTTTAATTTTTTACGCAGTGGCTGTTGCTGCCAGCGATGGGGATCAAGCACTTCCCATGCAGATAGCCGCGGTAGGTGTCCCTCAGGCCCGTATGGGCGCAGGGCCCTAAGGGCATCGGGTTGTCGGCTTTTTTTCGCGCCTGCATCCAACAGGGCAAGGGGTAATGAACGTTGTAAAGCAAAGCCATGGGGCTTAAGGATTTGGCTTATGTAGGCCTCGGGGTGGGGGCCAACAGCGTTGTCTTCCCCTTTAAGCATGTTTGTGAGCCCAACTGCATTAGTGCCACCGGCTGCTTGCTGTAGTGCGAAAAAGGGCGGCGCCAGGCTGAGCCCACCAGCACCCTGTGAATCATTTGGTTCCAGCATTTCAGCGGCAAGCACCACATGGCCTTTGTGACGAGCCAGGGTTGCTGCCAGTTGGTTGTCGTCTTCGCTGCTGCGGCTGCTTGGGCCTTCAAACAACACATTTAGGGCGACTGCATCAGCTCCAGCTGCCCTGAGCTTTTCCACCAACGTGGCATAACTAGCCCGTGGCCAGGGCAACTGGCCTAAACCTTTGCTCCAGTTAGGTGCGTTTCGTTGTTGCGCAAACCATTGGCCCTGCTGTAAAGAAGCGTCGTCTATGGCAACTAAAAACAAACCAGACGGCGGCGTTTGCGGGCCGGCCCAAGCGAGTATTTGGTTGTAGGTAGCTATCGCCCAGCTGCGCCATAACGGAGGAGCCCAACCACTCAAGCAACCACTAATGATCGCCAGGCTTAAAACAAAAATGCCTAAACGAGAATTCGATCCTGAAGAGGATGCCATCGCTGCTTATTGCAGATTTGCGATTAGAAGAAACGCGGTAGGGATATTCCGGGCACTGAAGGCGTAGA
>Ga0310329_10146_pt1 | contig 9440 bp, 10 predicted proteins | sample LakSupDCLTotalD7_FD_195543 | JGI IMG/M metagenome (GOLD analysis project Ga0310329, IMG submission 195543) | Enriched freshwater cyanobacterial communities from Lake Superior, Ontario, Canada - SU02.DCL.Total.D7 (v2) (version 2) | ecosystem: Environmental > Aquatic > Freshwater > Lake | place... | reverse complement strand
CTGCTGCATCCATCGGACCTGGCCGACCTGTTGCTGCCCAACGGTGGCGAGATGATTGTTCAATACATCGACGGTGCCCATCGCATCTATGGGTTGCCGATCTTCACTACGTCGCACCTGACCGAGGGCAAGCATCTACTGCTGGATCCATCGGCTGTGGCGACCGTGTTTTTTGGTCCGGCTCAAGTTGTGATGGATGAATACAGCAACGGCAAAAGCCTGAGCGGTGCCGCTGAGATTTGCGTTTTTAACTTTGCCGATCTGGCTGTGCTGCGTCCTACTCACGTTGTCGTGGGTAGTGCATAACCCACGGCGGGAGCGGGCCGTTCAGCTGGTGGATCGGGGAGGCGGCCCTAACTCCCACAACCCAACCCAACCGATACCTGAACCTATGGCCCACCTGAAGCGCCCCGCACAGTCACCCGCCTGGATGGATGGCTTCCGCTATCCGCACACCGTCGAGGCTGCTGCCCTGGCCCTGGAGCGCCGCCTGCGCCACCGCGAGGGCCTGCTCGATGTGTTCCCTGATGCGATCGCGCGGCTGCCATTCGCGCAGCTGGATCAATGGCCCAATTAATCGCGAGGGTCTGGCGCCACTGGTGGCTGGCGGCAACCGCAACCGATGCCCAACTGATGGCCCTGCTCCAGCTTCAGCCCCACCACCTAATGCGGCTGGCCGCTGCGCTGCATGATCGCAAACCTGCTGCCTACATAGCAACTAAGCACGGCAGACTATGGCGGCTGCATTATACTTTACCGGCTGCCTGTAGGTTGTGGCAAAGCTGAGATCCGTTGCTGTGGCAGGGGTAACACCCCCCCTCGGGGTTTGGAACGATCTTTTAGCTCGATGGTATGCTGGTGCATCAGAACGTCACGCTTTGTCTAGCGTCAGCCCTTGGAAAAGGTTAACACCAAACGCAATTCACCGGCTAAAGTATATTGCATCCCCAACCCAATGAAACCAGCTTATCGAACATTGCCTAATGATTGGTTAACTGTTGCTGAAAGTGCGCAGCTGCTGGGTATCAGCAAGGTTTCTGTTTATAAGGCGTTGAATTGTGGCCGGCTTGACTATCGAACGATCGAGGGCCGGAAGTGCATCGAGCGCCGCGATCTAAAAACGAGGTACTGGGGCTCATCACAGCGGTTTGCTGATCGGCCGTTGCGAGGCCAGGCCAGCCCGATAGCTGAGCTGTCTGATGCCGATCTGGGCGCGTACTGCGACGAGCACCTGGGGGAGGCTGCGCTGGCGGCTGCGATCGCGCCAATCAATGAATGGATCGACGCCCAGCGGCAGGAGCCCGAGTGGGAGCGAATCGCCGAACGGCTGAACGCCTACCTAGGTGCATGGTCGGCGCCGCCCTGGACTGCTGAGGAGGCCAACACGCTGGCGATGGCGCTGGCCCTTGCGCAGGAGGCCGGGTGACAGATGCCGTGGGCCACTGGCTTGCCGCTGCTGGCCGGCAGCCGCTGCTGACGGCAGCCGAAGAGGTGCACCTAGGCACCGCGATCCGCCTATGGATGGACTGGGAAGGTGGCCCCGATCTGGCACCCGCCCAAGTGCGGCGCCGTGGTCGGCGGGCCCGAGATCGCATGGTGTCCGCCAATCTGCGGCTGGTGGTGAGCGTGGCCGGCAAATACCGGCAGCGGATCGCTACGCGCCGTCAGTGCCTCAGTGACTGCCTACAGGAGGGCACGATCGGCCTGCAACGTGGCGCGGAAAAGTTCGATCCGGCCCGGGGTTACAAGTTTTCGACGTATGCCTACTGGTGGATCCGCCAGGCAATCCAACGCTGGCTCGATCAGCTCGATCTGATCCGGCTGCCGATCAACGTGAGCGAACAACTCCGAAGCGCAGATGTGGATCTATCCGATCCACGGCTAGCCGCTGCTGTGGCCGCCCGGCGTATGAGCTCGATTGACCTGCGCATTGGCGAGGGCGGCAGCACCGTGGCCGACATGATTGCGGCCGATGGCACCGATCCACTGGAGTGGGTTGATGCCGAGCTGCTGGTGGCCCGGATGCGCAAGGACTGGCCGGATGACGTGGCCCTGGTGGAGCTCGCGCAAGATCACCACGGCCCCGAGCTGGCCCTACTGCTGGATTGCAGCAAAGGGACCGTGGCCATGAGGCTGGCGGCTTCGAGGGCACGGCTTAGGGAGGTGGCTTAGCTCAGCGCAGCATCCGAATCCAGACCCACCACAGCACTGCTACCGGCACCAACGCCAGGGCGAGCACGGCAAGGCTCTGGATCTGCTCAGGGTTCACGGTTCACCTAGTGGAGAGCCCAATCGCCAAGACCACAGCCATGCACATGGGAATGGGGGACTGGCCCAAAAGACGTTTTGGGTGCCTTTTGGGTGCCCTCCAGAAGGCCAATCGGTGAAAAGTCAATCGGGGCGACAGGATTCGAACCTGCGACCTAGTGCTCCCAAAGCCTTCTGAGCGGCTAGTGACCCACAAGCTTTTCAAGTCATAGCAAAGGATCTGGCCATCGCTGACTTGCCCAGTCGGGACAGATAGCGTATCTTTTGGGTGCCTTTTGGGTGCCTCCATGCCCAAGGTTAGAAATCTGGACCACTGGGCAATTGCTTTCCGAGAGCAGGTGCGGCAACTCGGCCATGGCTGGACCGTGCGCGAATCACCCAAAAGCGGACGAGTGATGCTGAAGGTCCGGGGTGCGACCGAGGAAGCCGTCACGCTTGCCTTCCCTTGGGCTGCATCAACCGCAGCCGATGCCCAAGCTCGCGTCCGCAACATCTACAAACTTGTCCAGGAGGGCTACACCCTCAAGCAGGCTGCCCTGGTTGCCGACGGCAAGGCGCCCAAACTCACCGAGCAGCAGGACTGGCCAGGAGCCCTGGAACGCTTCAAGCAGCAGAAGCTCCAGCACGGCACAGCCATAAAGCCGGCGACATGGGAGGCCAAGTACCTGCCAGTTTTGACTGACGCGGTGGCGATGCTGGCCAGCAGCAAACCGCCGACCACCCCAGCCGAACTAATCGACCGCTGCATCAGCGATCCAAAATGGCCGCCAGGTAGCCGCACCCGCCAGGAGCGCGCCCGCAACCTCGCCCAGTTCCTGCGGCACTGCGTCAACCGCGAGCAGTTCCCAGTAATCTGGCAGCCACCGGCTGACCTCAAGGACGCGATTGGGCGCAAGCCTGCGAGCGCCACCAGCCAGAAAAGCGATCCGATCACCGATCAGCAGATCATCAACCTGCTGGCATCCCTCCCTGATGACGCTGCCGGCCAGCGATGGGCCGATGTGATCCGGCTGATGGCTGAGCTTGGGCTGCGCCCTGTTGAACTGCTCCACCTGAGCGTGCGGACCGATCCGAAATCAGGAGAGTCCTATTGGTGGTGCAGTTACGAGAAGCGAGCCGGCGGCGGCGTGACGAAGGCGCGCCGCCTGTTTCCCCTCCCCCTACGGCAAGACGACGGTGGACTTGTGCAGTGGGACCTTTTGCAGCGATGGCAGGACAAGCTGATCGAGCTGCCACCGCTCGGCTCAGGCAATGGCGTTGCCGACAGCATTGCCACCTATCTGAATAGACGTGAAGGCTGGCGATCGTTGCGCGCTCAGCTCGAAGTCGAGGGGAAGCGACTCAGCTGCTACAGCTTCAGGCATAGCTACAGCCTCCGGTGCCATCAAACAAACGTGATTCCGGTTGGTGAAATCGCTCTGGCAATGGGTCACAGCATCGAAGTGCACTGCCGCTCCTACCCGTGGTCATCGGAAGCCGGGGCGGCGGCGGCGTTCAAGCGGGCGTGCGCCCCCTCTACCCATAGCGCAATAGGCAGTGTTTGACAGATTCTGACGCGACAGCTAGCGTAAGTGCAGCGAAGCCGGATTCTCTCCAGCCTCTTAACGTCAGCGACCCATCAGCGATCACCCGCTGCGCAGGCGAGCAAAAACACTCCAGAGCAGCAGATGGTCTGCTGGAGTTGCCGGGTGAGGGGCTTGATGTCATCTGTGGCCTGGGGAATCGGTAGGCGCCGCCCAGTCCTTAAAAGCCGAAAGGAGAGCAAAACGGCATCAACCGCACCTGGCTGAGCAGGTGGTTGGATTCGCGGCTCAATACAGCCATGAAAAACATTTCACTGTGGGTTCCACAGCGAGAGGCAGCCGATCAGCTTGGCATCAGTGAGCGCACCATCCTGCGTTGGCGTAACGCTGGCCTTCTTGAGCTTGGCGTTCACTACCGCCGCAAGTTTCCAGCGGTCAACAGCCCGCTCCTCTACAAGCTCGAGCTAGTTGACAAGGCGATGACCGAGGCCTTTGCTCGCGATCACCGCACCCTTGAGCTGGCGGAGGGTTCATAAAAATGGCCCCCACAAATTGCGGAGGCCAGGTGCATGTGCGTGCTCTGAGCCTACTGACCCCAACGGTCCCGGCATGGTTTGCCGGGCTACAACGCCTAACGCAATTAGAGCAGGATCTGGCCCTGTTGCCGGTTGGCTGGGGCCCCGATCGCAAGGGGCCGATGCTGGAGGGCTGGCAGCATCACCTCGGCTTCACCGTGGCGCAGCTGCAGGCTCACCGCAGTATTCGCTCAGTGGGTGCCCGCACCGGGCTGCTCACAGGCCCGCTGCTGTGCTTTGACTTTGACGGTGCAACCTCCCTCACCATGGGTTTGGATCCCACCGAGGTGAGCACTTGGCAGGTGCATCGCAACACCGACACAGCCAGGTTGAAGGTGTTGTTCCGGCCCACGCTGGAACAGCTCACCGAGTTGCCAGGCGGAGCTGAGTTTCAGGGCAAGACCATCACCGCACCCAAAACCGACACCCGCAAAGGTGAGGCGCTGGAGGTGTTCTTCGATGGTGGCCGCCAAGTGATTGTCCTTGGTGAGCACCCCAGTAGCAAAGGCACCTACTACTGGCCAGCTGGCATGGGTCCAGAGGCATTGTCAGCACCGCCAGAACGATGGTGGAGCCATGCTCTGCAGGTAGCCGCAGATTGCCGCCAGAGGCTTTCCAGCGGCAGCAAACCCAGCTCAAGGCGCCATGGCACCAGTCGGCTGGACCCATGCCCTATCTGCGGGCGCCACAGCGGCCCAGGCGGCTCTGGGCTTTGGTGCGAGCAAACACAACAGGGGCTAATCCTCTGCATGCCCGGCTCCACCTTCAACGCTGAGGCAACACATGGCCCGCTTCGCATCGGTCAGGTGGTGGATGGCTGGGCACTGGTAAAGCGCAGCCCGATCGCTGAGGGCGACGTTCTCAGCTTTAAGGCTCACCGGCCCAGGGGGTGTGGCAATGGCTGAGCATCCTTTCAAGGTGCTGGGCTGGAGCGCAGACCGACAGCGCATCCACTACCAGCACCGCCAGACCGGGCAGATCGACGCAATCACTGCCGCCGCGCAAGCGGGCCCGCTGCTGAAGCTGGCGCCAATGGATTGGTGGGTGTCCAAGCATCCCGGCGGAGGCACCGCTGGATTCAATGCGGTTGCTTGCCTAGATGAGGTGATCCATAAGGCAGATGCGGCTGGGGTGTTTGCCCTGGATCGCGTCCGGGGCCGTGGGGTGTGGATGGATGGCACCCAGGTGGTGTGGCATCTGGGTGATCGGCTGGAGGTGGATGGCGAGCTGGTGGGCCTGATCGACCATCAGAGCAGTTACCACTACCAACGCCTACCCAAGCTCGACATTGACCCCGCAACGGCTCCTCTCAGTGATGCCCAGGGCGCTCTGATCCTCCAGGTCGTCAAGGCAATGGGCTGGCTAACCCCCCTGGATGCAATGCATCTGCTGGGCTGGGTAGTGCTGGCAAACGTTGGCGGCGCCCTCGACAAACGGCCAGTGCTGCAGATCACCTGCGGCTTCGGGCAGGGCAAGACCTACACGCTCACGGTGGTGGCGCTGCCGCTGCTGGCGGGTCTGGCGATCTGCGAGAGCAACAGCTCGGAGGCTGCAATCCGTCAAACGCTCAACACCGACACCCTTCCGGTGCTGATTGACGAATCAGAGGGCGAGGATCACCACAAACGTGAGGGGCACCTCAAGCTGGCCCGGCTCAGCTTTGACGGCAGGGCCACCAGCCGTGGCACCACCCACGGCAAGGCCCTGACCTATGCGCTCCGCAGCAGCTTGGCGCTGGTGGGCATCAATGCGGTGATCGCTAACCCTGCTGATCGCAGCCGGGTGGTGGTGGTGGGCCGCCAGCAGCTGCCCCAGGATCAATGGGGGCCAGTGGATCGCAAGCTGCGCGAGCTGCTCACGATCTCAACCGGCGCCAAGCTGCTGCGGCGCTGCGTCACCCACCTGCCCACGTTGCAGGCAAACGTGGCCACCTTCCGGAGAGTGGTGGAGGGCCAGCTACCAGCCGGAGCAGCAGCCCGTGCTGGTGACACCTACGGCGCTCTGCTGGCAGGTGCTCACCTCCTGCTCAGCACGACCCAGGTGGATGATGCCCAGGCCATCGCCTGGCTCGATTCCATTGGCTGGGGCGCTGCAGCAGCCCTGGGTGTGGATGCAGCCCCGGAACAATCCGCAGCTGCTGAAGGTGCCCAATGCCTCGCCACGCTGCTCAGCCATGAGGAGCAATGGCGATCAGATACGGGCACTGGGAAGCTCACCATCCGCGAACTGCTGGAGATGGCCCGCCACCCCAGTGGGGCTGAGTCGCATGAGATGGCCAGGACTGCCCTGGGCCGCCGTGGCATCAAAGCCACGGATCACGCTCTGGTGATCGCCAACGGTGCCGAGCTACTGGCACCCATCTACGGCAACACAAAATGGCGAAGCGGTGGCCACGTTGAGCGCCTGCGGGATCTGCCCGGTGCTGATGCTGCTGGATCGGTGCACTTCAAGGCGGTGGGCACTGTTAGGGCCACCACCGTCCCGTGGGCCGCTGCAGGGCTCTAACGGTTGAAGCTGGCAGCGTCAGAGAAAAACCTAGTGCTGCCAGCCTTTCTAACGATCTAACGGTCTAACCCCGGATCACCAACCCCACCCCTTAGTGGTGACCCTCTCTACTACTTACTACTTTTACCGTTAGAAGGGTTAGAGGGTTAGAAAGCCAGTGCCAGCAGGCGATCTCGTCTAACGGCGCCCATGGGCCAAGCATTAGACCGTTAGACCCCCTACCTAGTCAGAAGCTGGTCAAGCATAAAAAATCGAGTTCAATCCTGTTGATCGGCTGCCGAGTTAGGGCCCGTGGGCCCAGAAGCGGGGAACACTCCGGGCATGAACCACAACAACCCCCCTCGGCACCGCCATGGCGCAGCGCCATTGCTCACTTTCCAAACTTGATGGGGGTTCCATCGCACAGGGGGTCATCGCCGCAGTTCCAGGGGGGATCAATACTTAAACCTCTAGAGGAATCTCTCGGTTATGGATGGACTGGGAAGTTTGCAGCAGGAATCCCACCACCACCACAGCCACCGTTACCGTTACCGGTCGCGAATACCGTACCCGTAGGGCATCTTTCCATCCCATTGTTGCCTCCTATTGGCTTTCCTTCCTTGCTGACCGGAGTGCCAGGAGGCTTCTTCACATTAGATATTGAACTTGTTTGTTGTGCTTGAGTTATTAGATATAGGTTTTTAGTTTGCCCTACTAATTCAGTTGATAAGCCCTGAACCCTATGGCTCCCAAGGTTGAACTGAGAGGCATTAGACGATGCCTCCATTACCCCGATGCTTGAGGTAGATCCTTCAGGGACCCTGGTAGCACTTGCAGGACCAATGGCAAGAGGCAGTGATGCCAATGCCACAGAGGCAGTACCCGCAAGAGAAAGACAGAGGCGTTTAAATCGCGGCACGGCAGTTCTCCTGCAGACAGCGGACTCTCCCTCTCTACCCCACTAGCGCATTGGTGCCTGCCTGGTGTGATAAAAGTTTTTAGACTGGATGAAGCTTGAACAGCACTTCCCCAAAAGCCACTCCCATAGCCACCACGCCCTAATGGTCGGCTGCCTCTTTATCTGCTGCGCGATACTGGAGCCACCGATCTGCGCCGCTGCGATCTACACCGAAACCGACAACCGCCGCGAGCAATGGGTCTGGGGTGGGTGGAATGTGGGCCCATATGACGTGCCCCGGCCGCCTGAATTGTCGCCCCTGGATTCTGCGCAGGCACGGCGGGCCAGCAAGCAATCAACCCCAGCATGTGGCGCGCAGCCGAAGCTCAGCTGACGCCAAGTGCCACCGCAGGCGACCGCTGCCGCCGATGCCTGCGCGCACAAAATCGGCACCGGGTTTAAATACGCCTGCCATTCGCAGCCGATAAAGGCTGGACCTGCTGATGCGCAGCCTTGTGCAGGCTTCGGCCGTGGTTGCCCAATGATTCTCTGACACGCTAGGAAACGCGCTGACCTATTAAGTGTATCGGGGACAATCTGGGCGCGATCATGTGAGCATCTGAACCACACTGATGGCAAACCGATCACCCGAACCCCCTGGTCGTTTTTCGTTGCTGGCTTTGCTGGCCGGCGATAGCTACGAAGCCGGCCTGAGCCGGATCGCCGCCGATAAATACGGCCAACCCCAGGCCAGAGGGCTTGCGGTGCCTCACAAACGCATGACTAGGGACCTTGGAGTTGGTACTGCTTCAGCTGGTGGCAGCATCGCCAGTGGCCAGCAGATCCAGGCCGTCGCGCAAGCCGTCAGGCCCACGCTGGTATTGGAAGCGATGGGCGCCGAGCGCATCGAGGTAAACGCCGTCGGTGAGCTTCTGTTTCCCCGCTGGTCGGGTGGCACGGGTGGCTGGCTGTCCGAAGGCGAAGCATCCGTATCTGATGCCGCCACGATCGCCAGCGCGTCTGCAACGCCGAAGTGCGCAGCCGCACGATTAGGCATGAGCCGCCGTCTTCGGAATCAAGCCCGCGAGGACCTTGAGAGCGCCGTTCTGCGCGAGCTTGGGCAATGTGTCGCTGCAACTCTGGAAGCGGGCTTCCTGGCTGGTACAGGTAGCAATGATGAGCCTTTGGGATTAATCAACACGCCGGGCATCGGGTCGCAATCATTTGCTGCTGCTGTCCCCACCCTGGCGGAATTGGTCGGGATGATCGAGACCTACGGCGATGCCGATGGCGACATTGCGGCCGCCCGCTGGCTGCTGCATCCATCGGACCTAGCCGACCTGCTGAAAGCGCAGGTGGACGCCGACGGTGGCGAGACGATTGTTCAATGGCAAGACGGTGCCCATCGCATTGCAGGCTTGCCGGTGTTCAGCACCCGCCACCTGACTGAGGGCAAGCATCTACTGCTGGATCCATCGGCTGTGGCAACCGTCTACTTCGGCCCGGCGCAAGTTGTGATGGATGAGTATTCCAACGGCAAAAGTCTGAGCGGTGCCGCTGAGATTTGCGTCTTCAACTTTGCCGATCTGGCTGTGTTGCGCCCTGCTCACATTGTCGTGGGTAGTGCATAACCCACGGCGGGGAACGGGCCGTTCAGCCAGTGGATCGGGGAGGCGGCCCCCAACCCAACCC
>Ga0310329_10144_pt1 | contig 9521 bp, 8 predicted proteins | sample LakSupDCLTotalD7_FD_195543 | JGI IMG/M metagenome (GOLD analysis project Ga0310329, IMG submission 195543) | Enriched freshwater cyanobacterial communities from Lake Superior, Ontario, Canada - SU02.DCL.Total.D7 (v2) (version 2) | ecosystem: Environmental > Aquatic > Freshwater > Lake | place... | reverse complement strand
GATTAAAGAAGGTATTCAAGCTGCAGCGATCCATGGCAACAAAAGCCAAGGTGCCCGCACCAAAGCCCTTAGTGGTTTCAAAGCTGGGGAATTGCGAGTGCTGGTGGCAACTGATATCGCCGCCCGCGGCCTCGATATCGCCCAGTTGCCCCATGTGGTGAATATGGATTTACCCCATGTTCCTGAAGACTATGTGCATCGCATTGGGCGCACCGGTAGAGCGGGCCAAACCGGCCACGCACTTTCTTTGGTTAGCGCTGATGAACGTGAATTGCTAAAAGCGATTGAATATTTGATCGGTTCTTCCCTGCCACGCCTTGTGGTGCCTGGTTTTGAACCGGAAAAACCGATCTCTGCAGGCCCTGCGGCAAAGCCAACGGGAAAGCCCCAAGCACGCACTTCTCGCAAACCTGCCGCCGGATCTGCCCAAAGGCGCAAGCCTTCGCGGTAAAGTCGCCCAGAAACCACAGAATTTCTCATGGCGCTTGTTCCGCTACGCCTACTGCTAGATCACGCTGCTGAAAACGGCTACGGCATCCCAGCGTTCAATGTGAACAATTTGGAGCAGGTGCAGTCGATCATGGAGGCAGCCCATGAAACCGATAGCCCAGTAATTCTGCAAGCATCCCGCGGTGCCCGCCAATATGCAGGTGAAAATTTCCTGCGCCACCTAATCCTGGCGGCTGTTGAAACCTACCCAGATATCCCTGTGGTAATGCACCAAGACCATGGCAATAGCCCTGCCACCTGTTTTGGCGCTGCTGCTAATGGTTTCACTTCAGTGATGATGGATGGCTCCCTTGAAGCCGATGCCAAAACTCCCTCCAGCTACGAATACAACGTGGCGGTTACCAAGGAAGTGGTGAGTGTTGCCCATGCCATCGGCGTGAGTGTTGAAGGTGAACTGGGCTGCCTTGGCTCCCTTGAAACAGGCCAAGGTGAAGCCGAAGATGGCCATGGTTTTGAGGGCACCCTCGATCATTCCCAGCTGTTAACGGATCCAGCAGAAGCCGCTGATTTTGTTACTAAAACCAAAGTTGATGCCTTGGCAATCGCCATCGGCACCAGCCATGGCGCCTATAAATTCACCCGTAAACCCACCGGTGAAGTATTGGCGATTTCAAGGATTGCTGAAATCCATAAGGCCATCCCTAATACCCACTTAGTGATGCACGGCTCTTCATCAGTTCCCCAAGAGTGGCTCGATATGATTAATAAATTCGGTGGTGCAATCCCCGAAACCTATGGTGTGCCCGTTGAAGAAATCCAAGAGGGTATCCGCAATGGTGTGCGCAAGGTAAATATCGACACTGATAATCGCTTGGCTTTCACTGCTGCGGTGCGTGAAGCCGCTGCTAAAGATCCCACTAACTTCGATCCTCGCCATTTCAATAAACCCGCCCGCGCTTATATGAAGCAGGTGTGCTTAGATCGTTATCAACAGTTTTGGGCTGCAGGTAATGCAAGCAAGATTAAACAACGCGATATCAATTACTACTCTGGGCTTTATGCAAAAGGATCTCTTTACGTGTGATTAATTTTTCGGCACTGCGTACGCCGCTGTTGCCGTTATTAGTTTTTATACCCCTGGGTTTGGTTCTTGATCACCAAGGCCAGGGGATTAATCCTTTAATTATTTTTTTGGTAAACGGCATTGCAATTGTGCCTCTTGCCCAAATAATCAGCCAATCGGTGGAACAGATTGCTGAGCATTTGGGAGATAATTGGGGCGGCATCCTTAATTCTACATTGGGTAATTTAGTTGAATTAGTAATTACATTCTCAGCTCTTACTGGCGGTTTATACGAAATTGTCTTGGACGCATTGGTTGGTGGTTTGGTTACAAACTTGCTATTAGTTTTAGGCTTGGCTGCATTGTTTGGGGGGCTTAAAAACAAAACTTTGGCATTTAATGCAAAAACAGCTCTGTTGAATTCAAAATTATTATTAGCTGTGGTTTTGGTTTCTTTTGTTCCCGGTATCCTTGATCATCTCAATAAATTTGATTCCGAGCAGAGCCATGAGCAATTCTCAATCATTGTTTCCGTTGCGTTATTGATATTTTATGCTTTATCTTTCGTTTATCAATTTTTTACTCACAAAGAAGTGTTTAGCAATGCTGCGCTCCCAATTAATATTGCAAAACTTGATCAAGGTAAGAATCACAATACTTTATTGATAGGCCCCATCTTGATTCTCTCTATTTCTACATTGGCTTTGGTATTTAGTTCAGAAGCCCTGGTGGATGCACTTTCTGCAACAGCGCAACGTTTCAATTTAAGTGCGTTTTTTACCGGCGTATTTCTCTTGCCACTTTTTGGTAGCGCCTCAGAATTTGTTGTTTCACTACGGGCAGCACAACGCAATCGTATGGATCTTGCAGTTGCTTCTACGGTTGGATCTAGTGTGCAAATTATCTTATTTGTATTGCCAGCTTTGGTGCTTGTTGGGGCATATATAGGTAAGCCGTTGGGAATCTTTTTTAGCCCTCAAGCCATGGTAGCCGTTATTGTTGCAGTCTTTTCTGTGGAATGGGTTAGCAGCAATGGCGACCTCGATTGGTTTGAAGGTACTTTTCTATTGATGGTATATTTATTGTTGCTAATCAGCAGCTTTTATCTGCTTTAGTTTTCGTTTTTGTTTGCTTGCTTAGATGTTAAGCGATTTAAGGCAGTATTTAAATTTCGTTCCATTACAAATCGGCGCCCATCGCTCACCACAACTCTCACAAGGGTTGGCAAACCTCCATTGCGAGCTTTTAGATATATAGGCTCCACATAAAGCAAGCCTTTCCCGATTGGTACCACTAACAAATTGCCCTGCACCACCTCTGAACCTTGGCGATTCCAGAGGCCAAATTGACGGCTAATAACAGGATCCTGTTCAATTAGAGCTGATATCTGTTGGGTGCCCAGCAGCAACCTCTGCTGCGGAAAGCGCACCAGCCTTAATTTGCCGTAGGCATTGCCATCATTGCGAGCAGCAAGCCAGCCCACCAAATTGGGGCGCTTTAAGGGAGAAAAAGGTAATAGCAACACAAACTCAGGTATTTTTTCTCCGGGTAGTTGCAAAGTTACGTGATATGGCCTCACTTCAACACTGCGATTTCCATATATCTCTAAGGGGATATCCCAAACATCATCACCGTTGTAAAAAGTGCGCACATCTGTTACATGAAAACGCAGTAGCATCTCCGCCTGAATTGCAAATTGGCTTTGGGGAACTTGAATGTGTTTTAGTAATTCCTTTGGCATTTCAGCTAAGGGGGCAAATAATTCAGGGAATATCCGCTGCCAGGTGCGTAGTATTGGATCTTGGGAATCACTTACATAAAAGCGCACATCACCTGTGTAGGCATCAACCATTGCTTTCACCGGGTTGCGTAAATAACGCAAACCCTGGGAATTAGCTTCGCTGTAGGGATAGCTGCGGCTTGTGGTGAATCCATCCACAAACCAGAATTGATGCACGCCTCGTTTGAAGCCACTGCCGGGGGGCAGGCTTGCCGTAACTAGATAGGGTGCATTTTCAAAGCGCAGAAATGGGGCGATTGCTTTTAGGCGAGCTTGGATTTGGCGCCTCAGCAGCAATTTGCTATTTGCCTCAAGGGCGCCCGTAAACAGCAACCTTGGTTCCCTTAGGTAATTGGCAGCAAATATTTTCTGCCAGCTATGGCTTAAAGGAACGCCAAGCGTTCCTTTGTAGTGGGAATAAATATTTAGATCTCCCTCTGGGTAGTCGAATTCTTTTACCCGCGATGGTGCGATTGCATAGGGGGTGGCATTGAAGCCGAAATAAATCCTCGGTTCCCCCACCGGTAATTGGCGGCGCACTTCAGCGCTGGTTACATCCAATTCAGCAAAACCTTGCACCTGGCCGCTGCGGCCTAGATCTTTAACAAAAAATATCGGCAGGCCATCGGGGCCAAATGCATTCACTGGTGAAACGGTGAAGCCATAGCCATGGGTAAACACCATGTGCAGGTTTTGCCAGGTGCGAGACGCCCCAGGTAATGCATTGGCATCTAGTTCCCTTGGCGCAATCAGCACCTGTTGGGCGCCTCGGTTTTGATCGCTGCTGAGGCTGTAGCGATCTACGGCTGCAGAGGGAAAGCTGTAATAAAGGCGCAGCTGTTGCAATTGCCGGTTTGTGGCAAGCAGGGGCTGGTTATCCCATAGCCGCAGGTTTTCAATCGTGCCCGGGCCTTGTTTTAAATCGGCTGCATCTAGCCCTTGGCGTGGCTCCAAGGTTTCCTGTTGCACTTGATCTAAATCAAAGGCGGCGCGGGTGGCTTTTATCGTGCGCTCCAAATAGGTGCGCTCCAGCTGTAGTTCCCGCGGCTGCACCATGAACCGCTGCACCACTGGTGCAATTAGCAATTCCGCCAGGGGGATCAATAGGCCGGTGCAGGCCAATGGCAGCAGCAGCCCCCGCCGCAACCAGCCGCTGGGCAGGGGGGTCATCAGGCCGCCGGCCGTTAGTAGTAGCAAACCGGCTAGAAGCAGCCGCAGTGGTAATCGCACATACACATCAACGAAGCCAGCGCCCGCTGCTACCCCATGGCCATCCACCATTAGTTCAAATGGGCTTAGGGCCGTAATTAGGGCAGCAACTAGGGCGAGTGCTGCCAGTTGAGGTTGCAATACCCGTTGTTGCGGTTTGCTTAGGCCACTGAAATACCACTCGCTAAAACTGTTTCCCTGGCTAACGCTCAGCCATAGGCAGGCGGCCAACCCCACCAGTAATTGGCCCATAACAACGCTCAACACCAATTGCAGCGCTGGTAGTTGCAACACCGTGAAGCTCAGATCAAGCCCGGTAATGGGGTCGCCCTGGCCAAATGGTGCTGCCAATAGGGCCGGCAGCCAAAGGCTCCAACCCCGCGCCAGGGCGGTGGCTGATGCCACCAGAGCTGCCGAGAGGGCAATCCGCAGCGTTGTTAAGGGCCAGCGCAAAAGCGGCACTAATAAAGCCAGTGCCAACGCCAGCAGCACGCCCACAGGTAGACCCGCCAGCATCGGTAGGCCGCTGAGCGCTTCGTTGTTGAAGGGTGCATTTATTAAGCCCCGGGCCTGCACCAATAAATAGGTAAGGCCCAGCAGCAGTGAGCCCAAAAGCAAGGCCAATACAAAACTGAGCCCCCAGCCCTTTAGGGGTGGCAGGTTGCCCCGTTGGATTTGGTTTTGGCTGCGCAGGCTCCAGCAGCGCTGCAGTTGTTGTAGTTGCAGTGGGATGCCAAGGCCCAGCACCGCAATAAAGGCAACCCCCTGCACCGCCCAGCGGCGCAGCAGCAGTTGCTCGAGCTGAAATTGTTCAAACCAAGCAAGTTCCACCCATAGCCTTGGCAGCAGCAAGATCAGCAGCAGTGCCGCTGCCAAAAAGCTCGCCAAGGCCGCTGCTTGTGATCGCGAAAAAGCTGGGGCACCCATTAACGAACACTATCCAATCAATATCGCTGCTAATACCCAACTGCGGTGGTCGGGATTAAATGCTGCACTCGATTGGCGCTGCTAGCTTTAGCCAATACATTTTTCAGCCGTGACGTCTACTCTCGCCTCGGTTACGTTCAAAGGCTTGCGTTGCAAGGAATGCGGCCATGAATACGGGGCTGGAGCCCGCCATGTCTGCGAAGACGTGTGCTTTGGCCCCTTAGAAGTTGTTTACGATTACGACGCAATTCGGGCCCGCACCACCCGCGCTTCTATCGAAGCAGGCCCAATTTCGATATGGCGTTATCGCGATTTTTTGCCCGTTGAGGGTGATCCCATCGATGTGGGAACCGGTTTTACTCCACTGCTTAAGGCGAATCGTCTCGCTCGCCGGCTTGGTTTAAAAAACCTCTATATCAAAAATGATGGGGTGAATATGCCCACGCTCTCGTTTAAAGATCGTGTGGTGAGTGTTGCTCTCACCCGCGCTCGAGAGCTGGGTTTTTCTACGGTTAGTTGCGCTTCTACCGGCAATCTTGCCAATTCCACTGCGGCAATCGCCGCCCATGCCGGCATGGATTGCTGTGTTTTTATACCGGCAGATCTTGAGGCCGGTAAAATTCTTGGTACTTTGATCTACAACCCCACCTTGATGGCGGTTAAAGGTAATTACGACCAAGTAAATAGACTTTGCTGCGAAGTGGCTAATACTTATGGCTGGGGTTTTGTTAATATCAATTTGCGCCCTTATTACTCTGAAGGTTCCAAAACCCTCGGATATGAAGTTATCGAGCAGTTGGGTTGGCAATTGCCAGACCACATAGTTGCCCCCTTGGCCTCCGGCTCTTTATTCACCAAAATTAGTAAAGGTTTTGATGAGTTCATCAAGGTGGGTTTAGTTGATGAAAAGAAGGTGCGCTTTAGCGGCGCTCAAGCTGAGGGTTGCTCCCCCATTGCCCAAGCTTTTGCAGAAGGTAGAGATTTCATAACTCCGGTTAAACCCAACACGATCGCAAAATCAATCGCCATCGGTAATCCGGCCGATGGCCCCTATGCCATTGATCTTGCTAGGCGCACGGGAGGTTCAATCGCAGCTGTAAACGACGATGAGATCATCGCTGGCATTCAGCTGCTTGCTGAAACTGAGGGGGTATTCACCGAAACTGCAGGGGGCACCACCATTGCAGTTTTAAAGAAATTGGTGGAACAAGGAAAAATTGATCCCAGCGAAACCACAGTTGTTTATATCACCGGCAATGGCTTGAAAACAACTGAGGCCATTAGTTCTGCTGTGGGTGAAGCCCACACGATCGAACCCCAACTGGCAAGCTTTAATGCCGCTTGGGAGCGGGCCCAGTCGCTTCAGCGAGCCACCTGGGAAACCGTTGCTTAATATTTAGCAATTCCACTATTCATCCTGCTTTTTATTCAATGTCTGTTCAAGTTTTAATCCCCACACCGCTGCAAAAATTCACCGCGGATAAAGCATCGGTGGAGCTTGAAGCGGGTTCTGTTCAAGAGTTGATTACAGCTCTAGATGTTGCTTTCCCCGGTTTGGGTAATCGTTTATGTGATGAGCAGGGCAAATTGCGTCGGTTCCTTAATTTTTATGTAAACAGTGAAGACATACGCTTTCTTGAAAATCAAAACACTCCACTTAATGCTGGTGATGAGGTGAGCATTGTTCCTGCGGTAGCTGGGGGCTGAATTCGCCTTCGTGTTCATGCACGATTTTGTTGAAGCTCACTTGATCAAGGGTTTCTAATTCGATAAGTGCCTCCACCAAGGCATCCATTAAATTCCGCCTTGGTATGAGTAATTCAATTGCTTGATTTAAAGATTCTCTAGCAATTTGTTGCACCATGGCATCTATTTGTTTTGCCGTGTTATTGGAATAGCCATGCTCTTGGCGGGTCCAGTCGCGCCCCAAGAACACTTCATTACCTTGCTGTTCAAGGGCTACAGGCCCCAATGCTGAGAAGCCGTAGCGAGTAACCATTTCCCTGGCGATCTGGCTCACCATTTGCAAATCGCTACTGGCGCCTTGAGTTACCTCAGCAGCACCAAAAATCACCATTTCCGCTGCCCTACCCCCCATAGCTACAACTAGCCGCGCCTGGAGGTAGGCCTTGCTAATTAGGCCGCTATCGAGAATTTCCTCATCGGGCGTGGTGCGGGCAAAACCACCAACTCCACCTGCCCTTGGCAGCAGGGTTACTTTGTCGAGATTGTCTGCTGCTGGTAGCAGTGTGGTGAGCAGGGCATGGCCCACTTCGTGGTACGCGATCAGGCGTTTTTTGGCGCTGTCTTGTAGTGGTTTGGCCCCTAAGCCCATGGTTACCCTCTCAAGGGCATCATTCATAGATTGTTCATCAATGAATAGTCGTTCCCGCCGTGCGGTGAGAATTGCCGCTTCATTGATCAAATTGGCTAGATCCGCGCCAGAAAAACCTGGGGTACGGCGGGCCCACATCCCTAAAGACACATCATCACCAAGGGGCCGGGTGCGGGCATGAACGCCAAGAATTGCTTCTCTGCCGCGGCGATCTGGAAGCTCCACCATGATTTGGCGATCAAAACGCCCTGGCCGCAGCAGGGCGGAATCCAACACATCTGAACGGTTGGTGGCAGCCAGCAGGATTACACCGGAATTGTCTTCAAATCCATCCATTTCTGTGAGCAGTTGATTAAGGGTTTGCTCCCTTTCATCGTTGCCCCCGCCGATACCGGCCCCTCTTTGGCGGCCAACAGCATCAATTTCGTCGATAAAAATTATGCAGGGCGACTTTGCCTTTGCCTGGCGAAATAGATCGCGCACCCGGCTTGCCCCCACCCCCACAAACATCTCCACAAATTCAGAGGCGGAAATCGAGAAGAAGGGCACATCAGCTTCTCCCGCGATTGCTCGGGCCAGCAATGTTTTGCCTGTTCCCGGCGGGCCTACAAGCAACACTCCCCTTGGGATACGAGCGCCCACAGCGGTGAAACGTTCCGGTTCCTTTAAAAAAGTAACCACCTCTTGAAGTTCAGCTTTTGCTTCATCGATGCCAGCAACATCTTCAAAACGCACATTGATGCTCCCTTCTGGCTGCAGCCGGGCCTGACTGCGACCAAAACCAAGCGCTTTTTGGGCTACGGAAGCGGAACGGCGCAACAGCAAAACCAACAAGCTTATGAGTAACACTCCAAGAAAAAGGTTCACCAGCAGTCCGCTGCCTGCCCCTTCAGGGTCTGTGTTGCTAACGCTGAGGGGAACTCGCGCCGCTTCTGCTGTGCGGATGATTTGCTGATCGTTGCTAAAAACTGCCACCCGGCTTTCACGGCCGTCTTTGAACTGCACCAGCACCTGATCGCTGCGCGGCAAAAGCTTTAACTCCTTCACCTCACCACTGCGGATGGCTTTGAGCAGGCCGCTGTAGCTAGGGGGTTTGCTCAAATCCGGTTTAAACACAGTTGTTTTTCACTTATCTAAGCTTAGCGATTGACGGATGGTATCTCCACGTTGGATGATTACTAGTTGATATTAAGTAAGCCCGGATGGCTGTTCCTAAAAAGAAAACCTCCAAAGGAAAGCGCAATCAGCGCCATGCCACCTGGAAGGCAAAAGCACGGGTTGCAGCCCAAAAGGCCATGTCTTTGGGTAAAGCGGTGCTCAGCGGCAGGGCCCAGGGCTTTCTTTATCCAATGCCTGATGAAGCTGAATCAGAAGAAGAGTGATTCGGTTTTAGCTTCCTAGCTTAAATGCCTCCAATATCACTGCATACACAGCGCCCATTCGTAAATTATCAGACATCATCCAAATCATTTTATTTTTGTTTATATTTGAAACTGATCTTATTCTAACATTAATCTCAATTAATAGTAGTAATCCCAGGGCTCCTATGCTTTGAAGCCTGGTGAAATTTAAATAAATACTTGTTAAATTTGCAGCTAGGTAGTAGCCCATAAATAGGGCGAGCAATCCCAAACTTTTTTGATACCAACTGCTGCTTACCCAGCCGAGGAGTTGTTTGCTAAGAACTTCTTGAAGCTTATAAAAACGAGTCGATTGAGGCATTTCCACTTAAGCCGCCAAGATTTGTAATTTAGCAA
>Ga0310329_10138_pt1 | contig 9721 bp, 10 predicted proteins | sample LakSupDCLTotalD7_FD_195543 | JGI IMG/M metagenome (GOLD analysis project Ga0310329, IMG submission 195543) | Enriched freshwater cyanobacterial communities from Lake Superior, Ontario, Canada - SU02.DCL.Total.D7 (v2) (version 2) | ecosystem: Environmental > Aquatic > Freshwater > Lake | place... | reverse complement strand
GCCCTGCACCAGGGAAGTGAACAAGAGCACGGCCCCCAGGAAGGCACTGCCCGGCAGCAGGAACACCCCCAGCTGGAAACAGCGCCAGCCCAAGGGGTCAGCCCCTTCTGGGCGTTCCGTTTGCAATTGGCGCTCGAGCTGCTGGCCGAAGCCCGCCAGGCGGCCAGGGGGGGACAGGACAGCCATCAGTTCAATCAAACACCGCCGTGCGGCCCCGGTAAACCATCACCTGGCGTTTGAGGTGCAGGCGCACGGCCCGGGCCAGGGCCAGGCGTTCGGTGTCGCGGCCCTTGCGGATCAGGTCGCCCACCTCATCGCGGTGGCCCACCGGCACGGTGGATTGGGCAATGATCGGCCCGCCGTCGAGCTCCTCGGTCACGTAGTGGGCCGTGGCACCGATTAATTTCACGCCCCGCTCCCAGGCCCGGTGGTAGGGCTGGGCCCCCTGGAAGGCCGGCAGGAAGGAGTGGTGGATGTTGATCACCCGGTGGAAGGCATCGGGGGGATCGAAGGCCGCCAGAAAGGTGGGTGTCAGCACCTGCATGTACTTGGCGAGCACCACCAGTTCGATGCCGTGCTCGGCGAGCAGCTCCAGGTGGCGGGCTTCGGCGGCCTCCCGGTTGCTGGCATCAATGGGAACGTACTCAAAATGGGCGCCAAATTCCTCGGCCAGCGGGCCCAGGTTGGGGTGGTTGCTGATCACTAGCGGCACCCGCATCGGCAGCTCGCCCGTGCGGGTGCGCCAAAGCAGGTCCAGCAGACCGTGGTCCTGCTTGCTCACGAAGATCGCCACCGGCGGCCGGTCATCGGAGAAGGTCACCTGGAACTGGCCATTAAGCCGTTCGGCCAGGGCCTGGGCCGTGGGGCCAATCGCCTCCCGCGGCAGGCCGAAGCCCGCCAGTTGCCATTCGATCCGGCTGAGGAACAGGCCGGCGCCCTGGTCGCTGTGGTGGTCGGCGTGGACGATGTTGCCGCCATTGGCCGCCACCCAGCCGGACAGCTCCCGCACCAGACCAGGCCGGTCCGGGCAGATCATCTGCAGGATGGCGGTTACACCCGGGTTGCCAGCGCTCGACACCAGTCCGGCCTTTGTAGGGATTGGTGGCATTGTGCCCACCGGCGTTGCCCCTGGCCTTTACCTGGTGGCGCCGTTCCTGCGATCGGTTGCAGTCCATCACCAGGCGGCTGATGTAGGCGACAACCCTGGGTAAAGTCCAGCGACTTGAGTTGTTTTCCATGGTTGCCCAGACGCTGTCTGCGCTGTTCTCCAGGGTCACCGCGGGCCTGAAGCAACTGGCCCTGCTGGCCCTGGTGGCCGTGCTCAGCATCGGCCTGGTGGCCTGCGACGGCGGCGGTTCGGCCAAGGCGGCCGTGCTCAGCCCCGAAGCCCTGGCGGGGATCCAGCGCCAGGCCGATGGCTTCTTCCTGGCCAAAGACCGGCTGCCCGAACTCGCCACCTTGGTGAACGCGCGCAACTGGGTGTTCACCCGCAACCTGATTCACGGCCCGATGCAGGAAGTGGGCCGCGAAATGCTCTACATCAACAAATTGCTGCTCCCCGCCGACCAGGCGCAAGCCAACCAGCGCGCCACCCAGCTCAAAACCGCCCTGGCCGACCTCGATGAGGCCGCCCGTCTCCAGGATGGTGATGGCCTGCGCAAGGCCTACATCAAGGTGGCCAGCGGCTTTGGCTCCTACGCCGAGGTGATTCCGGCGGCGGCCAAGGGTTGATCCCTGGCCGTCACCCCTAATCCGATCGCCACCACCAGCCCCAAGCACTCCCACCCCCCAGCGGTGACCGTGCTTGGGGCTGGTTTGGTTGGTGTGGCTACGGCCTGGCTGCTGCTCAACCGGGGCTATCCCGTAGGCCTGATTGATCCGGCTGGCGCCGGCGAGCAAGCGGCGGAGGCCGGTACCAGGGCAGCCCTGGGGCTGTTGATGGCCCAGGTGTATCGCCGCAGCAGTGGCCGCGGTTGGCGGCTGCGGCAACGCTCGTTGCAGCTCTGGCAGCAGTGGAGCGACCAGCTGGCCCAGCAGGGTTCAGCCCTCCCCTTTCGGCCTGGTTTGCTGCAACTGGCAGCCGAGCCCCAGGAGCTGGAGCAGCAGCAGAGGCTGGTGCAGGAGCGCACGGCCAAGGGGTTTCCTTTGCGCTCACTCAGCCAGGAGCAGCTGGCCCAGCTGCGGCCCCAGCTTCCCGATGGGGCCTTGGGCGGGCTGTTCTCGCCCCTTGACGGCCAACTGGATCCGATCGTCACCCGCCAGCTCCTGCTCCAGGACGCCCTGAACCGGGGCCTGGTGCTGGTCAGCGATCGCGCCGAGGCGATTGGGGCCAGCTCCGGCGCCGATCGCTGGCAGGTGCAGTTAGCCAGCGGCCCACGGCTGCAAACGCCCTGGCTGCTGGTCTGCGCCGGCCTGGCCAGTGCCGCCTTGCTGGAGCCCCTGGGCCACCAGCGGCCGCTGGCCCCGGTGTTGGGCCAGGCCCTGGAACTCCAGTTGCCCGCCGGCTGTGATGCGGAGCTGTGGCCCGGGTCGGTGCTGTGGCGGGGCACCAACCTGGTGCCCCGGCCCGGCGGCCGCCTCTGGCTTGGGGCCACCCTGGAGCCCGATCGGGCCGCCGGTGCCCCCGGCGATCCCGCCGCCCTCGAGGTCCTGCGCCAGCTCCATGGCCATGCCCCCGACTGGCTCCGGGCCGCCACACCCCTGCGCCAGTGGCAGGGCCTGCGGGCCCGGCCCGTGGACCGGCCGGCGCCCCTGCTCGAACAGCTGGAACCGGGCCTGCTGCTGCTCTCCGGCCACTACCGCAATGGGGTGCTGCTGGCCCCGGCTAGCGCCGAATGGGCGGCAGAGCAGATCGCCGCTGGCCCATAAAAAAGCCCCCCAGAGGGGGGCTAAAGCCGGATCGATCAGGGGCAGCAGCAGCTGCCCAGGTCTCACTTGGTCTCGGTAAATTCGGCGTCGATCACGTCGTCGCCGCCACCGCTGCTGCTGGCACCGGCCGCGGCTTCGCTGCTGGCACCATCGGCACCGGCCTGCTGATACACCGAAGCTCCCAGGGCATAGAGCTCCTTTTGGAGTTCATCGAAGAGGGGCTGGAGGGTGTCGAAATCCTCCTTCTGCAGGGCCTCGTTGAGCTTGGTGCGCTTCTCTTCCACCTTGGCCTTGGCCTCGGCGGACACCTTGTCGCCCAGCTCGCCAAGTTGCTTCTCGGCCTGATACACCAGGGTTTCGGCCTGGTTCTTCAGGTCGATGCGCTCGCGCCTCTCCTTATCCACCGAAGCATTGGCCTCGGCATCTTTAACCATCTTGTCAACCTCGTTATCACTGAGGGTGGAGGCGCCGGTAATTGAGATGCTCTGCTCCTTGCCGCTGCCCTTGTCCTTGGCGGTCACGCTCAAGATGCCGTTGGCATCGATGTCGAAGGTCACTTCGATCTGGGGCACGCCCCGGGGTGCCGGGGGAATGCCATCGAGGCGGAAGGTGCCCAGCGACTTGTTATCGGTGGCCATCTCGCGCTCGCCCTGGAGCACGTGGATTTCCACGTTGGTTTGGCCATCCACCGCGGTGGAATACACCTCCGATTTCTTGGTGGGGATCGTGGTGTTGCGGGTGATCATCTTGGTCATCACGCCGCCGAGGGTTTCCACGCCCAAGGAGAGGGGTGTCACATCCAGCAGCAGGATGTCCTTGACCTCACCGGCCAGCACTCCGCCCTGGATGGCGGCACCAACGGCCACCACTTCGTCGGGGTTGACGGTTTGGTTGGGGTCCTTGCCGGTGACACGCTTCACCAGCTCCAGCACGGCGGGGATGCGGGTCGAGCCGCCCACCATCACCACCTCGTCCAGTTCGCTGGAGGCGAGCTTGGCGTCCTTGAGGGCCTGCTCCACCGGCACGCGGCAGCGGTCGATCAGCTTGGAGGCGAGCTCCTCGAACTTGGCCCGGGTCAGGGTGAGGTCGAGGTGCTTGGGACCCTCGGGCGTGGCCGTGATGAACGGCAGGTTGATTTCGCTCTGGCTGGCGCTGGAGAGCTCGATCTTGGCCTTCTCAGCCGCCTCGGTGAGGCGCTGCAGGGCCTGCTTGTCCTGGCGCAGGTCGATGCCTTCGTTGCTTTTGAAGCTCGCGGCCAGGTAATCAACGATCACCTTGTCGAAGTCATCGCCGCCCAGGTGGGTATCCCCGGAGGTGGAGAGCACTTCGAACACGCCATCGCCCACTTCCAGCACGGACACGTCGAAGGTGCCGCCGCCCAGGTCGAAGACCAGGATGCGCTCGTTGCTCTTGCGGTCGAGGCCGTAGGCCAGGGCGGCTGCGGTGGGCTCGTTGATGATGCGCAGCACTTCGAGGCCGGCGATCTTGCCGGCGTCCTTGGTGGCCTGGCGCTGGGAGTCGTTGAAGTAGGCGGGCACCGTGATCACCGCCTGGGTGACGGTTTCACCGAGGTACTTGCCGGCGTCTTCGGCCAGCTTGCGCAGCACCTGGGCGCTCACCTCTTCCGGGGCGAACTGCTTGTTCAGCACCGGGCACTTCACCTTCACATTGGCGCCGACCTTCTCAACGCCGTAGCTGACTTCCTTCGACTCTTCGGTGACCTCATCGACGCGGCGGCCGATGAAGCGTTTCACCGAATAGAAGGTGTTCTCCGGGTTCATCACCGCCTGACGTTTGGCGATCTGACCCACCAGTTGGTCCTGGTTTTTGGTGTAGGCCACGACGGAGGGCGTGGTGCGGAAGCCCTCGGCATTGGCGATCACGGTGGGCTTGCCGCCCTCCATCACCGCAACGCAGCTGTTCGTGGTGCCAAGGTCAATTCCGACAACCTTGCCCATGGATAGCAACCTCCTGAATGAGGGTTTTGAACTTGAGGCATCCTCATCAGTGGCCCCCACGGGGGGCTAGGTGTGGTTGCCGAACCCGGCCGTACGGTGCCGCAAGAGCTTGCGCCGCCGGCGCGATCACCGATGCCAGCCGCCATCAATGGAGCCACTGCCCTGGTGGGCGTTCTCGGCAATCCGGTGCGCCATAGCCTCTCGCCCGCCATGCACAACGCCGCCCTGGCGAAATTGGGCCTGAACTGGGTGTACCTGGCCCTGCCGGCGCCGCCGGAGCACCTGGAGCAGGTGCTCGATGGCCTCGAGGCGACCGGTTGCCGCGGTCTCAACGTCACCATTCCCCACAAGCAGGCGGTGGTGTCCCTGGTGGCGGAGCTCAGCCCCCTGGCCCGTCGGCTCGGGGCGGTGAACACCCTGGTGCCCCGGGTAGGTGGGGGCTGGTTGGGCACCAACACCGATGTTGAAGGCTTCCTGGCCCCCCTGCGCAGTGGCCCCTTCGGACCCTGGACGGGCAAGCGGGCCCTGGTGCTGGGTTGCGGCGGGAGTGCCCTGGCCGTGGTGGCCGGCCTGGTGGAGCTGGGCCTGGAATCGATCCAGGTGGCGGGGCGCCAACCCGCGGGCCTGGAGGCCTTTCTTGACACCTGCGCCGGCTGGTCCGAGGCCTGCCGGCTGGAGGGTTTGGCCTGGGGCGGCTCCCCGGCCCCCGGCCCAAACGGGCCCGGATCGCCGTTGGTGTCCAGCCCTGGCCCCGCTGCCAGCTCCCTGGCCCAGGCCCTAGCTGGCGTCGATCTGGTTGTGAACACCACACCGGTGGGGATGGCCTCTGCCACCGATCCCGCCGCCGCCCAGCGCTGCCCCCTTGGGGCCCTGGAGCTGGCGGCTCTCAAGCCCCAGACCCTGGTCTACGACCTGATCTACACGCCCCGGCCCAGCCAGCTGCTGCGCCAGGCGGCCGCCCGCGGCTGCCCAAGCCTCGATGGGCTGGAAATGCTGGTGCAACAGGGGGCCGCCGCCCTGCGCCACTGGAGCGGCCTCTCGGAGATCCCCGTGGCTGCCATGCGCCAGGCCGCCCTGGCGGAATTGGGCCACGGCTGAAGCAGGGCGACGGCTCTGCTGGGGTTCCAGGCGCTGGGCCCACTCCCAGTCCCGAGCCAAGTCCCCGGCCCAGCGGTTCTAGCCTGGTCTGAGCTTCCCTTCCCCATGGCATCGATTCCGATCTGGCAACGGCTGTTGGCCCTGCTGGCCTACCTGCTGCCCTGGAGTGATGGGGTGGCCTTCGGCCGCTACCTGTTCCCCCTGTTTCCGGCTCTCCAGTGGCTGACCCTGCCGGCCCTGCCCGTGCTGATGCTCCAGCAGATGGTGCCGTTTGGCGGTTTCCTGCTGTTCCTAGTGCTGTATTTGGCCGTGGTGCGCAACCAGAAGGTGCCCTACTACCTGCGTTTCCACGTGCTGCAGGCGATTCTGATCGACATCGTGCTGGTGGTGGTGTCGCTGGCCTTCAGCGTGCTGCTGCAGCCCCTGGGCGGCGGGTTTGCCGTGCGCACACTCAGCAACACCGTGTTTCTGGCGGTGTTGCTGGTGGTGGTGTTCGCGGTCGTTGAGTGCCTGCGGGGCCGCCAGGCGGAGATCCCCAGCCTCTCCGAGGCCGTGCGGATGCAGCTCTACTAACTAGATCCTCAGCCCTTGGGGAGCAGGCCCCCTGCCGCGATACATTGGACAATCCGCCGTTGGCAGCCCGCACCCAGGCCGCCAGCCCTCGTCCAAGTCGGATCGTCCCGGTCATGTCCCAGAAGCCCTACTACGAAACCATGTACATCCTTCGTCCGGACATCCCGGAGGAAGAGGTGGAAACCCATGTCAGCAAGTACCGCGACCTGGTGACCGAGGCCGGCGCCGAGGTGCTCGACACCCAGATGCGCGGCAAGCGCCGCCTCGCCTACACGATTTCTGGCCACAAGGAAGGCGTCTACGTGCAGCTCACCCACAACGGTGATGGCCAGCAGGTGGCCACCCTCGAGCGCGCCATGCGCCTCAGCGAAGACGTGATCCGCTATCTCACTGTCAAACAGGAGGGTCCCCTGCCCGCTCCCCGCACGGGTCCCGTGCCTGCGGCCACCACTGAAGCGGCTGCCCTGGAAACCGTCGAAGCCTGAGGCTTTCGCCGGTTCTTATCAGCGTTATCTGCCCCTGGGCCGCTTGCTGCGGTTCAGGGGTTTTTGCCTGGCTTGCCCTGGGGCCCGTTGCAGACATTGGGTTGCCATAACCTCGCGGAGCCCCCAGCTCAGGCACCAAACGGTCCCGGTCCTGGCGAAGATTGGCATCGTTCCTGTCCTGCGGTCCCCTGGAGCAGCCATCCCCCACGGACCAGCCAGCCCCTGAGGCGGCCGCGGCCTTGGCGGCGGCCCGCCAGGAGCTGGAGCAGGGCTTGGCCCAGCTGGCGGAGCTGGACCAGCTGATCGTCGATCTGCCTGGGATTTTTGAGCGCAAGTTCGCCCAGCGGCTCCAGCCCCTGCTTGAACGCCAGCGGCTGCTTAGCGACGACAACCACGCCCTGCGGGAGCGCCTGCAGCTGGCGCTCCCGCAGGGCCGGGAGGGTCAAGCCCTTCTCAACCAACGGCCAGGGGTTCCAGCGGGATCCGATCAGGCTCCAGCTAGCCAAAACCCAGCCAACGGCCAGCCGGTCTGGCGGCGGCGCCTACACCAGGCAACCCGGCGCCTGCTACGCCTAAGGCCCTGACCAGGCCCTGGTGTGTCCCTAGACAGGGGCCCAGGCTCCGATCAGCGGCGGCGGGCGGCGGCCCAGAGGCGGGTTGGCAGGCCCCACACGTAGATAAAGCCTTCGGCGGCGCGGTGGTCGAACTGGTCTTCGGCGCCGTAGGTGGCCATGTCGGGCACATAGAGGCTGTCGCTGCTGCTGCTGCGGCCGATCACGGTGGCGTTGCCCTTGTGCAGCTTCAGGCGCACGCTGCCATTGACGGTGCGCTGGGTGCGCTCAATGAAGCCATCGAGGGCATCCTTGAGCGGGCCATACCAAAGCCCCTGGTACACCAGGTCGGCCCAGGCCATTTCGAGCTGGCGCTTGGTGCGCAGCACGTCGGCGGCCAGGGTGAGGCTTTCCAGTTCCTGGTGGGCTTTGATCAGCAGCAGCAGGCCCGGGGTTTCGTAGATCTCGCGGCTCTTGATGCCCACCACCCGGTTTTCGATCATGTCGAGCCGGCCGAAGCCATGGCCACCGGCCAGGGCGTTGGCGCGGCGAATCAAGCTGACCGGATCGAGGCGCACGCCATCAATCGCCACCGGATTGCCCTGCTCAAAAACGATCTCCACCACCTGGGCGGTGTCGGGGGCCGCCTCGATCGAGCAGGTCATCGCATAGACCTCCTCGGGCGGTTCCACCATCGGATCCTCGAGCGGACCCGCTTCAATGCTGCGGCCCAGCAGGTTGAGGTCGATCGAATAGGGCGATTTTTTACTCACCGGTGAGGGGATGCCGCAACGTTCGCCGTAGGCAATCGTTTCCTCCCGGCTCATGCCCCATTCGCGGGCCGGGGTGAGCACCTTCAGCTCCGGCGCCAGGGCGCCGATGGCCACATCGAAGCGCACCTGGTCGTTGCCCTTACCGGTGCAGCCGTGGGCCACGGCATCGGCGCCCACTTCCCGGGCGATCTCCACCAGGCGCCGGGCGATCAGGGGCCGGGCCAGGGCGGTGGAGAGGGGATAGCGGCCCTCGTAGAGGGCGTTGGCCCGAATCGCCGGGAAGGCGAACTCGGTGATGAACGGCTCGATCAGGTCGCCCACGATCGACTGGCTGGCGCCGGAATCGAGGGCCTTCTGGCGGATCGGCTCCAGCTCGTCGCCCTGGCCCAGGTCGGCGGCGAAGGTGATTACCTCCTCCACACCCCACTCCTGAATTAGGTAGGGAATGCAGACGCTGGTATCGACTCCGCCGGAATAGGCCAGGACCACCTTCTTGGCCCGGGGTTGGTTTGCCTGGCTGCTGGCCGTCATCCCTGTTGCTCCTTGCCGGAATGGAGCGATTCTCCCCCGTCGCCGGTTGGCCCTGGTTCGCCGGTCCCAGAAGTCCAGCCGAGCAGCAGCCAAAGGCCCAGCAGGGCCGGAGGCCCCAGCACCAGCACCACGACCCAGCCCAGGTCAATGGAGAGCGGTTCCGGCCAGCGCTGCCCAGCCCAGGCCAGGCCGCCACTCAAGAGCAGGGCCGCCAGCCAGACCGTCAGAAGTTTGGTTCGGGAGCTGCTCAACAGGTCGTGCAATGGGGCCTCAGTTAGGATTGTGAATCGGGTTCAGTTCAGCCCATTGCCGGGTGCCCTGGAGCAGATAATGAGCAACCTCAGCCTCAGCCACCTTGACAGCATCAACCCCTCGCTGACCCGCTACGGCCGCAGCGAGATGGCTCCCGTACTGCCCCTGCGCGAAGAGCCCGACCTGCTCAGCTGGTTGGAGTCCACTGGCCGCCTGGTGGCCGACGAGGAAACCGCCTCAGCCGACGTGAGCACCGTGGAAGAGGAGGAGCTCTCCGCCCTGATGGGTGAGAAGGAGGATTACAACCCCGCCGACGACCAGTCCGAAGAAGACTGGGAAGACTGAGCTTCGGCAACGCCAGGCCAGTTTTGGGGCCCTCCTAAAACCCTGGCAGCCATCAATTCATTGCACGGCCTGGTCCCCTTTTTGGCGGCCCAGGGTTGAGGAAGACTGGGTTGAGTCATCCCTGTGCCCTTGGCGTTCACCCAACTCCTGGTCCGTCTGCCGGGGAATAGCCGCAGGATCGCGGCCCTGCTGGCCCTGATCCTCCTGGTGTTTTGTGGTCTCAGCGACTGGTCGGGCCAGGCCCTCCAGCTCAGCCTGCCCCTGCTGATTGGTGCCCTGGTCAGTGG
>Ga0310329_10135_pt1 | contig 9818 bp, 9 predicted proteins | sample LakSupDCLTotalD7_FD_195543 | JGI IMG/M metagenome (GOLD analysis project Ga0310329, IMG submission 195543) | Enriched freshwater cyanobacterial communities from Lake Superior, Ontario, Canada - SU02.DCL.Total.D7 (v2) (version 2) | ecosystem: Environmental > Aquatic > Freshwater > Lake | place... | reverse complement strand
CGGCTGCGGTGTTGGCAGCCTCAGCCTGCCCCTGGCGGCCCTGGGGGCCGGCAACATCGAGGCCAGCGACCTCTCGGAGGCGATGGTGAATGAGGCCAGCCGCCGGGCGAATGAGCAGGGGATTGATGCAGCTCGCCTTCAGTTCAGCGCCTCCGACCTGGAGAGCCTGGAAGGCCGCTACGACACGGTGATCTGCCTGGATGTGTTCATCCACTACCCCCAGGAGCCGGCCGAACAGATGGTCGAACATCTGGCCTCCTTGGCGGAGCGGCGCCTGCTGGTGAGCTTTGCGCCCTACACGCCCCTGTTGGCGGTGCTCAAGCGCATCGGCGAGCTGTTCCCCGGCCCCAGCAAGACCACCCGGGCCTACACCCTGCGCGAAAGCGGCATCGTGGCGGCGGCGCAGCGCAGCGGCTTCCGGCTGGTGCGCCGCAGCCTCAACCAGGCCCCCTTCTATTTCTCTCGCTTGATTGAGTTCGAGCGGGTCTGACCGGGCCTAGGCACCCCCGGGCACCGATAGGGAGCCGGCCGTGGGGCCGCTCCCAAACTCCCTAGGGTCGCGCCCATGGAGGGGTTGCAGGTCGTTTGGTTTAAGCGGGATCTGCGGCTGGCCGATCACCAGCCGCTGCTCCAAGCCTCGCGCCAGGGTCCGGTGCTGCCCCTGGTGGTGGTGGAGCCCGAGCTGTGGCACCAAGCCGATGCCTCGGCCCGCCAGTGGGCCTTCTGCGCCGAGAGCCTCGAGGATCTGCGCCAGGCGCTGGCGAAGCTGGGCCAGCCCCTGGTCGTACGCACCGGCCGGGTCGAAACCGTGCTGGAGCGGGCCCGCCGCCAATTCGGCATCGCCACCCTCTGGAGCCACGAGGAAACCGGCAACGGCTGGACCTACGCCCGCGACCTGCGGGTGGCCGCCTGGGCCCAAAGCCATGGCATCGCCTGGAATGAATGTCCCCAGTTCGGCGTGGTCCGCCGGCTGAAGAGCCGCAATGGCTGGGCCGGCCGCTGGGAAGGGCGCATGGCCGAACCGATCAGCCCACCGCCAGAGGCCTTAACGCCCCTGGGGGGCATCGAGCCCGGCGCCATCCCCAGCGCCCAGGATCTCGGCCTGGCGGCCGACCCCTGCCCCGGCCGCCAACCGGGAGGACGCCAAGCCGGCCTCGCCCTGCTGGAAAGCTTTCTGGCCAAGCGGGGCGCCCGTTACCACCGGGAGCTCTCCAGCCCGGGCACCGCCTTTGCCAGCTGCTCGCGCCTCTCGCCCCACCTGAGCTGGGGCACCCTGTCGATGCGGGAGATCGTGCAGCGCAGCCGCGGGCGCCTGGCGGACCTCAAGGGCCTGCCCGCCCCGCAGCGGGGCGACTGGCCCCGGGCCCTACGGGGCTTTGACCAGCGGCTGCACTGGCACTGCCACTTCATCCAGAAGCTGGAAAGCCAGCCGGATCTGGAGTTCCAGGAGCTGCACCCGCTCACCGCCGGCCTGCGGGCCAGCGAACCGGAGCGGCTGGCGGCCTGGGCCGCGGGGCGCACCGGCCTGCCGTTTGTGGATGCCTGCATGCGGGCCCTGATCGCCACGGGCTGGATCAACTTCCGCATGCGGGCGATGTTGATGTCGGTGGCGAGCTATCAGCTCTGGCTGCCCTGGCGCGACAGCGGCCTGGTGCTGGCGCGCCTGTTCGTCGACTACGAGCCGGGCATCCACTGGAGCCAGTGCCAGATGCAATCGGGCACCACCGGCATCAACACGATCCGGATCTACAACCCGATCAAGCAGGGCCAGGACCACGACCCCCAGGGCCTGTTCCTGCGCCAGTGGCTGCCGGAATTGGCGCGGGTGCCCGTGGTGCACCTGCATGAGCCCTGGACGATGCCGATATCGACCCAAGCCAGCGCGGGCTGTGTGCTGGGAATCGACTACCCCCTGCCGCTGGTGGACCCGGCCGTCGCCGCCCGGGAGGCGAAGCAGCGGATCTGGGCCCGGCGCCAGGAGCCCGGGTTCCGGGAGCTGGCCGCCACGGTCCTGCAAACCCATGGTTCGCGCCGCTCCGGCGGCACCAGGAGCCGCCCGGCTCCCAAGGGTGGGCGGCGGCGCAGTCCCACCCCTAAAGATGACGCCACCAGGCCGCTGCAACTGGGACTGGATCTGGACCTGGCTTGATCCGGGCCTGGCTTGATCCGGGCCAGTCTTCAGCCCAGCCAGGGATCGAGGAAACCCAACGGCCGGGCCATGGTGGCCGAAAAACCGAGGATGCCCTGGTCGAGGTGGCGGTAGAGCAGGGAGTCGTCGGTTTCCAGCAGGAAGGTGCCGCCCCGCTGGGTGAGGAAGTCGTCGCGGGGCACGTAGGTGCGCCAGTGGCCGAGCACTTCGGCCATGTTCTGCAGGCGCACGGTGGCCAGCTCGAAGGGCCGCAGGAAACCCGAACCACCCGCCCGGGCGAAAAAAGAGCCCCGGATCGGCGGTAGGGGGCCCGCCTGGATCGTCTCGTCGTCGGCGATGCGCTGGGGGGCGCTGCGATCGCCGGTGTAACCGCGCAGCACCTCCGCCAGGGTGCCGGGGGAGCCGATTCCAGCGCACATCAGCAAGAGATTCGGCCAGGGTCCGCCCGCCTGGGTAAGACCGGCGTAGAGCCCCAGGGCCTGGTGCAGCTGGGGCTCGGCATCCACCAGCAACCGCTCCCTGGGGAAGCCCGTGAAGGCACAGAAGCGCTCGCAGCTCTCCTGATTGCCGATGCCGATCGCCAGCAGGGCGATGCCGGCAGCCTCCAGCTGGGGCAGGGCGCCGGCCAGGGCCTGGGCGTATTCGAGGCTGTCGAAATCACCCAGCTGGGGCAGCAGCACCACCAGCCGGCGCCGGCCCGGGCCCATGCCCTGCACCGCAGCGAGACGCTCCAGCAAGGCCGGCGGGGCCTGGGCCGCCCCAGCTGCGGGCGAGCCTTTAGCGCCATCGCCTTCAGCGACAGCGTTCTCAGCGGAATCCTGGTTGGCGGAATCCCTGTCGGTGGGGGCGGGCACGGGCACGGCGGAACTCAGGGCGCCACCAGGGTGGCGCGGCTGAGGAAGGCATCGGCGGCGGCGGTCAAGGCCTGGCGTCGAGCCGGCTCAATCCGATCGAGGAGGTGCACCATCATCGAGAGGCGCGGATTGGCCTGAAAAAAGGAGCGGTGGCGCTCGATGAAGCGCCAATAGAGCCCATCCCAGATTTCACACCAAGGCCCCTTTTTGTAGTCCCCCATCTTGAGGATGTAATTGGAGCCGCAGATGTAGGGCTTGGTGGCAAAGATGCCGCCGTCACTCATCTGGCCCATGCCATAAACATTCGGGCCCATCACCCACTCATAGGAATCGAGGTAGCGCTCCATGAACCAGCGGTGCACCTCGCCCGGGTGGATCTCACAGAGCAACATCAGGCTGCTGAGCACCATCAGGCGCTCGATGTGGTGGTTGTAGCCGAGCCGGTTCACCCGCCGGATTGCCTGATCCAGGGGCGGCAGGCCGGTGCTGCCGTCGTGCCAGCAGGGGGCCAGCCGGCGCTGGTGGTGCCAAAAATTTGAGCTGGCCTGGCGCTCGCCGTGGACCCGATCGATGCCGCGCACAAACTCGCGCCAGCCAATCACCTGGCGCAGGAAACCCTCCAGCGACGCGATCGGCACCGGCTCGGCGCTGGCCTGGCAGCGGGCGACCTGGGCCAGGCAGGCCTCAATCACGGCGGCCGGCGTCAACAGACCGATGTTGAGCAGGGGCGAGAGCAGGGAATGGTGGAGGGTGTCGTGGCTCTGGCTGAGGGCGTCTTCGTAGGGGCCAAAACCGGCCAGCCGCTCCTCCAGGAAGTTCTCCATCCAGGCCTGGGCTTGGGGGTGGTCGTAGGGAATCCAGAGGGACCCCAATTCGCCCGGATGGCTGGCGAAGTGGCGGCCGATCAGGGCGCGCACCGCCGGCTCGTGGGGGCTGGTGGGCACCGGCGGCAGGGGCGGCTGCAAGTAGCCCTTGGGCAGGCGGCGCCGGTTCTCGGCATCAAAACTCCAGCGGCCGCCCGTGGGGGTGCCATCGGCCTCCAGCAAGAGGCCGAGCCGGCGGCGCTGGCGCTCGTAGAAGCTCTTCATCAGCGGCCGGCGCCGCCCTTCAAACCAGGCCCGGCTCTCGGCCACCGATTCCAGGAAGGCGGGCGACGGCAGCACCGTTAAGGCCACCGCCTGCTCCTGGCAGAAGCGCTCGAGCCGGGCCCCAAAACGGCGATCGGCAATCTCCGCCACCCGCAACTCCCCCTGGCCCGCCAGCTCGGCGGCCAGCCGCTGCCAGAAGGAGCAATCAACCGAATCGGGCAGCTCGAAATAGCGCACGGTCACGCCATGGGCCACCAGGGCATCGCGGAAGCTGCGCATCGCCACGAAGGTGTGCAGCAGCCGCAGCTGGTGGTAGCGGTAGGCGGAGGCCACGGCCAGGTCTTCGACCATCACCACGACAGCGCCGGCCGCCAACTGCAGGGGCGAGGGGCTGATCCAGCCCTGGTGCAGCTGGTCGCCCAGGATCAGGGTGGGGGTCATGGGGTGGGGCTCATGGGCTCAGGACCAGCGCTGGCGGTGGGTTTGCCCGGGGTCGTAGAGACCAACCTGGCGCTCGAGGTCGAAGCGGCGGGGCGAGCCCCCAAAGCTGCGGGGGTCGGAACCCACCCCGGCCAGGTAGGCCCAGTTGCCCGTGTTCAGGGCCGGCTCGGCATCAATCAACCACCACTCAAAGAAGCGGGCGCCCCAGATCCAGGGCAGCTGCAGGCTGTTGATGAAGTGGGAGGCCACCCACTGGCGGCCCCGGTTGGAGAGGTAGCCCGTGGCGAGCAGTTCGCGCAGCTGGGCATCGATCAGGGGATGGCCGCCATCGGCGCGGCACCAACGCTCGAACAGCTCCCGGTTCTCGATCCAGGCGGGCTGGCGGTTTTGCAGGCCGCTGGCGCCATGGAAGGCGGCGCCGTGGCGCTGCTCCGACCAAAGGAAGAACTCGCGCCAGAGCAGCTCCTGCTTCAGCCACTCAGAGCCTTCATCGGCGCCATGGATGGCCTGATAGCGCAGGATCTCCTGCCAGATACGCCGCACCGAGAGGGAGCCAACCGCCAGAAAGGGCGAGAGCTTCGAGGAGAACTCCGTTCCCACCAGGCCGTTGCGGCGGGCCTTGTAGTGGCGCAGGCCATCGGAGCCGCCACAGAAGTGCTGGAGCCGGGCCAGGGCCGTGGGCTCATCGCCCCGGAAGGGGAAGGCGCTGCGGCGGTCGCTTTGGGGATCGCGGTAGGGATCTGCCTGGGGATCGGCGACTGGAGCTGGATCAGGCGACTGGAGCCACTCCCGGGGCCAGGCCTCGGGCCAATCCGCCCCAGTCCAGCCCAGGCCCGTGAAATCGGGCGGGGGCAAGGGGGCTTCGGGCGAGCGCTCCAGGTTGCGGCGAAAGTCGCTGAACACCAGGGGGAAGCGCTCAGGGGCGACGGGCCAGTCAGCAAACAGCCGGCTTTGCTGGGCCTGGAACAGCCGATCCGGGGCAAGCAGCGGGCGGATTTCGTCCAGGGCGGCGGCGGTGGTCTGTTGGGGGAAAGCCAGCAGGGGAATGCCCCAGGCCGCCAGGCGCGAGCGCAACGAGGTCAGGGCCTGGGCCTCGATGCGGCGCTGGTGGGGTCCGCGCAGGCGCTGGCCCTCGGGCCGCGTCGCCAGCACCACCAACCGGCTGCCTGGCTGACGGCGGGCTAGGGCCACCGCCTCGTGCAGGGCGGGCTGGTCATCCAGGCGCAGCTGCCCCTCTAGGAAGAAGGCGATGGTGAAACCGGCTGCCGCGGCAGGTTCGTGGGCCGAGGGGGCCCCGCCAGGCCCAGAGAGAGGGGGGCTTGGGACTAGCACTTTCTCCATCGGCCCCGAGCCCGCCACCACACTTAACGTTTCGTCACACTAGGCTGACGCAAAGCTTCTTAGACCGTGGAAAACATTTTGGTTGGCGTCTATCTGATCTGCTTCGCCGTGATCGGCGGCGGAGCCTTTGCGCTGATGACCCAAAACCTGCGCCGAGGCACCCCAGCCCCAGGAGTCCGGCCCCAGGGCAGCCGCCGGGTTCGCCATCCTGAGGCACCCGAGCCCGGCGAAGAAGTGCTCTACGTCGATCTCAGCCGGGAACGGCTAGAAGCGCTCTACCAACAGGCTTCCTAAGCCAAGCACCGCCCAAGGGAGATCTCCAACCATCCCCCATCAACACCTAAATTTTTAGATTAAATCTGCTACAAAGTTGACCCCTTGATTAAGCTATTTCAAGCTTAATCAAGGGGTCTTCAGTATTGAAAATGTTCCCCTAAGAGGGCCAGGCTATTGGCCTTGGGGACCGTTCCTTTAATCCTGCGGAATGGCGACAGGCTGTCCACCGGCCCAGGACTCTTTTAGGGTTCGATCAGCCCATAGAGCCGCAAAACAGTTGCTTGCTTCGCGGGAAGAACAGCAAAAAGCCCGAGCAGCCATGCTGCCCGGGCCAATGCATCAAGCCTTTAAGGGCTTAATAATCAGCCGAGGCCGATCTGGGTCAAGATGCCTTGGCCGGTGAGAAGTTCGGTGCCGAGGCCGATCACAAAACCGAGCATGGCAAGGCGGCCATTCCAGGTTTCAGCGAAGGCAACAAAACCGAAGCGGGAGGTGTCAGCAGCCATGGGAGGAATTTAACTGAACTTATTGTAACAGGTTGTGAAGGCCCCTAGGCCGGGCGGCGATGGCGACGGCGACCGAGAGGCTCGATCCAGCCGTCCCGCACGGCGTCGTGGTGGATCTTGGTGGGCGAAAGGCGGCAGCCCAGCTGGATGGTGCCCTGGTCGAGCAGGCGGCCGAGCCTCAGGGCCGTGGCCTCCTCCAGGCGCGAAAAGCGGTCCTGCTGGGCCGTAAGCCACGACAGCTCCGACGGGCTGATCACCCCACTGGAGAGGCTGGCAAGAAAAAGTTGACCGACCGTCATGGCCTTTGTAACGGATTGCTAAGAGTCTGTCTCATCTAGCGGCTAGCTGCGGATCTGGGCACCCAGCCAAGGGGGCACCTCAGCCTTCCGAGCAGGCTTAGGGCGGGTGGATTGGACCAGATCCGAGGCTGACTTCAGGCCCGGGTCCGCGGGCTCCTGCGCAGCAATAGCAACCAATAGAGCCCTCCGAGCAGCAGGGCACTGACTAGACCCACCAAGGTGGAGCCCACCATCAGCCGGCCTGTGAAGCTGGCCCCCAAGTTCAGGAGTTCACCGTCCTTCAACTGGTCCAGGGAGGGGAAGGCCGGGCCTGCTCCCAGCAAAGCGCAGCCAACCTGGTAGTTGAACCAATAGAGCGGTATGGAGGTGAGGGGATTGCTAATCCAGGTGCCAACCATGGCTAAGAGATGGTTGCCGCGCACCAGGCTGGCCAAGCCCACGCCCAGCACGATCTGCAAACCAAAGAAGGGATAGCAGCCGGTGAACACCCCCGCCGCCAGGCCCCTGGCCCGCTGCCCCGGGCTGCCCTCCTGTTGCCACAGCCAAAGCAGGCGCCGCCGCAGCCAACGCAGCCAGGAGCGGCGACGGCGGCGCCTGGGGATTAAGGGTTTCAGAAGAGAGGGATTGGGGAAGGTCATTCTGGGATATCCCCCAGGACCTTCGACTCAACCACGCCAAACCTGGGTCCAAGTCCTGCCAGCCCGCGCCAGGCCCCCCCACCCATCTGCCCCGGCATGGTCATGGGCCTGCAGCACCCTCACCGTTAACGGGGAGTTGGCTGCGCTGGAACCAATCATCAGGCCCTGGCCGTTGCAGCAAGCGCCGGCCGAGCGCCAGTAGGGATAAGCCATCGAAGGGGGCCCGCCGCAGGGGCCAGAGGTTGGCGCGCCGATAGAGAAACCGTTGCAATTGCTCCCTCTGACGGTGATCGAGCCTCCCCCAAGCCAAACCGATTAATGGGCCACCTGGGCGTTTTTGGGTGCGAACCAGCTGGACAGGCCACTCGCCAGCCAGGCCCCCGGTTGGGAGCGCAAGCTCCAGCCGCTCTCCAGAACTGGCCAGCGCCCAGAGGGCCTGATCGCAGAGTTGTACTTCACAGCCGGTCTCGCTGATGGTGTGGATCCGCCCAGCGGACTTCGGCCCTTGGCCATGCCCGCTGGGGCCGGGCTGGCTCAAGCTGGCCTGTAGCTGGAGAGTGAACCAGGGTGTGGTGCTAAATCGCTTGCGATCCCAGCAGAGTCGAATCGCCGCCAGCAATAGCAGGCTGTTGATCCATCCCCAGATCAAGGTCACCTGCAACGCGCCTCCGGCAGCCGGTCCTGAGAACGAACCGTGGTGGAGCGTGAGGTTTACCTGGCTGAGCAGCTGAATGCCGAGCAGGATCAGTAGGGGGAGCAGCAACCGCTTTGAAGGTCCAACTTTCGCAGCGGTTGGCATACTTTTGGGGGTGACCTGAAAGCCCTGGGGCCGGCCCAGCAGGGTCATCACCACGCTGGCCGCCAAGGGCAACACAAACACCCAGCGGTAGAGCTCCGGCATCAGGGCAGCGCGGGAGCGGCCAGATAACCAAGGCAAGAGCAGCAGTTGGCTGAGGAAGAAGGGGAAGGCCGCAGTCAACAACCCCTGGGAGTCCACCCTGTAGGGCACAATCCCGAGGATTCCCATACTGATCGGCGCCAGCAGCAGCACCAGCTGGGGCAGCACCATCGCCCAATGGAGAATGCCTTCCCCATAGGCCAAACGCTGGATCGGAGTCAGCCCCGCAATCGTGAGTGGATTGGCGCCGGTGCGCAGGGTTTGGATCGTGCCACTGGCCCAACGGCTGCGCTGCCGGGCCATCGCTTGGAGGGTGAAGGGAGCCAAGCCGGCACTCAACTTCTCCGGCAGATAGAGGCCCCGATAGCCTGCGGCAACCAGGCGTATCCCGGTGGCCAGATCCTCTGAGGCCGTTTGGGTTTCAAAGCCTCCCACCTGGCGCAAGCTGGACAGACGCATCACAAACGAGGTGCCGGCACAGACCACCGCCCCCAGCCGTTGACGATTCGGCTGAATCCAGCGATAGAAGCTTTCTTCATCGGGCAGCAACCAGCGTTCCAAGCGCAGGTTGCGCATCACCGGATCGGCATTCATGTAGGTCTGGGGTGTCTGCACAAAGCCAACATGCGGATCCCGGAATAGACCGACCGTGCGATTCAGGAACGTTCTCGAAGGCACCACATCGGCATCAAAGACCGCCAGCAACTCCGCTTGAAGCTTGGGTAAGGCCGCGTTGAGGTTGCCGGCCTTGGCATGGATTCGCTGGGGGCGGGCCTGATAACGGCACCCCAGCTGGGCGCCCAAACGCTCCAACTCAGGCCTGGACCCATCATCAAGAAGCCACACTTCAAAATTTGGATAGTCCAGATCTAGGCAGCCGCGCAGGCAGCGCTCCACCACCTCCAGGGGTTCGCCGCAGCTGGGCACCAGCACGGCAACCCGGGGCAGCGACCCTGGATCGCGCCGCCGATCAGCAGCCAGGGCCCCTGCCGCGGCCTGGATCTCGGCGTCGGCATCGGGCCCCGGTAGGACACTGAACAGCAGCTGTAAAAACGCGCTGGCCAGAAGCAAAAGCTCCGCTGCCAGCATCAGCAGGCTCAGGGTCGCGGCGGCCCTTGAACTGAGATTCAAACTGCTACCAATCCGCCAGGTCAGGTAGTGAACCCCCAGCGCGAAGCTAAGGCCAACAGCAAGGGCCCTGGTGATCACAGGATTGGGTAAGGGCCAAATGGAGAGCCCTAGTTAAGGAGCCAAAGCCTATCTCGGTTCGCCCAAAGACAGGGGTGTTGGCGGGAACGAATGAAGCGATCAGCGCCCCAGCAATTCCA
>Ga0310329_10132_pt1 | contig 9884 bp, 6 predicted proteins | sample LakSupDCLTotalD7_FD_195543 | JGI IMG/M metagenome (GOLD analysis project Ga0310329, IMG submission 195543) | Enriched freshwater cyanobacterial communities from Lake Superior, Ontario, Canada - SU02.DCL.Total.D7 (v2) (version 2) | ecosystem: Environmental > Aquatic > Freshwater > Lake | place... | reverse complement strand
ACACCCTGCAAATCGCCCTGCAAACCCGGATCAAATTGTTTTACCGGCCGCAGGCAATTACCCCCACCCAGCAGGACCTGTCCAACCCATGGCAGGAAAAGCTGACCCTTACCCGGCAAGGCGATCACTACCAGGTGAATAACCCCACGCCTTACTACGTGACCCTGGTGGATGCGCGCAGCAGCAAGGACGGCAAGACCATACCGGGCTTCGAGCCGGTGATGGTCCCGCCCAAAGGCACGCAGGCCCTGGGGCCGACTGCCAAGGAGCTCGGCACCACCCCCTATTTGTCCTACGTGAATGATTACGGTGGCCGTCCGCTGCTGGCGTTCACCTGCAGTGGCGAGACATGCAAGGTGAACACGCAACTGTCTGTGGCCAATCAGTAGTGCCTGCTGCCGGAGAACGTCATGAAGTTGCACACAGTGAAGGTCTTGGGCGGTCTGTTGCTGGCCCTGATGGGGCCGGCGCACGCCGCGGATGACGAGGATGTGGAGGGCATGGTCGGGATGCTCAACATTCTCGGGTCCATGCATGAAACCCCCTGCAGCCTGGAGATGGCATCCCTGCACCAGACGATCGACCTGGGCCCGGTGTCGGCCAGCCAGTTGCAACGGCCGGGTGACCAGGCGACCTCCGTGGCCTTTCAACTGCTGTTCGAGGATTGTCGGCGCACCGCCGGCCGCATCGCCAGTGAGCGCACGGGGAACCTGACATGGAGTGCTTATCAACCGGTGCTCTCGGTGGCGTTCATCGCACCAGCCGATGCCGACGATTCACGGCTGGTCAAGGTGCAAGGCATCACCGGGATGGGCCTGCGCCTGACCGATTCCCAGGGGCGCGATGTACAGCTGGGTTCAAGGGGGGAGCCATTGTTCTTGCCCTTGGGCCGCAACACGCAGACCTGGAACGTCCAGCCCACGCGCACCCCGGCACCCCTGACCAGCGGTGCATTCCGGGCCGTGGTGGATTTCAGGCTCAATTATGAGTAAGGGCAGAACAATGACCAGGTTAACCGGCCCGTGGGCCATTTTTATCGGTGCGGGACTGCTGTGGGCGGTCAGCCAGGGCGTGCAGGCCGATACCAACCTGACGATCCGCGCGACCATCATTGCACCTCCACCGTGCGTGATTAACAGCGGCGGCACACTGAATGTGCCGTTCGGCAATGACCTGCTGACGTCACGGATTGATGGCGTGAATTATCGACGGGACGTGCCGTATACCGTCACCTGCAGTCCTCCCGTTTACAGCAACGCGATGACCCTGGAACTCAAGGGCGCGGCAGCCGGGTTTGATAACAAAGTGCTCTCGACCCCCAAGACCGACCTGGGGGTCAAGCTCTTCGCCAATGGGGCGGACTGGCCGCTGAACACGCCGCTCAGGTTTACCCATCCGACCTTTCCGGCCGTGCAGGCGGTGCCGGTCAAGCGCGCAGGCAGCACGCTGACGGGCGGGGCATTTGCGACCGCCGCCACCCTCGTGATCGAGTACCAATAATGAGGAAACGATCAATGAAATGTTGGCCACAGCGAACGTTGCTCGGCTTGTGTTGCTTCGGCTTTTTCAGTGCTGCGTCGGCCAACCTGACGTTCAACGGAACGCTGAACGAGCCGCCGCCCTGCACGATTGATTCGGGCAGCACGATTGAAGTCGATTTCGGGGATGTCGGCACCAAGCGTGTTGATGGCGTGAAATATCGCAGGGCCGTCGGCTACACCATCCGCTGCGGCGCCTCCACGCTGCCGTGGCTATTGAAGCTGAGCGTCAAGGGCGCAGAGACAAGCTTTGATAACGCGGCCCTGCAGACCACTGCGCCTGACCTGGGGATTCGGCTGTATCAGAACAACGCGCCGTTTCGCCTCAACACGCCGCTGGACATCAGCCTGGCGGCACCGCCGACCTTGGAAGTGGTGCCGGTCAAACGGCCGGGTTCGGTCCTGAAGGCCCAAGGGTTCACGGCGGTGGCCACGCTGTTGGCTGAATACCAGTAGGAGTCGAGTGTATGCGACACGCAATGATTCATAAGGGCCTGGCCCTGCTGCTGACCTTCGGCCTGGCGGCCACGGCGCAGGCGGTGGACAACCTGAGGTTCAAGGGCAACCTGGTGGAACAGGCCTGCACCATCCGCCCGGGCGATGAAGCCATCACCCTGGAGCTGTGGGACCTGACCAGCAAGCACCTCTACATCAACACACGCTCAGTGGGCAAACGTTTCACCCTGCACCTGGATGACTGCAATACCACCATCAGCGACTCGGTGACCATCCTGTTCAACGGTGCGGAAAACCGCGCGCTGCCCGGTTTGTTTGCGCTGGACGGTGGCAGCGGTGCCTCTGGTATCGGGCTGGGTTTGGAGACACTGAGCGACAAGCCGGTGCCGGTGAACAAGGTCGGCGACGAACAGAAATTGAGCCCCGGCAACAACGTCATCCTGCTCAAGGCCTATGTGCAGGGTGAGCCGGATGCCCTGCGGGACAAGACCATCGGGCACGGCAGCTACCGTGTGACTTCGACGTTTACGCTGGATTATCCGTAACGCTAAACCGTTATGCATGGGATGAAAGAGAACAACATGAAACGACTATTTGGAGCCGTTGTGCTGCTTGCCCTGGCTGGCGTCACGACGACCGTGAAAGCGGCTGATTGCCGGGTCAATGGCGGCAATTGGCAACGGGTGAGCATTGGCGGGACGTTGAACCTGCAGGTTCCGGTGAATGTGCGGCTGGAGGTGAATGAGCCGCGCATTCTCCTGTCCGGGGTGAGGATCGAATGCCGGTTTGAACCGGACAGCTATACCCCGGATGGACGGCAGGACTACTGGGCCACCGGGACGAGGATCGGCCCGGCCTGGTCGCCTGGTCCGAAGTTCGTCAGCCAGACGACCGGCTTGCGTATCAATGGCAGTTATTGGAACACGCCTATCCAGGCGGGTATCAGGATTGCGACCATGCCTAACAATACGTCTCCGATCTCGATCGATGTCATCCCTTATATATTGATCCGCAACAACCCGACCAACCCGATCGACATTCGAATAGGTGACACTCTGGGCGTGTTACGTCTCGACCAGACCAACAACTACGATTCCTTTTCCACGAGCCTGCAGCTTACGTACATCGCCAACAACGACTTCACCATCTCCCCGTCGTCGTGCACGATCAACAATAACCAACCGATCGAAATCAACTTCGGCAACGTGCACCAGAGGGCGATAGGCACCGACCCCGTATCAACCACCGTTCGTACCGATCGCACGCTCACCTACCGGTGCCCGGACCCGGGGATTACCACGCCGATCACCATTACCTACAAAGGCACGCCGTCCTCGTTCAACGCCAATGCGCTGGTGATGAGCAATCCGAACGTGGGCACGGCCCTTGTCCGTCAGGGGACTGCGGTTCGAGTCAATGGCTCGTTCCTGACCCGTATCACCAACAGTTCCGGGAGCGACGTTGTAACGTTCGCCCTGGTCAAGCAGGCGGGGTCTCTGCCTGTCGAGGGGCCGTTGAACGGCAGCGGCGTACTGGTAATGGGGGTGCCATGACACACCCATACGGTCAGACCTGGCGCGTGACGCGGTTACGTTGTTGGCTGTGGCGTTCCAAAGCCTGGTGGGTCAACTCGCGCATCCATTGTTTTTCGCGGTAGCCCAATTCGTTGAGCAGCAGGTTGTAGCTGTCGTCCGTCATGGGTTGCCCGGTCAGCACCTGCGGGTGCGGTACACCCAGGGCGTCGGCGAGGCCGATCAGCGTGAGCCTCAACGCTTCCTTCTGCTCGGCGGGTAAGCCGTTGGCCTGGGCCAGCCTGGCCTGGGCTTCCTGCAGTTCATCAAGGCGTGCGCATTGTTCGTCGAAATGCCGGGCGTTGGCCTCAAGGGTGTTCGGGTGGTGGTCGTGCAGGTACTGTTCCCAATAGGGCTCCAGCAACATCTGGTTGACCAGGCCATCGCCTTCGCCCAGCTCCAGCACCGTGCTGTAGGCCTGTTCGATCTGCGTGGGTTTTACGTCGCCGGTGTCGCGGTACAGCATGTGTTCCGACAGCCAGGGCAGGTCGAGGCGCTTGGCCAGGGAGGTCTGGTAGCTCAGGTAGACCTCCACGTCGTCCACGTTACCCATCACGCCCTCCCGTCGTTGCGAACGCAGCCATTGGCCGAGGCCGCCTTCGGCTTCGGGTTTGAGCCGATGGGCAATGTCCTCGCTGGCGATGCGGTTCAATTGCTTGAGCCGTGCATTGCCCTTTGCCAGCGTCACCAGTTTGCCCTCGCGCTCGCTGGCCGAGGCGGAGTAACGCTGGGCTTCGCTGACCAGCACTTCGATGCCCAGGTCATTGAAAATCTGTGCACTGCCGTCGGCGCACAGGCCGGGAAAACTGGCCATCTTGAACAGCTTTTCACGCAGCGCCGTATCGTTGTGGGCCGCCTCCAGCAAACGCCAGACGCGCTCGCGCAACGTTTCAAGATTGTCCCAATAGGTGTCCATGTCCTGGGGCCGCTGGAAGAAGTCGGGCGCTTCAAGGGCCTTGATCACCTCGAACAAACCCTGGGAGCCGTGCTCGCGCTCCACCGCTTGCCACAGCTCCTGGCGCCTGCCCAGTAACGGCGGCCTGACCCGTTCCAGCCACGGCCCGCTCTCTCCACGGGGTTCATAGCTGCGGTTGGGTTCCAGGCCGGCGGCTTCGCGGTACTGCTCGTACAGCAGGCGCTGGTCGTTGAGCAGGGTGTTGCGGTCCAGGCGGGTATGGGCGACGGTCCGGGCCTCGGCGCTATCGGCCATGAGCGCTGGCACATGATCAATCCGGGTTTGGCTCAGGTCCAGCAGGAAACCCTCCTCCCGTGGGTGGGCAAACAGCCCGGTGGGCCATTGGGTGATGGGGGTGCGGCTCAGGAACAGGCGGCGCAGGTGCGGCATTTTCGAGATGTTCGGTGGCTGCGTCAGCGGGTTGCGGTACAGGTTCAGGTTGCGCAGGTGCTTGAGGTTTTTCAGACGCGCAACGTCGCCGTTGAGCAGCGTGATCTGGTTTTCCCCCAGGTTGAGGTCGCGCAGGTAGCGCATGTTGGCGATGGGCTCGGGCAGCCGCGTCAGTTCGTTCGCACTGACGTCCAGCTCCCGCAGGGACGGGAATGCCTGCAGAAAGGGCCACTGGCTGTCGTTGAACATGCAGTTGGCCAGCTTCAGTTGGGTGACGTGCTCGAAACCATTGCCCAGCAGCGGCAGGCTGCCGGGCAGGTCGAGGGCGCTGAGGTCCAGGCTCGCGCCGCTCTGCACCTGGCCCAAGTCGTCGCGGTGCTCGGCGAGGCGGTCTTCCCAGCAGCGATAGAGTTTGTGCGCAATGATATTTTTACGCAGTTTTTCCTCCCGGGCCATGCGGCTGTTTTTGGGATGGGGGCCGGGCAGGCGCTTCCATTGCTCCAGCTCCCGGTACAGGTTGTGCCGCTGCAGGACCAGGCGATTGAGGACATCGTTGTTCAGCCCCGGGCCGATCTCATTGAGGAACCGCTGCAGGCGTTCCTCCTCCAGGGTCGGGAACAGACTGGCCAGCACCTCCCGGGCGCGGGCCTGGCCCAAGTGCTCCTGGGCGCGGCGCAACCCGCCGAGGGCCGCGCCGCCGAGCAGGGTGGTGGTCTGCACATCTGCCGTACTGCGCAGCGGTGGCTCGGCCAGCACCCGGCGCCGTTCGGCCAGGGGTTCGAGGGTTTCCATCAGCCAATGCTTGAGCCCGGCGCCCTGGCCGGGCCGGTAGCCCAGTTCACGTTGCTGCGCTTCGGACAGCGCGCGCAACAGGCATTCATACAGGGTATCCGGCCCATGCAGGCGCTGGCCCTGCTGATCGAACAGTTCGTAGCCCATGTCGTTCTGGCGCACCAGCACCCGGCGCCGGCGGGCATCGGCCGGCCCGGCTTCACAACGCAGCGTACCGCTGACCAGGCGATCGCGGATTTGCAGGTGCAGGTCGCCAAAGCCATCGCTGTAGCGCTTGAGGGTATTGAGCACCAGGCGCTCGGTACCTTCGGTGATCGCCCAGGGCGGGAAGAACCCCGCGTAGGCCTGGACACTGTGCTGGGCGAAGCTCAGTTCCCTGGCCTGATTGAGCAGGCGCAGCGGTACGTGGTGGTCCAGGGTTTGCCGTTCGGCCGGGGTTGTGCCGGCCAGCAGGGTGTCGGCCAGCGGCCGGTCCAGCGGGCTGACCTGCTCGCGCAAACGGCGTCCATGGGGATCGGCGCTGACCTGGCGGGCCTGATGGATGTAGTCGGCGATGTCACCGGTCTGGCGCGCCACCGAGTCCGCCAGTTGATCGCGCAAGGTTTGCACGCGCAGTGCTTGCGGCACGTCGCCGCCCAGCAGGTGCCTGATCGACGGCTCATCGAGAAACTCCAGCACCCGCGCCGGCAACTCGCCGGACATCACCTCGGCCAGGCTCAATTGCAGCGTGTCGGCCGGCGATGCCTGCGGGTTGGCGTACTTATGGGAGTCACCGCTCTTGTCCGAGCGCACGAACACTTCCAATGCCTTGGTTTGGGGCCAGCCCGGCAGCTCGGTGATGGTCTGCTCGAACCAGGCGGACGTCGCATCCAGCGGCAGCGGTGCGCCGGCGCGAATGGTGTGCACGGTCTGTGTGGCAGCGCGCTGGGCTTCATAGCGATTGAGGGTCGCTTCCAGCAGCGGCGGGGTCGGCCGGTTTTGCACGTAAAGGTTGCGCAGCACACCGTCGTCGGCACCGCTGATGCGTTGCATCTGCTGCAGTTGCTGGTTGCTGAAGGGCGCCGTGCGCGGCCCCAGGCGGCGCATCAGCGTGGCGCTGTCCCAGGTGCGCGGTTGCTCGGCTTCATGTACGAAGGCGCCGTCGCCGTTGAACCGCACCAGGGGTTGATAGGCGTTGGCGCGCTCCGGGTGAGCGATACGTGTGTCGCCGGTTTCAGGGTCTGCCTGCACTTCGAAGTGAGTACCTTGCAGCGCGAGGATCTGCTTGCCCCGATGGGTGTGCAGGCCGTCGACAATGGGCGGCTGGTCGAGGTTTTTCACAGCATAGGGCGCAATATCCGGGTGCCACAGGCGCGTGCTGCCGTCGGCCCGCACCACCGGGCGCAAGCCTTCGACGAAGGGGCTGAGCTTGAGCCGTGCGACATGGCCCAACTGGCTGGCAGCACCGAACAAGGCAAACTGGATCACGCTGTCGGCCACCGCGACCACTTGCTCCGCCGCCTCGGCACCACGCCCCTGGGCCCAATCGACAATCCCCTCGAACACCTCGTCGGTGATCTGGTACAGGCTGTAGGCGAGCATCGCTTCCCCCAGCAGCGGCACGAAGGGCGTCAGCACCAGCAGCGCCGCATTGAAGATATCCCCGAGGATTTTTTCCAGGTTGTCCCACCAGGCCCAGCGCGCGTGGCGGTCGGCGGTGGCGGTGGGCACGGCGATGTCCAGGGCATCGTTGACGATCTTGTTCAACTTGAGGCGGTACTGGTAATTCCACAGGTCATTTTCGGCGGCGAGCGTTGAGCGATTGACGTGATCGTCACCGATAGCCTGCACGCTGAATTGCAGGTTTGGCTGGGTGGTCGGGGTGTCGCGCCAGCTGGGACGCGGGTCGGTGTGGGCGGTTTGATGCCAGCGCACACGGCTCAAGCGTGTATTGAGCCCGGCAAAGAATTCACCGCGCCTGGCGTGGTCGATGAACTGGCTGAAGAAGGTCTGGTAGCGCTGGCTGTCCCGCAGTTTTTCCGTGAGGTGGCTGAGGAAGGCCGCAGGCGAAGGGTATTGCTTCAGAGGGTGTTCGGGGTCTGCGGGGATGTACACCAGCACCTTGCCGACGGGTCGGGTCGGCTGCGGGACAAACAGCAACAGGATGCCGGTCAATGCCGTGTTCATCAGGCTCAGGGTATGGCATCCAAGCGCCTGACCGTCCAGCAGCGCGACGCGGCCGGCGATCAGGTCGAGCACGGCGCCGTGGGCATCGGCGTCGATGTCCCGGTTGATCAAGGCCAGGTGCGCCGCCGTACCCAGGGCAGTCTTCTGAGTGGCAATCATCTGCAGGCGCACGGCCCGGGTCACCGCCGGGTCATAGAACCCCAGGGCCTGGCGCAGGCTTTTCTGGTAGCCGGCGCCCAGGTCCAGGGTGCGGCAGATGTGCTTGAACTGTTCAGCGGTCAATACGGCGCCGGTGATGGAGTGGCGCAAGGTCAGTGTATCCCGCTGCCCGCGTGGGTCTTCGGCGGACAGGAAGGCGTAGTCGACGAAGGTGTCCGAGGCGGCAAAGTTGGCCAGCGCGACGTCCAGCAGCGACAGGGTTTTGCTTTGCTCCCCACGATTGAAATCGTGCACCCACCAGGCAACTTTGGCGCTGGCATACAGCCGCAGGCAGGTGGTTCTGACGTCGATCTCGCCATAGGCCTTCAAGGCATTTTTCAGCAGCGGTTCGGCGAAGGCGTACACGTCGGTCAATGCCTGGAATCGCTGGTCCATCGCAGCCTGCTGCTGCCAGTGTGCGGCGATCGCGGGCTTGAGCGCTTGATGCTGGCTGGCGCTGGCATGGGGATAGTGGCGGATGCCTTGGCGGGCGACGTCGTTGAGTGCGCGCAGGCGGAGTGGCGAGGTGGTTTTCAGCCAGTGCGGCAGGGCGTTTTCGATAAACGCGTGGTGCAGGGACTGGTCGGGTATGTCGGCCATGGGGGCAACCTGTAGAGCTCAAAAAGAAGGCTTGAGTCTATGCACCGGCACGGCTGCGGATAAGTTTGAATAGTGGGTGGAAACCGCGGCGGATCCCTCAGTAATCCGCAAGTGAAAAGCGCAGGGATAGGCCCATCAGCGCACGCTGCATAAGCTGTTGTTGCCCGGTTGCAGATAGGGCGTAAGAATCGGCGCCATGCCCTTGAGTACCTGTACCGGCAACGCCGAAGTGAACTTGAAACCCTGGGCCGAAGCGCCGGGGACGAAGGCGGTCAGCGTGCCGAAATGATGCTCGCCGATGTAGAACACGAAGGTCGCCGTGCGGTTGATCGCCTTGGAGCTGAGGATCCGCCCACCGGCGCCGATGGCTTCGATCCGGTTGTCGCCGGTACCGGTCTTGCCGCCCATGGCCAAAGGCGTACCGTCCGCCAGTTTGAAACTGCCGGACACGCGTCGTGCAGTGCCCGCGTCCACCACCTGGGACAGCGCCCCCTTGAGTGCCGTGGCCACCTCGGAAGGCATCACGCGCTTGCCGCGATTGGGGTCGTTGACCAAGCGGGTTTCGTACGGGGTGTCGGCGGCAAAGCGCAGGCTGTCGATACGCAGGGTGGGCTGGCGTACGCCATCGTTGAGGATGATCCCCACCAGTTCCGCCAGGGCCGCCGGGCGGTCGCCGGAGCTGCCGATGGCCGTGGCAAGCGACGGCACCAGATGGTCGAAGGGGTAGCCGACTTTTTGCCAGCGCTGGTGAATATCGAGGAACGCTTCGATCTCCAGCATGGTGCGGATGCGGCTGTCGCGGGCACTCTTGTGGCGGCTCTTGAACAGCCAGCTGTAAACCTCCTGGCGCTCGTGTTCACTGGCGGCGGTGGCCTGGGTGAAGGTGGCGTCAGGGTTGTTCAGCAGGTAGCCCATCAGCCACAGGTCCAGCGGGTGAACCTTGGCGATATAGCCTTGGTCAGGCAGGTCGTAGGCGCCGGGGCCGTAATTCTGGTAGAGCTTTTCGAGGCGCTCGTCGGTGAGTTTTTCAGGGCTTTTGACGCTGCTCAAGTGCGAGCGGACGAAGCTGTTGAAACTCGCCTGGCTGGCGTTGGGCAGCAGGTAGCGGTGTACGGCGGCCAGGCGGATGGCGGTGGGGTGCATGCCATCGAGGAAAGTATCGAGGCGCGCCTGGGTATCTTTGTTGCGGTCCTTTTTCCAGAACTTGAGCAGGAACGT
>Ga0310329_10127_pt1 | contig 10079 bp, 9 predicted proteins | sample LakSupDCLTotalD7_FD_195543 | JGI IMG/M metagenome (GOLD analysis project Ga0310329, IMG submission 195543) | Enriched freshwater cyanobacterial communities from Lake Superior, Ontario, Canada - SU02.DCL.Total.D7 (v2) (version 2) | ecosystem: Environmental > Aquatic > Freshwater > Lake | place... | reverse complement strand
TTCCTTTAGCTTGTCTTTTGGTTTTTTATATATTTTATAGCATTTTCCTAAGCTTCCAATTTCTATTGCATTTTCGTTAGATAACATCTCCAAAGCCCCCCCTTAGTTTTCTGAACATTAGATATGCCATCTCGCAGCCGACTATTCCACTTAGTGTACCATTCAATAAATAACTCGTGCTTGGCATTTTATTTGTTACGGTAACTTTTCTTGTTTCTTCAATTACTGATGCAATGGGATTAAGGCGTGTAATATTTTTCAATTTTTCTGGAACTGCAGACAATGGGTAAAACACTGGGCTTAGAAATAATAATACGCTAACTAGTATCCCAGCTATCTGGCCAATATCACGTATGTATACGCCAACAGCAGAGAGGACAAGTGCCATTGCTATGCATCCAAGTAGCAATGGCAACCACACAAATGGAAGTAGTGTGAGAGTAGCTGGTAAATGCCCATGATTTGCATAGGCCTCGAGCGCTAACAGCACTCCCACACTTGTAATCGCGTGAAATGTAGATGCTATAACTGTTGTTATACTTAGGATTTCAAGAGGAAAGATTACTTTTTTTACATAATTCGGGTTTTGTATTATTAGGCTTGGCGCTTTGGTTGCCACTTCCGCTATTAGATTAAATACAATTAATCCTGCAAATAAATTAATTGCGAATTCAAAATCTGTCCCTTGTGCGTTTATCCCCCATTTCGCTTTGTATATCTGCGTGAATACAATTGTGTAAGTTGCTAACATGCCTATTGGGTAAATGAATGTCCATACCCAGCCAAGTATTGATCCCTTGTATCTACTTAAAATTTCTCTTTCAGATAAGCGCCATGTTAGCTCTCTATTTTGCCATACTTTTGCCCATATGCTATTTCTAGTGATTTTTTTTATCAATTTTTTCATTCTCGAGTTATATATCCTCACTCACTCTACCTTGCCTTCGGCCCATGGAATTGCTATTAGCACTCCAGTTAATACTTGCAGGAGCGGCCAATATAAGATTGAGGCGTCAAACAACCCCTGAATAAGCGTGTATGCGGTGCCTGCTATCCCTACCATCGTTAAAAAAGATGTTAAATCCTTTTTGTATATTTGATTCCATTTGCTAAATATCATTGCTAGGCAAATAAGTAAACCGCCAATGCCAAGTATTCCCGCGTTTGCCCAGAGTTGAATATACAAATTGTGGGCGTGGTCTAAAACCCCTGAGATAACTTCTTGTTTGCAAAACAGCCCCCCTCTTTCAAAGCCCACCCCATAAATAAATCTATTATTACCTGTAAGTGGTAGATTTACAAAGCATTCTTGTATTTGCAGGCGTCCAAGATCTGAATAAAAATCAAACCCTAATGGAGTAATAACACTATTTGGCCTCATTAGTTTAATGCTGAGTATTACAGTAGCTGCAAGTGCCACGCAGATTCCAATTGATTTCTTGATTTTTCTTCCTTTTGCTTGTTGCATTAAGAATACTATTGCTAATGCCATGAAGGTTGTTATTAGGGCAGCTCTAGACTGCAGTTGCCATAGCATTATTGTTGCTATAGCAGCCATTACTCCCGATGCTATTTGCGCCTTTTTGTAACCCTTTGAACTCCACAACCAGCATACACTTATGATTAATAACAAACCTATTAAATATGCGCATTGATTCTTGCCGGCCATAAAATTAGGCACCCATGGTGCCTTAAGTAATATTCCCTGCATCATATTTTGATTGATACCTGCAATCCATACGATTGGAAGTGCCACTAGGTTTGTTTTTAATAGCATTTCCAGCTTGTTTCCCTTAATTCCGCATGTTGCCATAAAGCTGGCTACGATAATTAATATGTCTTGGCCTGCTACTGGGTGGGGCATTTCATATTGCCACCATGTGCGAGCTAGAGCTAATATTAAAAAGGCCATTGGCCACATGGCCCATCGTCTATTTTTATCGCATAATATTTGGCTTTTTATTAACCACGCCAAAGATGCTAAAGTGCTCATTAATGGATCAACTGGCATTAAATAGAGTATTACTGCAGCTGGTAGTAGCAGGTTGCTGAGGTTGTTGATCATTTTATTTAAGCAGCCAGTTTGCGTATTTTATGTTTTGAAAATTTTGCGAATGTTTTTTTGCAGCTATGCTCATTTCGACTAGTTTGTTAGTTGGTGTGAGGTGTGTATCTCGAATCCTGTGAACTAACTCAATTTGTTTTTTGCCTGGATTTTGCACAGTTTCACCAAGGTCGAATCCATTAACTCCATCTATGAGTTGTTCCTCCCAGCCTCCCGTTCGATTGCGAAGCAGCAGGTTGCCCAGATGCATAGCCTCCAGTGCAGCCATTGAGAATGTTTCAGCTTTAGAGCAACTAACAGCTATGTTCGCCATTGCCATTGTATTAATTGTATCTTCATGATTACTTTGGCCTACCCAGCTGAAATTCTCGCCCATGATAGCTCCACCCCAGTAACGCAGTTCGCGAGCAAGGCTTGCATTTTTATCAATTTCTAAACCAATAAAATGCAGTTTGATTTTGCGTAGATTGCTTACCTTTTTTTTGTCTATTTGACTCTCTGCGTTTAACAATTCTTGCATTAATCGGATTAGCCAAATATGCCCTTTATTGCCGTCACCAGCCATGCCAGTTAGATGAAATTTTAATTCACTAAAATCTTTCTTTTTTGTTTCAACTGTGTTTTTTATATTTAGTTTTGGGTTTTGCACCGCAAGGTTTTCGCCGCTGTATCCAAGCCAGTTTTGATAACTCCTAAGGGTGTGGATAGAGGGCACCCTCATTTGTAATGTTCCTTTAGTTAGCAGTGGCACTAACCTTTGGGTCCACTGCTTATCCGGTAGTTGCTGGCTTGGATTGCCCTCATGGCCATACCAATCCAGGCGTTTGATTTCGCCGTGCTCTAACCAAGCCAGGGCTGTTTTGATAACAGCTGGCGGTAAGGCGATGGTGTTTAACAAGATGCGGTCGTTTGTCTTTGGCTTTGGTGCTGTTTCCTCCAGGTTTAAAACCCTGCAATAGAAGCCCTCCGCTTCAAGTTCCTGGCGCAGTTTGTTATGCACCCTGTCGTGGTGCCCTCCCCAACTGAGTAGCCGTAGCCTCCGGCGCCAGCCCTGCTCTGCTAATTCCCGGGCAATGGCTCTTAGTACCAGCGGTGCACCGGTATGGGTGAAGTTGTGGCTATAAAGCCAAAACTTTGGGGCCGGCTGGAATGCCATGGTTCAGTGTTTTTCTGCTAACAACTGGCGCCAACTGGATACGTATGGATCGCTGCACCAAATGCCGCCCAGCTGTTTAACCCATAGCTCCTGGAATAAGCCCAGTTCTGGCGGCACCTCATCAAGCCTGCGGCTTGCGGACTCGAAATGAACCCAGCGGCTGGCAGGATCCAACAGCACAACCTTGCCAGCTTGGCGAGCCCGCAGGCAGAAGTCCACATCGCCGTAGTTAATTGGTAGCTCAAGGCGCAAGCCACCTAGTTCCCGCCAGAGATTTGCACTGCACAGGCACACGGCGGCCGTAACGGCTTGAAATGCCCTAGCTGTTTGTAGTAAACCTGGCGGTAGGCGCTCTGGTTTGCAGCCAGCCCAGGCATGGCGTGGAGCCAAGTTATCGATTGCTACTCCGGCATGTTGCACTCGGCCATTGGGGTAGAGCAGCAGCGCACCCACCACTCCCACCCCAGGGCGCTGGGCCAGTTCGAGCATGGAGGCGATCGAATTTGGCTCTAGCAGTTCAGTGTCGTCGTTTAGTTGCAGTAGCCATTCACCTTTGGCGGCGGCAGCGGCCTGGTTGATGCGTTCGCTGTAGCTGTATGGATTTTGATTGCGTTCATGGCGCCAACGGCCTGGGCCTAGCTCAGCAGTGGTGAGTGCTTCTAATTCAACAAGTAATTCTTTAGTTAGTTCTCCTGCATCGATCAATACGATTTCTATGTTGCGATAGCTGCTGCGGCTAAGTAGGGCTTGCAGGCAATGGCGCAGTAGCAAGGTGGAGCGACCCTTGATGATTTTGGAAAAGCCACCACTGGGGATCAATACACTCACAAGCGGAATGCCCAATGGGCTCATCGCTTGCTCTCTCTTTGGTTGCGGCGGCGCCTCCACAAGCGGTAGTGGCACATGGGCCCAGCGCTCTGGGTCAACGTAAGCCATCAACTGGCTGCGCCATTCAATCCTCTCGGGGCCAGCCAATGGCGCCGGGCCTATTTGTTGCAAAACAGCATTGCTGAGCCAGAGGGGACCCTCAGCTTCTGCGCTGGCCCTATCTAAAAAAGTGTCTATTAAACCTTTTTGATGCCAGGCCCGTTTGCCATTTGATTGGGGCAGCCAGTCGTCGCAGCTAACAACTAAGGCATCGCTCCAATGTTGCCTGGCACTTAGTAACCGCCTTAGGCGCTTTTGTTGGCGCTTGGAAATCGTCCAGCCAGGCGGCAGCAGCAAGCTGAAATCAGCGTTTGCCGTTTTGGTTGCCCTTAGGCCTGGTTGCAGCCGAATTAAGCAATAGCGCAACAAATCTGCCCAGATTTCACCGCGCCAAAGTTCTAGTTTTGGCACCAACCTTTCGGCTAATACCCGTTTTGGTTGCTTGCACTTGCTCCACCAAGGGGCAGGCTTAGGGCGATCCTTCACAGGCCTTTGGCGCTTGCGCCCATGAGTTTGCCTTATCCGGTGTGGATTGAATGGTTAGTGGCTGTAGCAACTCCTTTGCAGCTGCAATTGAGCTTGGTGGGTGGTGCGGTGCGGGATCAATTGCTGGGGCAAGCGCTGCCATTAAAAGATCTTGATCTGGTGGTGGAAGGGCCGATGGCTTGGCCTGCCCTGGTGCTGGCAGAAGCGATAGTTGCTGCTGCTGCCGCTTCTCAGTTGCCGCTTGGTTATCAGCTGTTGCAGTGCACCCCTTATAGCAACTACGGCACGGCCAGGTTGCAATTGCAAACTAACGGCGGCTTTTTGCTCTGCGATTTGAGCTCAGCCCGCAGTGAAAGCTATGGCTTTCCAGGTGATCACCCGGGCGTGGAATCTGCAAATTTGCAAATTGATTTGCAACGGCGTGATTTCAGTATTAATTCCCTTGCAATGCGATTACCAAGCCTGGAGCTGCTGGATCCCTCGGGTGGGGCCGCTGATTTAGGCGCAAAGCAGCTGCGTTTGCTCCATGGGAGCAGCCTTAGGGACGATCCCACCCGCTTGATCAGGGCAGTTCGCTACGGGGCAAGGTTTGATTTGCAATGGTCCCCCGCGAGTTGGGAGCAGGCAAGCGTGATTCTTAACAGCTGGCCCTGGCCCCAGGGGGCTCCTGCTTTAGGGGCAAGGTTGCGAATGGAATTGGAATTGTTGTTTGCTGAAACCAATTGGCAGGGGGCCTTGGCGTTGCTTGAGCAGTGGCGCGGTTTGGAACTGCTGCAGCGGGGTTGGCGGCGGTTGCCAAGGGGTAGCGCTCGCTATTTGAGCCGCTTTGGCCGCTGGGGTGCCGCTTTGGAGCCGGCGTTTACGGCGGTGGAATTAAGGCTGTTGGCATTGATTGATCTAGCCCCCGGCGCGGCGGCTGATAAACAAGTGATTGCAGAGCGTTTGCAAATTCCCCAACGGCTATCGGAGCTGCTTGGCCAGGTGGCTGAACTGCGCCATTGGTTGCAAAGGGAGCGCCCCAGCAATAGTTGGCTGCCATCGCAATGGACTGCCGCCTTAGAAAAACCCGGCAATGGCGGCCAACCATTAGCGGTGTTACTGGTGCTTTTGCAGCCTGCTACGCCCGCTAAATATCAATTACTGCGTTGGTTATTGCGTTGGCGATTGCAGCGTTCAGCCATTAGCGGCAAGGAATTGCTCGGAATGGGCTATCAGCCGGGGCCGGAATTAGGTAAACGGCTGTGGCAGGAGCGGGCCAAAGAAATTGATAAAGATTAAATAATAAGTTTTAGGTTGCATTTAAGAATGCAAAATCATAAGTATTCCCCGAGCTTAATGTGTAAGATCCAACGCTTGCTTTAGTATGATGTGTGTATTTATCCTAACTTTTTATAGCATTGAAATTACTTATTAATCCCCCCAGTTCAGCAAGGCTGATTGCTTCAATGCCTTCCCCAATCGGATAGCGATCTGCTGCTGAGCTCACCACAAAAGTTTGATTTGGCTTCAGATCAGTTCTGGCTTGGTGAAAGCCTTTGCTGAGTTTTGGCGCCAATCCGCGCTTTATTTCAATTGCCCAGCGTTGGCCATAAGCAAAATCCAACACCAGATCCATTTCGGCTCCTGCGGCAGTGCGATAAAACGAAGCTTCGCATCGCTCTGGTGCCACACTCAATAAGGTTTCCACTACGAAGCCTTCCCAGCTGCCACCCACAACGGGATGAGCAAATAATGCATCTCGATCATCTACGCCTAGTAGACTATGAAGTAAGCCGCTATCTCGCACATAAATCTTTGCTGATTTAACCAATCGTTTAGCTACATTTACATGTAAGGGCTGTAAACGGCGCACCAGCAACAAATCTACCAACAGATCTAAATAGCGAGCCACGGTTTTGCTATCAATTCCCAGGCTTCTACCCAGCTCTGCTGCATTTAGTAAACAGCCTTGGTGATGGGCAAGCATTATCCAAAAACGCCGCAATGTTTCGGCAGGTATGCGTAGCCCTAATTGCGGTACATCGCGTTCTAGGTAAGTGCGGATAAAGTTTTCTCGCCAGATTGCACTAGAGCCATCATTAGTGGATAAGAAACTATCAGGAAAACCACCGCGAATCCATAGTTTATCTTGTTCCTTTGAGCCCAGTTCTAATATATTTAAGCTTGTGAGTTCCAGATAAGCAATTCTTCCGGCTAAGCTCTCGCTGCTCTGACGGATTAACTCCATAGAAGCGGAACCAAGTAGCAGAAAGCTGCCGCTGCGTATTCCTTGCCGGCGTCCGCTATCAATTAATCCCCGCAGGCTGGCAAACAACTCCGGCATTCGCTGCACTTCATCTAGAATCACCAAGCGATCGGTTAAAGCCGAGAGATAAAGGACTGGATCCGTTAGACGGGCTCGATCCGCTGGTGTTTCTAGATCTAAATACACACTTGGGCGCTGCTCTGCCAGCTCGCGCGCCAAACTGGTTTTACCTACCTGCCTTGGACCCAGCAGGGCCACTGCCGGGAACTGCTCCAGCCTCTCGTTGATCGGCTCAAGGAGCCGCCGCCTTACCCAGCTTGTTTGTGCTTGCATTCCTGGAGCCTAGCGCCAGATTTGCAAGGATAAATTTTGACTAGTCGTCTAATTCCAATCCCATTGCAGCCAAAAGCACAGCAGCGCTGAGTTTTGGCTGCAATGGCATACGCAGTAGGGCATTAATTATTAGGCGACTAATCCGCAGTAGCTGCACCCAGAGAGGGCAATAGCGTTGGATAAAGCGTAGATAACTAATTGTTGATAGTTTTAAGCGCCGTGAGGATGGAACTTTGCTGCCGCTACCTTTTTGATGGCCGATTGTTAATTGATGCCACCAGAGCACCTGAGCGCCTAGGGCTTTTAAACGAAGGCATAGATCGATATCTTCGTAATAAAGAGGGAAGGCCAGATCAAATCGCGCCGCTGGCCTATGGGCTTCTGGTTGTAAAACCAAACTGCAACCGCTTAGCCAGTCAACTTCAACTGTGGCAGCTTCTATTTCTTTGCTTTTTATCAACTGATTACCAACGCGCCGGCGCCTAAATTGCAAGCCCGGATCAATCCAGCCGCCATTGGCTTCAAGCATTCCATCAGCAGCGATAACAGCAGTGCCCAGCACTGTGCGTTGATCACAGCTTTTCAGCTGCTGGATCATGCGGGCACATTCATCGCCCCGTCGCAGGTTGGTGTCGGGATTAAGTAGCCACACCCAACCGTTAAAACCCGCTGCTGCTAGGTGATCAAAGGCGCGGTTACAACCGCTGCCAAAGCCCTCTCCTTCTTGGCCATTGATGATTTGAATTTCAACTCCCCTGCAGGCCAGCTGTTCTGGCTTGAGGGCAGCAGAAAGCGGTGCATTGTCTACAAGCAACCAAACAAATTGGCACTGTTGCTGCCTGGCGAGATCCTGCGCCAAGCTCTCAATCGCCTGCTGGCTGTGGTAAGCCACGGTTACAAGCGCCAGGTTTTGGTTACCATCGCCGCCATGTAGCCCGCCGGCCGTGATCACTTTGCTCAAGTTCAGTTCAGAAGACTGTGGCACCTGCCATCGCATGAGCCACTACGACAGCAAGGTGGCGGAGGAATTGGGTTTTGAATTTGTGAGTGTGATGCTGCAAGACACCACTGCATATCGCAAATATCGGCCGGTGCTGCTGGCCCAATATCCAAATAAGGAAGGCATGGGTTGGCCCACCTACCTATTGGTATCTAATCCTGAGGCTGATTTCAGCATCCACGGCGAATTAAAGGGTGGAATGCAAAAAGGTGAATTTCGCGAAAAACTAACCGCCTTAAAAGATGGGCTCAGTTAGCTAATTGCTGCTCCACCGCTTGCACCGCCTCAGGGATTGATTGGCGCGCCTGATTAAAACGCCAAATTTCACCAGATAGCAGGCCACTGAGATCGCCTAGAGCTTGCAGCAGCGGATTTGGGCTGCGCATTTGGCCTGCATCAGCCACCGCCTTTGCCCGCCACGGCTGCCAGGCAGCATTCAGCACCACAGCCCGGTATGCCGGCGGCCAGGGGCTATTCGGATTTAACTGCTCAAGCCTTGCAAACCAATGCTCTGCTTCTAGAGCGCGGTTTTCTAATACGCCAAGCAAAGCCATGCTCCAAAGAGCCTTTTGATTATTTGGATTTTTAGCAAGTTTATCAAGGGCATTTTGGCGCACTATTTTTTGATAGGAGCGGTGGCCATCAACTTGATGTTGTGTGCCGATCGCTTCAAATAGTGGTGTTAATCCCTGCGGACCTCTTGCTAAACCAGCGGCGAGCTCAGGAAATTCAGCAGCAAAACTGAGGGGTTTTGGAGCTGTTTGTTTACGCAGCCATAATTCAAAATTTCCCCCAAGCGGTTTTGGCCAGCTTTTTTGCAGTTTGAAAATGCCGCTTTGCCGAATCGCCTGATTAAAAACTTCCACCTCCGCCCCAACGGCTCCTTGATAACCAGTGCCTAGCAGCACCTGCTCAGCGCTTGCTAGAGCAGCCGGGATATGGGCAGGGTTATTACCTAATTGACGCCCCACCAGTTGAGCGCCAGCGCGGCGGCCGAAATAACTCACGTTGTGTTGGTTAAAGCTGCCGGTGCTTGGCACCACGATCAAGGTGCGCTCCAAGTTGGGATTTTTAGCTTGCACATAACGAACGATTGCTTCTAGTGGTTCAGCTGGTGTGCCTTGCCGCTCGATTGCATTCGCCCTTGCATTTAGCGAAAAGCCACTTGCAGTAAATATGCCAAGCCCTAATAGGGGCCACGGCAGTGCCAGCCAGCCCCTGGCAAGCACTATTGCCAGCAGTGGCAGTAGCGGGGCTAAGTAGCGGGGATCTTTGTTGGGGCTAAGCACTGTGAATAGCGCCCCGGCGGCCATTGAACCCAGCAGCCAGCACCATTGCTGATTTGGCAAATCCCAAGCTTTGTTTGCTTTTTGCCGGCGCCAAGCTGCAAAAACTAAACCAATTATTCCGCCACCTAAAGGCACCTCCCCCGCAAGGGCTGGCAACCGCTTTGGATACCAAAACCACCCCGCCAAGCTGCTTGCGTTGGGATCACCCTCGCGGGCAGCTGATTCCAATGTGGCCCTTTGGGTGCCACCAAAGGTTGTAACAAGATTGTGCTGCAACCATGGCAGCAGCAGGGTTAATATCAGCGCAAATGCCGCCAGCAGCTGCAAACGCTTGCCGCGACCCTGCCGCAAAGCACTAACGCTGGCCCATGCAAGTGCTGGCAGCAGCACCAACAGGGCGCTTTGTTTTATCAATAGTGCCGCGCTTACAGCTACAGCAGCCTGTAGCGCTTGCCACCAGCTAGCGGTTTTTAGTTGAGGTTGCAGCCAACGGCCCAGCAGCCATAGGGCCCAGGTGCAACTGGTGCATACGGGGATTTCTAAAACAAAGTCAACCCTTAATTCCGCCAGCAGGGGCA
>Ga0310329_10119_pt1 | contig 10429 bp, 13 predicted proteins | sample LakSupDCLTotalD7_FD_195543 | JGI IMG/M metagenome (GOLD analysis project Ga0310329, IMG submission 195543) | Enriched freshwater cyanobacterial communities from Lake Superior, Ontario, Canada - SU02.DCL.Total.D7 (v2) (version 2) | ecosystem: Environmental > Aquatic > Freshwater > Lake | place... | reverse complement strand
CCGAATAGTGTCGCCATCTCCTACTGATACCAGCGCGGCAGGGCCAGCAACGGGCTCTGGTACTGGCTTCGGCTGAGTACGCCTCGGGGCTGCCGTTGGGACAGGTGCCAGTTGAAAAAAACCAGCTGGTCCACTACCTCTACCAGTGGATCCACCATCCCTTGAGGATGACCCGCCAATATCTTTTGCAGCTGCCCCGCCACCATGGCAGTGAAAGTCCCCTGTCTTTCGATTGGTGTGGCAGCCGCTTCCATCCATCCCGCCGCTGTGGGCTAGCGATGAAGTGGGTGCGAGCGCCAACGCCGCACTGACAACAAGCAAAAGCCAGCGCATCTGATCACGTTCACAAGTAACGGACTTTACGGTTGCAATGAAGCTTGTCCGCCGTAAAGCAACAGCGCCGCAACAGGTTTTAGTGGAATAGATCCATCTGCGCCATAGGCAGCGGTTACGACGCCGCAGCGGATGGCAATGACCCGCACTAGGGGCAAGGCCATGAGCAGCCCCAATCGCAACCCAGCTGATGGCAAACACGTTGGACATTGAGCTATTGCCGCAATCAGTGCTTGTGGTCCAGCAGCTCGGCCAAGAAGCTCGTAAGGCGGGAGCCAGCCGGATTGGGATAAACGATATCGGCAATTTTCCAGGTGCCAACAGGGTCCCTCACCAGTTGATAGCGCAGCTGCTGGGGCGCCTCAGAAGGGCGGTTGCGCAACCCTGCCTGCACTGCTACGAGGGCTTCCAATACTCCACCGGAGAGAGCGGTGCAGCCAAGAACTTTGGAGCCAAAGGTATGCACCTGGGTGGCGCTGAACAGATCGAAATCAACGTAACGACCGCTGGCTGGATCAAGCGCATAGGCGCGTCGCAGCTTCTTGTAAAGCTCATCGGTGAATAGGGCTTTCTGGCTTGCGATCTCGAGCGGACCACGCAGCTCCTGCCGAGCCACTTGCCAGCGATACAGGCCATCGAGCTGAGCCTTCACAGGAACAGGGCAAGGTGCGATCGCCGCAACCAGCAACAGCGGCATCAGCTGGGGGAGTGGCATGGCGAAGCGCTTGCTTTGCTGTGAATCCTGGCAGCAATAAACAAGCTACCTGCTATACAGCCAGTTACAACGCTCAAAAGCTTTGGTACAACTAACTGTTAGGCTAGAGCTTGGGGCCATTAAGAGCCAAAACGTGGCCAGGATTTCAAAAGAGCTGGGCATCCATGTCGTTACCCTCTACAACTGGGAAAAGGGCTGGTGGTTAAAAGGAGAAGTGATGCCGGTATCAGCGAAGCACCACTATTTATGGCGAAGGAGATAAGTCGCAGTGATTTTTATAAGACGAGTTAGTTGTTTATGAATCTTGGTCCCGCGATCATGCAGGTCCAACTGGCTCGCCATGGCCGCACTGTCTGAATCCTGTAATACTGGACTTGCTCTAATCGTCTCAGCGATGTAGCGAAAACATGCTCCTGATGCAGCATTAGCCTCAGAGAATGCATGCAACATAAGTATGGCTAGATGGTCTCCCTCCTGCGGGCTCGTGATCCCATTGCGCTCCTTTTGGGGACGTTTTATCAGCGCAAATGATCGTGAGTCTTCCAGAAATCCAGGCTGTGGATGTCGATGCAAATCCAGGTCTACCCCATCCCCGCGCCAATGCTGGGCATGGATGTGCACCCAACCCCTTTCTTCGCTCCACTGCAGCGGCGCGTCGTATTCACGAAATTCTCCGGATCGCTTCAGTATGTGTTCTGCAAGTTCCCAATGCTCTAGCGGGATCAGGAGATCCACGTCCAGGGTCTGCCGGCCCCGTGCCAGCACCCGATCGCGGCTGATGGACACCACTCCTTTGATCGCCACTGCCTCAACCCCCGCATCACGCAGCAGGCGACTCCATTGTTGGGCTTTGTTGAGCACAAGGACATTGCGGGCCCAGATCGCCTTGCATTTGCCTAACAGCAGGTTGCTCGAGAGGTCTGCGGGGAAGGGCAGCTGCGCCAGTGAGCGACCAAGCTCCTGCAGATGGCTGGTTGCGATCGGCAGCAACTCCTTGCTGCCCAGTGGCAGCGCCTCATAGCTGGGGCAGCTTGCCCACAGTTCGCGCCATAGCCGCTCGATAACGCTGGACTCGGTGGCACATACCAGGGCCAGCAAAATTAGAGTGCTTTCGTGAATGCGTTGGCTCATCACCGCCGTGGGTTTGCGATGAGCGGTACCGTTTCCCACGATCAGCCAGGTCATGGGCTCTTCCTCCGTTGGCGGTGTTCGCGCACAATCTGCAGCACACTTGCTCCAAAGGCTTGGCGCCGCTTTCGGCTGATGTTGTGCGCGTGGGAGCGCCGCAGCAGGGCCACCACCGGCACCTGCAGCTCTTCGATACCGGCCGCCCGTGCTCGGGCGATCCACTCCACCATCTCGCCCACCGGCAACGAGGGATGGAACGGGCCCACCTGCTCAAACGTGGAACGTGCAATCAGCAGGTTGCCGGAGCAAGGAGCCCAGCCTTTGGCTATTGGCTGGCTGGCACGGTTTGCTTCAAATTGCACCGTTTCCCCCACGGCCAGCTGTCGGCTTGGGTTGCTTATCGCAGCAAGTAGGCGTTCGCTGCGATCTCTGGGCCAGAGATCATCGGCATCCAAAAAGCTGAGCCAGGGTGCGTGGCAGTGCTCCAGCCCCCGATTGCGGGCGGCGCCCGCCAACAGTGGTTCCTTTGCGCACACCAGGAGCACGCGCTCGCTCTGCATGGCACGCACCAGACCCACCGTGGCATCAGTGCTACCCGCATCCACCACGATCGCTCGGGTGTGCACGCCGCTCTGTTGCAGCACCGAGTGCACGGCGGCTTCCACCGTTGCTTCGCCATTGAGCACTGGGATCACCACATCCAGTTGGGGCAGGCTGGTCATCCGGCTGTTCTCACTGCGCGTTGGGCGCCGATGCGTTGCGCGGCTGTGTGCAGCTGGCGTTTAAGCCTGCCGCTGAAGTTCACCCACTCCACCAGAGCGTCCTGGGCTGGATTCACCTCCAACTGCTCGGGGTGGCGTAGAGGCAGGGGCATGGCTGCTGCGGCTCGGCCAGCTGGATGGTTTTGTTCGAGCGTATGGGTGGCGTCCGGCCCGAAGCCGATGTTTTGTATCAGATTCACGTTCGGCCGAATCCACAGGCCGTCGCAGCGCCAGCAGGAGAACAGCCAGGCCACATCCCAGGCATCCAGGCCGCTTTCCATGGCATTGAAGTTGTGCTGCCAGTAGGCCACGGTTGTGGGGTCAGAAAAACGCTCCTGCAGCCAGCCGCTGTTGCGCAAAGCGGGCCACTCGGCCATGGCCAGGTCGAACTTGGCCCAGCGATCGGCCCAACTGGCCCAGCCCCAAGTGTTGGGGTAGCTCGAGGCGTAATAGCTCGGGCCATTCAGTTGATCCGGGGCTTCCCAGCGGTGGCCGCCGATGCCCATCACCTGCGGACGGCTGCGGAAGCGGTCGAGCAGCTCAGCGCAGTAGGGGAAGAACGAAGGATTGGGCAGGCAGTCGTCTTCCAGCACGATCGCCTGCTCCACTTGCGCAAAGCACCAGCTGATCGCTGTGGCTGGGCCGTGGCGGCAACCAAGGTGGTTTCTGGGCTTGCGCAGGCTCAGCTGGCAAGGCCAATCAGGGGCGCTCACCAGCTCGAGCACGGCTTGGCAGGAGGCCTCATCGCTCTCCACGCCAGGCCGGGGTTTGTCCACAGCTACGAACAATCGTTCGGGTTGCCAGCTCCGCAGGGCCTCCCATACCTGGGCTGTATGCCAGGGCCTGTTGAAGGCGATCAACAGCACCGGCACCGAACTTGGGTTCACCACCAGTAGGCACCTCCATCCACATAGCCACCAGCCACCTGCGGCACCTGATCTGACGGCACGCTGATCCAGGCGGGTGTGATGTGATGCTCACGCCAGTGCGGATCGTTCCACCAACGCAGTCCACCCACCCCGAACAGCACCTGCAGGGCGCCACCAAGGGCAATTGCGCCGCGGTTCATTCCTTTGATCGCAGCGGCGATGGGGATGCCAAGGCTGCTGCCGGCGATCAGGGCAAGATCAAATGTAGCTGGATCGATTTTCTGCTGGATCCACTCCAGCAGGTTTTCTGAACTCCCGAAGCGCTGTTGTGTCCGGACGTCATAGCAGTAGGGAAAGTGCAAGGACAGCACCTGAGCCGGAGCAAACCAGGATTTCCCACTTTTGGCCCATACGGCTTCAAAGGTGCTCTGGTTAGCCCGCTGGCAGAGCAGTTCCGCGATGCTCGACACGATCAGCACACGCTTACCCCGCAACTCCGGCAGCCAGCAGTGCTCGCTTCGATCAGGTATTGAGCGATCGGGTTCAAGTTCCAGCAGGTTGATAGTTTGCCCCATTGGCCGGAGCTGATCAAGTAAGTCGGCTTCCAGGCGGCCACCCACCAAGCCGAGGAAATCGAGTTCACGGGTGGCAGTTGCGTGCCGCTGCGTACGAGAGCATTCCTTCCTGACTACTCGGGAACAGGCCCATTTGCACGGCGCAGTGTTGGCGTGTCTGCAGAGTGAGAGCCAGTCGTTGCTGCGGGTTGTGGCAACGCTCCAGAAGGGTGGGATACAGCAGGAGCGCCTGCTCCGATAGCCCCAGCTTCCCGGCTGCGAATCCCGCGTCCTGCTTCAGAGCGGATCGCAGGGCCAGGATCAGATCGGAGCGGCTGGCCTCGGGTTCAACCCGTTGATGGCGATGGAGCAAGGAGGTGATCACGATGGCCGGCGTTGGCCTTGCTGCAGCCGTTGTCGCTCGATTGAGGCGCGAGCAATGGCCAGGAGATCCTTGTCGTATTGGGATTCGCGGGCCAGGGCACTCGAGAGATTGCGGGAGTGGATGCGCTTGGTGAGCACCAGTGCTTCCGGTTCCGCGCTAGCGATCCCCTCCTGCCGCAGGCGCGCAAACCAGGCCACATCGCTGGCGGTGCTGTTCGCAGGATCAAACAATCCCAGCTGCTCGAATACCTCTGCGCGGAACAGTGTGGCGCCGGGGATCGGGCCGCGATGGCTGCCTTGCAGTAGTGCCGGCCGGATGCCTCTGGGTAGTTCAGAGCCATCCAGCACAAATCGCGTGCGGCCGATGCTCACCAGGGCTTCCGGTTGGGTGGCCATTGCGTCCAGATGGGCGGAGAGGGCGCCGGGCTCCCAACGATCGTCACTGTCGAGCATGGCGATCCAGGGTGTGTTCACCTGCTTGATCCCCTGATTCCAGGCTTGCCACAGGCCCTGGCCGCGCTGTTGTTGGAGGGTGGCGAACTCGATCTGGTTCACGAGCTCCTGGGTGCCGTCTGTGGAGGCGGCATCGATCACAAGCAGCCGCAGGCTGTCCACCAGGGGGCTGGTGCGTTGGATCGCGATGCTCTGCAGCGCTTCCTCCACAAACGCTGCTGCGTTGCGGGTGGCCATCACCACCGTGATCGCGTTCATGGCAGCTGTTCCTGCCACCAGGGTGTGCGGTTTGGTGGAGGCGTGCCGGTACATGCTGCGCCGATCAGTCGCATCACGGTGCCTGGTGGCATGGGCGCGGGGGGCTGGTCGCGGCAGTCGCGATCGGCATCGCGCAGGCCGGTCATCTGAAGCTGCAGGGCTCCAGTGATGGCTGGATCCAGCAGGATCATCTGCAGCCGCGGCTGATCGCACCACTGATCGCGGATCTGCACGCACTCGCGCTGGCCCTGGCTGGAGAGTGCCACCACGCCGCTGTAGTTGTCGGCCACCACCAACAGGCCGGTGATCGCTTCTCCCGGTGGTGCGGTGATCGTGACTGCCTCATCCACGGGCACCTCCAGCATCGGTAGGGAGAGGCGAAAACGGCTGCGGCGGCAGTGGCCTGTGGGGCTGATCCGGGGATCCGAGGCTGCGGCCACCAGCCATTGGGTGCGCTGCGGGTGCAGGGAGGGCGGGATCTGTGGCCGATCCCGGCGCTGCATCCAGGCGGTAGCCAGCAGGGGCGCGATCGCGTCGGCCGCTTCTGATCCGCCTTGACGGGTGAGATGTTTCCCGTCGTCCAGCAGGGCACCGTCGTGAGGGATCCAGCGATCCCAGAGCGACACGCTGCAGATTCCGTAGTGATCGGCCACGCGTTGATAGGCGGCCAACGTGCTCGCCCGTTGGGCTGGCTTGCTATAGCGCCATGGTAAGTGCAACAGCACAGGCTCCACTGTTGCCGCCAAGAGCTCTCGCACGATTGTCTCGAGCGAGGGACCAATCTGTGCGGGCGATGTGGCGCCGAGCATGTCTGCCGCGCTGCACTCGATCAGGCAGAGATCGGGCTGATGCCGCTGCACGAGCAGATCGAGCAGACAGGCGCAGGCCAAGGAGCCCACACCACCTAAACCCGCGTTCACCTGCTGCAGGGGTGCCTCCCAGTGCTGCTCCAGCCGTTGGTGCAGGGATGGCCGGTAACCGGCTTTCTGCACCGTCAGGCTGTTGCCCAGGTAGGCGATGCTGCGGGGTGGAGTCATGCTCGGCGTCTGCAGCGTTCCAGATGCTCAGCGGCTCCGATCAGGCCGGCTTTGGCGGCGGCGTTGAACTCAGCGGCGGCCAGGGCCGAGCGTCCTGCTGTGTTGAACACGAGCCCAGCCCAGTAGCGCAGCCATGGATCGTTGGGGTAAGCGCCACGCCAGTGGAGAATGCCACCGGCACCAGCGCCCACCAGTGCTGCGCTGCTGGCAGCGATTTGGCGGTCGGCCTCCTGCCAGCCAGCTGCGCGTTCAGCAGAGATCTGGAAAGGCGCCGCTGCATCACCAAGGCTGGCCATGAAACGCTGGGCACCGCTGCTCCCGCCCCTCAACTGGAGGCGTCGTGGCGTTCGCGGGTGCTCGCAGATTTGTTCATAGAGGTGTTCAAAGGCAGTCGTGCACCGATCGGAGCTGAAGTCCTGATGCGCCCGTGTTTGTGCGGCTGTGCGGAGCCGGGCCAGCAGCTGGCGGTCGCCATCGAGGGTTTGCAGATGCTCCATACACTGATGCGAATCGGTGGCGATCAGGCCGTCCACGTTGTGCTGCACCAGATCGGCAACGGGTGTACCGGAGAGCACCACAGGCACCACGCCGGCCATCAGCGCTTCCTGTAGAGCCAGATCAGCCGTTGCCGAACCTCCCGGTTTTGGCAGATGCAACAGCACATCCATGCGTGCCAGTTCACGGCCAACATTGTTCACAAAACCCCTGAATTCCACACGCTCGTGCAGATTCAGCTCGCTGGCATGGTGTTGCCATCGAGGCACAAGATCGCCTTGCCCCACCACCAGCAAGCGACTGTCAGGGCAAGCGGCTTTGGCAAAGATATCCAGAGCCTCTGTGCACATCCTGCTGCTGTGTAGGCTTCCGAAAATGCCCACAATTAAGGGCCGTGCCTCTCCAGGAGGCAGAGTTCTGAGCGCAAAGCGATGCGGAGATGCCGGCCTGATGCTGATCGCCCTGGTATCCGTTGTGCTGCAGCTGTTCACCAGCGCTTGGCAATAGCTGGCCAGTTCCGGGATCAGGATGTGTGGCGCTGTGGAACCTTCCACGTGTGACCAGATCACAAGCCTGAAGTTGTGCTCCGAAGTCATGAACCTGTAGAGCTCCGGCGTGTTCCAGAAGTGGATTTGCACCACATCCGCTTGGTTCATGCAGGCGCTGAGCTCCGTTGCATGCGGTTGCTCAAGCAAAGGGATTGCCTGGGAGGTCAGGCGTCTGCGTGCCTCAGGTGTGGCGGGAAGCAGCGACACCACACGATGCCTGGATTGCTTTGCTGGTGATACCAGTGCCTCCAGTGCTTTGCCCGCCCCGCCGCTGGAGAGCTGTTGGGTGATGTGCATCACTTCAAGGGTCATCTCAATCCTTAAGAAGTTGTTCCGGCTCTCGAATTGCGCGTCGTACCAGGGCGGCAGCCTGCTGGGGCTCTTCCCCAAGGGAGATGCTCAAGACAGGTAGGCGTCGTGCGATGTCGGCCAGAGCCGAGAGCATCGGCCGGCCGCTGCCCGGCAGAAATGAGGCGGTGGTGGATGCTGCGATAGCCACGGCTTTAGCCGGATTGGCTCGTCTCACTGTGCCTGCAGGCTGACTGCGATCCAGGAGCAGCAGCACTCGTAATTCGCTGCTTGTTCCGATCCTGCAGGTAGGAGCCTGGTTCAGGGCGTAGATCGCCTTGAGTGAGTTGGCTTGGCTGATTAATAGTGTGTGCAAATCCTGGAACTTCTCTAGATCGCTCCACACGGTCTTGGCTGTGCCATAAACGTTGAACACACGTGGCATGGCGCCGGCCTGAATCGCGCAGAGGTCATCGCCGAGGTAGGTCATCCCCGCCTGATAACAACGCAAGGAGGCTGAGGACTTGCCTGCACCTCCAGCTCCCAGCAGCAGTGCACCACCGTTCGTGTCTGAAACGGCCGCTGCATGCAGTAGATGGATGTCTTGCTGCCTCAAGATCCAATTGATGGCGCTTCTCAGTGGCGCTGCCCGTTCCCAGTGGGGTAAGTACTCGATCGAGCTCAGGCAGACATTCACCTGGGCGATGTCGGGATCGATCACGGTGATCATGCGGCCTCCCGGATCAAAATCGATGAGATGATGTTCGCCGGGTGCTAAGTCTCTGCACCGCCTTATCACGCGCTGGCGAATTGCCTCTGGCATTCTTGGCCGCTCAATTGCTTCATCGGCTGCAGACCAGAGCCGGATCACCGTTTTGGGATGGCAACGTGCAACGCGATGGTGTTCTATGGCTGAACTGAAGATCGCAAGTAGGTATGGATTTGTAGCTTTGAGCTGAATCGCAAGAGAGGCAATTTTTAGATCAAAAGTAAGCGGTTTAGGATGCTTCTTAAAGGCTTGCTCTGTGGCTGCGCAGATCTGGGCAGCGAAAGACATCCCCCCGGGCTGACTAATTAGCATCAGGCGCCGGTGCAGCCGCTACCGGCCATCCCGCGTCATCTACATCATGGATGGGATCGAGTAACAGGATGTCTTGCAGATCTGTGAATGCTTCCAATCTGGGTGGCTCAAAAGATCTTTTATGGGGGATCCGCTCGGGGCTGGGTGGGTTTAGATCTGATTCCAACTCCTCCGCAACAATCAAATCTTCGTTGATAAGCTTGTTCAAGAAGGTATTGATTTCGCCAGAGATATCCATACCATCGCAATCGTAGGTTTGCCGCAAAATTGCTTCTGCGTTGTTGATCGTCATGGTGCTGCGCTCGAGTTGCAGCCAAAGGGTTGTTGCGCTGCCCAGCAGGCTGAAGTAGCAACCGCTATCGAGATTCACAATCACCACCTCGCTTTCAAAGCTCTCGCTCACGACATTGGGTCGGTTGATGCGGAACGCTTGGAGCAGATTTGAGGAAGCGCTCACGGGCACCAAGCATTGCCCTCAAACGCTAGGGTAAATGTACAAAATACATTGTAGTGCTTACAAACGTTCTTGTCGTTGCTTGATCTGTCCACAGAGCAGATTCGCCTCTACCGTGTGATTGTGCGGCTGTGGCGAAGGATTCGGCTCCTTTCGGTGGATCCCCAAGCACCGGATCGCTTAAGGCCTCTGTTCAAGCGGGTACCAAGCTTGCCCCAGGAGTCGCTTGGGGGATGTCAGCTTCTTGCTAATCGTCAGACTTTGCTTGAGCGCTTGCCTAAACAGGCTGTATGCGCCGAGCTGGGAACCCAGGAAGGCCGGTTTGCAAGTGCCATTCTTCGTACCACGCAGCCATGCGAATTTCACGTTGTTGATCTTGACCTATCAAAGCTGGAATGTCGCGAGTGCTTGCTTGCTGATCCAGCAGTCACGCTGCACGAGTTGGATTCTGCTGCCTGCCTCGAGCAATTCCCGGATCACTATTTCGATTGGATTTATATCGATGCTGATCATAGCTACCAGGCCGTCAGGCGTGATGCAGACGTAGCCCTTCGCAAGATTAAGCCAGATGGCATGGTTGTGTTTAATGACTATATTTTCTGGTCGCACGAGGAGATGGTACCCTATGGCGTTATTGCCGTTGTCAATGAAATCTGCATTGAGCATAATCTGGCATGGGCTTATTTCGTTCTGAACGATTCAATGTATTGCGATGTGGCGCTATATCGCCGATCCCTCTAAACGAATGCATCATTCAGCCAGCGGTTGCCGAGCTCTTGATCCCAACTGGTCAGCATTGAGAATGATCCTGTCAACAAGGCCCTCGGGATTGGATGCCTGCTTCAGGGATTCGATCAGTTCCAGTACCCAGCCCAACCGCCCGGTGGAAGTGCTCGATGAACCCACTGCCTTTCTGGACGCTGAATCAGCCCAGCGGGTCCGCGAGATCATTGCGGAACGAGCCAGAGAACGGCTGGCGTCGGTGAGTTGAACGAAGAAGCCCATCACCCGGAGTATGCCTGTTCCTGTTGCTACGCCCGCCTTTGGCCTATGCGCCGCCGGACTATGGAC
>Ga0310329_10114_pt1 | contig 10633 bp, 17 predicted proteins | sample LakSupDCLTotalD7_FD_195543 | JGI IMG/M metagenome (GOLD analysis project Ga0310329, IMG submission 195543) | Enriched freshwater cyanobacterial communities from Lake Superior, Ontario, Canada - SU02.DCL.Total.D7 (v2) (version 2) | ecosystem: Environmental > Aquatic > Freshwater > Lake | place... | reverse complement strand
GATGTGCAACTTGCTGAGCGGTGGCATGTTCATCGCCAGACGTTGATCCGATGGCGTTCCCTTAATAAGGGTCCTGCTTATTCAAAGATCAACGGTCGTGTGCTCTACCCCTTGGCCGAGGTGGAGCAGTTTGAAAAGGTCAACACCATCACCCCTGACAACAAATGACTTTCAAAGCTAACGGTGCATTGTTCAAGAACACCCCTGAGAAATTACAGGAGCTTTACAAGGATCGCTACGACCCAAATCGTAAGTATCCCGGTTATGACGGTGTGTTTAGCATCAAGGAAGAGGACCGGATGGCATTTGCCAATTATGTGATGAATGCGGCGCCGAATGATCGAGGAGAAATCCCGGTGAAGATTAGCGGATGGGCCAGCACTTATGGTGCAGGGCAGACGTATTTGAGCCTTGCGTTCGAGCCTGACTTCAAGACGATGAAGGCGCTGCAGGAGACGGAGGTTCTGGGCCAGGCGGCTAGCAGCCTTGCTGCAGCTACTGGTGGAACTGAACTGTTCTGATCGGTAGGAGGATGACCCGTGCAGGAAACTGACACGGGTTTTCTTGTGTAAAGCTTTACAACAAACCTACTGGGCGCCACCTGCGGTGCCCTACCTTAGGTTCATGCCCAAACCGGGCGCTACCCAAAACTCATGCAATCAACTGTCTTATCAAGCAATTATGTTGTCCCAATTGTTTCAACCAGTTGGAGCACATACAACCTAAGCCCAAGCAATCGCGGCATGCCACGCACTGCTGCATTATGGCGGTTTAATCTTAATCAAAAAGTCTACGTTCGTAATTGGCCATCCAAGGATGTTCTGTACATCAAGAACAGAGTTGAAGGTCAAACCTGGCCGCATTACATCTGCCACAATGCTGCAGGTGATTGCTTTATGCTTTCCCAGCTTTACTTGTCCTCCAAGACAATTGAAACGCGATGAAACCATTGCGTGAGCGGATTGCTGATTTGATTAATACCAGCAGCCTTTATGAGCAAGGTTGCCAAGACGAACGGCGACACATCAATATGCTGCTTAAAGTGCGCATGGATGAGCTACATCACAATTCAGTGGCATGGCAGGAATGCCGCAATTTGTTGTTTCACCTTCAAGAAAATGAAACCCCATCAACTTGACCTTCAACGCACCACCATGATGGAGGCGCTCTATGTTAAAAGTGGCCGCGCCGCCCTACCGAAAGGTCACCCGTTGCGCTCCACCTACACGGGGTTGTGGCAGGAGTTCTGCCAAGATATTGGTCCGAACTTCAGGGATGCCGATTACGCGGAGCTACATGCTGATGTATGCCAGGCCATGGATGACACCGGGTCAATCATGACGCAAAAGCAGGCGCAGCAGGCGATCGCTATCTGTCGCCGCTACCTATTGGGGAAGTGGGCATGAGGAGGCTCCTGCTACTGCTGGCTTTGCTCACCGCACCAGCCCAGGCCAGGACGGTTACCGCAACGGTCTATGACCCGTGGTATGACGGTCGTGTGGCGTATTGCGGCAGCACCTACCGCCACTGGGGGTTGTCCGCCGCACACCCATGGATTCGCTGCGGCACGCTGGTGACAGTCACCCACAAGGGGCGATCGCTGGTAGTACCGATTACTGACCGCTGCGACTGCAACAGCATCGATCTGTCAGCAGGTGCCGCCTATCGCTTACGAGTGCCACTTGATGGGGTAGCAAAAGTGGGGATTTCTTACTGATCATGCCTAACACCTTCACCGCCAGCGGCCTGCGCATTGAGCGCCGCCACGATCGTTGGAACGGCACTAGCTATATGGCATGGCGGCCGCATGTCTCGATGCTGTTTACCGACACCAAGGAGATGCTGCGTTTTATTGGTTGGCCTCGCAAGACGCCGACGGGTGATGCGATACGCACCTGGCTGGCCGATACGCCAACTGAAGCGCCACCAGCGGCAGTTAGTACTGATGCCAGCGGGTTTGGCCCTGATCCAGAAGACCCAAACTACCAAACCAAAACCATTGTATGAATTGCCCTAAATGCAATCATGATACGGTATTTGTTTTGCAATCAAATACCATGCGGCCAAATCATACAACACGGCAGCGCGTATGCAACGATTGCAAGCACAAGTGGTTTACGATTGAACTTGAAATTGAATCATGGGCTGTTGGATGGGAAAAGTTAAATTTACGCTTTGGCGGCAAGCCAACAGTGCGTGGTCCAGTATCACTTTTTTATGGTGAGGACAATGACTGATTTAATCAACCGTCTTATTACTCATCTTGAACCATGAACGCTCCATTCCTGTCTTGGCTTGAAAATGCAGCCATTCGTTTTTTGATTAGCAGCCCACGCATCAGTATGGTTCATGTCAAACAACATGGCACCGCAGCGTTTTATGGCGTCAAGGATAGGGATGACCCTACCAATGCTGGCATCTGGGAAACGGACAATACAGAGCCAGCTTCGATGCAACTGGAGCGTTTGTATCACGCGCCTTCATTTGGTAGAAAAGATGATTAACCTATACAGTGGACGCATAACTATTCAACGTTATTCTTTGGCAGAAAATTGGTCTGCCAGAATCAAGCTGCCCAATTGTGAACCAGTCATGATTGACCTTGGCACACTAGATTTGCGGGCAGCGTTTATTTGTGCTCAATACAACTACCTAGCATTGTACAGTGGTAAATCAATAGAAGAAATTGAAGAATCTTATCAAGGAAAGCCTAAGTGCTGGTCTTGCATCCACTGGACACCACGGTCTGATGCATGCAGCCTTGGCTTCCCCGAGGCGCAAACAAACAAGGGTCGCTACGCTAGGAAATGCTCGCTGTATGAAGACGATGGAACGGAAAGTACTGGACCACCTTGATCGCGGTGGAACACGCTGGATTGATGTGGTAGAGGGCGATGACGGGATGCCATTGTATAGGGCATGCGGCCAAAATGGTGCTGTTTGTCGTTATACGGTAGACCTATGGCAAGCGGAAATTTATGTTAACTACTACTGATTGGTCCATGCCGTAATTGCTTCTTCTTGTTTTGCACAATAAAAAACTTGATCTTGATACCAATTCTTCCAATCTGTATGTTGCTTATGACTATTGCAAGCTAAGCAACAGCTAATCAGATTTGAACGTACAGTTAAACCACCCTTAACTTTTGGGATGATATGATCCAGCGTTGCCGATCTACCCAGTTCAGCGCAACAATAAGCGCACTTCCACTCCCACACAAGGTGGATTTGATCACGAAACCGGAGCTTTGCTTCTTTCCTCGGAATCAGGTTCGTCCCGTCGATCTGGTGATCCATTGCAATTATCTGGCAAGGGGAGCAGTTCGATTTCAAGGTTCAGCACATCATCATCATTGTGGATGAATTCTGTAATCTGTGCGTAAAGGTTGTCGCAAAGCTCTTCTGCATCGGTCTCAGATCGAATCACCACTTGCGCGGTAATTTCCACCAGGTACGCTTTCATGTGAGCAGAAGCCGCAGCCCCTATCGTAGCCACTACTACCCAGCAACCCATGACCTACATCCTTGACCTTGGCCTGTGGCACGTCGGCCCATTCGCGACCCACATCGCGGCGCAGCATTGGGCTGAAACTCATGGCGTCGATACTTACAAGTTGATCCCGCTAGATGATCCAGCCGAAGCGCCTGCTAAGGTTTTCCGCTATCGTCAACCCTTGCTCGCCGTTACACCCAGATCGCAGTTGTAGCGGCCAGTTTGAGCGTAAGTGCTTTCGGGTGTGCCTGACACCAGAATAAATTTCATCTGACCAATCCGCATCCCAGGCCAGATCGGTAATGCACTGAAGCGGCGGCTATTCTTCAATTCCATGGTCAGCCGTGACCCAAACCAGCCGGGATCGCACCATCCTGCTTCAGCATGATCCCAGCCCTCTCGAGCACGGCTTGACTTCAGGACAAACTGCGCTCCAAGGTGATTGGGGAGATTAAAGATTTCCTGTGTTTCAGCAAGGAAAAATTCGCCCGGCTTGATCCACCATGGTGTTTCTTGGCTGTATTCATGGATCCCTTTGATCTGCATGTCAAGGGTGCCGGGCACCTCGATCATGATGCGCTCACCTAACGTCACGTCCAGTGATGCCGGATTGAGGTGCGCCTCAATGTAAGGCGACACCATTTCCCGTTTGCAAAGGCGACGGATTTCGTGATCTGGAATCAGCATTTCCTTAAGCGATGATGCACCACCCGGTGCTGGGGCCATCTACCATCCAACGGGGTTCCCAGTTGGCGTAGCTGTAGTGAAGTTTGGATCCTACGGTACTGCCGTAGGTTCCGGCGGTTAGGTTCATCTCACCCCATGGATCATTCACCCAGTAGCCCTTGGCGTCATAACCGATGATGGTTAAGTAGTGCCCACCGCCGCTGGGCGCTGTGACCGGTCCGTGATGCAAGAAACCAGCGGGGACAGGTTTGCCAGCATCAATCTGCCGCTTGATGAGATCACGGTTGCCGCCAGTCTCGAAGCGGGCCTTGATGCCGTATTTGGCCAGTGCCTTCAGTTGCACTGATGCTTCAGTGGTATCACCAATGCTAAAGATCGTTTTGATATACTCATCATCCGAATGGATGGCGCCTGGTTTTAGCGTCATCAGCAGCATGGCGCAACTGGAGCTAAAGCATGTGCGGTTTGCATCGCGGTAGTTGTCCCGCTGCGACTGGTATGGCGTCGCCAGTGGATTCAGTTGCTTACCAGCTTGACTCCAGACGCTAAACCATGGCCGGTTGCGGCGCATCGCAACGTCATAGCCATTTAGCCGGATGTCTTGCTCCAGTTCAGCAATCGCTGCAAGCTGGTGCGGTAGGTTGCGGTTATTGCGAAAAAGCTGATCCAGCGTGATCGGGCTTGTATTGGTCATCGCTTGACGAGAGGCGATACCACACCAGCCAGGATCTCGACGGCGCGGTAAAGCTTGACGGCCATTCTGCTGTACTTGCCCAAATACTCGTTGTCCTTGGGCGTCGGGGTCAGGTTTACGATGGCTAGTGCTGCGCCATGGACGGCAACGGCAACGGCAATGTATTCAGCAATCCGGTCCATTTCGGGATTCGCGGTGTGCTTCTAGCTTAGCAATGCGCTGCTCTGCTGTCCCAAGACGACCAAACAGCTCATGGCGATCAGATCGCATGTCTTCACGGATGGCGGTGAGTTCTGTAGCAATGTGCTCAACGCCAGCACTGAGCCTAACGATAGCGATATTGGCCCTTTCATCTTCGGTGCCACGGGCAGTGATCCACCGCGATGCAGTGCCACCAACACCACCAAGCAGCAGGCAGGCAAGACCAACGATCAGGTTCTCGACCACGGCCTTAGCGGTGCATTGCGTCTTGCTGTTAGCTTAGCCAGCCCACGGCACCCCAGCCGCCTTTGTAGGAGCGGCCTGCTCATCCAGTTGCGTTTGGAGTGCGGCCTCGATTGCGGGCACGTCCAGCTTGGCTTGGGTCCAGCCGATGACGATCTCTGGGGTGAGCGAAGCGTACGGGATCACGTCACCCTCAGGCTGCTCCAGGCCGATGGAGCCATAGGCGGAGCTGGCGTAGGTGCCATCGTTGGCGGAGAGGGTCCAGTGCACGGTGTAGACGATGCCGTCAACTGTGTGGCGGTCGCAGGAGGCGATGGCCCAGGAAAATGTGGTGGTCATGGTGGTGTGGTGGTGGTGGGTAGTGGCGTTGACTTCTGGGTTTAGTCAACTCGGATAAGCCTGTAAATAATGCTGACCCTTCGCGTACCGCCCATACGATTGCGGAAAGCTAGGTAGCTATCGTTAGCAGTTCCGTTAAGACATAAATTGAACTTGGCATCCGTTCCTGTCTTCCCATTGACAACAGCAAAGTTGGTTGTAGAAAATCCTCCTAAAATGGTTGATTGCACCGTTGCTTCTTTAACGTCTACCATTATTGTTGCGGCACTTTCCAGAGTGTCGCCATTGCAAATTGCAATATCTATAATGGCCGTAAGGTAAGCATAACTAATAGTTGCCAAATCTGTGGCTGTTGCATCATCTGCGACACTTTCACTATTATAGTGTCCGTGAAGTCCTGGCGAAATAGTTCTTGTTGTTGTATTGGGTGAAATTTGCAGAGATGGTGTTTGCAAGAGAGCACCACTGCCAGAATCAGTAGTCGTGCCAACTAACAGTCTCCCGGAGCTGTCGATGCGGGCTTTTTCTGTGCCGGAAATCTGATACCGAAGATTTTTGCCTTCTAGAATGACATCTCTGTAATCAACACCGTCATTAAAGCCAGAGATAACACCCGTGTTTGATGCAAAATAAATGTGCAACCCATTGGCGGTGCTATTACCTGGACCTCCAGTAATAGTTGTGGTTCCGTCGACTTGAAGTTTGGCTACAGGTGAAGTAGTGCCAATCCCTACAAGCCCCCCAGATGTAACGTGAGCCCTGTTTGTGCCACCGGTTACCAATGCAACCGTATCAGCTCCGGGTGAGAATAGTCCAGTATTGAGGTCCCCAGTGAACGTAATCGACGGGGTGCCGACTGCTCCGAGGGGTACATCAACTGCCAGCGTTGAGCTAACTGCGGTGGTGCTGACTGCTAAGCGGCTGGTGCCGCCGGTGGTGATTGCTAATTGATCGGCACCAACGCGGAGCAGTCCAGTATTTAGGTCGCTAGTAAACGCTAGCCCCGGCGCTGCTGCCGTGCCGTCTTCAATCGTCAGCGTGCCATCTAGCTCTCTAAGTGAAATCCATGCTGAGTTAGCAGCATTACGGATCTTGAGCAGCCCTGTCGTCGTATCAGCCCACCACTGGTAGGCATACATCGTCGTGGGTTCAGTGGCGCCGCTGTTATTGCTGACGATCGCGGCGAGCTGTCCGTTGATGTCGGAACGGACTGCCGCGCCGGTGCCATTTGCGCAAATATAGTCTGCTTGGGGGCTCATGCTCAGGTCGCTTTGCTTTCTATTCTACGCCCCTTTGCCAAATCCAACCGCACTCCATAGGAAGTTCCTGCTAACGGCAGTGCCAGCACTGTTCCTGAAGATTACGTCGAAGCCCGTGCTGGTGACGTTGGTGACGTTGAAGAAATCGCCTTGTGACAGGTTTTGTGCTGTGATGCCGATGCTCGGCAGGCTGGTATTGACGCCACCCAGCAGGGCAGTGCCAGTAAAAAACGGCTTGTCGAACGTAACCGCATAGCTGGCTGCACCACTGGCGAGCGCTACAACCGACTGCTCAGTGCGCCGCTGGAAGGTGGCTTCATAGCCAAGCTGGTCGATCAGGATGTTCTGCGCTGGGTTGCTGCTGCTTAGCTCAGCCTTGAACTGGAAGCCGCGACCTAGGAACGTGCCATTGACGAACTCCTGCCAGCTCGACCATGTAGGTGAGCTAGCGGGGTTGTCTGGTGTACGGCGTAGGTAGAGCTTGGCATTTACTTGGTCGATGATGCCGCCATCCCAGTCAGACCATGAGTCAACTTCTGCGGTGCGGCTGTCTATTGCGTCATTAGGGAAGAAACCACTGGTAACAAAGAAGCGGCTTAGATCAAGTGAAAATACGGCGCCAAGATCAACCGCGCTGGCAAACTCATAAGTACCTAAAACTTCAGTTGCACCAAGATAATCAAAGCTAGCGATCAGGTCAAAATCGGCGACAGCATCCAGCAGCGTGTCACCATCAAGCACCAGCGCATCAAACTCATCGCTATAGAACACATCAGTTTTGGTCCCTTGATAGGGCGGCGAATCCGCATCCTCGCGCCGGCTTTGCACTAGCAGGTTGCCCAGTGCATCAGGAAAATCAACGATCACGCTGGCTTCTGTTAGGCTTTGACGGCCACCGTCATCTTCAAACTTAACCAGAATCTCACCTTCAACCAATGGCACAATCGCCTCAGTGCTGACGCCAGCCTTTGCCGGTATCAGGTCTACACTGTTTGACCATGTGCCAGTACCATCGGTCAGGTTAGTGTGACGAATGTGAACACGACCGCCTACTTTTACATCAAGATCAACCGTTGGATCCCACCGCAGGCGGGCGCTGTTAGCGCTGATTGTTTCAATCGTTAAGTTCTCAACATTGCCTGGTACTGCGGTCTTGCCGACTAAGTTAAAGTCGGCGATTGCAGCGGTGCTAATAGCGTTCAGGCTGTTTACGCTACGAACCTGCACATAAAGCCTGCCGTTACGCAAACCAGTTAGGCGAACTGAAGGTGACGTGGTATTCAGCTTGATCCAGTTATCGTTATCAATGCGGTACTCAACTTGGAAACCTGCAACACGTTTCTTAGGATTGATCCAGCTAAGTTCAAATGCAGTGAGGACACTTTGCCCATCTTGGTACAGGTGCTCAGTGCCACCAATAGAGGATGGGGGATCGGGGGTAGCGGATAGGTTGCTGATGTCACGCAACACAAGGTTGAGATCGGACTCAATCGCGGCATAGAGCGACTCGTTATACTGAAGTGCAGTGCAACTAAAAACGCCGCCATCACCTTCTGCCACGCTTATAACTCGAAACAGATTTGACTGAATATCATTAGTTTCTATTAAGAAGACAGATTGAGCATTAGGTGCCTCGCTGAAGGCCACGCTTACGGTAAACACACTTCCAGCAATGCTGCTGATAGTGCGCGTTTCAACCAAGCCAGTTGGCAGCAACACCGAAATGGTTGGTGCATTTGCAGTTGTTGTCGGCAACCCAATGTTTGAATCCACTGTGACAGTGGTGGTAGTTGCGGCGCTGATGCGCCCAGAACGCCGTGATCCGCTTTTGACTGGATCAGCAATGGAGATGACAACGCCAGGACGCAATACAATGCCGCTTTCAATACTGACGGCAAAGGTCACAGTCTCCGTCAGGTTTTGCTCCATCAGCAGTGCCCACTTGCCTAGCCGATGCGCTTGCCCACGGCTGTAGCAGCCAAATGCCTTGATGTCTTTATTGATGACGCCAAACTTGGTGATGGCATCAGCATCTTCTACATACTCAAATTCAACCTCGCCAAGTCCGTCATAAGTTTGGTATGCAACCGTGGCAGTCGTGTGGCGTGATTTTTGTGAGCTGCCGCTATAAGAGAAGTTGCCGTCAACTACGTTGGCTGGGCCAAGCAGGTATTGCTGATCAGATGGCTTGTCCGCCATAATCACCATTGATCCAGCGCCGTAGTAAGCAATCCCTCGGAATATGCTGACAAATTGTTGAATAACGTTGTAAACCTCCTCGCGGCTATTTATTAGCAAGTTGACCTGAAAGCGTGGCTCCTGCCCGCCAAAGCCATCACTTACCAGCTCATTGCAATACTGCGAGATAGCAAAGAAGTCGTAGCGATCTAGGCTCGCCTCTGGTATGCCTGGCCCGTATCTAGTGGAGGTGAGCAAATCCCACAGGCACCACGCCGGATCAGCACACCATGTAGCAGCGCCAAAAGTGCCATCCCATACGCCGCTGTAGGTGACGCGACCTTGGTATGTGGTTACGTCTACTGTCGCGTTAGAAGGCAGCTCAACCTTGATGCCCCGTATCAGGTATTTGCGGGTCGGGATGCTTTGGAATTGCCGGGAGTCAAACCGCAGGAATGACAATGCGCTGTTTGGGTAGCGCAACTTTTCATCAAGAATTTCTGTAAAGCTGAACCAGAAAGTGCGGTTTTGACGCCGTGCGCTTGACTCATCGGGAGATACCCGCACCATCCTGATGTCAACTGGAAATGCCCCGGTCAACGCAATGATATAGTCACGCTGGTAACTGTTAGTAGTCTTGCCAGTTATTACATCGTTTATTAAGTCTGTAAAGCCACCGCCGTTGTACTGCACTTGAAACTTAATATTAACGCTGTGGCCGATGATGTCACCATCGTCCTCGATGATCTGTAAAGCTGGTAGTTGTATTGTGACGCGCACACGATCGACATCTGTATCGGTAATAGATCGTGTTACAGACGTTAATGCTGTTGCTTCAACGTTGACACCCGTTTCGGATTCAATGCCTTCGGTGCCTGCGATATATGTCTGCGCTTGGGTGCCAGTCTTAAAATCAGTTGTATAACCTGTGAAATTGTTAGCGCCGCTGCTGGAAACTACAGGAGTGTTGTCCAGAAATACGCTTTTAAGACCATTATCTAAGCCTTGGATTTCGCCTTCAGATAGCAGGTCAAGGACAGTCGCAAACTGTGTGGACTGAAGCGAATCATCAGCCTCTGTAGGCACACTTTGGCTGCCGCCACCACCTTTACCACCACCACCACCACCTGCGCCAGTAACGCCAAGACCTAAGCCTGCATTATGTACGCGGATGCCCTCAGCAATAAAGGTATGATGGCCTTCAACGGTGAGGTTGTAAACGGTGTTTTTGCACAGTTCCTCTTTGCTAATGATTGGCCGCAGATGATCGTTGACATCAACAAGGCAATCATCTGGCCCTAGCGTGTCAATTTCTACAAACGCATTGAACTGGTTAAGTACCCAGTGGTTTGGCGTGGCATCAATGCACTGCCCGCCCCAGAGCTTGTACCGCAGGACGCGCTCATCTTCGTGCTGGTGGACTTTTAAGACCTTGGCTTCATGCAGCTTGCCAGCATCATCAAAGCTGAGCACAATGTCGCCAGCCACCAACTTATCAATGCGCTTTGTGCCGTTAGGCACCGCCACTAGGGTATGACC
>Ga0310329_10108_pt1 | contig 10887 bp, 12 predicted proteins | sample LakSupDCLTotalD7_FD_195543 | JGI IMG/M metagenome (GOLD analysis project Ga0310329, IMG submission 195543) | Enriched freshwater cyanobacterial communities from Lake Superior, Ontario, Canada - SU02.DCL.Total.D7 (v2) (version 2) | ecosystem: Environmental > Aquatic > Freshwater > Lake | place... | reverse complement strand
CGGGCATCTGCGGCTGTTGGCGTTTACAACCGGAGGCGCAATTAGAAATTGAACATCAAGTTGGTGCTAGAAAAATGCAAGAAACAATTTGGTTTCAAAAACCTAATTTACGTTTACGTAGCCTTTTGGTTTGGAATGCTGAAATTTTAGAAGCATCACAATTTTGTTCTGAAATCCGCCGCGTAAGTAGGCCGCCTAGCTGATGCGCATTGATGTGTTGAGCTTGGTGCCAGAAGCGTTTGCACCATTAACTGAATTGGGGGTAATCGGCCGTGCTTTTAGTTCGGGAATTGCAAGTTTGTATTGCCATAATCCTCGTGATTACACCACTGATCGCTACCGCAAGGTTGATGATGAACCCTATGGCGGTGGGGCCGGGATGGTTTTAAAGCCAGAACCGGTATTTGCCGCCTATGAAGCAATCCCAAAACAGGGGAGCTGCCGCAGCCTACTAATGACCCCTCAAGGGATTCCATTACAGCAGCAAAAATTGCAAGAATGGGCAGATAATTACCAACAATTAATTCTGATTTGCGGGCATTATGAAGGCTTTGATGAACGGATTCGTGGTTTAGCGGATGAAGAAGTGTCGTTAGGTGATTTCATACTAACTGGTGGTGAATTACCAGCGATGACGATTATTAATGGGGTAGTTAGGTTGTTACCAGGCACTGTTGGCAGTGCTGAATCATTAATTGAAGAAAGCCATAGTGCTGGATTATTAGAACATCCCCATTACACGCGGCCTGCAGAATTTCAAGGCCAACAAGTGCCAGAGGTATTGCGTAGTGGCGATCATGGTGCCATCGCACGCTGGCGAATCGAACAGCAACAACAACGCACCCGCGAGCGTCGGCCAGATCTGTGGGCAAAATGGAAGGCGCAGCAATGATGAGGCCGCCTATAGTTGCGTTGCTATAACCGGTTAGAATCAAATGGGAAGAGAATTTTCTTTTACAAAAAGTAAGCTCACAATTTTTACGATTAATTAACCCTGATGAACATCCGCATTGGTAATGGTTACGACATCCACCGCCTCATTGCAGGTAGGCCACTAATAATTGGTGGCGAATTACTTGAACATCCAGATGGGCTTGGCCTCGATGGCCACAGCGATGCTGATGTATTGGTTCACGCCATCATGGATGCCTTACTTGGTGCCTTGAGCCTAGGAGATATTGGTAAATACTTTCCCCCTGATGATCCCCAATGGAAGGGTGCCAATAGCCTTAAGTTATTAGAGCAGGTGAATTCCTTAATTAAACAACAGGGCTGGCAAGTGGCAAATATAGATGCTGTTGTTATTGCAGAGAGGCCTAAATTAAAGCCCCATATAGAATCAATACGAGCAAGAATTGCAGGATCATTAGGTGTAAATCCAGATCAAGTTGGCGTGAAGGCCACCACAAATGAAAAACTCGGCCCTGAAGGTAGGGAAGAAGGTATTTCTTGCCATGCCGTTGCCTTATTGGTGCATCTATGAAAATTGTTGCATTTTTAAAAGCGCTGGCAGGTAATGGCCTGATCCTTTTGGGCTTGTTTGCTTGCCTATTGATAACAACAAGCCCTGCTATGGCACTGCGGGAACTTGATCCCAATGCAGGTGTGGTGGAAGTGCTGCAAATGCCGGTTACAAAAGACCAAACCAGCTGCTGGCGTACAGCAGAAGCTGAAATTTGGGAGCCATGGCTTGAAAAACAAAGCGGTTATCAAGGCAGGGAATTACTTTGGGATCGTGATCGCCAGCAGGCTGTGGTTTTAATTGGTTGGTTGAGCCAATCTGAATGGGATGCAATTCCAGCTGGCAGTATTAAAAAAACCGAAAACCGATTTGATCGGGTATTACAACGCTGCTTAGGTAGTGGTGCATCAAAACCCCTACCCCTACAACGCACTGGATCTTTGCAACCAATTCAATGACCTATGTGCTCGGCACCCACAGCGAAGAACTAAATCGGCTTGGGCGCCAACATCAAATCTGGCAAGCAGAAGCGATGGCTGCTTGGGATAAAGCGGGCTTTAAAAGTGGTGATCGGCTTTTGGATCTTGGCTGCGGGCCAGGATTTGCCAGCTTTGATTTAGCGAAACGAGTTGGCTCAACTGGCCAGGTGCTAGGTATTGATCAATCCCCCAGCTACATCACATACTTAAATGAACAGGCAGCTGAATTGCAGCTTCCACAATTAAAAGCTGAACTGCTTAATTTGGCAGGGCCAGCACCTTTAGCGATTGCTAATTACAGCTGGGACGGCGCCTGGTGCAGATGGTTGTGCATGTTTCTTACTGATCTAAATCCCCTATTAGAAATAATCAAAAGTTCCCTAAGACGCGGCGCTAAATTAGTGCTGCATGAATACATCCGCTGGGATACCTTCTCATTGCATCCCCATGGTGCAGCAGTAGCTGAATTTGTTAACTGTTGCATTCAGCACTGGCAATCCCATGGTGGTGATCCAAATGTGGCCAGCAGGCTTCCAGCACTTTTGCAGCAGCAGGGTTTTGAACTAGTAAGCAGTTGCAGCTTGCTTGCCTGCGCCCCTAATGGCCATATAAAAGCCCAATGGCTTGAGGATTTTCTTACTAGTTATCCAGCCCAGCTAATTGCTGATGGTGTTTGGACACAAAGCCAGCAGGCGGCCCTAGAAGCAGAAATTAGCCAAGCTAAAAACAATCAAAGCCTATGGCAAACCCCTGCCTTAGTTGAACAGATTTGGCAAAAAACATGAAAGATGATCAGAGCGATATATTGCATCGCCTAGATTTAGATCGCCGTAATCGCCTTGGCATGCTGGAAGCAGTTTGGGGAGAACATAAAACTGCAGAACAGATAATTGCCATTACCCTTGAGATGCAAGCTGCGGGTGAATTAATGCTTGCCACAAGAATTGATCAAAACAAAGCTGCTGCAATTGCAATTAAATTACCATCCGTTAAATATTATCCACAGGCACGCTGTTTAAGCCTTGGAAGCCTACCTGAAACCGGCATTAATGGCTTTGGTGATGTGGCGATCCTCACCGGTGGCAGCAGTGATATCACTGTTGCCGCAGAAGCACAACTTGCTTTGGCCTGCCATGGAATTCATTCTGATTTAATTGCTGATGTTGGTGTGGCTGGCTTGCATCGGCTTATGCATAAATTACCTGAGCTTCAAAAATATCAGGTATTGATTGTGTGCGCTGGCATGGAAGGTGCCCTTCCAACCGTGGTTGCGGGCTTACTGCCTCAGCCGATCATTGCCGTGCCGGTGAGTGTTGGTTATGGGGTAAGCGCAGGTGGAATAGCAGCACTGCATGGAATGCTGGCAAGTTGCGCACCAGGGCTAGCTGTTGTAAATATCGATAATGGTTATGGAGCAGCAATGGCGGCTTTACGAATTATCAAAGGTGTTCTACAAGCGGGAGTAAATTAGCGTAAGATTAGTGTGTAATACTTTTTGTTATTCAGTTCTTACTATGCCATACGATCTTAAAATAAATTTTGCTCAAGTAGATTCACTCGGGAATGCTCCTATTGGGATCCGTGGCTTTGTACCCCCATCACAAAAAACGGTTCCAGCTACTAACCCAAATCCCTTAACTGATGATTACGCAAAGGCGGAATCTGCTGCCTTCAATTTTCAATTATTGGGCGATGTTCCTTATCGTTATGAGATTGGTCAATACGAAATCACTACTCAGCAATATGTTACGTTCCTAAACAAGGTTGATCCCAGCGGAAAGAATCCGATTCAACCTTGGACCGGCACTAAACTTTGGGTTGATCAATTTTCACCTGTTGATAATCCTTTCTCTGGACAAATTAATTATATTATTAATGCAAAACCTGGGGAACACTATCAGCTAGCAGCTGAGTTCTGGCGCAATAAGCCTCTAGTAAATGGCAACATGTTCCATCTGGCCTATTTTACAAATAGCCTCTATAACGGCTCAACTCTAGGTGTTGATCGTAGTGTAAAAACAAGCCCCCTAGGGTTTAACGTTCAAACTAGTACTCGTTACGTTGAACTTTCAACAAGTATCCTTGATGGCATGTATAACCTCAACGACTACATATATCCTTTCTTTCATCGGCAATCTCTCTATGGGTATGCCCTTCCTAGCCAGGATGAATGGATTAAGTCTGCATATTATTCACCACAAATTACCAGTAACGGCACAAACTACTTCTATTTTCCCACAGTATCTAGTAGTGAGCCCATAGCGCTCACTACTAGCAGTACAAACACCGATTTAGCCACAGTAGATTCATTGGGGCGAGTGATCACAGCTAATCTCAAGCCCGGTTCAGCTTATTCCAACACTGCATCTTCAGTGCTTTGGCAACCTCCTTATGCACCTGATGCTGCCACGAATGCCAATGTTGTTGATGTTGGAGGAGCAGGAACGCCATCACCTTGGCTCACATACGACCAGGGTGGAAATGTTGTTGAATATACAGATACTGCTGTGCCTGTTGTGGAGGGCCCAGGTAATAATCCAAATAACTTACCAGCTTTTGTAAAGGTTCATGGAGGAATTGCTAATGCTGGGCAATACCAATTGTGGTTAACATCCACTGGAACCAGTAGCCCCTATGGACAAGATCTTGGTGCTACCAATACCCAAGGTGGTGGTCGCTTTAGCTTTGTACCTGATCCTGTAAAAGACCCTCTCACGGGATCATCAGCAGGCCTGCAGGCTTCCAGTTACTTTGATGCGTTAGTTGGATTTGCGCCAGTTTATAGGCAAGACAGCTTAAACACTTTTGATACTTTTTATACATATGACATTAAAGAGGCTATAAATGTAGATAAAACACTACCCTATCTATTCCTTGGCGCCTCATTTGATCAGCAGGCGGCTGGGCCAGTAAAACCTGTCTATCGTTTCTTCAACCAAACATCTGGAACGCATTTCTATACTATTTCTGAAGTTGAATCAAAATACGTAAAAGGTCTTAGCAACTATTCTTATGAAGGAGTTGGATTCAAAGCCTTTGATCCGGGTGTCGCTACAGTCGACTTTCGTCGTTTTTACAATTCAACTACTGGAGCACATGCCTTCTCGGCAGCAGCTGCAGATGTGGAGTTCTTTACCACTAGAGGTTATATGATTGAAGGAATAGCTTGGTCTGCAGTGCTATGAACTTAGCAATCTGATCAAAGGTGTTTCAATTGTGGGTAAGCAGTAATTAATTCCTCCGCGCTTAAAACATCCCCTTCTGCATCCGGCTGCCAAATCACTTCCAAGGCCAACAGATCACTGGCTGGCACTGCACCTAATACCCCTAACGCATCCCTTAACTGTTCTGCTGAATCTACAGATTTAATCTGCATCCTGCTTCTACTTGCAACCAATATTGTGATAGCGATGTAATCATTTGATGCATCTGCATCACCAGCTTTTGCAATGCCCGCTTGATTATCATCACGGCGACGGCCAGCAAAATTACTAGTTACTTCACTACTTAATTTACTGCGTTCCTGCATTGAAAGCCGATTGAATGTTGCTTCTGCTGTATTAAAAGGCACCTGGCCAAGTTCAACATTTGCATACACCCATTGGTCTGGATGGCGCAGTAATGCCAAAGTTGCATCCTGCAATACCTGCTGCAAACCAGCACTATTTCCAGTGTCTGCGGTGCGGGCGTAACGGCGTAAATCTTCTTGCAGCGATCTGGCGCTAGCAAGCAAGCCCAGTTGCAGTTGTGCAACAGCAACTGGGCCATCAACCATTTCCCTTTGAGCAGGCAAACCTGGATTAGCGCTTCCGCCGATGGCACCCCTCAAGCCGTTAACAACAACTCCAACGATCGCCATCAGGATTAAAAATCCAAACAGGCCACCCCCACCAAAACCTAAAAACGGAATGATGAAAGGAAAGCCAATTCCGCCCCCACCGCCATAGCCGCCCCCATAACCACCGCGGTAACCGCCACCTCCATAACCGCCACCTCCATAGCTGCCACCGCCACGAAAAGATGGGCTAGCGGAACGAAAACTGCCGCCACCAATGCGGCCGCCACTGGCAGCTTCTGCAGGTTGTGGATTACCAAAGCAAAGCAACCCAGCAGTTATTAAGGGCAAAAGCGAAAAAGAAAATAAACGCATGAGCCAACGGCTACGGGAGTGGGTACTAAAAAAACTGGGCAAAACCACAAGTGGCGTCCCCCAACTAGGGGCACATAATTTTCCTAATACTAGGAAGCGTAGAGCTGATTGTTGATACGGGCTTCACCCCCCACCCACAATTGTGACCACCTCCAAGCGATCGCCTGGCTTGATCTTTTGTTGAGCCCATTGGCCACGGGGCAACAATTCAGCATTCAATTCCACCACCACCAACCGGGGCTGATAGCCCTTCTGGATCAAAAGATCCGGCAGTAATAAATCAGCCCCACATTCGCACTGTTCACCGTTTAGCCAAATTAAGCAATTAGTCATAATTTAATAACTCCTATTTAACAATTTAAGTAATTCCTTTGTGGCTGCACCTGGATCAGCGGCCTCCATCACAGCCCGCACCACAGCAAAACCAGCTCCTGCGCCAGCCTCAGCTATTACAGGCTGCAAATTGCTCGCATCAAGGCCGCCAATGGCAAAAAACGGCACCTGAGCATTGGCAGCGGCTTGTTTTAAGTAACTAAATCCAACTGCGGCACGGCCAGGTTTTGTGGGGGTGGTGTAAATCGGGCCAACACCGAGATAATCGCAGCCAGCATCTTGTGCTTTTTGTAAATCATCAAGGCAATGGCTACTTACACCGATCAAGCGATCAGGCCCGATCAAACGACGCGCCAAAGTAATTGGCATATCCCCTTGCCCGAGATGCACCCCATCGGCTTCCACTGCTAAAGCAATATCAACTCGATCATTAATAATAAGTAGTGATTTATAGCGATCACACAACTTCCTTAACGCAAGCGCTTCTTGATATCGCTCACCATCAGCACTGGTTTTACTGCGATGTTGCACTAGCCGCACTCCCTCCCGCAGGGCTTGTTCCACCACCTCGAGCATTTGGGGCACTGCAGAAGTGATCAAATAAAGCCTGGCATCTCGCAAGCGTTGGCGGCGGCTTTGATCAGCAAGCAACTGAGTTTCTAAATCGTATAAGCGGTATCTACAGGTTTCAGCAGTAGCTGCAAGATCAGGATTGCTAGCTCTGCCGAATTCTTCTAAAACCCGCAGCGCTTCTTGGGCCCGAGCGCAATTTGCTGCCACAACCGCTTGAGGATTTAAGCGTTCAGCCTGGGCCGGGTGGGCTAAACCAGCCGCTGCATCGCTTGCGGTGTGGCGAGCTTGGCGATATTCAGGCAAATGGCAACGCCCCAACTGTTGACGCAAATCCTTCAGTGGTTCCACCAAATCTCGGCGATTTAGGCCAAACCTGGCCCAATCCTCCGCCACCCGTAACCCCTCGCGGGCACGGTCTAAATTTGCATCAAGCAAACGCAATACAACCGGGTCAATTGAGCTGGAGGTCAAAACAGATCAAACCATCTCGGCATTCCTTCTTTAGCCTAAAAATTCACCTGCATCTTTGTGGTGGCAGAAGAACCAAAACCGCTCCCCCAATACTCCAGTTCCGATAACCCCACCGCGGTATTGATCTGGGGTGCTGTGCTGCTTGGGGGCATCGGTGCTTTCATCGCTTGGGGGCTTACCCACGCCTATCCCACCACCTAATCCACATTGGGGTTAGAAGCGAGATAAGCAGTTGCTGCTGCTGCATCTTTCGCAATTTGACTGCTCAAAGCCTCTAAAGAATCAAAAGCGCACTGGCCCCGCAACCACTGTTTTGGCTCCACGCTGAGGATTTCGTTTCCTAGTTGTAAATCCATCCCCAGCAGATGCACCTCCACAGCAGAAGGCGCATTTGGATCAATGGTGGGCTGGCGACCTAAATTCATCACCGCCGCCATTGGTTTTGCATCAAATCGCCGCACCCAAGCGGCATAAACGCCTTCTTTTGGTAAACATTTGCGGCCATCCACCTGCAAATTTGCAGTGGGCCAACCCAACCCACGGCCTAACCCCCTGCCCTTCACCACCTTGCCTTGAAAAAGGTATGGCCGCTGCAATAAACGCACCACTTCCTGCAAATCTGCTGCCGCAAGCGCAAGGCGAATGCGGCTACTGCTTATTCGCTGGCCTTGATCGTCTAACAGGGGCACCACTTCAACTAAAACGCCAGCCGCCCCCGCCAACCGCTTTAAATCTTCAGGGCCACCACTGCGCTGGGCGCCAAATCGAAAATTTTCACCGATCGTTATAACTTTTGCGCCCAACTGCTCAAGCAATATCTGCTGCACGAATTGCTGCGGCGTTAATGCCGCCAGCTTTTTATCAAATGGCACCAAAACCAGCTGGCGAATACCTAACTGCATAAGGCAATCAAGCTTTTCTTCTGGCAAATCGAGCCGCAACCTTGGTTCACCCGCCAGCACCTCCCGCGGATGAGGCCAGAAAGATACAACTGTGGGAACTAATTGCGGTTGCAACTGGGCTAACCGCAACGCTGCAGCAAGCACGCGGCGATGGCCAGCATGCACTCCATCAAAACTGCCAAGTGCAATGGCCGTTGGGGTATCGGCTTCCTGGGGGGAGCGTAAAAAAATCAAGGCCACCGCCCGTGCCAGATCTATCCTCCCATGGCAACTTGGGTTATCGCAAAGAAACCATGGCCGATCGCCTTGATTTGCAGCGCCTGGCCTCCGCCTTTCGCGCTATGGGCTGGCTGGCCTTTTGGAGCCAGTTGGCTATGGCTGTGGTGTGCGCTGGGGTTTTAGCTTTTAACAGCATCGGCAGCGATTTAATTCGCAACCGCGATCGGGCCATTGGCCTTGGCCCTGGTTTATCGCTCACAACCCTTGCCCTATTGGTTTTGGCTTGGAGCATTTGGCAAGACTGGGGACTGATACGCCTTAGCCGTGCACTTGCTGGTGGCACCACCGCAAGACCATCAAAAGCAGAAACCACAGCTCAAGTGAAACGCCACTTGCTAGCAAGCCTTGGTGGCGTAACCCTTGCGGCAATTGGTTATCAGGCCTTAGCTGGCAGCCTCACTTTTCAAGCCTCAATACAGCAACCCGGCTTTGCAGGAAGCGGCGGCATGGGCAATAACGCCATCACCTCCTTAGAAATGTTTTCGGTGATGGCCAATACCCAATCCCTCACCGGACACCTAATCGGTTTATGGATCAGCCTTTGGTTGTTGCAACGCATCCAACGCCGTTAAGGCAATTGGTGGAACTGGGCCACGCCAAAACAATTCCGGCTGCAGCGGGGTGAGTGCCATTCCACCTGCTTGCACTTGCGCCACATCAGTGGGCCAATCGCGGGGGCCTGCTCCAATTGCATCCACATCGTTGAGCACCTCACCCGCAAGCCAGTAATAGGTGCGGCCGCGAGGATCTAAGCGCTGATCAAATTGATCGATATAACGACGCACTGCCGGCCGGCACCAACGCATGGGCCCGATCTTTTCTGCAGGAACAGCAGGCACATTCAAATTGAGCAGTAAACCTTCAGGCCAGCCCGCCGCCAAAGCATTTTCAGCTAGTTCCAATGCTTTCTGGGCTGCCCCATCAAATTGACGCCAATCAAAACAAGCACTACTAACCGCCATGGAAGGCAATCCCTCCAAGGTGCCTTCCATCGCTGCGGCAACAGTGCCGGAATACATCACATCAGAGCCAAGGTTGGGGCCGTGGTTGATGCCACTAAGCACAAGATCAGGTGGTGCTTGCAAAAGCATGCCCAGGCCAAGTTTCACGCAGTCGGATGGCGTGCCACTGCAGGCCCAGGCTTCGATGCCAGCGCCAAACAAAGCATCGGCTCGCTCCGCCCGAATTGGGCTCTGCAGGGTGAGCCCGTGGCCTGTGGCGGAACGTTCTTGATCTGGGCACACCACTGAAACCTGATGGCCGCGGCGAGCTGCTTCCTTTGCCAGTGCTTGGATACCTTCGGCAAAAACGCCGTCGTCGTTACTGATCAAGATGCGCATAAAGTTATGAGCTCTGCTTTTAAACCGTGGTAACCGGCCTCAATTTAGAGGACATCACCGCTCAGCTTTGTGCTCTAGAAGCAGAAGCTGCTGCCGCCATCACCGCCGCAGCTAGCAGCGCAGCGTTGGAGCAATTGCGAATTGATCTGCTTGGCAAAAAAGGCAAGCTTTCAGCGGTGCTAGCGGCCATGGGCAAATTACCTGGGGAGCAGCGCCCCTTGGTGGGCCAACGGGCAAATGTGCTGAAGGAACAATTACAGAGCCTGTTGCAGGAAAAACTGCAAAAACTGCGCCGCGAGGCAATGGCCAGCCGGATTGCCAGCGAAACCATCGATGTAACGCTCCCCCCCAGTTATGTGCCCCCAGGCCATCGGCACCCTCTAATAAGCACCACAGATGCGATTGTTGATATTTTCTGCGGCCTCGGTTACAGGCTCGTAGCAGGGCCTGAAATTGAAACAGACCACTTCAACTTTTCCGCCTTAAATATCCCGCCAGACCATCCAGCAAGGGATATGCAAGACACATTTTATTTGCCAGGTGATCGCTTATTGCGCACTCACACTTCACCTGTGCAGATTCGTCATCTAGAAGCAAATCCCCCGCCAGTGAGGGTGATTGCCCCAGGGCGCGTTTATCGCCGTGATGCCGTTGATGCCACCCATTCACCCGTATTTCATCAAGTAGAGGTGCTAGCAATTGATGAAGGCTTGGATTTCAGCCATCTGCGGGGCACCGTTACCCATTTCCTAAAAGCTTTTTTTGGTGATTTACCTGTGCGATTTCGCGCTAGTTATTTTCCCTTCACAGAACCAAGCGCCGAAGTGGATGTGCAATGGCGGGGTAGGTGGTTAGAGGTGATGGGTTGCGGGATGGTGGATCCAGCAGTGCTGGAGGG
>Ga0310329_10106_pt1 | contig 10910 bp, 10 predicted proteins | sample LakSupDCLTotalD7_FD_195543 | JGI IMG/M metagenome (GOLD analysis project Ga0310329, IMG submission 195543) | Enriched freshwater cyanobacterial communities from Lake Superior, Ontario, Canada - SU02.DCL.Total.D7 (v2) (version 2) | ecosystem: Environmental > Aquatic > Freshwater > Lake | place... | reverse complement strand
CCCTGGATGTGCCATTCCCAAAACACGGGGAGGCTTTTGTGGCCAGCTTTACGCCCTACGAACAACTACTAAGGGGCAAAACCCTGGTGGTATTTGTAAGCAGTGATTACGGTTTCTGGAATGCCTCTGTCTACCGAGACCTAAAGCACTCCCTAGGCAGCCTGCGGCACCAGTTGCCCCACACCAGGGTGCTGCTACTTGATCTCAGCCAAGCCTGCGATAGCTCCTGCTATTACCAGCTGGATGATCACCTCACCGCCGCAGGGCACCGGCGAGTGGCGCAATGGTTGAACCAATCGTTAACAGCGCTGATTAAACCCTCTCAAGCCACTCACTAAGTACCACCCAACGCCAATAGGGTGCAAATCGCCTCGGTGATATTTGCATCAAAATCCAACTGCGCCAGATCGCATTGGCTGGTATCTCAATTTGTGCAAGCTGATTAATCAGGCGGCTTGGTGCAAAGCGTTTATCACTACTTAACCAAGAAGCCAAAGGTAAATTAAAGCCTAGTTTTCGACGTTGCAGGATTTCAGCGGGCAATAGCGCTTCAGCTTGCTCACGTAAAAGTGTTTTTGGTCCAGCTCTCAAATGTTCAGCGGAGCTGCAGCCTTTGGCAAAGGCGATTAAATCAGGATCAAGAAATGGCACTCTCAATTCCAATCCCAAGGCCATGGATACCGCATCGCTATCGCGCAAGAGAGTGTTTTGAAGATATCTGCCACATTCTTCTTGTTGGGCAGTGGCTGCTTGATCGGAAGTTTTAGCTTGAGCTCGTAGGAGTTCATTTTTAAGCCAAGGATTTAGGCCACTGGCTGAAATGCGCCTTGAAGCAAGACGTTTATGAGCTGATCTCCAAGCCATATGGCGATAGCCATAAAACAATTCGTCTGCACCAAGCCCTGAGAACGCCACCACCATGCCAATAGCCCGAGCGGCCTGGCTTACCAAAAAGGTGTTAAACCCATCGATGCTGGGCTGGTCGATGGCTGCCAGAAAGGGTTCAAAGGATGCCTCTAGATCCTTGGCAGATATAACAACGCGCTGGTGAGTAAGGCCCAATTGGGCTGCTGTGTGAGCAGCTTGATCGGTTTCATCAACCGCACCCGGCAACTGTTCAAAACCAACCGAGAGGCTATTGATAGGGCCCTGCTGCTGCTGCCGTAAAAGGGCGCCTAACAAACCTGAATCCAAGCCACCACTAAGAAACAAGCCAACGGCTCGATCGCCAATTGATTGGCGGCTAACAGCTTGCACCAGTAGATCGGCCAGGGGGGCAGGGGCAGCTACAGGGGCGATGAAAGGCTGCGGCTGCAGCACTTTTAAGCCTTCATGGCCTGCTTTACACACCACAAAATGACCAGCTGGAAAAACTTTCACCCCTTGCAGCAAGGTGAGTGGCGCCTCTACAGCCCCCCACAAGGCAAAAGAATGAAGGGCTTCAATCGATAACTGCTTGCGGCTTGCTAAGCCTGCGGCTTCAAAAGCACTCAGTTCAGAAGCAAAAGTTAAAGCAGCTGAACGTTGCTGCCAAAGCAAAGGTTTAACACCACAGCTATCGCGAGCAAGGATTAATTCAGCATTTAAACGATCCCAAATCGCCACTGCAAAAATTCCATTTAATTTGCCCCATAAACGATTGCCCCAGTAGCGATAGCCATGTAAAAGAACTTCGGTATCACTTGTGGAGCGAAAACAAAACCCCGCTTGCTGCAGCTCCTGGCGCAACTGCAATTGATTATAAATTTCGCCGTTAAATACCAACCATAAATCACCTTCCGGCGACCCCATTGGCTGATGCCCCAAGCTGGAGAGATCTTGGATTGCAAGGCGGGTGTGCAGGAGCGTTAAGCACTGATCTGAGGGAATATCTAATTGCTCAATATGTATGCCGTGCCCATCGGGGCCGCGCTCATTTAGTGCTTTTAATACCAAATATTGCGAATGCTCTTTTAGCTGAGCCCCGAGTTGGCCGAATAAACCGCACATAGCTTAATTCATTAGAAAAGATCCTAGAGCTGAATTGAATTCAGCTTCGCTGAAATATTTGCAGGCAAAACTCCTTGCCGCCTCACCACGTCTACGTAATTCATCCGGGTTGGCAATTAGATATTTGAAAACCTGAACCAGCTCTACTGCTTGGGGATCCACCAACCAACCGGTTTCGCCATCCATAATTAGATCCGTTTGCCCCCCTTGGCGGCAACCAATCGCTGCCCTGCCCGCCAGGGCAGCCTCAAGATATGTGATCCCAAAACCTTCGCCACTGGCGCTGCCATCAGCAGCAATACTGAAACTACTTGGCATCACAAACAAGTTGCAATTTAAGTACGCCGCACGCAAAGCTTCATCATCTAGATCACCAAGAAATACAACATTTTCAGCAAGCCCAAGCTGAGTAGTTAACATCTCGAGCCGGCCTCGATCATTACCATTACCTACAATCTGCCAAATCCATTGAGCCTTACTGCAATCTGATTTAAGTAGAGCCAGTGCCTGCAACACCAAATCATGGCCCTTATAACGCTCATTAGCTGCCATGCGAGCAACGGTTAATAACTTTAAGCCTTGTGTGTAATCGGCTGGCAATGAAGCAGGCTGAGCCAAATTCTCCCATAACCGCGCCACTGGATTTAGTACTTTAATTTCCGGCCATTTTTCTGCTGCTGTAGAAAGCAACTGTTTTTTAGTGAAGTTACTGCTGGCAATTAAACGCTTGCAACGCCTGAGGCTTGGGGCTAAAGATGGCAGGGCAGCTCCCCACACTTCCACGCCATGGAGCCAACAAAATCGCGGTAAACCCCTCGGCAGTAGCCAGTTAACCTGGCTCAGAAGAAGAGCGTGCATGGAAAATAATTGATCACACTGGCGGCTCGCAATAGCTATTCGAGTTATAAAAAAAAGTTGCCCTAGCAAGCGCCCAAGCCAACCAGTGCCTAAACGTTTCGTGTGGATTACCTTAACCTGATGGCCATTGAGATTCAAAGCTTCAATCACATCAAGGCTCAGCCTTTCGATACCACCACGCCGCATCAGATTATAGGTAATTAGTAATAGTTTCATCGCAAAAGTGCGGCATAATTATCTAAAGAGCGCTCTAAGCCAAAACAACGCTCGTACAACTCAGCAGACCGTTGCCCCATCTCGGCAACACGGGCTGGATTCTGCTGTAATGCTAAAAGAATTTCCGCAAGTTCAACAAACTGACCCGGCTCAACCACTACACCAATATCTTCTTTTATTACGAGCTGAGCCAGATCACAATTAAAGCCTGCAATAAGTAGCACAGGCTTTGCACTAGCAAGAATGCCGTAAAACTTGCAAGGAGCAAGGCTGGCCTCCACTCCTGGTTGTAGGGAAATCACTGCAATATCGCAGGCACCAAGGCTGAATTTTAATTCTGATCTAATCTGATAAGGCAAATAGAGCAGGTTTTTGAGTTGCTGCTTTTCTTTGAAGTTGCGCAGCTCCTGTTCCCTTGCCCCACCACCAATAAATAAAAAACAAAGAGGTGAATGCCGCAGTAGCACTGCCGCCTGCAAGAGGGTATGTAAATCATGCAAACGGCCAAAATTCCCGGAATATTGCACCAAAAATGTATCTTCCAACCCCAACTTTTTAGCAAATTCATTCTGGGCACGATCCCCAGGCAAGGCCCACTCCACTGCCCAGTTATGAATCACCTTTAAAGGCAGCCCGGGGCCGCAATCGTGTTGCAAAGCAGTAGCCATTGCTTCACTAAGAACCACCGTGGCATCACTGCAACGGCAAACCCATGCCATCAAAGCGCGCAGAAGTGTTGTTGCAAAACCGTTAACAGCTAGCAATCCGCTTAGCACTGCAGAGCGGGGAAATAAATCTTGAAAAATAAAAACATAGCGAAGCCCCCGTAAACGCAAAAGCGGCCCCAGGAGCCCGATAAAGGGGGGATTAGAAGCAATTAAAAGCTTTTGCCCCCGGCCACCATGACAAAAAACCCAGAACAAAGCCAAGCAAAAAAAACGCACACCCCGCAGGAGCTTTTTCAGTAAAATTGCGGTTTCCGCTTTTGTGTTGCAAAGGCGAACCACCTGAACCGCATTGAGCTCGATACCATCTGCAGCTGTTGCCGTGAGCACGGTTACTGGGATGCCGCGGGCAACTAAGCCGCAGGCCAAATCAGTCATTAATTGGGCGGTGGCACCATGGCCAGGGGCGAAGTGCTCAGTTATCAATAGCAACGGCAACTGGTTTGTTGGTTTCATAGGGGCAAGCCTTTGCGTTTACGCCGCAGTTCGATCACTTTCACAACGGTGATTAGGTCGTAGCTGGCCATCAAAAAAGCAAACAGCAAGCCCTGCCAACCCTCCCGCCAGCCCCCTTGCAGCAGATATTTTTGAATAAAACGCCCAAAGGGCCTCAGGGGCCAAGCGATTGCCGCCAACTCTCTTAATTGCCGCCAACGGCGGGTGCCAAGAGAATTGCTGCCACCACCATCTAGGTAGGCGGTAATTTTTTCGGCTTCCCAATCGGCATATCGGCTATGGCGCTCAAGCCAATCGTTAATCCCTTTGCTAAACGCATAGTGCTCATAGGGCTCTTTAATACGACCGATCAAACCAGGCAAAGGATCGCCATTCAGGCCGCAAAAGCTTTCCCATACGCCACCTTCAAACCGCAAAAAATTGCGCCTCAATAAACGTGGATGCCAATTGGGATAACCCTGGGTGTAGCGCAACCAGCGGCCTAAGAACCAATAACGAGGTGTGAGTTCAAAGCCCAAAAGCTCAGTGCTTGCGCTGGTAGCGGCAGTTATTGCGGCCGCGCAGGCTGGAGTGATCTCCTCATCAGCATCTAAAAACAGCACCCACTCACTTTGGAGGTTGCCATCAATGAGGGCACGGTTGCGCTGCTCACTTATCAAAAAGCCACCCTCGGGCCGATGCACAATTACACGGGCACCATGGGCATGAGCCAGAGCAGCAGTGGCATCGGTGCTGCCGGAATCAAGCACCAATAATTCATCGCACCAAGCAAGGGAAGCAAGGGCACGGGGCAGATCCCGCTCTTCATTAAGGGTGAGAACTACTCCGGCCACCCCGCTCATCGCAACAGACTCATATAAAACTGCTCACAAGCAGCCGCAACAGCATCTGGACCGTATGCGCTCTGCAGGGCAAGGGGCGACACCCGTTGCGGGATTGGCTTGCTGTGCCATTCTTGCAGCCAAAACTGCAACCAATTTCGCCAAAGCGGAGCTTGGCGGGGTAATACGGCTCCCCAAGCCTCAGCGGATAGCAGTGCCGGCAACTCCTCAGCAACACCAACTGCATTACTAACTAATACCGGACACCCACAGGCAAGGGCCTCAAGGGCTACGTTGCCAAAATTTTCGTGCCTGCTTGGCATTAATAAAAGATCTGCGGCAACAAATAGCGCTGGTAGCTGTTCAGCTTGCTGCAATGGCAATCTCACAAGGCGCCCCCCTAAACCAGCTTTTTGCATAGAAGCTTCCAACCTTGCTGCACTGCCATCTTCATCGGGGCCCACAATTGCTAACTTCCAGGGCAATTCTTTTAGGCCACTTAGCACTGGCTCAAGTAGATCAAGCCCCTTTTTGTGATGATGCCGGCCGCAGACCAAAAATAATGCTTCGCTAGTGCTAACACCAAGCTGCAAACGCTGCTGCTGGCGCATTAGTTTTGCCTTTGCGGGCTCCAAAATAAAATTACTGAAATCAAGGGGATTTGGCAATTGCCAAAGAGGTACTTTGTTATTTAAGCTAAGCAGAAGATTTTTTGTTTCACGCCGCTCCCGATTAGAAGTTACGTGCAATGCAGCTGCTTTCATTAGGCATGGACGTTCAAATAACCAGTAATAGGGAATCTTTTTCCACCAACCTTGGCCAAGACTATAAGGGCCCAAAGCGCCGCGCAAACTATGGATCACAGGCACACCAGCCCGATGAGCAGCCCGCTGCATCGGCAGCCCTAAGGGCTGCCATACGGCACTTAGATGGAATAACTGATTGCGAGCTAAATGCATTGGCAGCGCACTTAATAAAGCTCTAGAAGATATTGCTTTAGTTTGGTTGTTAACAGGATAATAAGTAACAGTGACGCCTGCTTGTTGCAAAGGTATTCCAGTTTTAATTGCTGGCCAATCAGGTAAACCAGCAGTGGTGGTAACAACTTCAATATTAATTCCTCTGGCTGCCAAGGCTTCGCATAGGCGGGCCACACTGCGCACAGGGCCGCCGAATTGCCAGGCAGGCTGCCAAACAGGCAAGGCATGAAGAATGCGCAATTCAGCCTTCATTAAATTTCAAACCTTGGCTGATATCCACTAAACCAGTGCCACTCCAATGGCCAAATGAAGTGAGATCAAGCTTTGGAGAAGCAATTGAACGCCAACAATTAACCATCTGAACAAAACGAATGTCGTCTAGTAGAAGCCAGCGGGGCCGCGAAGAAAGGGGGGCTGCAGCCAACAGGGCAAGGAAATTAGGTTCAAACAAACCATCCTTGGGAGCATCGCAAAAGATTAAATCGGCCTGATTTAATAAGGGGAAAAAACGTTCAAAAACAATTGGATCTGCCAAGTTTTCTAAATGTTGCTGAAGCCGGTTAGCTTCAAAATCGGCAATGTTGAGATGGCTAGAAAAATTAGTCCAAGAGATCAGATCAAAACTATGAATACATGCCGTTGAAGGTGCATTATCACAGATTACCCTGGCCGACATGCCAGTAAATGTACCGATATCAATTATCAATTGGGGTTGCAGTTGTTGGAGAATCCCGGCCAGGAGCCGGTAATGTTCACCGGGGAATATATTATAATAGAAAGAATCAATTAAGCCGGGCATTTCTTTAAGCCTTATTGCAGAAGCTTTTGCAACAGCCTTCAAGATCCAGTGGAGATCAAATGGCTGCTGGCTTGCAGGGTCGTCTGCCAGGGATGCAATCAGGCTTGGGCGCCAATCACTAGCACCAGGTGGTCTTTTAAGACCAAGGGCCCTACGGCCTAAACCCTCACGCAATCGCTTCCAGATCGCAGCCACTCGTTACGCCTCAAGATATGGTTAGCGCTCTATCAAAACAGAGGCTCGCTATGGAACTGCACTGGCCCAGTGCACGCCTAGAGCCATGGCTTTTGGGCGCATGGGCTGTGGGCTGCGAACTGGCAGGCAGGTTGTTATTTCCAAATTGGGATGTGAGCTACGCGTTATATGGCGCCAGATTCTGGATGGATCGAAGTGGGCCATGGATGAATGTGTGGCCCGGGCTGGATCTGGTGTGGGGATCAATGGCCAGATTACTAAACCAACCAGAGGCAGCGATAACGCTGCTAGGTGTGTTGCTAAATCTTGTATTTACATTATTAATTTGGGCTATAGCTAAGAAACAAAAAGTAGATCGGGGCCTTGCATTCTGTGCTGCAATGGCCACAGGGCTCTGGTTCAAGCCGCCATTAGGCGGCTGGTTGGGGGATCATCTCAGCTATGCAATAGCTCTACTGCCGGCGCTCTTATTTTTATGGAACAAAGGCTGCTGGAAATGGTGGCTTGGCATAACAACTGGCGCCTGCCTGGCCCTTGGTATAACACTAAAATTAAATACAAGCGCCACATGTCTATTAATTAGTGCCTTATTTATAACAGCTACATTAGTGAAAGCGAACTTGAAAAAATTTGATTTCAGTAAAATTATTATGGGTTGCAGCTGGATATTGCTTGGCACACTAACAACAGGCTATCTACTAAGCATGGCAATGGCTTCAGATGGTGGCTTATATCCAAATATTTTAAAAACTTATCTATTAGTTGCAGAATCACAAGCGGCCAGCCAAGCTAATTGGCAAAAATTACTACTGGTTCCACTACAAATAAATCCGATACAAGCCCTAAAGCAGCAGCAAGCAGGCGTTTTAATTTTTTCACCTCTAGTGCTGGCTTTTTGGAGTGCAACTGTATGGAATAGTTGGCAAATATTACAAAAAAAAGATCGCAATTTTCACGCAAGCACAGCACTACTATTTTTATTAAGTAGCGCCCTTGTGGGGCTGAGCCTAGGCAGGGGCTTAACCCATAAATTATTTTTATTGCCAGCTGGCCTGATTTTCAGCCTCTCAGATCTGCCATTTAGGTTACGTTGGAAACGCCTATTAGCAACTGGGTTACTAGGATATTTAATAGCTACCTGGCTGAGTTTTGCTTGGGTTCAAAGAAATAATGAAAAGCAAGGAGGCTATAACAGTAGATTATTATTTGCAGATTCCCATTCCACGCAACTTTGCATTGGAAAACCAAAAATAGATCAAGGAGTGCGCACAATCAGCTTCAAAAAGATAAAAAGATTTGAAGAGATAAAAAAAGAAAGCCCCAAAAGCATCTGCTGGAATAGGCATGAGGTGGCTGAGCAATTCGCGGGGTTAGTAGATGTTCAAATGATTGCCAACGAACTTGGGATCAGCTTTCGGAATCAGGCAGAAGGAGTAGGAGACTTCCGCGAAAAATGGAATTGGAAGCAAGCAAGCAGTGAAGGGCGTAGCCAATGGATCAGAGAAGAAGCACAACGAATCAATAGGTTGCAACTACCCTACTTATTAGAAAGAATCCCGCTAAACGCAAATGAACTCACAGACCCTCAATATTCAAGCTGGAGCGCAGCACGACTAAAACAACAGCAAGAGCTAGCCAATGAACTGGGAGCAACTGCGATAGCTAGGCTTGGGGAAGTAACACTATGGCGAACCCGCTGGAGCGAAAATATCAAGTGAGGAATCAACTGAAACCTAGCGGAGCAAGCAACCCGATTCTATATATAATTGTACCTTGCTTTAATGAAGCAGCAGTATTAGAAGAGAGTAATCAAAAATTAATTAAACAGATCAAACAACTGGCTAGCCAAAATTTATGCTGTGCCAATGAATCAAAAATTTTATACGTAGATGATGGCAGCCTGGATAATACATGGCAACTCATTAAAGACTTTGTAAATCAAACAAATCAGGTTCGAGGCATAAAACTCTCCCGGAATAAGGGGCATCAAAATGCACTTATTGCTGGCCTTGAAGAATGTGTTAACAAATGCGATATTAGCATTTCAATAGACGCAGATCTTCAAGATGATCTCAACATAAGCATTGCAATGCTTGAACATTATCATAACGGTTATGAGATTGTTTATGGAATTCGCAACGACCGCAGTAGCGATACAAGAAGCAAGAGATTTTTCGCAAACAGGTTCTATTCAATAATGCTAGCGCTGGGGGTGGAAATAATTCCTGGGCATGCAGATTACCGATTGATATCAAATAGAGCCCTTTCTGAACTTTTGCGATACCAAGAAAGATCACTATTTCTTAGGGGGATAATACCATTACTAGGTTTCAAAACAGCATCGGTTCACTATGCAAGAAAAGCTAGGAAAGCAGGGGTTTCAAAGTATCCATTTCGTAAATCACTATCGCTCGCGGTAGATGGAATCCTAGCTTTCTCAAACAAACCACTACGGGCAATTGCCTATTTAGGATGTTTAATTGCAATCTTGGCACTACTAGGAATAATAGCAATTATAATTAGTGCTGTGCAGGGTTATACAGTGCAAGGATGGCCATCTGTTATGGTGGCAATATTTTTCATTGGCGGCTGCCAGATGCTTTCCTTAGGAATAATTGGAGAGTATCTCGGCAGATTATATAAAGAGCAAAAACAGCGTCCGCGATACCATCTCGAACAGCATGCGCCCAACAAGAAAGATATCTAGGTTCTTGTTGCCAAAACAAAATACTGCCCACCGAGGGGAAATGAGCAAATCAACTGTTCCATTGGCCTTAATAAAGCTAAAAACTCAGGGAAGAATAACGTATAACCAGATTTCAATGAGATCTCAAAGCCAGAATTCTTAAGCAATTTCTTTAAATAAGAACGCCTCAACAATATAACACCGGTATCGATGGGACAAGTGTTAACCAAATGGCGGGTAATTGGATTCCAAGGATTATGTTCAAAAAATAAAACAGCGCCGCCTGGGCTCAAGGCACGGAGTAAATTATCAACAAGAAGCTGCTGCTCGCATGCATGCACATGATGCATAACGCAAGAAACTAAAATCAAATCATAGGCAGAATTAAGAGCCTCTTCACAATTTAATAGCTGCACATCTGGGTAGAAAGAATGCACAATTTCTAAGGATTGCGGCGAGAGATCTGCAGCAGTAATCGTGGCATTGGGGAAGAATTCAGGTATAAATTTTTGAAGTAAACCAACTCCGCAACCATAGTCTAAAATCGTTGAAGCATCAGGAATTAATTGTTTTGCAAGCGCAACCTTGTAACTCTGGATATAGGAAACATCTCTACCAAAAAATTGATGCTGCTGAGATATTAAATCAACATAGCTAGCAGATAAAGCATCAAATTGTTGGCCAACTTGATGTGTGGGCCTTAACTCAGAATCACTATTATTCATCTAAGGAAGGAAATTGCTATGGGAAATTTTAGCATCACGGCAGCCGTTTTGCAGCGGGAAATGCAAACTTTGATTGCATTAAAAAGCTATATGACAGAAAAAAGCAAATCGCAATAAATTGCGATAAATAAGGATTAAGAAAATATAGTAAAAACTTAAGAATCAATAAATTCAGGCTCACTCCGGTAAGCCAAATCAACCAGTAGTAAAAAAAATTAAGGCCGGATACCCTTGAGCGAAACGTAAATAAAGTATGCATCCAATAGCCGATAAAGCCGCCAAGCAGATAACCAAGGATATTTGCTAGGAGGGGTTTAGCCAGCCAAAATTGAAAGAAGAAGATCGCAACAAAACTAACTAAAGTGTTTAGCATGCCACTAACAATAAAGCGCTTCTGCACAGCAAACCTATATAATTTCATTTATAAAGAGCTCCGCTTGGAAGTTGCGCGAAATCTAGT
>Ga0310329_10104_pt1 | contig 10940 bp, 10 predicted proteins | sample LakSupDCLTotalD7_FD_195543 | JGI IMG/M metagenome (GOLD analysis project Ga0310329, IMG submission 195543) | Enriched freshwater cyanobacterial communities from Lake Superior, Ontario, Canada - SU02.DCL.Total.D7 (v2) (version 2) | ecosystem: Environmental > Aquatic > Freshwater > Lake | place... | reverse complement strand
TACGCCCAGTGGATACCGTCCGCATTGGTATTCCCACCTTGAATCAATACACGTTATTAGGTAAATTGATAATTAATTTAGCCTTAAATGCGAATAATAAAATCAATAAATCAAAACTTAAAAATAAAAATACCCACCTACAATTAAACCTGATGCGGTTATGACCGAAATCAGCGATCCAGTGAGTGGTTTTTCAAGCTTTTACATCAATAGGCCTGAGGTGATTATACAATTAGGAGGATTTGATAAATTGTTTTCACCTAAATCACAATGGCACGCATAATTAAGCACAGTCGATTCTGTTGGCGTTTGCCAATTAGGGATCTACAGCAGCTAATGCAAGAACATACTTTTTGGGGCAAAGGCCGCAGCATCGCTGATTTGCACCAGATGTTGAAAGGTAGTGCAGCTGTGGTGAGCCTCTGGCAAAAGAATGAACTGGTGGGTTTTGGCAGGGCCAGCAGCGACGGAATTTACAGAGCAGTGCTGTGGGATGTGGTGGTAAAAAATGAATTACAGGGCCATGGCAATGGCAGATTAATTGTGGAGGCACTATTAAGCCATATTGCTGTTAATAAGGTAGAAAGAGTATATCTAATGACAACTAATCAACAAGGTTTTTATGAGCAAATTGGATTTAAACATAATATATATCAAAAATTAATGATTATAGATAGAAAACTATAATCAAATTGAGATAAAAAAAGAATTTCAAAGCGGATGAAGAGATTCGAACTCTCGACCCTCTCCTTGGCAAGGAGATGCTCTACCACTGAGCTACATCCGCATTAGGCTTTAGGCCTTTCTCATTATACAACATAAGCTGGGCGCCCATTCATAGGTTAAACACGATCCATTGGCGCCAGCGCCCCAAACCCAGCACCAACAGGCCGCAAGCCACAAGATTCGCGAAAAGAATAATTAATTGTTGGAAAATTGCCACGTTACCTAAAATTGCCGCCTCACGCACGGGGGCAAGAATTAAGAAAAGTGGGTTCCAATTGGCGATCCACTGATGATCACCCAAATTAACCTTACTAAACAATACCGGAGACGACAAAAAAGTAAGCTGCAGCAGCATCGGTATAACTTGAAATAAATCCTGAAATAACAAACCCGCAAGAGCAAAAAATATCTGAACGCTTATGCAAAATAGAAAAAGATTGATTATGGGCAAAACTGCTACAAAAACACCCTGCCATAACAAACTTGGTTGCACAAAGATTGCCAATACTACAATAATTATTGCCCAAGCCTGCAGAAAAGTTTGAATCTGAAAAGCCCACTCCTCTAAAAAATAAAATATTGGGTGAGTTGTTGTATTAAGGAGTTTTTCCTTGTGATCGAGCAATAGAGTAGGAGCCGTGCTGATGATTGTAGAAATAAACTGCCACACCGTTAAACCAACTGCTAAATATAGAAAATATTGTTTTGGGTTGGGAACTTTTAGCAATACACCATAAACAAAAGCCAGCACTACTACGCTTAGCAGGTTGGAAATACCTAGCCAGCTGCTGCCAAGCAAGGTGCGCTGAAAACGCGCCTGAGTGCGCAAGGTAGCTGAATACCACCAAGCCCTAAAAGTGCGAATTGGGTAGAATAATTCATGCATGTTGGAGCTGCTCAACGGAATTCTGGTAATAAATAAGTGCCTGATTGATCTCACCAGAATATACAATAGTGCCTTTTACAAAAACAATACCTTTACTGCAGAAGGAACGCAGCATTGGTTCACTATGAGATGCGATTACCAAAGTACCAGAAGATGATAGGAAATGCTTTAGGCGTTGCGCCGCTCGATCCACAAAAGAGCGATCTCCCGCGCCAATCCCCTCATCAAGGGCAAGTAAATCGTGGCTAAAGTATGTGTGCATTGCAAATAACAATCTTGTTTTCATACCATCGCTATATCCCTGAAGCGGCAGATGTAAAAAATCATTTAATTCAGAAAAATCAGCCACATCTGAGAGAAATTCATCAAAACCAGCTAAGGAATTGGTATGTAATAGGTAATGAGCCTTTGCAGCTTGAAAACCACTGAGTTGAGGTTCTACTACAAAAGATTTATCAATTAAAGGCGTGAATGGCTTGGGTAAATGCCAGTGGCCGCCAGTGGGGGTGAGAATGCCAGCAAGCACCCTTAAAAATGTAGATTTGCCTGCCCCGTTGTGGCCTATCAAAGCCAAGCGATCGCCGTGATTAATTGTGAGATTAAGGCCATCGAGCGCTCTCACTCGTAGGCTGCGGCCCCTGCGGGCTAACTGGCCGCCAGTTAAACCCGATAGCAAACTGCGTTTTAAAGTGCGCAAAGAACTTGAATGGATTGGTATTTCCAAAACCGCGTTTTGGAATACGGCAACGGGCTCTGTCAAATAGACTGTCTCTAATCACTCAATAATAACTGCGGGGGTTGGGGCATATCAAGGCTGCAAATAAACGGCAACGATCTATGAGCAATGCAAGCCAGGAAAATTTTGATCCGGAAACGCATCCCTCATGGCGACGCCAATCCACTCCAGGGCCATTGAGCGCCTCTACAACGCAATGGGGCGAAATAAGAGCCCGAAGCATTAATTGATGATCGTAATAGGGCGTAACAGGCTGGGGTGCTGGCCAACCAAGCCTTGCAAGCAAGGGCCTGTTGTAAAAGCAACAGCAACCAGGCACGGGATTAAAGGCAAAGGCCCTTAGCCATCGCAAGCCCAAAGGGGTATTAAGCAATGGCTGCAGTGAAAAACGTGTGAGGGGATCAGCTAACCACTCCAAATCAGAGTTGCATAGTTGTGGATTGCTCGCCAAAAGCAGCGGTTGAAGCTGCCTTTTGGGATCCTGCAATTGCCTTTTGATATTCAGCCAGCGGGTTGGTTGCCAGCGATCATCCTGATCAACCGGAGCAAGCCAAATCCCCCGGGCAATTTTCTGTAAAAGGTAAAAGTGTTCGTTTACTCCATAGGGCCGGGAATTCTCCACTATTTGCCAAGTTGCACCTTTTTGCCACTTAGCTAACCATGAATGTAGGTGAACTTTTGGTATAGAAGGCAAAGGATTTATACCAACAACAATTTCCAGCTCTGGTTGATTAAGGGGAAGGGATTCAAGTAAATCTTCTAAATAATCAAGGCGGGGTTGATGCAGGGGCAGAATTAGGGATAACAGCGGTGGAAACTCCATCAGCTCCAAAATCTGAAACCCCAACGGCGAAAGTAGATCACCGAACTCCAGAGATTCACCAGGGTGAGCCAAACACTGCGGTGGCTGCCACGGCCCCAGCCATGGGTTACAGACGCCACCGGCAGGTGCAGGCATCGGCCCAAGGGCCTTAGCCGCCTCGTTAGATCTGCGTCCTCTAAATAAAGAAAATAAGCTGGATCAAAACCACTTATCGATGCATAAGCGTTTGAGCGCACAAACAAGCAACAACCACTGAGATAGGGAACCTCAAAGATGGTTTGCAAGTTTTGATCATCCATGGTGAAACGGGCATCGAGGCGACGCAGCCAAGCGGGTTTGATGCGGCGGGGCAGAAAACGACGGCTGCAGAGAGCAATAAATGATGGATCGCGTTTGGTGAGCCGCTCCACTTGCCCCAAGGGGCTGAGGATCTGGGGAACAGCTGCCACCACATCGTGCTGGGATGCAAGCCAACCCAGCAGGGTTTCAAAGCTGCCAGGCTGCCAATACAGATCGGTGTTGAGCACCGCCACCCAAGGGGCCGGTTTGGGCAGGGCCTTAAACAATTGATTGGCGGCCCTGCCGTAGCCAAGGTTTTCGGAATTGCGCTGCACCAACAAGGCGCCTGCTAGCAAAAGCTCCAATCCCTCGGGGGGCTGAGGCTGCACGGCGTTTAAGGCCAGGCTATAGCGGATCGTGGGGGGCAAAATCGCCAGGCAGGCCCCCAATGCCTGCAGCTCAGCGGCGCCAGGCCGATAAACAATTATCAGCAGATCCAGCTGGGCGGACACAAAAAAGGAACTCAACGGTTGCCGTAATTGGGCATCGACTCCTGGGAAATACCAAAACCGCGATACATTAAGCCCTTGCGAAAGGCAATCCGTGGCCGGAATAAATAACTCACAAGTGTTCCTTGGCTTATGTATGAACCAAGGATTTCTGAGCAAAGCTCGCGGGATTCAGGTGATTCTTCACAGTTATTGGAGAAATGATATTCAAGAAACTGCTTAACCTGAGATAGGGTATAAGTATTGTGCCTGCAGATATCTTTTTTCAGGAAAGGTGATTCCAGCAAGCCACAGAACATCAAGGCACAGGAATGGCTTGTGTTTGTGCTTTCAAGGATTCCCATCAACGCCATCAGCTGATCCCAATACACATAACTGGTGGTGAAGCGGCCGCCGGAACGGGGAATTTTATGTCGATCCTCATCAGCACCAATTTCTTCAGCTAAATTACTGCGTAGGCCATCAACCACCGAACCACAGCACTTAGGGATTAAAAGCCGAGAAATCCCAAGCCAATCCTCATCTTCATAGGCTCTAGATGCATATTCAAAAAGGGCAGTAGGCGAATAGAGAACTCGGCGTGGATAATTATTAAGAACCCTGAGAGACCAGCGCACCTCACCTTTATTAATGGCGTGATAGCGATGGCTAAGTGGTAGATAGTCTGTCCAAAACTGAATAAAGCGGGCGCTATTAAATACCTCAGGCCGGACGGCCACAAAAAAGCTTTGCAGGTGCTGCCAAAGCTGTAGATTTTCATTTAAAGCCAGCAACGGCTCAGGCATCGTCTCAAGTTCATTGTCTAGCCTGCTAGCAAATTGAGCTCCAACTTGGTCTCCCAGAAAATGAACACTGTCATTACAAAATAACAACCATTCAATATTATTTAACCAGCCATAACGGCGCAAGTTGAGGAAACCATCCTTAAAGCAGCCCCAATCCTGACCCAGATTGGGACGCTCGAGCACAGCAGCGCAAAGGGGCTCTAATTTCTCCACCGTGGCAGCAGAAAGGGGGCCGTTGTGCAGGTAAACCACATGGAAACCTGCCGCGTGAAGAGAACGCAGATAGGCCAGGTTTGAAAAAGTCACCTCGGGGCCATGGAAAGCAGCAAAAATTGCCAGCCTCCTCAACCCAGACGGCCGCTGGGGCCAGGAACCGGCCAGGCGCCGGAGGCGACGCCGCCAGGTTCTACCTATAAGAAAAAAACCTAAAAATTCAAACCAGGCAGAAAGGTAGTACTCAATACGCAGGAATGGCGCAAATAGAGGCCCCAAGATTTGATGCATATCCTGCGGCCTGCCCAGGGTTTCAATCAGCTAGTTATGGTAGTAGACGCTAACCCGCACCAAGAAACTGCCCTAGCCAATCGATCACCTGCTGCGGTTGCACCATAGCCATGCAGCCGTGGCCTTCCTTAACGCAGCCATCGTTGCGAAAATGCAGCTCTGCGCAGGAAGCACAGCTGTGCGAACTCACTGTTCTAGCTGCATTTGCTGAACGAGGCATCCAAAGCCGAATCGGGCTGGCCCCCACCCCATCGGCATCATTGCCAACAATCGCCAGAGTGGGGGTCCCCATCGCAGCAGCAATATGCAGCGGGCCTGCATCCACGCTAACCACAGCCCGGGTGGCTTTGCAGGCACCAGCCAGTTGAATAAGGCTGGTTTTACCTCTTAAATCTATTAAATAACCGTCTGCTAATAGTGTGGTTTCAAGATTATTTGAATTGTATTGTTCCTGCTGAACGGCTGGAGAGCTTCCCACTAATCCAACAGACAAGTGCTGGGCTTCGCACCAGGCAAGTAGAGCACTCCAATGGTTAAGAGGCCATAGCTTTGCTGCCCTAGTAGTAGTTACGTGGATCAAAATATCTGGTACATCGAAAGAAGGCTCATTGAAAGGAAGTTCTATATCTGTTACTGTTTCCTCAAGAAAGGCTAATCGACAAATTAATTCCGCTATGTAATTAGAAGGGAATAGGCTTCCATAGCGTTCCAAGAAAGCGGGAGAATCCCAATCGGGATCATTCAAAAATTTCTGAAAAGGGTGATCCCCCCAAGAAACTGGTTTGCGGCATGTGGCATTTAAAGCAGCACCAGCAACCCACGTAGGCCGAAGCCAGCTAGCAAGCACTTGAGTAAGGGGATTAAAGCCATCACAATTGATCAGAAGATCTATCGATCCGGCATTAGCTAAACGATCTGCGGCGAATTGGGCCAATTGTTGGAAATTATCTGAATCGGCCCTATCCCAGGAGCATCGCCATGCCAACTGGGGTAGAGCGTCCTCAAAATCGGCAGTGAGCTCACTACCCCAAAAATCGATAACAGCATCAGGGTATCGCCGCTTAAGTGCTGTTAACAACGGAATGGTTACAACAAAGTTACCTACCTTGTTTGAGCCAAGCACAGCGATATGTGGATTATTGCCTAAATCGCAGCCGTTGTAACGCTGGAGTATTTGGGGCATTTGGCAGACTATGGCTCCAGCAAACTTTAAGCTTATGCAATGCGCCTGCTACTTATAACTAACCTCTATCCGCCCCAAAACCTAGGGGGGTTTGGACTTTGCCTTGAGAGGCTCTGCAAAGGGCTAGAGACTCTGGGCTATGAGGCTTTAGTGGTATGCAGCGATGCGCCATACCTGGGTCCCGCGGGGCTAAATCCAAAAATATGCAGGATTTTAGAGCTAGTAGGTAGCTATGAAGGCGGAATAAGCAAACTAAAAGATTTTAATGAAGAAAAACGGAGATGTGAAAAAAATCAAGCAACTCTGAAACGCATTATTAAATGCTACAAGCCTAGTGCATGCTTGATAGGAAATCTAGATCTATTGGGGATAGAACTAATGGATGTTGTATTAAGCCATAATATCCCAACAATTCAACATGTGGGCTTTATGGGAGCGCCCATGCCACTGGGATCTAGCCAGTTAAACCATCCCGCATACCGCATGGCATTTGCTTCTGCAGAGGTGAAAATATTTCTTCGCAAACAAGGTTATAATGTAATGGAATATCCAGTTGCTTATCCGCCGCTGGCAAGCGACATACCACCACACCCAAGTAATTGCAATTCAACGCAATTTAAGGTTTGCTATAGCGGACTACTGATGCAGTCGAAGGGGGTACATATATTGCTTGAAGCGATAGCAAGGCTAAAACAAATCGGGCATAACGTTAAACTATCTATTGCCGGAAAAGCATTTTCACCAATCTACGAAGATGAATTAAAAAATTATGCCGCAAGAGTAGAAATATCTAATCAGATAACTTGGTGCGGTTTCATGGAGGGTAATCAATTGCAAAACTTTTATCAAGAACAAGAGGTATTAGTATTTCCCTCATTGCATCCAGAATCCTTTGGAATGGTTGTGGCAGAAGCAATGGCAACAGGTGTAGTGCCGATAAGCTCTGGGGTTGGTGGCGCAATTGAAGTTATTACCCATGGGCGAAATGGACTATTGGTTCAACCTGAAAATAGTGAAGCATTAGCTAATCAACTGGCGTGGTGCATTAGCAATAAAACAGTGCTTAAATCGATGGCTAAAAAAGCAATAAAAGACAGCGTAAAGCTGTATTCACCAACAAGGTCTGCAACTGAACTGCACAAATGCTTTAAAAAAATATCAAGAGGCCTATATGCATAATCGATTCTGGTTTTTATATGGGAATGATTTAGAACTTGCAGTTCAACAACTAGAAAGCCTCATAGAATTAAACGAAGAGGATCAGGAAACTCAAATCAAGCTAATAAGCTTGCTTACATATCTCGGCGCCTACGATAAATGCGACAAGTGGTTGAAGCAATGCGATGGAGAAAAACATGTAATCGGCCAACAATCAAGATACAGAATACATAGAGCTAGAAGAGAATGCAACCCCTGGAGAGGCTTAATTGACAAGGAAATGCAATGCAACGTAGATAAATTAGTTACAAATAATATGCAATCTAATAAAACAATAACAGTTGATTTAGTTGGCGGAATAGGCGACCAGCTTGAAAATGCTGCCTTGCTATTAGCAAGCCTGAAACAAGTGCCAAACTCAAATTTGATAAAAATGCGAGCCAATGGCGAGAATTATCATGTAGTAAAAAAACTGCTCGAGCAGGTTAGAGGCATACAGCTAGCAAACGATGCTGAGGTGTCAGAAAGCTTGAGAGTATCTATACCTTGGTTTCGCAATTGGTTAGGTAATAATAATCTAGAGAAAATGCCAATAAAATTACTGCAAGATGAGTTTCCGAAGCTAGGCGAAAAAATTCAACTACTAGCCTGCTGGCGCTGCAAAATAGATACTAATAATCCGCTCTCATCATTCAGCAGATCAATACCATTCAGGACAATACAAATACTGTATTCCAAAATGGAGATAATCCAACAGGAAAGGCAAATTAATATAATCGATATTAGTGAATATAGAGAGCCTGAAAAAGCGATATTGCTGAAAGCACATCCCTGGTTAGTTCTCGCAAGAGAAAATATTAGCTGTTTAGATGATACCAGAAATATAATGAGAAGCTGCAATTATATTGCCAGCGTAGACACATCGTTAGTGCATCTAGCTGTTGCCTGCGGCAGAGATATACAACTATTTCTGAACAAAATTCCAGACGAAAGATGGCTTGATCTATTAACTAATGCAGGAAACTACCGCGATCACGTTGAAGTATATCAACAAGAAAGATTTCATAATTGGGAGAAGCCTATAAACAACTTCCTCAATCGGATGCGTTTAGAATTTTAGACCAAACACTTAAGCATTGCTGGCGTTCATTATCAAAACTATAGCGCTGGCGGAGTGCTAAGGCATAATTAATTAACTTATTAGTTATGAGATCAGGGTTTAGTTCAAACTCCATGAGCGCCGATTCCAAACTGTTCAAGAATCCAAGCAAATCACCAAACTCAACCTGATGCAATGCTTCATTACAAAAATCTCTACTAGCCAAACCATGATAACCAACAACAATGCAGCCACTAGCAATCGCCTCAGCAAGGGGCAATCCGAAACCTTCAGGATGGCCAGAGCTAAGAAACACAAGTGCCTCTCTTAACTCACTAGCTAAATCATTGTGGCTTAAACGAGGTAATTCACGAAATTCATACCGTTGGAGAAAGCTTCGCTGGCTAGCCATCAAATGCACACTTCTTGGATGCTGAACATGCTTGCGCGAAAGATAAACAATTCTGCGCTGCTTTCGTTCTGGGGGATAAAATAGATCTCCATCGATTCCATTTAAAACGGTAAATACACGGCTTACATCTATACCACAACCCTCAACTAAAAAACGACGATTATCATCAGATACAGTTACAACAAAACGAATATCGGGATGCCGGTAAAGATTCAAGGTGTCTGTATTGATATTGCCATCTAAACCAAATGTATAATAGGCATTTTGATTAAAAATTACCTTAGGAATGCCATTTAAGTATGTGGGCACATTAGAAAGCCAAGTTTCAGGTAACACAATGCAATCAGTAGCTGGATTTGGCGGAAGATTCAGAAAAGATTGCAGATCAATAACAGGCGCTTCACTTGAAAACCAATCAGCCCTGAAATTTGGTTTCTCCTGAAGCACAGCAGCATGATAACCAGCCTGAGATAATAATTCAACCTGGCGATAAATTTGTTTTACACCACCAATGGTGGCATTAGTATCTGGATAGCAAACGAAGAACAGCCTTTTAGTATCACTCATGGCTTCATAACACCAAACTTAACAAGGGCGGATAAAACTACCATGGAATTATTAGCATCGATCCCCATGTCAATTAACTGCTGGTAAGTTAAACAATCATGTGTTTCAATAAAATTAAGCAATTCTTCAAAATGCGGCCCACATAAGGAACTAAAGAAGGCATGCTGGGTTGTTTGGCGCAAAAGATTAACTGGCGTAGCACTTGGTGGACGATGCAGAACCCTATGCTCAAAACTATTACTGGCATAACCCGAGAATAGTTTCGCTGTGGGTGCTGCGTGAGATGAAGTGAGTTCAGAGTTTGAATAATTTACTCTAATTCCTGCTAACTCCTCCCAAAGGGAACGATATTGAGCAGCAACAACATTCCAACAAAATAATTGCTGCCATCGCAGGCGGCCATTAGCTCCGAAAGCAACACGCAAATCTGGTTGACGATGTAAAAGCAGCAGCGCCTGAACAAAAGCATCTTCATCCACAACCACCTCTAGGCTACGCAAACCAACATAAGTGTCGTAATTTAAAAAGCCGAGCATATAGGATTTATCAGTGGAATCTAGTTGCTGTTTAGAGCCTTGAACCATAGAGGTGGGTATTAAAAAGCCGGTATGCTCATTGATGACAAGGTCGCGATAACCATTCCAATCGCTAACCACAACAGGCAACTCGGCTGCCATGGCCTCGATAACAGATAATCCAAAAGTTTCTTGCAAATTATCAGCAGGGGAAACAAAAACATCGGCGGCGGCAAGCGCCTGCGATTTCTCATCTTCAGTTGCTGGATTTAATCCACCCAAGCAAATACGAGGTACATTAGTAAAAAGACTCTGTAATTGAGTGAATGCATCAGCAACAGATTGATTAAATATATGGCCGCACTCAATAAGAAAAGCATTTGGGGCATTCTGAATCAAGCGAGCCATCGCACGGTATAACAAAAGGGGATGAGCTTTACTATGAAAACTCAAGCGCCCCACAAAAAGAATTACATAAGCATCCTGGGGTATCCCTAGTAGATGGCGCGCTTGGCGACGCAACTCCTGCCTAGTTAAATTAGTTTTAGGTAAACTATCGGCAACAGCAAGAGGGATAAGGGGTAAGCAGGGGCCTTGAGGATGGGGTAATGAACAACCAAACCGCCTTTGCAGAGCCTCGTGATGATGGGCAATTGCAAGCTGAACAACCTCACGCCCTGCCCTAGAAGTGCATATGAGCGCATCCCATGGTTGTAATGGCGCAGTAAGCAAATTAGCTAAACTTTCATAAACAGATT
>Ga0310329_10099_pt1 | contig 11089 bp, 5 predicted proteins | sample LakSupDCLTotalD7_FD_195543 | JGI IMG/M metagenome (GOLD analysis project Ga0310329, IMG submission 195543) | Enriched freshwater cyanobacterial communities from Lake Superior, Ontario, Canada - SU02.DCL.Total.D7 (v2) (version 2) | ecosystem: Environmental > Aquatic > Freshwater > Lake | place... | reverse complement strand
AGCCTATTACTAAAGCCCCAGGCTGGTTGCCAATGTGATGAACCTAATTCATAATAGACAGAGTTATGGTGGAGCATACGCTCCTTCTAATCGTTTGAACGTGCAAGACCCCTCAAAAAATATAATAAAGGATAGCAAGCAAAATGCAGCGGCAGATCGCTATCTAATTTTTGAAAAGGCAGCTCTTGATAAGCTGCGAAGCCAAGCTGATCAATCTAAGCCTGTTGGCTTCCTACCGTTGAGAGTGAGGTTGGCCGCTTTAACAGCAATTTTTATAACAGCTTCGGGAATTATTTGGTCGGTATATGCTCGTATACCAATACAGGTTAATGGTCAGGCAACTATTATTCCAGAGGGAGTTATCAGCAGTATTTTAGCAAGAACAAATGGAATTGTATATTACCAAGCTAATGGTAAAACCACCAACCAATCCACTCCAAGCCAGAGCTTGCGCAATCATGCTTTATCAAGCTTCTGGGGTAAACATGTTGTAAATTCAGCTGGTATGTTATCCATAAATGAACTTATGCGATTGTCTGCGTTTGCCCTTGCGGAGCCTTTGGGGCAAACACTAGCCACTTCAGGATTAGACATAAATAAATATCAAAAGAAGCAAATTAACCTTGTTGATAATCAAATTTTCATTCCTTCAGATGCTATTGTTGCTATTATTTTTAGCCCCTCCTCCGTAGAAGAGCTTGATTTAGCTCAAAGAACAATAATTAGTGAGCTTAATTTAAATAGCGATACAAGCTCTGACAGATTAAAACGTGCTATACTATATGGTGAAATTGATCCATTATTTGGCAAGCAACTTGTTGATAGGAAGAAAGAGTTGGCCGATCGGCAGGAACTCTTAAATCGCTTAAAAGTATTGTGGGGTAAAGGTTATATATCTACCGCACAGCTTTTATCTGAGAATGCTACTGTTAATAATCTGCGTCAGCAAGTGGTTCAAATTGATCGCGATCGAATCGGGAACGGATTCAGTAAAAATGATCAAAGCGAACAAGCAAAAAAAGCACAACTAAACTCTTTGCAAAGTATAAGTAAATTGCAATATGCGATCATCTCTTTTATGGCCAAAACTTTTGCTATTTCACCAAGGCCTGGTATATATGTAGTCGCTAAATATATACGTAATGGCATGCAGGTAAATGCAGGTGATGAGCTGTTAACCTATACACACACTCCTCCTGTATTACCAAAGAGAATACCAGTTTTTGTTGATGCTCCTACAGTTCAGCAACTTAGTAAAGGGATGGAGGTTCTAGTTACCCCAAAAGGTATTTCTAGGGCTGAATTTGGTGGCATACCTGGAGTAATCGAGGAGGTTGGTAGGCTTCCAATTTATAGTGAAGGTTTAGCGTCTGTAGCTGGCGGTCGAAGCCTCGCCAATTCAATATCAAAATTAGTTTCTAATCCCTATATGGTTAAGATTACTCTGAAACAAACTAATAATTATAATTGTGCTCAACAAATTTCAAATTTATGCTATAAGTGGTCATCTAATCGGATTCCACCTTTTCCCGTTCGTATTGGCAGTCAGGCAGATGTTCAAATTACTACAATTTATAGGCATCCTATTGAATTTGTGATGCCAGCTTTACGCAAGGCTCTCGGTTTAGTAACAGATAGTTGATATTTATGAAAAGGCGAATTAAGTCTCCACCTGTTTTGCAATACGAAGCAACCGAATGCGGTGCTGCTAGTCTAAAAATCGTAATGGCTTTTATGGGGCGAGTAGTACCACTAGCTCAGTTGCGTGATAGGTGTGGAGTTAGTCGTGATGGTGTAACAGCTAGTCAAATAAAGTTTGCAGCTGAGAGCTATGGCCTTAAAGTTCACGCTTACAGATGTTCAGCTGATCAACTTAAGAAACAAGCATATCTACCATCAATTTTATTTTGGAATTTTAATCATTTTCTTGTTCTCGAAGGTTTTGAGGCAAATAATGTTTTTCTAAACGATCCTGCTTTTGGCCGGCGTAGTATTTGTTGGGATGAGTTCTTAACAAGTTTTACTGGCGTTGTGATGGATTTCAAGGCTGGCCCTGATTTTAAATATGGCGGCACGGAGCCAAAGTTGTACCATCTAATTCCTAAATTATTTAGTCCATACTCACATCTGGTTCCATGGCTATTACTTATTTCCTTGTTTGGGGTTATACCTGAGTTATTCATTGCTGGCTCCACCTCCCAGTTTATTGATAGTTATTTGCAGAATTCTCGCGCAAATATCGGCATTGGCGTGATTTGGATCACTTCTATTTCAGCGCTTATTCTGATTGGTCTTTTAAATTTTAAGAAGCAACTTTTACGTATTATCTCTACTCATTTAATGAAGAGATTATCAAGTTTGCTCTATGTTTCATTATTTAGCCTTCCTTTTAAATTTTTTCTGCAGCGATCTGGGGGTGAGCTATCTCAACGGCTTCTCTTGCCATTTATGCTTGTAAGCCTTGGTATTAATGGAGTTGTAGACTTTTTATTGTCGTTAGGTAGTGGAATTATAGCTTTAATTGGTGGTTCTCTGATCTCACCATGGCTAGCTTTATTTACTCTTTTTATAACAGGCGGAAATGCTGTGCTAAATATTTGTATCCGCGAACTACGCAAGGCTGAAAACCTTAAGTTGGCAATGCTTAAAGGCAAAAATAGTGGAATTGGTATGTCGATGATTCAAGCTGTAGAAAGTATCAAAGCAAGTGGTTTAGAGAATGAAGCATTTGTAAAATGGTCCGTAAGTTTTAATGAATGGTTAGAAGAAATTCAAAAGCAATCTCTAAGCAATTCACTACTGGGAGTGGTTGGTTCCACATCAGGTTTTATTTTGAGGAGTGGCATTATTTTACTAGGTGGCCTTCTAATTATTTTGGGTCAGCTTAGTCTTGGCCAGTTAATGGCCTTTCAATTTCTTGTCAGTCTTATTCAGGAACCGCTTCAGCAAATTACTACGTTTAATAGTCAGCTGCAAAATCTTGATGGTGAAATGGGAAGATTAAACGATATTGTCGATACAAATGTTGAACCTACAATTCGTAGCTTTCATCTCTCTGCTTACGATCCTTCATCCTCCTTCTCTAATAAGATGAAGGGTCATCTCAGTATCAGCGATCTCTTTTTTCAGTTTAGTCATAACACCCCATTGATGTTTGAGGGCCTTAGTATTGATTTGCAACCTGGGCAGCATTTGGCTATTGTTGGATCAAGTGGATGCGGAAAAAGTACATTATTGCGTATTATCTGCGGGCTTTTTCAGCCCTCATTGGGATCTATTCTTTATGATAATCGTAAATGGATGGATTTGGATGATACCCTCATTCGAAATTCCCTTGCTCTTGTTTCACAAGATGTTTTTCTTTTCGCCGCAACCGTTGAAGAAAATCTTAGCCTTTGGGATAATTCATTTACTCAGGAAGGTATGCTAGAAGCCCTCAAAGAAGCAGGATTGTTTGAGGAACTTGGTGGTGCGGCTGCATTACAAAGGATTATTCATGAGGGTGGTACAAACCTCAGTGGAGGTCAGCGTCAAAGAATTGAGATTGCTAGGGCACTTCTACGGAAACCCACAATTTTGCTGATGGATGAAGCCACTAGTGCCTTGGATGAAAAACGAGAACGTCAAGTAATGCAAGCTATTAAACATCATAAAACAACCCTGATAACTGTAGCTCACCGTCTTTATTCAGCCGAAATAAGTGATCTTGTTTTGGTTTTGGAGCATGGTAAACCTGTTGCAATTGGCCATCCAGTTCAGTTGGCTGCCATCTCTGGGGGCCCCTATAAACGCTTGCTAGATGCTGAATTAATCGATTCGGAACGGAGTTAGATAATGCCTAAATCTTCTCAATTAACGAATAATGCCTCATCTGGTAACAACCGGCAGGCAGCTCTCATGCGCGTTATGCAACTAGAGGCCAGCAACTCTCCTGATCTCACTCTGTTTAATTATTACAGCAGTGATCTAGGCCTAATAGCATTAAGGCATGCGATGCAAGTAATAGGTGATCCTATCCAATTAGTGAGTTCTGGCTGCACACTTGTTGATCTGATGGAGGCTAACAGTATTAATTTCCGTGAGGTGCGCACTCCAGTTGATCTTATCACTAGCCATCGTCTTCTGATGTTATTAATCAGTAAAGACGATGGACGCCCACTCGTGGTTTATCGAAAAGCTGAAAGAACACTGATCTTTGATCCATTACTACCTATTGGTCCCTCTCTCCTAAGAGTTGAACCCTCTTGCCAACCTTTTGCATATGAAATCTATGTTAACTGGCCAAGTAAGCTTCAATCTTGGATTCAATTACTAAATTTTAGTTTAAAAAATCATTATAGTTCGCTTTTTGCTGTTATTCTTAGCGCTCTAATTGTTGCTATTTTTAATCTCAGCATTCCAGTTCTTACAAATTATCTAACCAGTACTGTACTTCCACAGGGGCAACTGCGCTTAATTGTTGATACAAGTTTCGTTGTTTTGCTCATTGGTATTTCATCACTGGTGGCTCAGCTATTTAATAGTCTCGCAATAGTGCGGGTGGAGAGTTTATTGAACCTGCGGGTTGAATCTTCTTTGTGGACACACCTGTTAAGACTACCGCTTAGTTTTTTTAGTAAGATTGGAACCGCTGATCTAATGGCTCGTATTACAGCTATTAGTGAGATGCGTCAATTGATTTCTAATGGTTTGTTGAGTACTGCATTGGGTATGATTTTTTCTTTAACAAGCATAGTCTTAATGGTTACTTATCAAGCAAAGCTTAGTCTCGTCGCCACTTCTTTTAGCTTTTTAAGTGCTTTTGTTATGTTTTTACTTGTTTGGCGATCTGCTCAACTGGAATTACCTCTTCAAGAAGGGCAGGCTCAAGTTTCTAATTTAGGTCTTCAGGCAGTTGTTGGTATTTCTCAAATACGAGTGGGTGGCAATGAGCCATTTGTTTTTGAGCGTTGGTTTAATGATATGAGTAAGCTGGCTTTATTAAGTCAACGAAATCAAACTTATTCTGATGCTTTAGAAATCTTGTCCAAGGTACTTAACCCTCTTGGGCAGGCTTTAATATTTGGTATGTTTATTTTATTTTTCAATCAATCTCAATCTGAACCTGCAACAAGCTCGTTAGGAAGTAACCAACTTGTTGCTTCTTTTGTATCTTTCCAGGCTGCCTATCTTTCTTTAAATAGCCAGCTTTCCTCTCTCGCAACGCAAATGGCCGGTTCTGTAGCTCGCTTGGTTGTTCTTTGGAAGCGTTCTGAAGTGGTTATGTATGCACAACCTGAGGAAGGTGTACTTAGCGGCAATGAACATCACATTATTGATGGCCAATTTGTTATAAATAATCTACAAGTAGCATATCCAGATCAGGCGGAACCCATTCTACGTGATATTAATCTTATAATTCCCCATGGTAAATATACGGCTATTACAGGTCCTTCTGGATGTGGGAAAACTACTTTGTTGAGATGCCTTTTGCGTTTAATGGATAGCAAAGCTGGTGCAATTAGTGTGGATGGAATTGATTTACATAAACTTGCTATTCGGCCTTATCGCCGTCAGTTGGGTGTTGTTCTACAAAATACACCTCTTCCTAATGGCTCGATTTATGAAATTGTTTGTGCTGGTAGAGCATTCAGCCGTGATGAAGTATGGGAGGCTTTATCCCAGGCCTCGATGGCAGATACTGTTAACAGTATGTCTATGCAGCTTGAAACAGTTATCACAGAAGGCTCTAATACTATTTCAGGTGGTCAACGAGCTCGCATTGCCCTCGCAAGGGCACTACTGGCTCAACCTAGGGTTCTGCTATTAGATGAGGCTACAAGTGCCGTTGATTCCTCTACTCAAGCTGTAATTACTCGTACATTAGAACAATTAACCATTACTCGTATAGCTATTGCCCATCGCATATCCACCATAGAATCTGCTGATCAGATCGCCGTTATTAACAATGGCTTAATAAGTGAATTGGGCACTTTCCATGAACTAACTTCCAAGGTAGGTGGCTATTTAGTTAATTGACATTTATTTGCCTTGGTTAACGCCCAGATATCATGAATTCACCTATTGCTGCATCGCTGAATCGATTCATTTTTGTAGCACGGCTGAATAAAGCGGAATCACCGCTTCCTCGGCTGCAGAGGGCAGGATCCAGAGTGGTAGCTACTAAACATAGCTGTTGCATTATCACTCCCACATGTTTGAGTATCAATGAGTATCAGTGAGTATCAATGAGTATCAATGAGTATCAGTGAGTATCAGTGAGTATGTGAGAACTTCATATTTTCAGCTTACCCGGTTATTGGTCTGGCATCTACTTTTGATCCTCAGGGAAGCCCACACCAATTTCCCCGGTTTTTCTAACGTTTTAATGTATTAATATTGGTTATTCTTTATGCTTAAAATCCATAACTTGCAAACTAATACTCCCATTGAGAGGCAGTTGCTTCATGAAGGCTGGAGCCTTCATCAGCGGCTCCAGTCAGTCATTGCTACAGACACCATCAGTAACGGCCAACATTTGGAATGCTGGCGTGAGCTAGTGGCGCCCGACAATCCAGCCAACTTCAAGAAGCGGCTCTCATGGGACCATCTGACACCTTCTCAGGCGGCCTGGGCCCTTGATCCGCCGACTGAGGCCACACCGCTATCACCAAACTGGTGGCCACTGCTCGAGGCTCTGCGCCAGGCTGCTCGCGACGCCAGCGGGGGGGACCTGCATCAACAACTTTCAGAGCGCTGCAGCAACGAAGTCTTTGTGCATGCCTGGAGGCCAGTTGCTGCATGGTCGCTTAACACCCTGAAACAACGCTGCACCGATCTTCAACCTCTGCTGCAGCTGGATGATGAATCTTGGCTTGATCTGGCCGCAGCCCTTCTTGAACGGCTATGCAACACAGCTGATCAAGCTCTATGGGAACTGTTTAATCAGCGCCGCAGCCCCGGCCAGATGTTGCTTGCTCATCTAGGGGCCAGCAACGACGGGAGCGGCGAACCCGTACATCAGGCATACGACGCTTTTATAGCCGAGCTGCTAGACAGCGGTTATGCGCTGCTGCTAACCGAATTCCCAGTGCTAGGGCGCCTGCTGACCGTACTTGTGGAACTATGGCTCGATGGTAGCGAGGAGATGCTGCGGCGTCTGGCCGCAAGCCGCCCAAAGCTGCTGCAGTATTTTGGTATTGCCCCAGAGGCGATTCTGCACGGTGTGCAGCTAGGCCTCAGCGACCCCCATCGCGGCGGCCGTGCTGTGGCGATTCTGCGCTTTGGCGATGTAGATGTCCGAGACTTCATAAAGGTCGTCTACAAACCAAAAGACATGCAAGTAGACCAGACATACCAAGACTTTTTGCAAACGCTCAATAACTTCTCAGACCTGCCACCATTGCGCTGCCTCACGGTGCTGCAGTGCGACGGCTATGGCTTCATGGAATGGGTCGAACATCGCCCCTGCAATAGCGACGACGAGCTTTCGGTCTTCTACACCAACGCCGGGCGTACCATGGCAGTGCTCCACATTCTGGGATGCACAGACTGCCACTACGAAAACCTGATCGCCAGCGATGACCAACTGATATTAATCGACACTGAGACACTTCTCGAGGCCGATCTGAAGGATCTAATCAACGACGAAGCTGATGAGCTTGATCTGTTCTCGGACCTGCAGACGTCGATGCGAGGCTCGGTGCTGCGCTCGGGACTTCTGCCTCAGTGGTTGATGGTAGGAGCCGGCAAGAAACAGGCTTTCGATATCTCCGCCCTAGGCATTCAGCCACCACCACCTGAGCGCAAAATGCCTAGCTGGCTAGGGCTAAACAGCGATGGCATGATGGCTAGTAACAGAAGTCAACCCTGCGAGCTCCCTACAAGCCTGCCGGTGGAACTGGGCAGCCCGCAGCGGCTTACAGATTTTATCGAGCAGCTGTGCGATGGCTTTTCCCAGCAATTGCAGGAAGTAATGCGTCTGCGTACACTATTGTCGCAAGCTCTGGAGCGCTTCAGCGGCAAACCGCGACGCCTGGTGGCGCGTGCGACGCGCTTGTATTTCACGATTCAACGCCAGATGCTGGAGCCAGCCTCGTTGCGCAGCGCCGTGGCCCATGGGCTCAAACTCGAGCAACTGAGCCGCAGCTTTTTGCTTGCCAGCGAGAAGCCGCTCAACTGGCCAATATTCAAGGCCGAATTGCTACAGATGGAACGGTTAGACATTCCCTTCTTTGAACATCTGATAGATAGCGAAGAACTGCTACTGCCAGAGGGCCTAGCGCCGATCACGGGTTTCATGAAGGCCAGTGGCCTTGAAGCCGCTCAACTTCGCCTAAGGGAACTGGATACAGATGAGATCGTATTTCAGCAGCAGTTGATTCGCGGTGCAATCGCAGCTCGCCATCTAAAGGTCAATACTCACTCCAACAAAGCACTGAACCTCGGCGAAATAAGTGAACTACAAGTCAGCTCAACATCAGCCTGCGCCACCATTAATAATGACGTCTACCGGCAAGAGGCGTTCAGGCTTGGCGAAGAGCTTTGGGCTGCTGCCATTCGTGATCGCAAGGGCAGACCCGAGTGGCTAGGCATGGATCTGGGGGCCGATGGCGAATCGTTCCATTTTGGCCTGATCGGCAACTCGCTGTATTCAGGTGCCAGCGGAATTGCCCTGTTGTTTGCCCGGCTAGCGCTGGCTAGCCCTAATCCCGCTGTTGCCACTCAATGGCGGGAACGTGCTTGGAGCTGTTTTGCGGCACTTGCTGACATTGCCGGGCTCAAAAGCAACGAACAGCTATTTCGCCTGATGCGCGATCTGCCTTATGGGATTAGTGGCAGCGGCGGGATCTTGCTAGCCCTATTACTGCTTGGCCAAGCCGGGATAGTCGAGGCAAGAACACTAGCCAATCAATTGGTTCAACAACTACGACCCGAACGTTTGCTAACCGATGAAAGCATTGACGTAGTCGGCGGGGTCAGCGGCCTTATAGGGCCGCTTCTGCTCCTGGGTACCAAGCAAGGCCAGGACCTAGCGAAAGTATGCGGTGATCGGCTGCTAGCCCTCCAAATCGAGAGTGGCGGCTGGTCATTGGGCGCTGTAACTAGCAACAAGGGCCAGCCGGCCTTAACGGGGTTCTCCCATGGAGCCGCCGGCATGGCAGCAGCTCTGGCCCGCTTGGCCCAATCCACAGGGCAGCAACGCTTCGGTGATGCCGCACGCCGCGCAGTGGCCTACGAACGCAGTGTGTTTGTGAACGATGCAGGTAATTGGCCCGATTTCAGGAACATCAGCGAGTCCAATGAATTCATGCTGAGCTGGTGTCACGGTGCTCCCGGTATCCTTCTATCCCGTCAGGTGCTTATGGTTACTGGGCTGGTTGATGATAGAACGGCAAGCGAACTGCAAATAGCTAGATCAACCACTGTTAAGGCTCTTAAACAAATAAAAGCAAACGGAGGTGATTCTCCATCTCACCTTTGTTGCGGTGTTTTAGGGCTCACCGCTCTACTGCGCATTGATGCCGAGATTATGAACTTGGTAGTTGATGCGGCGGTACCGAAGGCTGAAGCTCTCGTGATAGACGAGGCCCGGGCATGTGGGGGTTATACGTTCTTCAATATCGATAACGGTTCACTAAACCTCCCGGGCTTGCTCACAGGCAAGGCCGGTGTAGCCCTGGCCCTACTGGAAAAGACAGATGGCCAATTCTGGATGCCACAGGTGTTGAGCGCAGGCTTATTGGAAACAGCCCCGGAAGACCTGGCTACGCCGGTTGAGGAACCACCTATTGTATAACCAGATCATGAATAGACTGGAACCAAAATTACTTCATTGGGTAAAAAATTTATTCAATACGCATCTAGCGCACAAGCACCCGTCCCTTGAGCAAAATTAGAAAGTCCCATGCCATTCTCCTTCGAAATACGCATAGGATTAAAGATGGAGATGAATTGATAAGTTAATAGATATGAGCATAGCTTGTAAAACAAATTACTCATGCTCTCAGTCTCACGTTGTGGTAAATACAATTGATAATTTTCTTGCGACGGGTAGATAATGGGCTCTATATTAAATAATCAGCACCAAAAATGCGAAACTAATTACGAAATTTAAAAATACAAAATATATTTAATAAAATCAAGCACCTCGCCGAAGCCTCTTTTCTGAGTGCCTTTAACTAATTCTAATTTATATAATATTATTTTTAAGTGCAAATTCTTCTTTGGCACCTAATGATTACTTTGCTGGCTCCAATTGCAACCACATCTACTGAATCTACTGAAATGTTTTTAGCTTCTAGAAAAGTGCTCTTGATCTTGGTTTGTTCGTTAGCCATAAACCCCGCTCAACGTGCGACTTAGTACTGTAAAAAGTGTACTTTAAGTCATAAGCTGGCGCCATTCTTGAACTGCTTTTTAAATATTCATTGTCAAGTAAGTCAACCAAGCCTAATGGATCAGACTAATATCATGGCTTGAATTAGCACAGCTATTTACATCATTAAGCTCATCTTGGGTTAAACTTATTGCAATCAGGATTATTTTTATACTTTATATGAGCCAATGAGTAAGATACATTATTTAATTGTGGCTATAGGGATTGATTGTGATCCCATGCAGCCATTAAGCACCCCCCGGTGCTCCAATAACAACCATGTCCAATACCAATAGTTGGTGAATACTTAATGAGTCGTTCCGTGAGCCTCGCCGAAGCATCCCGCTTCTGGCTGCAGCTGGGTGTGGTGAGCTTCGGGGGGCCAGCCGGTCAGATCTCACTGTTGCATCGGGAGCTTGTAGAGCGGCGGCGCTGGCTTTCAGAGCAGCGCTACCTTCATGCCCTCAATTACTGCATGTTGCTGCCAGGGCCGGAAGCAATGCAGCTGGCTACATACCTCGGCTGGCTGATGCATGGCATCCCCGGAGGGCTGATTGCCGGTGGCCTGTTCGTGCTGCCCTCGGTGTTCGTGCTCACTGCTCTGTCGTTCGTCTATGCCCTCTGGGGACAACTGCCGCTGCTGGTGTCGGTGTTCGCGGTGCTTAAGCCTGCTGTGCTGGCGATTGTGGTGATGGCGGCCTGGCGGATTGGCAGTCGCACCCTGCGCACGCC
>Ga0310329_10097_pt1 | contig 11134 bp, 12 predicted proteins | sample LakSupDCLTotalD7_FD_195543 | JGI IMG/M metagenome (GOLD analysis project Ga0310329, IMG submission 195543) | Enriched freshwater cyanobacterial communities from Lake Superior, Ontario, Canada - SU02.DCL.Total.D7 (v2) (version 2) | ecosystem: Environmental > Aquatic > Freshwater > Lake | place... | reverse complement strand
ACCTGCTGCTCACTCCCCACATGGCCTGGAGTTCGCGCCAAGCCCGGCTCAGGCTTGTAGAAACAATCGCCAGCCATCTCCAAGCCTTTGTGGAGGGACCTTGGCAGGAGCACTGAACCAAAGACCATGACCGCATTCAGCTTAAAGATGTCATCGAAGGCCATCAAAAACACTCGCAGGCCCATGCGATAGGAATACAAGAAATCGATTCAAGGCCCCTACAAGCGCCTATACATCCATTCGGAATCGCCACAAATAGAACCCAAAATTAAATCACTATCAATATAAAGTCGGCCCAGATAGGGAAACAACGGATCCCAACCAAAAACCGTGGCAAAAAGCAATAAAAACGGCGATTCAGGGCCTAACGCAACAGATTGGCCGTAGACATAAGAGCCTTGCCCTTGGCCCATCAGCCCCGACCTTGGCAATTGCAGCCAAAGCAAAGCCTTTGCAAACAACCGGAACAGCTGGCTGACAAGCGGGGGCAAACACGCTAGAATTATCTTAACCCTGACCTAACATATCAATCAAGCCAAGCATGCCTTAAAAGCAACAATTTGATTGGATCCATCTAAAAAAAATTAACTAACAACTACTCATGGCAAGCACACTGACTCGCAACAGTAACAACGGCATTGAAGAAGAGCTCGACTTTCGCAAAGAAGTCATCTATTTCATCATTGTTGATCGCTTTCTAGACAGTGGCATCGACCATGACAAGGGCAGCAAGGACGAATTATTTGACCGTAGCCGCAGCCACTGGGGCAAGTATTGGGGAGGAGACCTCAAAGGCATCATCGAAAAGGCGGATTATCTGAAATCACTTGGTGTAACGGCCCTATGGATCTCGCCCCTCTTTGAGCAGGTGGATGCCCTTAGGGGTGAATACACGGCCATGCATGGTTATTGGACAAAGGATTTCAAACGCATCAACCCACGGTTCCTCCCCATTGGAGAATCGAATTCCCTTAAAGAATCAGTCACCCTCAAGCAATTGGTTGACACGCTCCACGCCAAGGGTCTAAAGGTAATTCTTGACATTGTTTGCAACCATAGCTCACCTGATATCAACGGCAGCAAAGGAGTTGTGACGGATGACGGTGAGCCCCTAGCCGATTTCAACAATGATCACAACAGTTTCTATTATCACTTCCCAGAAATCACCGACTGGGATGACGAATTCCAGCTCATCCATGGTGAGATGGCTGGCCTTGCCACCTTCAACGAAAAAAATATTACCTATCGGAACTACATCAAAAGTGCAATGAAGAATTGGCTAGAGGCAGGCTTCGATGCCTTCCGCGTCGATACTTTAAAGCACATGCCACTATGGTTCTGGCAAGAATTCGTTACCGATATCAAGAAACATACACCCTCCACCTTTCTCTTTGGAGAATACGGCTTCGGCAAACCCTGGGATGAACGTACAATCGCCTATGCAAACCAATCCGGCATGTCGATTCTCGATTTCGGCCTCTGCGATGGTATCCGCTTCGCCTTCTCCGGGAGCCAACCTGGCGGCTTCCACAATGTTCAGAAGGTGCTCGATTATGACAACGTTTATCACCGCGCCAATGAGCTTGTCACCTTCATAGACAACCATGACATGCCTCGTTTCCTCTCAATCAGCGATGGCTACAACCTGGAACTGGCGACCAGTCTGCTGATGACCTTGAGGGGCATCCCCTGCATCTTCTACGGAACCGAGCAATACCTCGTCAATAACACCAACGCAGGCCAAGACCCCTACAACAGGCCCATGATGGAGAGCTGGGACCTCTCCAATAAAATGGTGACGATCATCCAGACCCTCAGCGGCCTGCGCCAGGCCAATCCAGCAATCCCCTACGGCTCCCACAACACCAAATACCTCAGCGACGATATTTATGTATTTACCCGCAAATATCGGGATTCCCGCTGTTTAACCCTGATCAACCAAGGGGCCGAAAGCACCATCAGCATCGACAACACTGAACTACCCGATGGTAGCCATCAATGTATGCTCACTGGTGAACATATTGAGGTGGTGAATGGACGCATCAGCAACCTAAAGCTGGCCTCCAAAGCATCGATTGTGCTGAGTGTGATCGGAGCCCCCGTGGTGGGTAAAACGGTGGCTGCATTCCAGGTTAATGGCTATGCCACCAAACCAGGTGAAGTCATTGCCGTCATCGGTGATGCCCCAGAACTGGGCTCCTGGGACTTCAACCGAGCCTATGTACTTGAGTATGTGAACGCCAATACCTGGTTTGGCGAAGTGCCATTTGAGATGGCTGAAGGGGGCCGGAGCCTGCGTTACAAGTTCATGATACTTAAAGCCAATGGCCAGGGACTGCGACATGGCGAAGATCTCGAGCCGGAACTCCAGCCGATTCCTGAGTCGCTGACCAGCCGTCACTGCCTGCTACCCGACAGCGGCCGCCTAAAAGTGGAGTGCCTGTGGAACTCCCTGGAGATTGCAATCTAAGAATACAGGTCCCAGCAACAATCTCCAGTCTGGGTAGATTGGCGATGAAGCCCTGGGACCATTTCCTCCTAACAAGTTTCTGCCTTGCAGATTTCCAAAGGCTAGGCATTGCCGATTTCTCTTGTCAAACGATGAAGACTTTTCTTGCCCTGCCTTTGGCTCTTGGCTTGCTGCTTGGCCTAGCGAAACCGGGTCGATCAGAAGTATTGCTTAATTTAGAAAGGGAATTCTATTCTGTAAATGTGGCAAGAAATGCCCCTTTGTTCCCGCAGCTTCTCAGGGCTTCTCCGATCACCCAGAAATCCGTAAGATACACCGGATACACATCCGCTCCCATTAAATGGGATTTCAAGTATCGCCTAGACGCTATTACAGGCCAATGCCGGATTGTCTCGAGCCGTACGTTTTTAAATGCAAAAATCACAATGCCACGGATAGTCGGGGCCTCAGACCGGCAGATCAATGCATTTAATAGATTTTACGCCGCCCTTCTGCGCCACGAAATGGGCCATTACGCGATAGCAGGCGAAACTGCCTTTGCAATTGATTATGAATTAACGGCCATGCCTCCTATGCAAACTTGCGCCCAACTGGAGCAGCAGGCGAACAGCAAAGCCTATGAACGTCTTCAGGAGAGCTACACGAAGGTGCTGACCTATGATGAGCTAACTAGGCACGGCCGGCTTCAAGGAGCAGTCCTGCAAGAGTAATTGATCAGGGGGACAATTCAGGGTAATTTATTAAAGCATTCGCACAATAAGCAACCAGTTTATTCCTTATCAACCCGCCTTAGCTTTCCAAGAACCTTAAGCGCGCCACAGGCACCACAACCCAAAGTCGCCTAGCTCTGCCACCCCGATCACCCTGCTCCATGCCGACATACACGGCAGCCATCTGGTTGGGTCCCTCCTTGATCAGGCCCAGGGGATAGCCATGGCGGCTGCCATAGCCGGCCAAGGTGGCGTAGGAACGGAAGTTCAGGGCCTTGGCGGCGTGGAAGGTCGGCATGCCTACTTCCTCCTGCAGGCTCACTAACAGATTCGCGCTGAGAATCACCGCCTGGCTAGGGGGCCCGGATGGGGAGATGGCCGATGCTGGAGCGGAAACACTTGCCGAAGGAGCCAGGGTAGGGCTAGAGGTTGAAGGCTGGGAGGCTGAGCTGCGGCGGCGCAGGCGACGCTCACCAGAAACGGCCGAACGTTGACGATCCGTCGCAGCGAGGGGTTCAACAGCAGCAATCTTGGCAACACCAGGGTTGGGGTTTGGATCTGAAGGAGCCTGGTTAAAAGAAGCATTGGCGATACGTCCCTCGAGGGAATCCAGCCGTTGCATGATGGGTAGCAACCAATCCGGTAAGGCAGGCGGAACTGGATCAGCCAGCTCAGCGGCTTGGCACGGTGAAGTTTCAGGAGTGGGGGCAGGGGCCGGGATCAGGGGGGCAGGGAGCTCGGCAATGCGCCGGCGAAAGAACATCATCAACAAACTGCCTAGGGGATAGATCCCCACAAGGGACCAACCCTGCTGGCCATGGCCATTGAGAAATTGTTGTAACTGCAAGGCTGGATGATTCGCTTGCTGCTGCCCTTGGGGGGGCTGGGAGGGGGGATTGCTATAGAAATCAGGAAATTCCTGCTCTAGATAGGCCTTCGAAAAGACCGGCTGACCGGTAAGCGGTGGAGTCTCGGCAGCTGGCGGAGTTGGTGGTTGATTGGGCGGAGTCACTGGCCCTGGCCCTGGCCCAGGGGCCTGGGGGGTCTTCGCGGAGTCCTCCACATTTAAGTGGATCACCTGGTATTCCCAACGGCTCACGGGCAAACCAAAAATAATGGGGTAATATTAGACCTTAGCGGCAAGTCATCACAATGACAAACGCAGCCGCAGAGCGATCAGAAGGTCCAGCTAAAACCGGCTCCATCACCAACCTGGCGGCAGGAGGAGACTATCTCCAAATTCACGGCGGCCCCAGAGAACTGCATGGACTCATCAATAAGTGAGCGCGTCAAAGTATTATTCACCCCTTAATAATTCGAACAGTCTTAGCTGAGCCACATCGATCCGCTTCACCTTGGGCTGCTATTTACAGCCTCTGAACATGTGCCTTTCCATGGCTCAGTGACGTCGCTCCCAGCCAGCCAGCCTGGGTTTTGGCGGAACAGGACTGGCAAGCTGGCTTTCGTGCCATCCAACTCACCGTTAGACAGCTGACGCAAGCCCAAGTTGGCGTAGGCCTTGGCGAGTTTTTGCTGCAGGGCCAGGTCCTGGGCGGAGCTTGACGGAGCCAGAAAGTGCCTGGGACCATGGTCTTGGCTACGCAGGGGGCACACCCAAGCATGGGACAAGGCCAAGCACCGGACCCGGCCGCCAGGCTTCAGTCCCGCAGCAGATCCACTTGCCCTACTGCTGGATACAAAAAATTGATCCGCAAATTGATGCGCAAAGATCTTTGGTAAATTGGGTGTACTGATATTTTTGAAATGAACGAGCAAAACCCCCTGATGCCCCTTAGCGATCTGGAGCTCTCGAGTGGCGAGGGTCGCCATCAGCTCCCATCCCCAGGGGCACCGCCACCGCCACCACCGCCAGCCGCAACCACAAAACAATCCCCAGAAATTAACGCCCCAACTCCTAGCGAATCACAGCCTTCAGACCCAATCCAGACCCAATTATTACTCACCCAATCGTTGGGGCGCGATTCCTTCCTAACTCCCCCCTTACTTCTGGCTGAAAACGCCCCTCCCCCGCCGGCGAATGACGGCTCCCAGCGGCGCCAGTTCGCGCGCAAGCCCATGCCTTTCGGGGGCGTAGCTCCCGTGGGTGAAATGGCGTGCCCGGGGGGCCAGAAGTGGCACATCAGCCTCTGGGACGTGAGTATGGGCGGCATTTGTGTTGTGGTGGATAGCCCTATGGATGAACCCTTTGGCACATCCTTTGCGATTTCTGTCTACGAAAGCTTCGGCCTGGGCAGCGCCTTCTTCAACGCCCATCTGCGCTGGCGCACGATGGAGGCAAATAGCACCTATCTAGGCCTGGAGTTCGAAGACCAGGCCCTGCTTCAAAACGGCTGTTTCCTGATCGACTATGTCAACACCGATCTATCGAACTTCTGAAACTCCATCTTGCTTCGGCGACGCGAAACGATACCCCTGGTTTAGGACCACAGGCCAGCGGCCCCGGCCAAGGGCGAAAAACGCTGCCAAGGCACCTGCGCCGTTGCCGGGCCGTTGATCGCCCCAAAGGGGGGGTGCCAGCAGCGCTGCTCAATGCCGCCATGGGGCTGGAACTCCCCGCATTGATCACCAGCACCAGCCCCTCTGGTGGCGCCGGCGTGGGGAGCGAGGCGAGCTCTGGGCGCTCGATGTTCATGGACTGAGCCGCAATGGGGCCCGGGGGCTGCCGCAGGTTCACCCAGGGAAAGCGGGCCGTCTGCCCAGCTCGTCACCACCTGCCAGCAGCCCAACACCAGTGGCAATTGCAACGCCCTTACGACAGTACGGTGCCGAAAGTAACTGTTTCCTGTCCGAGCCTCGGATCGCCATGACCGATACCCCCCTAACTGCAGCTCCAGCCGGCCAGGCCCATCAAAACCTGGATCCAGGCGCCCTGCTCGCCGCCCTGCACTGGCGCTACGCCACGAAAGTGTTTGATCCCGAGCAGCCGATCAGCGCCGAGCTCTGGGCCAGCTTGGAGCAGGCGATGGTGTTGTCGCCGTCGTCCTACGGCCTGCAGCCCTGGAAGTTTCTAGTCATCACCGATCCGGCGATCAAGGCCGAGCTGCGGCCCCATTCCTGGAACCAGTCCCAGATCACCGATTGCTCCCATTTAGTGGTATTTCTGGTGCGCCGCAGCATCGAAGCGGCCGATGCCGAGCGTCTGATCAACGCCACCGCGCAGGCCCGGGGCTTACCGCTGGAGCAGCTGGCCTACTACCAGGGCATGATCGAAAAAGACCTGATCCACGGCCCTCGCAGCCAGGTGATTGGCCAGTGGGGCTCTAACCAGGTGTACATCGCCCTGGGCAACCTAATGACCTGCGCGGCCCTGGTGGGCGCGGACACCTGCCCCATCGAAGGCTTTGCCCCCGGCGAATACGACCGGATCCTCAAGCTGGGCGATACCCCCTACCGCAGCAGCGTCGTGTGTGCCTGCGGCACCCGCAGCTCTGAAGATAAACACGCGAAATTAGCGAAAGTGCGCTTCCCCTTGGAAGAGCTGGTAGAACGCCGCTGACCGATTCGCTTGCAGCAAATCAAGCGAGCGCGCTTAGATCAAAGGTGGGGTTGTCCGTTGGCGGATTGAATAGATTAAAGCATGCAACTCTGGATCTTGCATATAGCCCAGAATTCTTTGGGGATAATCAAGTTTTCCATTATGAAGGTAGGCGATTGTGGCGGCAATTTTAGCGTCGCGGCGGCTGGTACTGACCTCCATGCGGTGTCCCTTGGGAACGCCAAGAAGTTTTTGCAGGCGGGCTATTTGACCCGCCAACACTTTCACGTTTTCGCTAGGGGTGAGCAATTTCTCGAGAGCAGCCGCCACTTCCGCATCGGTGGCATCGGCCATGAGCTTGCCCTGCTTTTGCAATTCACTAATACTGAGCTGGGCCAAACCGTGATCCTGGAATAGGCCCGATTCGGCCAGAATCCGTATATCTTCACCAGGCTTGGCGTGCTGCATCTCATCAAAGAGAATCGCCGCCATCAACATGGCATTCACCTGCTGTTTGCGGCTTTGCTCAAGCACAATCGGCCGTACGGCTTCGAGCCTGGCCAGGGTATGGGCCTTGAGGGGGGCCAGGTGGTCGAGGCCCTTGGTGAACAGCTGACCAAGGCGCGGCTGGGCACCATGGACGCCGAAGCGGCGCTGCAGTTCGCGGATCTCCTCGGCACTGAAATAGGAGGGGTTGAGATCTTCGGCCTCGCCCACCAATCGGTCCACCGGGGCCAAGCCGGCCATCCCACCCGGATCAGCCATGGGGCCAGCGAGGGCCGATCCTGGGGCGGGGTTCCCAGGCCCAGAGGCCAAAAACAAGGGCGACTGGGATGGCAGACCCTGCACCAGCAGCGCTGAAACACAACCCGCCAAAACGGTCCTGAGCCTGGGGGGTCGTCGCTTCCACGACAGGATCAAGGGCTGCTTGAGCCGCTTATTTGATATGGACAGGGCTGCGATCACAGGGATTGCGATGGGGAAAGGTCCATTAATTGGGCCGGCCAAAGCAATGGAGGACAAATATTTCGCTGAAATTAGCACCCCTTTCAGTTTGATCCTGCTTTGCTGAGCCTCCCTCGCTACGCCTGTTTAGCTGGCTCCTCCCGGACCCATTCCTGCCTAGGGCCTGCGGGTTAGGCCCCCCTTATCGGGGCCCGAAGGCCTGACCTGGCTCCGCTGTTCCAAGCCCAGCCAGGATTGGCCCCGATGTCTAGCCGAAGCCATGGATACCGATAGGCCGCTTGCTTGTGCTCCCCTGGAGCCCTTGCCACTGGGGGCCCTGCCGCCCCTGCCGCCCCTGGATCTGGCGGTGGTGGGCCATGTGGAGTGGGTGAATTTTGTGGGGGTAGACCACCTGCCCCTCGCCGGAGAGATTCAGCGGGCCAGCCACAGCCAGGACCTGGCCGCCGGCGGCGGTGCGGTTATCGCCGTGCAGCTGGCCAAGCTCACCGGCCAGCGGATTCCCTTCTTCACGGCCCTGGGGCGGGATCGGATCGGCGAGCTGGCGGCGGAGCAGCTCCAGGGCCTGGGGCTTGATGTGCAGGTGGCCTGGCGCGAGGCTCCCAGCCGCCGGGCCGTGACCTTCATCGACAGCAGCGGCGAACGCACAATCACCGTGATCGGTGAGCGGCTCAGTCCAACGGCGGCCGATCCCCTGGCCTGGGCAAGACTCTCGGCTTGCGACGGCGTGTTTGTGACCGCCGCCGATGCCGCGGCCCTGGCCTGGAGCCGCCGCGCCCGCTTGCTGGCGGCCACCCCGCGGCTGGGCCTGGAGCTGATCCAGGCTTCGGGCCTGCAGCTCGATGCCCTGATCGGCAGCGCCGCCGACCCGGGCGAGATCTATCGGCCGGGCGATCTAGATCCGGCGCCAACGTTCTATGTGGGTACCGAGGCGGAGCGGGGCGGCTTCTGCTGGCCAGGGGGCCGGTTCAGCGCCGCGGCGTTGCCGCGGCCAGTGGTGGATTGCTACGGCGCCGGCGACAGCTTTGCTGCAGGAGTCACCGCCGGGCTTGCGGCCGGCTGGAGCCAACACCAGGCGCTCAGCCTTGGCTGCCATTGCGGTGCCGCCTGCATTGGCGGCCGCGGTCCCTACGCCAACCAACTGGAACTGGGCAGGATCTGAACGGAGCAAGCAGGGACCTGGGCCCGGGGGGATCTGGCTAACCCAGCCTGAATCGCAATCAAGGGCGAGGGCGGCCTGGCTCGGCGCCAGATTTGGGTTTGAGGGAGCCGGACTCCAGCCTGGGGCCGGCGGCCCCGCCAACCAACCAGAGGCCCAGGGCCAAGACCAACCAACCGAACCAATGGAGCTCAAGCAGCCCCTGGGCGAGCTGCAAAAGCGGCGCAAACAGCCAATGGTTCAAGGTCATCAACAGCAGCAGCAACCAGACCATCCAACCCCCATTAGCTCGTCGGGCCGCTGAATTCCCAGGGTTAAGCCCCTGGCAGCAAGTCCAGGGGCATCAGAGCACCGGCCCGCAGGATCTGCCAATGGCCTGCCTCACCGGCAACGGCTTTTGCAACGGCTACGGCGCTGCTTTCGCGAAGGCCGCCATCTGCTGCAGGGCTGATTTCTGCTAGCCCAATCCAGGCCACCACCGTGCTGGGTTGGCCGCTGCCCTGGGGCCACGGCACGGGGCCCAGCAGCGGGAGCAGCGGGAACAGGGTCGCCGCCTCGGCCGCCGTGCCGCAAGGAGGTTCGCTAGAGCGGTTGGCGCTAGTGGTGGCAAGGGGGCCGCTGCGGCGCAGCAACTCCAAGGCGACGGGGCAGGCCGGGATGCGCAGACCCAGGCTTGAGCCTTCGCCATGCAAGGCCCGGGCCAGGCGGCCCTGGGCCGGCAGGACCAGGGTTACGGCCCCCGGCCAACAGCGCTCGGCCATGGCCCGCCACTGGGGCGCTATCGGCACTTCCAAAGCGGCGAACAGGGCCTCGGCATCGGCGCCCATCAGGATCATGGGCTTGCGGGCCGGCCTGCGCTTGAGCTGCCAGAGCTGGGCGGCCGCTTCCGGCCGGGCCGCCAGGGCCGGCACCGTGTCGGTGGGGAACAGGGCCGCCGAACCGGAATGGAGCCGGCCGGCCAGCTCCGCAGCCGCCAGAACTTGACCGGGGAACGGTGTCTCAGCCATGGTCCTCTCCCGGCCGCGGGGTCAGCTGGTCGCCAGGGCCAGATCCCGGCGGATCGGCCGCCAAGGCGGGCCGGCGGGCACTCACAAACCGACCGTGGCCCTCCAGGTCGGGGTGGGGCTGAATCGCCTCAAGCCCCTGCTCGGCCAGCAGGGCCTGAACGGCTTCAGATTGGTCGTGGTGGTGCTCCAGCAGCAGCCAGCCGCCCGGGGCCAGGGCCTGGGGGGCCCCGGCGGCAATGGCGCGAAGGGCATCGAGACCATCGGGGCCGCCATCGAGGGCCAGGGGCGGTTCGTGGTCGCGCACTACGGGCGCTAGCTCCTGCCAGACCGGCGTGGGGATATAGGGGGGGTTGCTCAGCACCAGATCCAGCTGGCCCCATTCCGGCTGCAGGGGCTGCCACCAGGAGCCCTGGCGTAGGGCTACCCGGCCGGCGAGGCCCTGGCGCTCCAGGTTGGCGCCGGCCTGGGCCAGGGCCGTTGCGCTGGCATCCACGGCCAGCCCAAAGCTGGTGGGCAGCAGCTGGGCCAGGGCCAGGGCCAGGCAGCCAGAACCGGTGCCGAGGTCGGCCCAGAGCAGGGGGGCCGAGCCGGCCTGAGCCGCCAGCCCCAGGGCCTGGACCAGCTCGATTAGCAGCTCGGTTTCCTGGCGGGGGATCAACACGCCAGGACCCACAGCCAGCTCGAAGTCGCGCCAGGGGGCGATCCCCACCAGGTATTGCAAGGGGGTGGCCGTCTCCAGATGCTGGCTCCAGAGGGCCGCGATCGCGCCCAGGCTGCAGCGCAGGGCCACCGGCTGGCCCGGATCAAGGCGCAGGCGCTGCAATTGGCTCCAACCCAGGCCGCCGGCGAATTCCAATAGCCAATCAAAATCTGCGGAGCTACCGCCCCGCCGCAATTGGACCCGGCGCCAGGCAAGCAGCGCCTGGGCTTCCAGCAACCCGTCCTCCCGCCCTGCGTCCCCATCCCTTGCCAGCACGAAGGGGACCTCCCCAGCCAAGCCATCAGCCAAATCTCTAGCCCACCCGTAGCCCCCTCCGCAGTCCTCCCTGTTGCCCAATCTGCCGCCCAGTGCTTGAGCTGCTGCCAAGTCCCACCCTCAGGCAACTTCTAGGTGAACTCCCTGGCTCCGCCAGACCCCTAACAGGGACTCCACCAAAGGCCGGGTTCGGCCCGAAGCCGCCCCAGAAGCTCCAGCTCCAACAGGGCCCGGGATGCACCGGCGGCACCCAGGTCGAGGCGCTCGCAGACCTGCTCCAAGGAGGCGCCGGGGCCCACCGCCGCCAGCAGGGCCCGTTGGGCTCCAGCCAAGGGTGGGGCCCCGTGCTCGGG
>Ga0310329_10093_pt1 | contig 11219 bp, 16 predicted proteins | sample LakSupDCLTotalD7_FD_195543 | JGI IMG/M metagenome (GOLD analysis project Ga0310329, IMG submission 195543) | Enriched freshwater cyanobacterial communities from Lake Superior, Ontario, Canada - SU02.DCL.Total.D7 (v2) (version 2) | ecosystem: Environmental > Aquatic > Freshwater > Lake | place... | reverse complement strand
ACCTTGGGTAAAGCAAACGACCAAGGCCCGCCTTTGGCAAATGCAAACGACCAAGGGCCGGCCTGTAGCCAGCTGCTGATTGTTTCAATTTGTTAAATCTTTATAAGCATTGGCCAGATATACCCATTGCACCCTTCAGCGGGTGCATACTACATAGGAAGCCAGCGGGGTGACCCTTCACCGCTAGCCACAAACCACCACCACAGAACCCATGGCTTACTCATTCGCTCAACTGCTTTGCCTCGCTACTGCTTACCGCAAAGGCATCAAGGCTCAGGGCCCCGGCACTATCGGAGGCCGCATCTTGCAGAACAAATTAGATCTATTGCTTGGACCTCTCGGATTTATCCTCTAATCCCTCGGGGCCTTCGGGCCCCTTACCCCTTCTACCCACCACCACCACCACAGGGAAACCATGACCTTAACCACAGCAACCAGGGCCACAGCACGGGATTTAGCCCCAGCTCGCAAGGCTTACGCCAACAGAGTTGAGGAGGCTACGGGCTTTAGCATTGCTTGGCGTTACTGCACCGAAGAGCAGCAATGGGCGTTCTATCTGCTTGACCCTTGCGGCGATCAGGACGGCGATCCTTTCTACTGCTGGCATGACCTGACCGATTACTGCCAGGACGCAGTTGACGAGTACGAAGCTCTTTACCACAGCATCGAGCCCAAGCTTTACAAGGACCAGTTCAGCGACGCCGAGGGGGGCTTGTGATGGCACCACAGCAGGGGCCCATGGAGCTGGCCACCTTGGCTCAATACCTAGCTAGGGCCCATAACCGGAATTGTGAGAGCTCGGCACGTTGGGGGCTTGCAGGTACCAACAGATATTTAGAGGGTTGGAAGTGGTGCCAAGCAGTAGCGGTGGGAGCTGGCACCCCTCGCCCTGGCTGGTTAGCACAGCGGGCCATTTTTGAAATTAACCAGGTTTGCTCAATTGACTTCGATTAAGTGAAGCCAGCACGTAGGCGGGGCCCTTAATGGCCTTGCTTATCTGCTGCCCTCATTGGGTAGCACCACCACCACAGAAAAACCAATGACTTTAACCGCAGCAACCATCCGAGCAAACGAAGGTTACCCCGTAAAAGACAGCAGCTTATTAATGGGGCCTGTAATAATTACCCGTTACTTGGGCCCCACTAATTGCCGAGGGTCTCGGGTCAAGGCTACCCACGAAAGGGATTCCGAGATTACTTGGCGGGCCACCCTTGATTGGGATGACAGCCTTGACTCAACAACTAACCACCAACTGGCAGCCGAGCAATTACTCAGCAAATGGTGCACAGCTGACGATCTAGTGATTGTTGGCCGGGGCCATGATCACTCGGCTTATTACTGGCTAGTGGTTGGAGCTTGGCGACTAAAGGTGGCAGCATGAGCCGCCATTACCCAGAGGCAAACTATCCCGGCGAAAGCCGGGCTATGCCCTTGCTTACCCAGTACGAACACGACTTGCTTTATGAGCTAGTGCGCAACGCATCCAACGAACTCAGCACCCCGCACAAGGACGTTGAGCCCGGCGGATATGCGGACACCCTCTACGGGCTAGATCGGAAGCTAAGCCTCTACAGAATGCAGCGCCGGGAGCTGCTATGAAATGGCTTGCTTATCGCATCGGCTTAGGCGTGGCCATCGTGGCCCCTTGGATATGGGCTTTGCAGCTTGGCAGCTGTCACAACTTGCCGCAGGGGTGCAGTTGGCCACGGCCACCAATCCCCGAGCGGTGCCAGCCCGGCAACGTATCCCATGATTGCTACTACCCAACGGAGGCCACCACCTGGAAGGACTAAAAGCACAGGCAATAGCAACGGGGGGGTTTATACCCTCCCCTTTTTTGTGCCCATTGCAGGGCCTACAGCAGGGGCACCAGGGCCACGGCCAAGGCACAGCGCCACCACAGGGGCCACCACCAGGGCCCGGGTTTGCGTCCCTTTGTTACAGCCTCAGCACAAACCGCAGCGGCACCCACCCGCAGGTGCCATGCTGCTGCTGCACCCCGCAAGGGTGTGTACCCCAGTTGTGTGTACCCCAAATTAAATCCACCACGTTTACATATGAACGATAGTCAGGCGATGGTTACGCTTAGAGAACAGATACTTAACAAGCTAGCTGGTGTGTACCCTGTACCGCTAACAGTTAAAGATCTAGAGACTAAGTGTCGGATGCCTTTCCTTACAAAGGACAAGCAATGGTATTCAGATTCAATGACAGAACAGTTATCGATTCTATTAATTGCTGGCTTGATCCGTCCTTTTAAAAAAGGTTATGCCTTAACAGAAAGAGGCAGGTCAGATCGCAGTCAAGCAGCACGTTTTAATCCACCAACCCCACCAACAGAGGCAGCATGACAATTGAAAAGTTTATTTCAACCCGGTATAACGACCCTGATGAGGATGTGTACACAGTTTTAGAGATGCCTACTAAGGCACAAGCCAATGCAAGCGGCGAGGTTCTTTGGTTTGCGCAAGGGCGTGGATGGTACGTCGGTAATTTCTGGGGCGGGTTCCTCCCACGCACTACGCATTGGACTTTATTGCCAGACAGGGTGGATGAGCCAGAAGATAACGCATTGCGTGACCTTGCGTTTGAAAAGTTTATGTTTAGCTTTAGCAAAGAAACAGCGCAAGCATTAAGAAGCACATTGCTTGTTGCGTTTAATGATGGATGGATGAGAGGGAGGGAATGCGATGGTCAGCGTTAAAGATCAGCTAGACCTAGAGCAAGAGATGCTGCAGCTAGGTGTTGACAGACAAGAGTTCTTGCATCAACGCCGAGTCAAGACAGGGATGGAATCCCTTGGTGTGTACGGCGAAGCATTAACCAAGCTGGGCGTAGAGCCATTAGCTAAGCAGATAGCAGCTACCAGCAAAGACATACTTGCTGGTAGTGCCGGTAAGAACATGGCTTTGATGAAGCACATGTGTGATATGCAGCCATACAAAGTAGCAGCTACAGCTATGCGTGTGGTCGTTGATCAGATCAGTCAAACCGATGGTAGCTTTACTGTTATTGCCAAGCGGATTGGTGAGCTGTTATGGATGGAGACGCAGTTATCAACTGCAACTGCATTTGAATTGAAAGAACATGCAAAGGTAAGGAAGTTATACAAGGCAAAGAAGCATGATGTGATGCGCTTACAAAATACAGAGGAGTGGGAATGCAGAGAGAAGATAGCTATTGGCGCATGGTTGTTGTATGCCATCGCTGCTTGCACAGGTATGGTTGCTATTACTTACACTCGCTACAAGAAGAAAGTCCAAAGGGTTATTAATATAACTAGCGAGTGCATGGATTGGATTACAGATGTACGTTTAAGCAATCAAATCTTATGCCCCTTTAGACTGCCTATGATTGCACCTCCCCGTCCATACAATGAGCAGATGCAAGGCGGGTATTACACACAGTTTCCGCACAATGATTTAACTAAAGACCATACAGAGCTGCAAGTTATTGCTCATGTAAATGGTGCGCCTTACTTGCAAGCCGCCAACCTGCAGCAAGCCATACCTTGGAAGGTAGATGGCGACATGCTTGGTTATCTGCAGTACGCATGGGAACATAACTTTAATATTGGCGGCATGAATCCCAGAGAAGGGTGGCCAATCCCTACATATCCCAAGGGTCATGATGATGACAGCGATATTGTAAAGCAATGGAAGTTTACTGCTTACCAAATACACAGGAAGAATGATAACAGTATGATGAGAAGGGTAAAGACAGCCAAGCAATTATGGATGGCTGAAAGAATGAAAGACTACAAGGAAATATATTTTCCAGTGCAAATAGATTTCAGGGGCAGGTACTATTACATACCCCCATTCTTAAACCCCCAAGGTGGCGACATTGCTAGGTCATTACTTAAGTTTAGCGAAGGCAAACCTATTGCTAATGCTGATGATGCTTACTGGTTGTATGTACATGGCGCTGGCATGTATGGGTTTACTAAATTAACATGGCAAGATCGTGTTGATTGGGTAAAAGAAAACCATACAAAGATCATGCAAACTGGTGAAGATGTATGGGGCATGGCATCCTTTTGGAATGAAGCTAAAGAACCGTGGCAGTTCTTATCTTTCTGCCTTGAGTATTGCAAGTTTAAACAGCAAGGCTATGGCTATGTGTGTACCCTACCTGTTGTGCTTGATTGCACCTGCTCTGGTGTGCAGCACTACTCTGCTTTGCTTAGGTCGGAGGACATGGCTAAGCTAGTTAATCTTACAGACACAGATAAGCCGCAAGATATTTATAGTGTTGTGCTAGAAGAAGTGCTTGAGTTATTGCGACATGATGCTGCTAATAATGTAGAACATGCGGCTGACTGGTTACAACTACAGCCTGATCGTTCACTGCTTAAGCCAATAGTAATGACGATCCCCTATTCAGCTAGCCGCAATGCCTTGTTTGGTTTCGTAATGCAATGGGCATATGAAAGAACAGAAGAATTGTATGGCAACATAAGTAACTGGAAGTTTAAAGATGGTGCTTACAGTGCATCGTATTACCTTACCAATATTCTTATGGATTATACACACAAGCATATTAGCCCTGCAGTTAAAGCAATGGATTGGCTAAAGCTTATAGGTAAAGCTGCTGGCGCTAGTCAGATAGCGTTGCAATGGCATAGCCCTAGCAGTTTGTTAGTGCATCACAAGTACACTAACATAAGTAGGAGACTGATTAAATTAAACTACCTATCAACAGTCACTCGTTTTGTAACAGCAGGCGAATACAATGACACGATAAATAAAACGAAGACGGCATCAGCCTTGAGCCCTAACATTATTCATTCATTAGATGCTAGTCACATGGCTTTAACTACTATCTACGCTAAGAACGAAGGCGTTACTAACTTTGGTGGCATACATGATTGCTTTGCTACTACGCCAGCCGAGATGAGTACGATGCGTGAGGCAGTGCGTCATGCGTTCTCTGATATATATGCTAGTAACTGGTGGGAAGATATAACTGATGAATTATTAAAGCAGTTGCCATCTAAAGTCGTGGCGGATTTGCCGCCGCGACCAGCGTTGGGTTCACTCAACACAAACCAAACACGTTCCTCTTCCTATTTCATCACATGAACTTCAACCTTATTGCGCCAGAGAAATTCACTACACCTGCAGGTACATTTATGTACCCCAAGTTATTAGAACCTGATACTAAATTCCACGCTTGTGGCATTTACGAAGTGATCATTGCCATGGATGCAAGCGATCCAGAGGTGCAACAACTGGCAGAATATCTGGATAAATATATGGAGCAGCACAAGGCTTCTCTTAAAGCGCAGGCCCCACAACAGAAGTTTAAATTGGTGGACACCCCATGGAAATTTGAAGATGCCAATGGCCTAGCTTGTTTAGTTTTAAAAGCTAAGTCCAAGGCCAGCGGCATTGATAAGGAAGGCAGGCCATGGTCACGGAAGCCTGCCATGTTTGACGCACAAGGCAAGGCTGTTCCGCATGGGCAGATCCCTGCTATGTGGTCTGGCACTGAAGGCAAGGTTGCTTTCAAGGCTGCTCCTTTTTGGACAGCAGCTTTAGGAGCAGGGGTAACCTTAAGGTTAGAAGCAACTCAGATCCTTAAGCTTGTGGAATCTGGTGCAAACGCAGGTTCCCATGGCTTTGGCTCAGAGGAAGGGGGGTGGACGCAAGGGGCGGCAGCCACCCCAGCAGTCCCATTCAATGCTGAACCAATCCAAGAAGACGACGCCCTCTTCTAAGTACCGCAGCAAATACGAGGCAGCTGTTGCTGCCTCTGTTCTTGAACGTGGCTTTGCATTCAAGTATGAAGCGCAAAGCTTTGGCTACACAATCACAGCTAGGTACACCCCTGATTTTTTCCTGCCTAATGGGGTAGTAGTAGAAACCAAAGGGCTGTTTGGTTCTGATGATCGACGCAAGATGCTGGCTATTAAAGATCAGTACCCATTGCTTGACATTCGGTTGTGTTTCATGAACGCACAATTGAAATTATCTAAGGCACCTAACTCACTTGCTTATTGGCAATGGGCTGAGCGCCATAAGTTTCCCTGGTGCCATGGCCACATCCCCACCACTTGGTTTACCGATGCCATCTAAACTCCTACGTCATGATTCGTGCCCTGCCTGTAGCAGTAAGGACAACCTTGCTGTGTATGACGACGGCCATAGCCATTGCTTTGGTTGTGGCCACCAGATCCAACCTAAAGAAGAGACCCCTGTGGTAGTACAAGAAGTTTATTCCAGCGACAAACCTTTAATAGAGTTTGTATCTATTAAAGCTATACCTAAGCGAAACATTACCCAAGAGACAGCAAAGCTATTTAACTACGGCGTTGCTGATCACCATGGCAGGCAGGTACAGGTATCAGAGTTCAGGGATCAAAGCGGCAAGGTAGTAGCTCAACACCTAAGAGATAAGGACAAGCGCTTTCAATGGTTAGGCGAAGTCAAGGACATGCAGCTATGGGGTCAGCACCTATGGCGGCAAGGCATAGGTGGTGGAGCCCAGAAGTTTTGTGTAATTACTGAGGGCGAGATCGATGCTATGTCGGTTAGTCAAGTGCAAGGCAATAAATACCCAGTGGTATCCCTACCTAATGGTGCGCAATCAGCCAAAAAATATTTAGCTGCTAATACCAAATGGCTTAGTCAGTTTGAACGGATCGTCCTTTGCTTTGACAGCGACGAACCAGGAGAAAAAGCAGCGACTGATGCCCTGACAATTTTGCCATTGGGTAAGGCTGCGATCTGTCGGTTGCCCCGCAAGGATGCAAACGAGATGTTGCTTAACAACGAAGGGGATGTACTTAGAGATCTGCTATGGAAGGCTACGCCTTCTCGGCCTGATGGAATAGTTAATGCTTCTGAGCTATGGGATGAGCTGATCAAACCACAGGCAGGGGCGGTGTGTACTTACCCATGGCCTGCGTTAGATGCCATGACTCGTGGGTTTAGGAAGGGTGAGATGGTAACTATATGCGCTGGCAGTGGCATAGGTAAGTCCAGCATTTGCAGGGAATGGGCTCACCACTTTTTGATGAATGGCATGAAGGTTGGGTACATAGCTTTAGAAGAAAGCATCAAGCGCACTATGCAAGGCTTGATTGGCATTCAATTAAATAAGCCAATACACTTAGATCAGAACTTAGCTAGTGAAGAAGAGATAAGAGTTGCGTTTGATTTTTTGTTAGCGAGTGGCCGCTGCTATTTGTATGATCACTTTGGCAGCATGGAGCCTGACCATTTAATCAACAAGATTAAATACATGGCAGATGGTGAAGGTTGCGATGTAGTTATCCTTGATCACTTAACCATATTGGTTAGTGGTTTAGCTGATATAGATGAACGCCGGGCCATTGATGTGACATGCACCAAGTTACGGCAAGTGGTTGAGCAGTCAGGTGTAGGCATTATTCTTGTGTCGCATTTGAAACGACCTGAAGGAAGGGGCCATGAAGAAGGAGCGCCTACTACATTGAGCGCCTTGAGAGGAAGCCACGCTATAGCCCAACTAAGTGACATGGTGATTGGTGCTGAACGCAACCAGCAAGGGGAAGCACACGAACGCAATGAGTTACAACTAAGAGTATTAAAGAATAGGTTTAGCGGAGAGACTGGGTTGTGCGACAAGATCCTCTACGACAGCGTGAAAGGTAGGCTAGTCAAACCGTTATCAAGTTACTTCTAATGCAATGCCCTAACTGTGGACACACAAAAACTCTTATCCCTCGTACTCGTTCTGACGATCTGCTTGACATTGTTATTAGGAGGAGGCTCTGTCCTAGTTGCAATCATCGCTGGTACACAGCAGAGGTGGCAATACCTACTGGAGCTGTGTCGCACACTCGCGACGTTGGACGATTAAGAACCTCTTTTATTTTTAACGGCACTCTTACTTACAACCCACCCAATGACACTACTAATTGATGCTGACTGGTTAATTTATGTAGGCTGCTGTGCAGCTGAGACTGAGATTAAGTGGGATGAATACATTCACACCCTGCACTCAGAGCCATCTGCAGTTAGGGCTTACGTGACAAACAAGATTGCTGAGTGGAAAAGATTTACCTTGCATGACAAGGTTGTTATGTGCTTCAGCGATTACCCCAGCTTCAGGGGGCAGCTATACCCAGAGTACAAAGCTACTCGCATAGGTAAGCGCAAGCCTTTAGCTCTTAAGGCAACGCGCTCATGGTGCAGTGACAACTACGAATCAAGAATTATGCCGACGCTGGAAGGCGATGATGTACTTGGGTTGCTAGCAACTAACAACGAATACGAAGACCCTATCATTGTGGCTATTGATAAAGACATGCGTACTATACCCGGCAAATTATTAGTAGACGACACGCTGCTTACCATCACCCCAATAGAAGCTGATACCTTTTGGATGTTGCAAGCTTTAACTGGTGACACAGCTGACAACTACCCAGGTATAAAAGGTTGCGGTCCAAAAACTGCTGCAAAAATTTTAGAAGGGGCCGCTACATTGCCTGAAATGTGGGCGTTAGTTTGCGCTGCTTACAAGAAAGCTGGGTTAACATTCAATGACGCTTTGCTTAATGCCAGGTTGTCACGCATACTTCGCAATAGTGATTACGACTACGCAACAAGCACTGTAAAGTTATGGGAACCGATGGCGCTGCACCAATGAACGACCAATACCCGGACGAGACGTGGCCCACAATTGATAAGCCATTGATAACAATGCTGGATCAATTGTTTCCTGACAAATGCCCGGACTTGGATGACGAAGATAGAACTATCTGGTTCCAAGCTGGCTGCGCCCATGTTGTTAAGGTCTTAAGCAGCGTCTATTGTGAGCAGCAAGACAACCTAGAGGCTTAGATCATGTGCATGGGAGGCGGCGCTAAGGCTCCAAAGAAAAAAGCGGCTGATTATGCCAGGGAAATTAACGAGATCAACCAGCAAAATCAAATGAGGCAAGAATCACAGCAACAGATGGCAAGGCAGCAAGCTCAATACGATGAGCAAAGAGCTATAGCTATGGCACCACCTCCACCCGGCCCAGTTAAATCTGCTGATGTTGCAGGGTCTGCGTTAGAAACAAGCGGCGGCGCAGCCCCAGCAGCAGCAATGAGAGCAGGCGTAGGGCGCAAGAAACTACGGAAGGATTTAGCTGGCGGCGCTGGCGGCCTCTCTATTCCTAGCGTCTGATGGAGGCATTAATAACAGGCAAGGTAGATCGTCAATCGGGCTTGTTCTCAGATGATGATGACGCTGGGCTAAATGGGGCTGCCCGATACCAGTCCCTCTCAAGGTACAGAGACGCCTACCTACAAAGGGCTAGGGATTGCAGCCGTGTCACTATCCCGACTCTGATACCTGACGACGGGGACAAAGATCGCGGTTCTCTCCGCACCCCTTACCAATCGTTGGGGGCAAGAGGCGTTAACTACTTGGCCAGTAAGTTATTGATCACTCTCTTCCCACCTAACCAAAGCTTCTTCAAGCTGACCGTAGATAACGCGGTATTGAAGTCAGCGCCTGGTGAAGTTGAAGCAATGGCCAAGTCTGAATTTGAACGGGCGCTGGTTGCTGTAGAGAACACAGTAATGCAAGCGATGGAGGTGAACGGCGGTCGGGCTGCCATGCACGAAGCCTTTAAGCATTTGCTAGTAGGTGGTAACGCTCTGCTTTATGTGGCAGAGGATGGCTTCCGTGTGTACCACCTCAACAGCTATGCCTTGTGTCGTGATCCAATGGGTCACATTGAACACATCATTGTTGAAGAGGAGATTTATCCAGGCGCATTGCCTGAAGATTTTCTAACTGAGTACGGCAATGAATATGAAGACGGCGATAACGGTATGTACACCGAGAAGACCGTCAAGATGTACACCATCATCCACAACGAGGGGGATGAGGTTCATTGGTATCAAGAAGTAAAGGGCAAGGAGATACCTAACAGCCATGGCATGAGCAAGAAGGATGTATCTCCTTGGATACCACTACGGTTTAACCGTGTAGATGGCGAGGAGTATGGCCGCAGTTACATCGAGGAATACTACGGTGACCTGCTAGCCCTTGAGGCTTTATACCAAGCAGTGCTGGAAGCTTCTGCTGCTGCAGCTAAGATCTTGTTCCTTGTTAATCCCAACGGCACAACAAGGCCGCGCACCATAGCTAACGCTATGAACGGTGCAATCATTCAAGGCAATGCAGCAGATGTAACTGTTATTCAAAGCCAGAAGGCACAGGATCTAAGCATTGCTAACAGTGTGATTGATCGCATTGAGAACAGGTTGCAGTTTGCTTTCCTGTTAAACACTGCCATCCAACGACCAGGCGAAAGGGTAACAGCAGAAGAGATTAGGTTTATGAGTCAAGAGTTGGAGGCTGGCATTGGTGGCCTTTACTCCATCCTTACCCAAGAGTTGCAGCTACCTATGGTGCGGCGTCTTATGTTTGTTCTTAAGAAGCAAGGCAAGATCCCAAGCCTGCCTAAAACATCTGGCGGTAAAGATCCCATTACTGCTAAGGCTGTTACTGGCCTTGAGGCTATTGGTCGCGGTGATGATCGCAACAAGCTGATTGAATTTATTACTACAGCTAGCCAAGTGTTAGGCCCAGAAGTATTAGAGCGGTATATTAATATTGACGAAGCCTTGCGCCGTCTAGCTAACAGTGTGTCGATAGACACAACTGATCTAGTGAAAACTAAGGAAGACTTAGATGCTGCAGCTCAAGCGGCTGCAGAACAACAGCAACAGATGCAGCAAATGGAAATGACTAAGCAGGGCTTAGCGTCCCCTGCCCTTGGCCAACTAGCTAAAAACTTCACCCAACCCGGTGCTCCCTATGGTCCGCAATTTGATGAACAAGGAAACCCAACCGGAATGCCCTCTTCCGGAGGCGGCCCCGGTGCTGAACCAGCCGCCCTCCCTGAGCAGCCCCTTGGAACTGACGCAGGTGAGCCCAGCCCCGTCTAAAAATATAATCACAATAGATACACCACCACCTTTTATTACTAGGGAAAAGCCTAGTGCCCGGCCTATTGTTACTCAAGACAACCCACGACACATCACTATTAATTAACCATGACTGAGCCTGTTGTCTTACGCGGTACAGAAATGCCTGCGTTCTCTGATGAGAACATTGCTTACTTGGAAGAAGAGGATGCTCGGATAGGCGACAGCCTTGAGGAGGCACCTCAGCTTTTTGCTGGCAAGTACAAATCTGTTGAGGAATTAGAGCGCGGCTACAAGGAACTGC
>Ga0310329_10089_pt1 | contig 11386 bp, 11 predicted proteins | sample LakSupDCLTotalD7_FD_195543 | JGI IMG/M metagenome (GOLD analysis project Ga0310329, IMG submission 195543) | Enriched freshwater cyanobacterial communities from Lake Superior, Ontario, Canada - SU02.DCL.Total.D7 (v2) (version 2) | ecosystem: Environmental > Aquatic > Freshwater > Lake | place... | reverse complement strand
GCGTTACATTCCGACATGTTGCAACCGTCTCATCTGAGTCTCACTATGAGACTCAATTATCAAAAGCTGACCATTATATGCACAAAATACGCCTATGTGTTGCTAACTTGCTTTAAGGACCTTTAAATGGTTAAACTTTGGGTTATGACAACTTGTAGCAGCAAAGAGCTAGCTGATTCCCTTGGTGTGACTGTCGCAAGGGTAAGCCAATTAAAAACGCAAGGGCGATTTGATGGTTGCTTTACAATTCAACGCAACAAGATCTTTTGGGATCTTGAAGCGGCAACGGATATGTATAACGAGGTAGGACCGATTGGCGCAAGTAATACGCGAAAGAAAACTGAGGACTTAGATATACCAAGCTTCAATGAAAGTAAGGCAAAGTCAGAACATTTTCGCGCTGAGCTGGCGCGGCTTGATCTGGAAACCAAGGAGCAGGAATTGGTTGAGGCATCACAAGTAGAACGCGAGGCATTCACCAGTGCTCGCGCTGTAAGGGATGCGTTGAATAACATCCCTGATAGAGTCAGCAGTCAAATTGGAGCAGAATCGGATCCTGTGGTAATCCATAAAACTTTGTCAAATGAGATCCGTAAAGCATTGGAGACATTGACAAATGCGTGATGGTGCAATGGTTTATCGCAAGGCATTTTTAGATGGGCTGCGTCCAGATGCCGATCTAACTGTTAGCCAATGGGCAGATCAGTATCGGATGCTTAGCAGCAAGGCAAGTGCAGAAGCAGGGCCATGGCGTACAGAACGAACGCCATATCTGCGGGAGATCATGGATTCGATGAGCGCCAACTCAACGGTGCAGAAGGTTGTATTTATGGCTGGCGCACAGCTTGGCAAAACGGAATCAATCAATAACGTGGTGGGCTACATGATTGCACACGCACCAGGGCCGGCATTATTTGTACAACCCACCATTGAGATGGCAAAACGGCTATCAAAACAAAGGCTGGAATCATTGATTAGTGAAACACCTTGCTTAGCGGAAAAGATCGCGCCAGCAAGAAGTAGGGATAGCGGCAACACAATGTTTAGCAAAGAATTCCCTGGCGGCATTTTGCTACTTACGGGGGCTAATAGTGCGACGGGGTTGAGATCAGCGCCATGCCGATGGGTGCTGCTGGATGAGGTGGATGCATTCCCTAGTGATGTTGACGGAGAGGGCGATCCATGCGCTTTGGCGGAGAGAAGGGCGTCAACTTTTAGCAGGCGCAAGATTATTTTGACTTCAACGCCAACGGTAAAAGATATGAGCCGTATCGAGACAGAATATTTGGCATCTGACCAGCGTAGATATTTTGTGCCGTGCCCACATTGCGACCACATGCAATGGCTGGAATGGAAAAACTTGCAATGGCGTGATGGCGACCCAAAAACAGCAGCATATGTATGCGCTGGGTGCGGCACCCATATCCAAGAGCACTATAAAAGCGAGATGCTGCGTAAAGGAGAATGGCGAGCTATGGCGCAGAGCCAAGATCTGCGGACGGTAGGGTTTCACTTGTCAACGTTGTATTCACCAGTCGGCTGGAAGAGCTGGCAAGAAATTGTGGGCGAGTTCCTTAGATGTAAGAATGATGCGCCATTGCTGAAGACATTTGTTAATACGGTATTAGCTGAGACGTGGGAGGAGGAGACAGGAGCAAGATTGGGGGCGGAGGGGCTGGCGGAACGGGCTGAGTTCTACCCCGCTGGGGAAGTACCAAATGGCGCGACGATCCTTACTGCTGGTGTTGACGTACAAGATAACCGGGTGGCTATTGGGCTCTACGCATGGGGAGCTGGGGAGGAATGTTGGCTTGTAAGCCACACCGAGGTGTATGGCGATCCAGCCGGACAGAAGTTGTGGGATCAAGTGGATGACATCGTATTACGGGATTACCCTCATGCTGCAGGTGGGCGTGTGAAGGTATCAGCAATTGGGGTGGACTCTGGCGGGCACTTCACAAGTGAGGTGTATGCGTATGCCAGAAGCCGGAAGGGGAAAGGCGTGTTTGCGTTAAAGGGTTCGTCTATTAGTAACAAACCACCAATTGGCAAGCCCTCCAAGGTTGATATTAACTACAAGGGGCAGGTGCTTAAGAATTCGGCGGAGGTGTTCCCGTGTGGCACTGACACGGTGAAATCAACCCTTTTTGGCCGGTTGAAACATAACGAGCCTGGGGCAGGGTTCATTCATTTCCATGCGGAAGCAGGGCAGGAATACTTCAAGCAGGTAACAGCAGAACGGCAAGTGGTGCGATATGTGAAGGGGTTTGCTGTACGCGAATGGAAAAAGAAAGCAGGAGATCGCAATGAGGCATTGGATTGTTTTGTTTATAGCTATGCAGCGCTGCACTTTTTATATATGCGATTTAACCGGAACACAGTGTTTGAACAATTTGAGCGGGTGCTGAATACAAAGGAGCCAGCAGCACCTAAACCGGTAGAATTGGGATATCGACCGCCGCAGCGTAGAATGGGAAGGCAAGCTTCTTCGTTCGTGACAAGCTGGTGAGTATTCTTGTCCCAAGCCTTATTTACGCGGGCGACACCGTCGTGTTTGATGTTCTTGATTTTAAGGACGTAATAGGCACAAGTATTTCCAGCGGTACTTATACATTGACATGGTACGCAAGATTTAATCACACGCATGAAGGCGCAACGGTAGTTGGCACAGCGCAAGGCGGCGGTTGGAGAGTCACTGTCCCTGCCGCCACTACAGCCGTATTCGATGCAGGAGCGTGGACGTGGCAGGCAATTGCCACTTACTCAACATTGCAGTACACGGCAGGACGTGGCCAATTCACGGTTAAATCGACAGCTGCTTATACGGGGCAACCTGCTGCTTATGACGACAGGTCACGCGCTGAGATTGACCTGGGCTTTGTAGAAACCGCGATACGGACATTAGCGGAAGGCGGAATGGTGCAGGAATACCAGATTGGTGGCCGTATGTTAAAGCGATATAAAATGATAGAGCTATTACAATTGCGCGACAGTTTAAGAAATGAGGTTGCAATGGAACGTAAGGCTGAAAAGATTAGACAAGGTCTTGGCAATCCAGGCTTAGCAAAAGTGAGGTTTGTTTAATGGCAATTTTTGGATTTGGCCGCACTAACGCGCTAAAGCGCCAGTTGCAAGAAGCAGGCAAAAAAAATGTGCTGCTAAAGCGAGCGTATGCTGCTGCACAAAACAATAGATTAACTTCTGACTGGATCAGCCAAGCAACTTCTGCCGATAGCGAAATTCGCGGCGGGATAAGGGTGTTGCGTAATCGTGCTAGGCAACTGGTACGAGATTCTGATTTTGCAAGATCTGCGCTACGTGCTGTACGGAATAACGTGGTAGGCACTGGCATCAAGATGCAAGCGCAGGTAAGGATGCAACGCGGGGGAAGACTAGCGGAAGATATTAATAGCAGGATTGAGCAAGAATGGTCTTATTGGGGTTCCGCTAAGAGATGTAACACTGCAGGCAAATTAAGCTGGTATGACATCCAGCGGTTAGCTATTGCATCAGTACTGGAATCTGGCGAAGTATTTATTAGATTTGTAAAACAACCTTTTGGCGGCAGCAAAGTGCCATTGGGCCTTGAGGTGATTGAATCAGACTTATTGGATGATGACTATAGCGGCATTGAGAAGAATGGCAATGAGGTGAGAATGGGTGTTGAAATAGATAAGTGGGGCCGCCCTGTTGCTTATCACTTCTATGACTACCACCCTGGTGATTATTTATTTAGCTATGCGCAAAAAGCAGTTAGGAAGCGCGTCCGCATCCTTGCAGAAGATGTTCTGCATTTGTATTTAATTGAACGCCCTGGCCAGACAAGAGGCATCAGTGCATTTGCATCAGCAATCTTGCGCTTGCGCAACCTCAGTGGCTATGAGGAGGCCGAGATTGTAGCTGCTCGCGCCAGCAGCAGCATGATGGGATTTGTAAAGACACCTGACCAAGAACTGTTTGAAGATGGCACCCAGGACAACGAATCAGTGCTTGATTTCTCCCCTGGAAGCATAAGGCGATTGGCCCCAGGGGAGGAGATGCAATTTTTCACACCCAACCGCCCTGACGATGCATTCACACCATTTGTTCAGCAAATGCTACGTGCTGTAGCGGCTGGCATCGGTTGTTCTTATACGCAGGTATCAAGTGACTTCTCGCAAAGCAATTACAGCTCATCTCGGCTTGAGTTAATAGAAACCAGAGCGCATTACAAAACTTTACAGCAATATTTGATTGAGTCTTTATGCGAGATGGTGTATGAGAAGTGGATGGATATGGCGGTAATGAGCGGTGTGTTGGATCTACCTGGATTTGATAGCAACCCAGAACGTTATTACGCAAACAAATGGATTGCACCTGCAGCGCAGTTTGTTGATCCGCAAAAAGAAGCTGCTGCGTATAAAGATTTAATCCGCAGCGGGATCATGACGCTATCGCAAGTGATAGCACTGCATGGCGGTGATTTTGAGGATCAAATGCGGCAACGCCAGCATGAGTTAGCTGTAGCTGATGAGTTTGGCATCGTATTAGATACAGATCCTTCGCAGGTTTCAAGTAACGGCATCTCACAACCTGTGCCTAATCCGCCAACAGAACATCCGCTAGAGCACGAAGCAGAAGAAGAAGAAGAAGAAGAATCTGAGGAGGATGCAAGCTAATGGCAAAAGTTGGTAGCAAAACTATTGATCTAAGCCCAACGGAAGGGATGAAGACAGAAGCGCAACGCTACCGCAACTGGAAGAAAGAAGGTGAGGCCGGCGGCACTGAAGTTGCGGCGGCAAGAGCTAGCCAGATTCTGTCGGGAGACGAGCTAAGCCCTGGTGTAGTTATAGAGATGAATGCATGGTTTGCTAGGCATGAGGTAGATAAACAAGGCCAAGGATTCAAGGTCGGGACTGAAGGCTATCCTTCGCCGGGTCGGGTAGCATGGGCGGCATGGGGAGGCGACTCCGGTCAATCATGGAGCAACATGAAATCAACCGCTATCAAAAACGCAGAGGATCGCACAATGGATGATGCAACAGAAGATCGCGCAGAACCTAATGCCTTAAAAACCGGCGATTTTGTTGAATGGGGCAGCAGTGGCGGAACTGCTCGCGGCAAAATCACACGCATCCTTAGGGATGGCACACTTGAAGTTCCCGATTCTTCTTTTAGCATCACCGCAACAGAAGAAGATCCAGCGGCATTAATTCGTATCTACCGCCAAGGCGATGATGGTTACGAAGCAACTGATCGCTTGGTAGGGCATAAATTCTCAACGCTAAGCAAAATTGCAGCATTGCGATTCTTCGATGGTAAGACAGTAACTCGCTCTGTGAGTACTGAATTTAAGATGGCGGATGAGGATGACCGCACTCTTGAGTTTTCTTTCGGTAGCGAAAAGCCAGTAGAGCGTTACTACGGCATGGAAGTGCTAAGCATGGATGAGAAATCCATGGATTTAAGCAGGTTGAACGATGGCGCACCACTGCTTTATCAACATGATGCAGATCGAATTATTGGCGTAGTGCAAAAGGCATATATCAAAAACAAAAGAGCTTATGCAAAAGTAAAGCTTGCCAATAATGAGCTTGGCCGTGAGATGCAAGAATTAATAAAAGATGGAATTATGCGTAATGTAAGTTTTGGTTATAAGATTACGCAGATGGAAACTGATGAGTCAACCTCACCTGTGACTTATCGCGCAACAGGATTTCAACCCTTCGAACTTTCTCTCGTGACGGTGCCTGCGGATGAATCAGTTGGCATAGGCCGTGCCTTCTATCATAAAGAAGTCACGGAAGCGGCCTCAGCCGTTCAAAAACAACCTACCGGAGTAACAACAGTGGATCAAACCCTCAACCTTGAGGCTGTCCGCGCTGAGGCCGCTCAGGCCAAAGCAAAGGAAGCCGCCGAGATGATTGCTCTTGGGCAACGCACCAAGAACATGGAGATGGCTTCAGAGTTTATTGCTAACTCCCGTGGCCTTGAAGAGTTGCGTTCTGCACTTCTTGAGAAAATGGGCGTACAAGAAAAGCCTTTGAATCCTGCTGATGCAGAAATTGGCTTGAACGAAAAAGAGAAGCGTAACTTCTCCTTTGTTCGCGCTCTCAATGCTATGGCTCATCCCAATAGCCCTGAGGCGCAAAGAGCTGCTGCGTTTGAAATTGAAGTTAGCCGCGCTGCACAAAAGCAGTCTGGCAAGGAAGCCCGTGGCATCCTGATCCCTGCTGATGTACTTGGCTATGGCCGCCGCGATCTAACCGTGGGCAGCGCATCCGCTGGTGGCGATCTGGTCGCAACTGAGCTGATGAGCGAAAGCTTCATTGATTTGCTGCGTAAAGCTTTAGTACTGCAAGGTGCTGGCGCGACAATCATGACTGGCCTGCAGGGCATGGTTGCTCTTCCACGTCAATCAGGCGGTGCAACTGTTTACCACGTTGCAGAATCCAGCAGCATTACCGAATCAGCTTTAACAGTTGATCAGGTAACAATGCAGCCACGCACAATTGGTGCTCTCACCGATTATTCGCGTCGTCTGTTGCTGCAATCCAGCATCGACATTGAGAACCTTATCCGTCGCGATCTAGCTCAAAGCATTGCTATTGAGGTAGAAAACCAAGCGATCAATGGCACCGGCACCGGTTCTTATCCACTAGGCATTCTGAATGTCACTGGGATTAACACTGAGTCAGGCGTTGCTGCTTTCAGCGATTATGTAAATGCTGAGGCAAGTCTCAGCACCGACAACGCATTGCTGGGCAGCCTTGGTTATCTGATGAACTCTGCATTACGCGGAACTCTGAAGACTACCGAAAAAGCCACCACCACCAACGGCGTATTTGTTTACGAAGCTGACAACACCATCAATGGTTACTCAGCTTATGTATCCAACTCAATGCCAAACTCCACCGCGATCTTCGCTAACTTCAGCGACATCTTGATGGGCTTCTGGAGTGGCTTGGACATCATGGTTGATCCTTACACAGGATCAGCTTCCGGCACCGTTCGCGTGGTTGCCATGCAGGACTACGACATCGCAATCCGTCATCCTGAGTCCATCTGCAAACTGTCCTGATAACTGAGGAGTAGCAATGCGTATTGAGATTCTGCGAAACACTATTGTTGACCTGCAACAGGTGAAGGTTGGTGATTTCGTTGAAACCGATTTAAGATCAGCTTTGCTCTTAATCGGCATCAAGAAAGCTATTGCTGCTCCTCTTCCACAGGAAGTAATTGTTACGACTGAGCCTGATCCGCTACCTACCAACCCAATCCCAAAACGGAGAAAAGCTAATGATTCACAACCTCGGATCCAAGACTTATCTGGCGAGCCTGCTTCCTGCATTAGCCCGCACAGCCACAGCTAACGGCACTGGCGTTGATCTGCAAGGATCTACTGACGCTGAGGGCGAAGCAGTTGTAATTCTTGATTGCGCGGCAGCAGGCGCGGGCACCAGCCCCACCTACAACGTGAAAATTCAAGATTCTGCTGACAACAGCACATTCGCTGATGTTACTGGTGCAACTTTTACTCAAGTTACATCTACTGCTTCACAGCAAAAGCTGACGATCAACAGTAATGACGTTCAACGTTATGTTCGCGCTGTAGCAACTATTGGCGGCACATCGTCACCATCCTTTGTTGCTTCCGTGACCTTGCTTTACGGCAAGAAATACGGTAACTAACCTCCATGGCGATATCTGATACGCTGGCATTTTTGAACACAAACGAGTTTGGCCTTACTTGCCAGATTGGTGCAGGTGCAAGTTTTGTCGGCGTATTGGATTCCCCAATGGATTTGATTGCTGGCGGTATGGCATTGTCTAGGGAGTATTTGCTATTAGCAAAAACTTCTGATGTCAGTGCCGCCGTTCGCGGTACTGCTATTACTGTTGCTGGCGCGTCTTACACGGTACGCGAAAACCGACCAATTGATGACGGGCTATTCTCTGAACTATTGCTTAGCAAGGTGTAGCAATGGCCGATACACGCCGCGAATTAATTCTTGCAAGGTTAAAGACAAACCTTGATGCAATCACAGGTGCCACCTGCTACCGCAGCCGGGTCGAACCACTAGCTCGCGGTGAAGCACCAGCAATAATCTTGGAGCCGGTCACAGACCAGCCAGCAGAAGTCTTCCCTACTGTCTTGCAATGGATGTTGCGGGTTAGGGTCACTGTGATCGTGCGAGCAGATACACCAGATGACGCCTCAGATGTGTATTCGCAACAAGTGCATAATTTAATCATGAGCGATCCAAGCGTTAATGGGTATGCGTTAGATATTGACCCAGATCGCGTAGAATTTAGTTTGTTCGAAGCTGATGTGCCGCTTGGTATTATAAGTATGGACTTTTTGATAAGGTATCGCTCTGGCCGAACCAATCTCACTTCCGCAAGCTAAAATGATTGAGAAAACACAAACGCTTAAGCCTGTTCCCAATCCTGGTGTTGGAGGGACATATCTCTTTGATCCTTTGACAGGCAGCCTTACACTGTTAGAAGAAACCGCTCTCCAAGGAACAACCCCAAATGGCAAAGCTTTACCGGAAAAGGACAGTCCTGATCAAGGCTGAATCAACCTACGGCACAGATTCAACCCCTGCCGGCTCTGATGCTTGCCAAGTGCGCAACTTGGAGGTTACACCTGTTCAATCTGACATAGTAAGCCGCGATTTAATTCGCCCATATTTAGGCGCATCACCTCAGTTGATTGCAAACAATCGCGTCCAAGTGACATTTGAGGTTGAATACTCAGGCTCTGGCACCGCCGGTACAGCCCCACGATACGGATCTTTGCTTAAGGCATGTGGCTTTAGCGAAACTGTTGTTGCTTCCACAAGCGTGACTTATGCACCAGTATCGACAAGCTTCAGCTCTGTAACAATGTACTACTCGACCGATGGTGTACGCCATAAGGTAACTGGTGCCCGTGGAACTTACTCATTGAACCTAACGGCTAACCAAATCCCAGTTATCAACTTTACGATGACCGGGCAGTATGTAGCACCTACCGATACAGCAGACCCAACTCCAACTTTCACAAACCAAGCAACGCCAAAGATCTTTAACGATACAAACACCACTGCATTCACATTATTCAGCGAAACCGATTTGCCTTTGCAAAGCTGTCAGCTTGATATTGGCAATGAAGTTGTTTACCGTGAATTAATCAATAGCGACAAGGAAGTTCTAATTGTGAACCGGTCTGGCAGTGGCACCTTGATGATTGAAATGCCAACTCTGGCAAGCCATGATTTCTTTGCTGATGCAGTTGCATCAACAACAGGAAACTTGTCAATCGTGCATGGCACGACTGGTGGCAACATTGTTACGCTTGCTTCGGCTGCTAATGCAATAAGCCTTGGCGCTCCTGCTTATTCAGAAGACAGCGGTATTGTTATGCTAAACTTGCCGTTCACCTTGGTGCCTGGCACTTCAGGTAACGACGAATTTACACTCGCCTACACCTAAATTTCATGGCATTTATTCTCAAAAAGGCTGCTTCTTACAAGTGGCCTGTCAAAGTTGAGACGCCAGTTGATGGCGGCAAATTCGAGAAACAAACGTTTGATGCCGTCTTCAAAAAGTTAGGGCGCACAGCTTTTAACTTATTGGTTGATCAAGGCGATGATGCTTTTATTGATGGCATTCTTGAAGGCTGGGATGGCATAAAAGACGAAGACGGCAAAGATATTCCATTTAGTCAAAAAGCAAGAAAAGATCTATGCGATGATTCTTGTTTTGTAAAAGCAGTAATTAGAGCATATTCAGATAGCGTTCTAGGGGAGCCAGCAAAAAACTAAAAGACGCCGCGCTTTATTGGTGCGGCGTTGCTACAGCAGGCGAAGAGGAAACTAAAGACGATCTAAAAGCGTTAGGCATGATGCCTGACGCTATTGAGGAAATGCAATCGCGCAAAGAAAAAAAAGACTTTGAGGTATGGGAAGAAAACTGGGACATCGTCATAATGTTTTTGCGTATGAGTACGCAGTGGGTCAGCGGGTTCAGCGGCGCAACTGGTTTCAACTACCAAAGCTTAGAATGGCTATGTAAGCTGTATACAGTAAAAGACCTAGTCGCAATGTTTGAAGGGGTGCAGCTTATGGAAATAGCAGCCCTATCCGCAATGAACAGTAAAAACAAATGAGCACCGTCACCTCTGAAATCAGACTTCGCATCAGGGCTGAGGGCAATCAAGTCTTAGCGGATTTAGGTACAAAACTCAATAGTCTTGCCAACCAAGCGACATTATCAAGTACTAAATTCGGAACTCTTGCTGCAGAATTAAAGCAAGTACAAGCAACAACTGTACAAAGTACAAATAATTTAAAAGCATATTCTGCTTCTTGGCGTGAATTAGCTGGCAGCGTTGATATAGCAAGTAAAGAATTTAAGCAAGCAACTGCAGAGGCCGCGCGACTTGATGCGCAAGTAGCAAAAGCCCAAGGCACAAGAAGCCGTGGCGGAAGGCTCGCTGGTGCAGCGCAGACGGTTGGCACCATAGCAGCCGCTGGCGTTTTTGGCGGCCCCGAAGGCATCGTAGGCGCTGGTATTGGCGCCGCAGTTGGTGGGCCTATGGGTGCCGCAGTCGGCGGCGCTATTGGCGCTCAAGCTGGAATGGCGCGACAGGCGCTAGGTGCTACTGGTGAATATGTTGCCGAATTATCCAAATTACAAATTGCATTATCTGGTGTTAGTAAGAATCAAGCTGATTACGAAAAAAATCTTAGCTCTATTACTAGACTTAGCAATCAATTCTTAATACCACTCAAAGACACTACTCAGCAATATACCAAGCTGCAAGCAAGCGTTGTAGGCGCTGGTATGCAAAGTAAAGTAACGGAAACAGTATTTAAAGGTATATCGGCTGCGACTCTTGCTACTGGCGGATCGATAGAAGATTTAAATGCTTCACTGAGAGCCACTGCCCAAGTATTTAGTAAAGGTAAAGTATCAGCAGAAGAATTAAGGCAACAAATTGGTGAAAGACTACCAGGTGCGTTTACAATTTTTGCTTCCTCTATAGGTAAAACTCCACAAGAATTAGACAAAGCGTTAGAAGATGGAAAAGTTACGCTAGAAGATTTTGAGAAATTCTCTAAAGAATTATTTAGAAGATATGGTAAAACAGCAGAAATTATTGCACAAGCACCACAAAATGCAGGCGCAAGATTAAACCTTGAATTAGATAAAATAACCGCAACAATTGGTCGATTTACGCAACCAATTGGCGCTGCATTCCAAAACTTAGGAGCAGAAATTGTAAAAGGATTGGCTCCGGCCTTAGAAGCTCTTGCCAACTTAATCGATGCGCCAAAGCAACTAGCAAGTGAAAGGTTAAAGCAACTTGATAGGCAGTTAGCGCAAGAAAATCAAGCTTTACTTGAAAGTCGAAACT
>Ga0310329_10086_pt1 | contig 11528 bp, 5 predicted proteins | sample LakSupDCLTotalD7_FD_195543 | JGI IMG/M metagenome (GOLD analysis project Ga0310329, IMG submission 195543) | Enriched freshwater cyanobacterial communities from Lake Superior, Ontario, Canada - SU02.DCL.Total.D7 (v2) (version 2) | ecosystem: Environmental > Aquatic > Freshwater > Lake | place... | reverse complement strand
GGGTACTGATGCTGATATTGAGGTTGCAGCCAGATCGAACCTCAACCTTGAGGCATTTGCCGTTGACGGCACTGCCACAACCCTGCTGGAGAGCACTGCTGCAGGCGCAACATCCAGCTACACCCAGGGTTGGCTGAATGCCGATCTCACAGCAGGAGGCGACTTGACCATGAACTTGCGTGCAGCCGGTAACAGCGTCCTTACTGCGCAATCGATTGAAAAAAATGCGAATAGCTATGGAGAGACCGACACGATCGGTATCGGTACGTATGCCATAAACGCAGGCGTTGATAAGCTAATCGGCCTTGTTTCTGGCGAGTCTTCTTCTATTGCAGCAATCGGCCAACAGGCCGATGTGTCCAGAGCACTCAGCATCGCCGGATCGGCAAGCAGTGGTTTGGAGAACGCCACGTTTGGTCTTTCACAGGTCAACATCATCTCTGGTATGGCAGGTGATCTGCTAGCGATGGCTGATTCCAGCCTCCAAAGCAGAGCTGCCTCAATCCAAGGCAGTGCAAATGCCTAAACGCGTGAACAAAAGCACATTCCCGCAAACTCACGCTGGCGGATAAGGGTTATTCACCCCTCAAAGGTGAGTGGATTGGTTTTGATAGTAGGAACGTTTAGCTGGAGGGTTGCATGGGAGCACTATCACGCGCAGTAGCTCTGCGCTTTGCTCCAAATACCACGCTTAAAGCGGGTTCTGAGTTGGTGCTTGGCATCGACCCCCGCGCCAGCGCCACTACCCGCACCGTTACGGGCAACGGACTCACCGAAGCCCAGGCCCTCGCCCGGGGTATGGGTGCTGGTGCGAGCCGCTATTACACCGATGCAGGGCTTGAGCCACCGGGTGGTTTTGCTGATGGCCTGTCAGACAGCGGCAGTTTTTACAATTCGGTAGATCTTTCGATCCTCTCTGGTGGCGGCCAGATCACCGGTGAGGCCGTCGCGAAGACCCTCGCGGCTGGTTCCGGAGATCTGTTGTCAGTCGCCAATGCGACCAACATCGGTCTTGCAAACCTCGATTTCATGTCCCGTTTTGGGGGACTGTTGTCGATTGGGCTTGAGGATGATCCTTTTGCGGCACGGTCTACGGCGGCAGCGGACACCACCACTTCTTCGAAAAACAACCTTGGATCCCCAGCGGTTGCTGAGCTGCAATCCATTGCGATTGTGCGTGGTTTGGAGGGCCGCCTTGAGGATGAGCCAGGATCTGACAGCACCCCTGAAAACGACTTTGCTCGCACCTTCTTTGGCCAACCCAAGGCCAATGTCGAGGCTGAAGCGATACTCGAACCATGCTCGGATTCGATTGATGTAGTGGCGACGGCTGAGGCAAACGCGGTTGGCCTTGAGCGTGTCCTGGTCAAAAATGTCCCGCTTGGCGACCGTGATGGCACAGCAACGATCGGTGGTGAGGCTGTTGCCAAGGTGAAGGTCACGATGGGTCTTGATCCAGATCTTGCAGAGATTCAGCGCCTTGATGTGTCTGCTGCTGCCATCGGGATTGAGCACTCAAGGTTGTTTGGTGCCCCCACTCTCACTACCAACATCGAAGGTTCTGGTCTGGCAGTTCTCTCATTCATAGATGGAGATTGCTTTGATATTGACGCCTCAGAAGCAGATGCCAACTTGCTTGAGGGTATCGGTATCCGCTGTACAGAGATTTTTACAAATAGGGGCAATGACTCTGTAACTGCTGCTGGTGGTGCGGTATCTGGTGGCGCAACCCTCCGCAATGGCATGGATGCAGCAGGTTTTACGGGTAGCGATGTTTATACCGGAATGGGAAATGATTTTGTAATGGGTATTGTCTATACGGAATACGATGCCGGCGTTGATGCCAATGGCGATGGTATTTTCAGTAAGAGCATCTTCCTCGATGAAAGTGCCATCAACCCCGCTTTTCCAGGCGGTTATGACGGCATCCGTGACACCGTTGTAGATACGGGTATGGATAGTGACAAGATTCGCGGCAGCAGCCATGGCAGCTGGTTATTTGGATCAATGGGTTCAGATAGTATTGAGCTTGATCGAGCATGGGACACCCAACTTTGGGGCGGTCTTGATGATGACTCCTTGGCTATCAATGGTCCTATTCTTGGGGTGATTGAGCAATGGGGCGGCCTCGGAGATGACAGCCTAAAAGGTGCTAATGGGGCTAATGGAGAAACCATCAGGCAGATTCTTGATGGTGGATTAGGACAAGATATTATTGATGGTGGCACTGGACGTGATGAGTTCTTGTTCACCAATGGTGCAGCTGCTTTGGAAGCTACATCAAGCACACAGGTGAATAGTTTGCTCACGAATGCAAATTACTGGTCTTCATTGTCTGCCTCGTCAAAAGAGAAAATTTGGGATCAAGGTTTGGTTGCTGGTGCTTCTAATGGAACACCAGTAGGAAATGCAGATACTGTGCGTAATTTTCAAGCTGGAGATGGTGGTGATGTGATGTGTATCAATAGTGCACTTGCGGGCATTACCGAAGACCTTTGGCTTAACGAAGGAGCCTTATTTGAGGTTACGAGCTCGGGCAAGTTGCAAGTCATCGAAGGGCAGGGTGATGAATGTTCCTCTAAGATTGGTATTGTTATTGGGCAATTGGCGGATATCCAAAGCCTGGGTTTATGCTCTCCGCAGATTGCCTATGCAACTGATACGCGGCAGTTGATGTACGACGCAGATGGTGATTGGAGCAGTGGTTCTGTTACTTTTGGTACCGTAACTACAATTGGTGAACTTTCGAAGTCTAATTTCTGTTTCTCGGATAAATCGGTCGGTGACATATCACCCACCGCTGGAGTCTGTTAATTTAATGGCAAATGTTAGTTAGTATTTTAGGACTAATTTTCAATCATTGGTTTGAGTTGTTCAAGAGCTTCGTAAGAGCGAAGTTTTCGAAGCCAAGTATCTGGATCTCCTCCGCGGTCTGGGTGCCATTTGAAAACCTGCTTTCGCCAGGCTTTTTTGATCTCTTTCCATGTGGAACTGGGGGGCAGGTCCAATTCCGCGCAGCAGCTCCAAATCAGTTGTCGTTGACCAGGCAGGTCGAGTACGACCGTTGTGCCTTCAGGCGTAACCATGCGCTTAGTGTCCACTTGACGTTCTTGGGCTGCGCGCTGCTGCAGACGCCAAGCTTCCCGTTGCTGCTGCTGTTGTCTGAGGATCCTGCTGACATTTTCCTTCTTGACTCCGTCCCGCGCCTGCTCCAGCACAGGCCCAATCATCCTAAGAAAGAACCACCAACCTGTTCGGCTGATCAGCAGTACAAGCAGAAGTACTCCTGCAAGTATCAGCAACGATGCGATCAGGGCCATCTGTTTAGTTGGCCGCGATTGGCGCAATCCTCTGACATCCTATTTCTAGCTGGTTTGCGGTCTTGCCTTTTGCCGAAAAAATGGCAACTTAATAATGGCATGTTGTATTGCTTGCGTGGCTTGTGAACCCTCAAGACTCATTACATGAAAAGCTGCGGCTCAAGATGGCTCCGCTGGGCGAACTAACTTTGCCGCAATTGCTAAATAGTGTACAAGTCTTGCCAAGAATGGCCTCTGAACTTGTTATTGAAGAGCTCATGTCTACTGTTTCTTTCACAAAAGATGAGCAGGTAGCAATTGTCTCTGAGCTATGGAAAGGCGTTAATCTACCTGCTCCAAATCGAATAGATCCCGGCGAGCTTTGGCTTACAGATATTCCAGAAAACTATCACGAACCGCTCAGGAAACGCTATACGTTGTTGTTGCGCCAAAAAATGATGGAAGATCGCTATGGCGATCGCGTTGAACCATATTTTTTGGAAAGGAGAATTGATCTTGAGAATATTGTCTACGGAGTAATACGAGTCGAGTCTCAGGGAATGGCAGAGGAATTTTATCTGCGAATACTTGAGAATGAGGCTGATTTTGGTGATCTAGCGTTCAAATACTCGGTTGGTGACGAAAGATATACCCGTGGTCTGCTTGGCCCAATGCCCATCACCCAGCCCCCTGAGGTGATCCGAAATGTGTTGCAGCGTTTGCCTGCGGGCGAAATTCATCCCCCGATTCGGTTGGACCGTTTCTTCGTGTTGATCCGTATGGAGCACAGGATTGCAGCTGCCCTTGATGAGTCCATGCGTCAGCGCTTATTGCAGGAGCTTTTTGAGCAAGACATCAGGGGCTCTATCCAGGCTCAAATACAGCAGATGCTTGATGCACCATCTTTCAAGCCTCCTGCTGATGAAGTTGGCCAAATTTCTGCTCAATCAAGCTCAGTAAGTGAGTCCGCCCCACCACCAGTCGCCGCCATAGCTCCTGCGCAAGTGCAAGCACCAGCGCAGGTTCAAACTTCAGCGACTCCAGCTCCCGCAATCACCCCCGCAACGCCACCAGTGGCAGCAGCCCCAGCTGCACAAGTCGCCCCAGTTCAAGCCGCACCAAAAGCTCCCTCGGTAGCCCCAGCTCCAGCGCAAGTTCAACCCCCAACGGTTTCAACCTCAGGTCCTGCTCCAGCCTCTGCAACTCCACCAGCTCCAGTTGCTTCTGCAAGACAACCAGAAGCTGCAGAAAAAGTGGGGGCTCCAGCTCAAGTGCCGGTTCAAACCCCAACAGCTCCAGCTCCAGTAATCACCCCCGCAACGCCACCAGTCGCGGTAGCGGTAGCTCAAGCACAAACTCCAGCTCAGGGCAATGGCCTTAAGCACTTTGCCCGCAGCTTGTTGCAATCCGTTCGGGAATGGTTAAGCCCACAGGGGCCTTAATGACGGAAGCCTCCAATGCCACCTTGAAACCTCTGCTGAAGGCGTTCCCCTTCTTGGCAGACCAGCCTGAGGCGGTGATTGATCGCCTGCTGCAGGGTGCATCTTTGATGCGCTACAAGCTTGGCCAGCCCCTGTGCCGCCCCAACCAGCCGCCAGGCAAGGTTCTCTTTCTGTTGCAGGGCAGCTGTCGCTCGGTGGTCATGGCCAAGCGGCTTCCAAAAGGAGTGGCCACTCTTCAGAAGCTGGGTCCGGGGGCACCGCTTGCATGGACAAATCTCAGTTGTGGGAAGTGTTGGGAGACCTTAATTGCGGCGACTGATTGTGTTGTTGCTGGGGTGCCTGAGTCTTCAATGCTGGCAGCAATGGAGATCCACCCGCCCCTAGCCAAACGGGTTCAGCAAAGCATTAGCCCAGCCGAGTTATTCGCTGTGCTCGATGCTTATCTCGATCAGTTCCCCAAGCAGTTGGGGCATGAAGTGATCACGGCGGCGGTGGCTCTGGCTGAAGCCACCTCGGTAGTTCAAGTTACGGCGGCGCAATGGGCAGCCCTGGGACCAGCGGGCGTGAGCAAACAATTGCCCGCCGATCGGCTCTGGCTTGCCTCTGTGGGATCGGTTCCGATCGGTAGTCGCTTTGATGAAGCTTTGGTTTCACCGGCATCCGAAGGACCACCCAAGACCCAAAGGGTTTTAGGTATTCCCTCTGAACGCTTGCAGGCTTTGCTGCAGCCTCCTGTTATTGCGACCCAGGCCAAAGAAGGCGAGGCGGGCCAGCAGGCCACTGGTCTTGAGCAGCAACTTTTACTTCAATGGCAAGCCCATGAAGCACAGGTTCGAGAAGAACGTCGCCGTACCCAGGCCGACTCCAACGATCCCTGGGGTGAGTTGCAGTCTGAAGAGGATGATGTTGTTCAGGAAGCTCCCCAGTTGCCGGCAGCACAGCCAGGCCGCTCCTCCCAAGACGACACCCAATTACCTCTATCGGCGTTTCCCTATGTCAAAGGGATTGGACCGCTGGAATCATCCGTGGCGACCTTTCGCATGCTCGCGGAATATCTCGGACTGCCATTCCGCAAGGAACTATTCCGACGCGTCTTCGCCGATCAAGTTCAACGTCATGGAGAAACATCACTGGCTCTCTGTGGTGCCATCGCAGAATCAATTGGTCTCCACACTCAGCTTCTTGAGGTGGCAGCTGAATCGTTGGTTCGCCTTGAGCCTCCCGTTCTGATTCGGTGGGGTGATGGCCTAGCCATTGTTTATCGCAGCGATCCCAACGGATTAGTTCTGGGGATCCCATCTGCCGGAAATCGTGAGCTTGATTGGCCTACGTTCCGAGAAGAATGGGGAGAAGCTGGCGAACTCCTTACCCTAAAAGTTACGGACCGCACTCCAAAACGCAGCTTCGGATTTTCGTGGTTTATTCCTGCACTCCAGGAGCACCGTTCGGTATTAATCGAGGTGTTGCTGGCCAGCTTCTTTGTGCAGCTATTTGGTCTTGTTAATCCTCTTCTTATTCAACAAGTTATCGATAAAGCAATTATTAATTCCAGCCCTGATGCCATGGGCATTCTTGGGTTGCTGTTAGTTGTTTTTGCTGTTTTTGAAGCCTTGTTACTCTGCCTACGAACTTTCTTATTTGTTGATACTACCAATAGAATTGACCTGGATTTGGGTACCCAGATCATTGACCACTTATTGCGGTTGCCGCTCACCTATTTCGACAGACGTCCGGTGGGTGAAGTAAGTAGTCGCGTTAGTGAAATGGAAAAAATCCGAGGCTTTTTAACCGGTACAGCTTTAACCACCGTACTGGATGCAATATTTGCACTTCTCTATATTATTGTGATGTTGGTTTATAGCTGGCAGCTCACATTATTATCACTTGCTGTAATTCCTGTATTGGTGGCAATAACTTTATTTACGGCGCCAATTGTTCGCCAACAGCTGCAGCGTAGAGCCATAGCCTCAGCTCGTACCCAAAGCCATCTGGTTGAAGTTTTAAGTAGCATGATTACCGTAAAAGCACAAAATATTGAGCTAAGAAGTCGCTGGAAATGGCAAGATTATTACACTGATTATGTTGCTGAAGGATTTGACAACACCCTGATTGGAACTGTTACTGGCAGTTTAAATGGTTTCCTAAACAAACTTTCGGCTTTGATGGTGATCTGGGGCGGAGCCTATTTAGTGCTCGATGGCCAATTGACTCTTGGCGAGATGATTGCCTTCAGGATCATCGCTGGATACGTGACTGGCCCCCTGCTAAGGATGACATCCATTTGGCAAAGCATCCAGGAAGTTGCCCTATCCCTTGAAAGGCTTAGCGATGTAATTGATCATCCAGAAGAAGCCCCTGAAGATAATTCTAAACGTATCAATATGGCTCCAATTGATGGGAAAATCGAATTTAGGGATATTGAGTTTCGCTATCAGCAGTCATCGCCGCTATTGCTCAAGGGAGTGAATCTTGAACTCCCTGCAGGGGCGTTTGTGGGAATTGTTGGTCTGTCCGGTTCAGGCAAGTCAACAATTACGAAACTTCTTACCCGGCTTTATCAGCCCGAGAAGGGAATTGTTCTTATTGACGATATTGATGTCAGCAAAGTTGAACTGTATTCGTTACGTCGCCAGATTGGAGTTGTGCCGCAGGAAACCATCCTTTTTGAAGGAACTGTTGAGGAAAATATTGCTCTTACCACTCCTGAGGCGTCGTCAGAAGAAGTGATTGCAGCAGCAAAGGTGGCCTGCGCCCATGATTTCATTATGGGTTTGCCTGCGGGCTATTCCAATCAAGTGGGAGAGCGCGGTAGCGGTCTATCAGGTGGCCAGAAGCAGCGGGTTGCGATTGCTCGCACTGTGCTGCAGAAGCCCAACCTTTTGATTATGGATGAGGCAACTTCAGCGCTCGACTATCAAACAGAAAGAGTTGTTTGCGATAACCTTATGAAGGAATTAAAGGGAAGAACAGTGTTGTTTATTACCCACCGTTTAAGTTCTATTACGGGAGCTGATTTGATCGTGGTAATGGGAGAAGGAGTTGTTCTTGAGATGGGTAATCATGAGCAGCTACTAGCTAATCGAGGGCCTTACTTTGCTCTTTACAAACAGCAAGGACGAACCACTTCTGAATCACCACCGGAGACCGAAAAAGTGGCTGATGTTGTGGCTGCATTACCTCCATAAACATAGGTATATCAGCCATGACTTCTTCTTCAAATTTATCCCAAACTCCCCGCTTAAAGAGTGCACCTGGTGCTGGTGACCCTCCTGGTCCGGCTGGGCGCCCCCGTAGACGTACCACCCTTCCCCGTTCAACCCGGGGCTGGAGCCGGGGAATTATTTGGACCCTGATTGGCTTGACCGGTTTTGGTGTGATTTGGGGCTCTGTTGCCCAGGTTGAAACTTCGATCACCACCAATGGCCAGCTGGGTCCTGAGGCTGGTACAACATCCCTCTCACCTCCTTTTAATGGGCTGGTCGACGAGATTTTGGTTAAGGAGGGGCAATTAGTTGAACCCGGCCAACCGCTAGTTCGTCTGCGCAACAAGGTTGGTGAACAGGGTGTGAACAATCTCATGCGCATCCGCCAACAATGGCAGGGCGAGATGGAGGGGCTTAGACGTCAACTCGGTTTGCCGGCCCTGAACCCCTTGGATCCATTTGCTCAATACAAAATGGATATCTCCTACCAAGAACTTGTGCTGCGCTTGAAGGGAAATAAGCGTGTTCAGGCAAAAAGTCGGATTGAATACCAGCAGCAAGTTTCTGATGTGCAGGGGCTTCGTCAACAGTTAGATATTAATTTGGATATTCTTATGCGTCAGCAAAAACTCTTTGCTCAAGGTGCTATCGCAAAACTAGAGGTTGATCGGCAGCGTGAACAAGTTGCACGTTTGAGTTCTGCACTTCGCAGACAGCAACTTGAGGTTTTGAACGCTAATGAACGGATAGCTGAGGCCAAATTGACAGGGCAACAGATTGCAACTGCGGAGCGGAAGCAAATTTTCGCGCGTTATGACAATGCCCGGCAACAGTTTATTCAGATTTCTACGAGCATATTGGAGCAGAAAGATCGCTTGGTGTTGGAGACCCTAGTTGCTCCCATTAAGGGAGTTGTTTTTGATCTAACAGTTAGAAAGGGAGAAATCGCCACGCCAGCGCGACCCACTTTGAAGCTGATTGCCCCCGGCAAGCTCAATGCAAAAATATCGATTACCCCCCTCGATATTGGTTTTGTTGATGTGGGGATGCCTGTTGAAATACGAGTTAATTCTTATCCATTTACGGAGTATGGATCTATCATGGGCAAGGTTGTTAGTATTAGTGCTGATTCCTTCCCCCCTGACAATACCAATCCCCAAGACCGCTTTAAGGCCACGGTGGAATTGGATACTGATGTCATGGTGAAGGATGGAGAGCAGCTGCGGCTCCAACCCGGCATGGCTATTACCGGCTTGATCAAGCTTGGTAAGCAGCCCGTGATCTCTATCATTACGGATCGATTTAATGCCTTCTTTGATAGTGCGAGTAAAATACGTTGATATTTAGGCTGTTTTTCAAGGTTTAATCGCTTCCATAGATTCGCATCGTTAGTCCATTGCGTTGGTCGGTGCGATTTTGCGCAAATACACAAATAATCCAATTCTCTTCGGCCTATTTGCTCTAAGTCACTTCGATGTCTTTACGCGTTTTTCGGCTAGTAGGCGTTGCGCCGGTGATAGAAATCCTGAGTTCAGCAATAAAAGACTTGAGATCGGGATCTAAATCCTTTTCTCAGTGCAGAGACGTTTTAGTTTTTTACTTTTTCCCTTTTCACTTGCACTCCCGCTGTTATGGCTACTTTTTTGAACCTAACCAGCCAGCTAGAAGATTTACTGCGGGAGGTATCGGCATCCGGAAGTTTGCTGGCGGCAGCTGAACAAACCCTCGGGGTATCGTCCCGTTTGGCTGAGCTGCGTGAGCAGAGCGAGGCATGGCAAAACGGAGTATTTAGTGGGCTTCCGGCCATCCGCCTGCTGCCCGCGCAGAACTTCACCGGTGGCGTTGTAGCGGCCTATGCGGGTGGCAGGAAGGAAATTTTAGTTAATCAACGCTGGTGGGATCAGGCCAGTGAGGCAGACCGCACAGCTGTGCTGCTTGAAGAATTGGGTCATGCCTTGCAGGATCGCTATGGCGATGGAGTGGCTTTATCAGGGGATAGGGGGCAGCTGTTTGCAGCTGATCTGCTGAATCTGCCTTTAAGTGATGCCCAGCGTGCTGCCATTTCTGCAGAAAATGACAGTGTGTCTGTGCTGGTGGATGGCGTGTGGGTTGATGCCAATGCAGCTGCCTATGTGGGCACAGTTGCGGCAGATAATTTTGTGGGCACCTCCAATGACGATCAGTTTTCCTTTGCTAGTGGCACCTTTTCGGTGCTTGGCGACGACACTATTGACGGCGCTGGGGGAACTGACACCTTGGCGTTTGGCAGCGCTATTAACTTTGCCAATGATGATGCCTTTGAAAATGTCAGTAATGTAGAGAAAATAATGTTGGCTAATGGTGCCAACCTGCTAACTCTTGGCGTTAATACTGATGCCGCTGGAATCACCACTGTTGTTGGTGGTACCGGCAATGACACCATTGATGGCAGCCTTTCTGAGGAAAACCTAGAGCTGATTGGTGGTGCTGGTAATGATCAGCTATTGGCTGGCTCTGGCGACGACACCCTAACTGGCGATGCTGGGGACGATACTTTTACTTTTAATTCTCAAAATTTAGATTTTAATGACAGTGTTGCAGGTGGAGTTGGTAATGACATTCTCACATTTGCAACTGGTGGTGTTATCAATAGTGGTAATAGTGGTGGCCTTGTTGGTGTGAGTGGTGTAGAGACCATTCGCCTATCCGCTGAAGGGAACAAGCTTTCCATTGCTGATGGAGAGGCTAATGGGCTCTCGTTGGTTCTTGGTGGCATTGGAGATGATGATATTGACGCCTCCGGACGAACAGCAGGTACCAGTGGAGAGGGATTAATCTTTGATATGGGTAGCGGAGATGATTCGATTAATGGTACCCAGGGTAAGGATACTTTTCGCTTTGCGATTAATGAGCTAACCGGAGAAGACTCAATTGCGAGCGGTCAAAGTGGCGGGGATACGCTCGAGTTCACGACCAGTGGTTCGATTGGCGATAGTGATCTGAAAAATCTTAGCGGCTCTGGTATTTCTTCCTTGCAGCTTTCAAGCGCTGGTATCAACTCCGTTCAACTCGGGGCCCAGTCGAGCGGTACTTTCGATTCAATTCTGGGAGGTAGTGCTAATGATGATATCGATTTAAGTGGTCGAACCTCCGCCACTGCTCTTTACGCTGGTGCCGGCTCAGACAAAGTTACTGTGAATGATAATAGCAATGGTATTAGTCAACTTAGTACCCAGTCTGGTGCCGACACAATTGTGGTTTCTGCGGCAGCACTTACAACCACTGGTGTTATTGACCAGATGAGTGGTGGATCGAATGAAGACTCTTTGATCCTGTCTGATGTACTGGATACTGGACTAAAAGATGCCTCAGTCGCGAGTATTTACAATCAAGGAGGAAGTGTTTCCTATGAACTTGAAGGTACCAGTGAAGAGCTTTATCAAGACCAGACAAAAGTGGTCAGCATCGACAAGCTGCAATTGGCTAATGGTGCAAACAAGGTTTTACTTGGTGCTAAATCGCAACGGGCGCTCACGGATGAGGTGATAGGAGGATCACAAAATGATGTTGTCTTAGCCGATTCTAATGTCTTTAAGGCGCTCAAG
>Ga0310329_10076_pt1 | contig 12259 bp, 12 predicted proteins | sample LakSupDCLTotalD7_FD_195543 | JGI IMG/M metagenome (GOLD analysis project Ga0310329, IMG submission 195543) | Enriched freshwater cyanobacterial communities from Lake Superior, Ontario, Canada - SU02.DCL.Total.D7 (v2) (version 2) | ecosystem: Environmental > Aquatic > Freshwater > Lake | place... | reverse complement strand
TCGAATTCCCCACCGCACGCCAGTAGCACAGCATCACCGGGCACTTCACATAGATCTGCTCGATAATCTTGTTGGGAATCGCATAGGACTTGCCGGACAGTCCCTCAAGGGCCGTCGGGTCGAGCTTCTCGCCCTGCTTGCCCGCCAGGGCCTCGGTCGGTCCCTCCGTGGCGCTCACCGCTTCAATCGCCACCGGCCAGCCGTCGCTGTCCAGCGCCCCACGGAAATTCACCGCTGCGACCGGGCGCAGCACATCCCGCAGGAATTCTTCTTCGCGGCTCCAGATCAACTTCACCGGGCGCCCCACCGCCTTGGCCAACTCGATGGCATGCGGGTAAGGACTGGCCGAGTCAAACAGGAAGTGCCGCCCGAAAAAACCACCCAACAACGGCGAATGCAGGGTAATCCGCTCCGGGGCCAGGCCGGTGCGCTTGGCGATATCGGCCAGGAACATGTCCTGCGCCTGATTCGGCAGCCAGATCTCCAGCGAACCGTCAGGGTTGAAGCGCGCCAGCGCCGAAGGCGGCTCCAACTGGGCATGGTGCAGGTACTGGTTGTGGTAAGTGGCCTCGACCCTGGTCTTGGCATTGGCCAGCGTGCCGGCCACGTCGCCCTCGTTCTCATCATCACGGGCCGGGCCGGTTTCTGCGGCCAGGCGCTTGAAATGCTCGTCGCTGGAAAAGTCCTTCGGCATCCCGCGCACCTTGGAATCAGCCGTCGGCTCCAGCCAGTCGACCTGAATCGACTCCACCGCACGCTTGGCATGCCACCAACGCTCGGCCACCACCGCCACCGCACCGGGCAGGCGATGCACCGAATGCACGCCCGGCATGGCCTTGACCTGGTCTTCGTTGCGCAGGCTGCCCACGGTCATGCCGAGCCGGGGCGCATGCTGCACGGCGGCATGGAGCATGCCGTCGACCTTCATATCAATGCTGTACAGCGCCTTGCCGGTGGACTTGTCATACGCATCGAGACGCTTCACCGGCTTGCCGATCCAACGGAACTGGCTTGGGTCGCGCAGCTTCACACTGGACACATCCGGTACCGGCAGGTCCATCGCCCGCCCGGCCAACTCGCCATACGCAAGGGAACGCCCGGACGCCGCGTGTACCACCTTGCCCGGCTCGGTCGACAGCTCGCTCACCGGTACCTTCAGCGCCTGCGCCCCGGCCTCCAGCAACATGGCCCGGGCCAGCGCACCCAGCCGGCGCATCGTGGGGTAACTCATCCGCACCGACATACTGCCGCCGGTGATGCGCATGCCGTTCTCCATCACCACAAAGGCTTCACCGGGCGGGGCACACTCAACCAGGAACGTGGCCGGGTCGGCGTCCAACTCCTCGCCGACAATCTGCGCCATCGCGGTGAACGTGCCCTGGCCGCCTTCGATAAACGGGCTGAGCAAACGAATCGTGTTGTCCGGGCGAATCTCCAGGAAGGCCGGCACCTGCGTACCGCGTTCGGCCGTGGCCGCGGCGGTGGCCGCCTGCACTCGGCCAGACCCCAGCGGCAGGCCAAAACCGATCACCAGCGCGCCCACGGCCGTACTGGCCAGGAAGCGACGGCGGGACAGGTTCACCGGGTCAGTCAGCGCCGCGACCAAGGGCAGCGCAGTGGGATCAATGCGAATGTTCATCAGGCCTCTCCCTTCTGCGCAAGGTCATGCACGGCGGCATGAATGGCGTTATAGGTGCCACAGCGACAGAGGTTGACCATGGCGGCCTCGATCTGCGCATCACTGGGCTTGGGCGTGTGCTTGAGCAGCGCGGTGGCCGCCATTACCTGGCCGGATTGGCAGTAGCCACATTGGGCGACCTGGTATTCCACCCAGGTGGCGACGACCCGCTTGCCGACGTCATCGGACTCGATGGCTTCGATGGTGGTGATTTCTCGGCCGACCACGCCGGAAACGGGCGTGACGCAGGAACGCACGACATTGCCGTCCACAAGCACCGAACACGCACCGCATTGCGCCAGGCCGCAGCCGTATTTGGTGCCGGTCATGTCCAGGTTGTCGCGGATGACCCAGAGCAGGGGCGTGTCGGGTTCGGCGTCGACTTGGTGGGTCTGCTGGTTAATTCGTAATTCCATGGCTCACCCGCTGATCATCGGTTGGTGTTGCATTTTTTAGTATTTTTAGACGGCAAGACGGGGCCTCGCCGCTGGGCATCGATGGCCCGTCTGGTTCGCGCGCGCGTGGTTTGACTAGTCTAGCGGGCGATGGGAATGACTTTAGACCCTGGTTCATCAAGGCGCTATGCAGGGGTGGGCAAGATCGCAGGATTAGGCAAGTATTCAAGAGGATTGCGTCAGGAGGAGCGGCCTGTGGTGTCAGTGGCGGTCACGCCGGGTGGTGTTCCACCAGAAAGTCGACAAATGCCCTGACCCGCGCAGGCATCGCCGCGCCGCCGACGAACACCGCGTGAATCGGCTCCTGGTCTCCGGGGTTGTACGCTTCAAGCAACGGCACCAGATCACCGCTGGCCAGGTCATCTGCCACGCTGAATGCGCCAATGCGTGCGATGCCGGCACCCAGCTTGGCCAGCTGGGACAATACCTCCCCGCTGTTACCCTCGATCGTACCCGACACCTGCAGCGAAAAATCGCGCCCGTCCACGCGAAACGGCCAGTCGGGCGCTGCCCGGCGGAAGTTGAAACGCAGGCAGTTGTGGTTGAGCAAATCCTGCGGCACCTGCGGCGTGCCATGACGCGCCAGGTAGTCCGGGGAAGCGACTATGACCTCGCCGATGGAGCCGATAAGGCGAGCGGTCAAGGGGCTGTCGGCCAATTGACCGAAGCGGATTGCAACGTCCGCTTGCCCGCCCAGGATATCCACCACCTCATCCTCCAGCCGCAACTCAACCACGATGGCCGGGTAGCGCGCGCTGAACGCGGCAACCAGCGGCACGATCGACAACCGCCCGTGTGCGAGCGCCGCGCTGACCCTCAGCCGCCCCCGTGGCGCGCCCTGGTCGGTGATCGCATCCTCGACTTCGGCCATGTCCGCCAGGATCCGCCGGGCGCCGCGCAAATACGCTTCGCCTTCGGCGGTGAGCGTGATCGCCCGGGTGGTGCGCAGCAGCAGGCGGGTGCCTATGCGCCCCTCGATGCGGGTGATGATGCGGCTGATGGATGACGGCGTGAGGCCCAGCACCCGAGCCGCCCCCGAGAGACTGCCCTGCTCCGCGACCATGGCGAACACCGCCATCTCCCCCGACCGACCGCCTATGTCCACTTGTGATCTCCACGCAAAGCTGTAGTGCCCTGCCGAGGGCTACCGCCTGAAAAGTCGTGATTGTAGCATTTGATACAAAGATGAGGAGTCACCTTATGCGTATCAACCCACCCCTTGTAGCACTGTCCATCGGCGCCTTCGGCATCGGGGTCACCGAGTTTGCCCCCATGGGCATGTTGCCCGGGATCGCCGCCGACCTCGGTGTTTCCATTCCCGCCGCCGGGCTGCTGGTCAGCGCCTATGCCATGGGCGTGCTGATCGGCGCCCCGATCATGACCCTCGCGACAGCCAGGGTGGCGCGCCGGTATCTGCTGGTGGGCCTGATGGCCATTTTCACCCTGGGTAATCTGCTGTCCGCCCTGGCCACCGACTACCAGACCCTGATGGTCGCCCGGTTGGTGACATCGCTGAATCACGGGGCATTCTTCGGCATCGGCTCCATCGTGGCAGCGAGTGTGGTGGCGCCCGACAAACGCGCGGGGGCCGTCGCCGCGATGTTCCTCGGGCTGACCCTGGCGACCATCGGTGGCGTGCCCCTGGCAACCTGGTTCGGCGAGAACTTCGGCTGGCGTACGGCGTTCTGGGGCATCAGCGGGCTCGGGGCGTTCGTGATGGTGGCCCTGTGGTGGGCGCTACCGAATACGCCCGCTCCAAAAGGGGGAAGCCTGATGGCCGAAATCCGCGTACTGGGCCGCGGGCCGGTACTGGCAGCGCTGGCGTTGACCGTGGTGGGGTCCAGCGCCATGTTCACGGTGTTTACCTATATCGCGCCGATTCTGCGGGATGTCACCCACGCCTCGACCAACTTCGTCACCGCAATGCTCGTGCTGTTCGGGATCGGCCTGACCCTCGGCAACGTCTGGGGCGGCAGGTCTGCGGACCGTTCGGTGGACCGCACCCTGATAACGTCGCTCGTGGTCCTGATTGCCGTGCTGCTGGCCTTCTCTGTGCTCATGCAATGGCCGCTGCCCGCCGCCTTGTCGATCCTGCTGTGGGGCGCCGCCAGCTTTGCGCTGGTACCTCCCCTGCAGATGCGCGTGATGGAAGCCGCCAAGGATGCGCCCAACCTGGCCTCGGCGATGAACATCGGTGCGTTCAACTTCGATAACGCCATTGGCGCGGCGCTGGGGGGAGCAGTGATCAACGCAGGGCTGGGCTACCCGGCCATTTCGCTGGCTGGCGCGATCATGGCGGCCCTGGGTTTGCTGATGGTGCTAGGCCTTGGCTGGCGCTCGCGGCGCGCAGGTTCACGTATCTGCCAGGAACCGGCGCAGGCATAAAGACAGCCGCGCTTAAACGCCCCCCTACACCCTCCCCTCTGAAAAGCCCCGAATCCCGGGGCTTTTTTGCGTCTGCCTGGCCGCCATCCATCGCTGCAAAAATTTTCAACCAGTGACTTTCATTATGAAATCCACTGTGCAATATTACTTGCGTAATATTTAGCAACAGTTCCCGGAGTCCCTCATGAAGAAAGCCAGCTTCCAACCCATGTCCTGCCCGGTCGCCCGTGCCCTGGAGCACATCGGTGATGGTTGGAGCCTGTTGATCCTGCGTGATGCGTTCTACGGGCTGCGCCGTTTCGACGAGTTCCTGCAGAGCCTCGGGATCGCCTCGAACACCCTGACCCGCCGCCTGAATGCGTTGGTGGCCGGCGGCTTGCTGGAACGGCGCCCGTACCAGGACAACCCGCCGCGCCATGAGTACCACCTCACCGAAGCGGGCCGGGACTTGCGCCAGGTCATCCTCACGCTGATGGCCTGGGGCGCGCGGCATGCCGAGGGCTCGACCAAGGTGTTTCTCGCCGATGAGGCCACCGGGCGCCCGGTGGTGCTCGCGTTGATGGATGCCAACACCGGCAAACCCATCACCCGTGCGGGCCACCGCGTACATGTCAGCGCCGATGCCGAACCGCTGACCCTGTGGCGCGCACGAACCGGCCGGGCCTACGCCGAAAAAGACCAGTTGGTCAGCCCCTTCCCCCACTAATACTCAACGAGGTCATTTCGTCATGGACGCTCCAGTCAGCGCTGTGCCCGAACCCACCCAACCATCCCGGCGCAAACAGGTTTTGCGCCTGGGGCTGCTGACCCTGGCCGTGGCGGGCGGCGTGTGGTACGCCAGCCACTGGTGGCTGGTCAGCCGGTTTATCGAAGACACCGACGACGCCTATGTCGGGGCGGATGTGACGGTGATCAGCGCCAAAGTGCCGGGCTATATCAGCGAAGTGACGGTGCAGGACAACCAGTTCGTACGGGCCGGCGACGTGCTGGCGCGCATCGATGTGCGCGACTACCGCACGGCCCTGGCCAAGGCCGACGGCGCCGTGGCCGCGCAACAGGCCTCGCTCGCCAACCTCGACGCCACCGAACAACTGCAACTGGCGGTGATCAACCAGGCCAAGGCGCAGATCGACGCCACCGATGCCGAAGCACAACGGGCCGGCGACGATCAAACGCGTTACCAGAACCTGGTGCGCAGCCAGGCCGTATCGGTCGAAAGCGCACAGCGGGTCAGCGCCGTATGGAAGACCGCCCGCGCCGACCACTCCCGAGCGCAAGCCGGGCTGATGGCGGCGCGTCGGCAAATCGACGTGATTGAAACCCAGCGCGACCAGGCCCGCGCAGCGCTGCAACAGGCCCAAGCCGAACGCGACCAGGCGCAGTTGAACATCAGCTACACCGAACTGCGGGCCCCAGTGGACGGCTACGTGGGCAATCGCCGCGCCCGGGTCGGTGCCTACGCCGCGGCCGGCAGCCAACTGATCTCGGTGGTGCCCGCGAAAGGATTGTGGGTGGATGCCAACTTCAAGGAAGACCAATTGGGGCGCCTGCAGGTCGGGCAAAGCGTGAGCATCCGCGCCGACATCCTCCCCGGCCGTGAATTCCACGGGCACATCGAGAGCCTGGCCCCTGCCACCGGGGCGCAATTCAGTGTGCTGCCGCCGGAAAACGCCACCGGCAACTTCACCAAGATCGTGCAGCGAGTGCCGGTGCGCGTGCGCCTCGACAGCAACGATGCCGACTTCGGCGCCCTGCGTCCGGGCCTGTCGGTGATGGCGAAGGTCAACACCGATGAGGCGTTCGAGGACCAGGCCAGCGCCCTCAAGGCCCAGCTATGAACAGCCCGTTGCCCGCCCTCAGCACCGCACAAAAAGTCGCGGCCTTCGCCACCATGTGCGTGGGCATGTTCATCGCCTTGATCGACATCCAGATCGTCTCCGCCTCCCTCAAGGACATCGGCGGCGGGTTGTCTGCCGGCGCGGACGATACGGCGTGGGTGCAGACCGCCTACCTGATCGCGGAAATCATCGTGATCCCCATGTCAGGCTGGCTCTCCCGGGTGATGAGCACGCGCTGGCTGTTCGCGGCGTCGGCGGCCGGGTTCACCTTGACCAGCCTGCTGTGCGCGATGGCCTGGAACATCCAGAGCATGATCGCGTTTCGCGCCTTGCAGGGGTTCCTGGGGGGCTCGATGATTCCGTTGGTGTTCACCACCGCGTTCATGTACTTCAACGGCAAGCAGCGGGTGATCGCCGCCTCCACCATCGGCGCCATCGCGTCCCTGGCACCCACATTGGGCCCGGCCGTGGGCGGTTGGATCACCGACATCTCCTCCTGGCATTGGCTGTTCTACATCAACCTGCTGCCCGGCCTCTTCGTGACCTTTGCGGTGCCGATGCTGGTCAAGGTCGACCGCCCCAACCCGTCATTGCTCAAGGGCGCCGACTATATTGGCATGGCGTTGATGGCGGTGTTTCTCGGCTGCCTGGAATACACCCTCGAAGAAGGCCCGCGCTGGAACTGGTTCAGCGACAGCACCATCTCGACCACGGCCTGGATAGCCGCCATCAGCGGCGGGCTGTTTATCTGGCGTTGCCTGGAGATCAAGGAGCCGATCGTCGACCTGCGCGCGCTTCGGGACAGGAACTTCGCCCTGGGCTGCCTGTTTTCATTTATCACCGGCATCGGCATTTTCGCCACCATCTACCTCACGCCGCTGTTTCTCGGGCGGGTGCGCGGGTACGGCTCGCTGGATATCGGCCTGGCGGTGTTTTCCACGGGGGTGTTCCAGTTGCTGGCGATCCCGGTGTACGCCTTGCTGGCCAATCGTTTCGACCTGCGCTGGATTTTGATGTTCGGGTTATCGCTGTTCGCCCTGTCGATGTGGGACTTCTCCCCCATCACCCACGACTGGGGCGCCAAGGAGCTGCTGTTGCCCCAGGCCATACGCGGGTTTGCTCAACAAATGGCAGTGCCGCCGGTGGTCACCCTGACCCTCGGCGCACTGGCCCCCGACCGCCTGAAGCTCGCCTCGGGCCTGTTCAACCTGATGCGCAACCTCGGCGGCGCCATCGGCATCGCCGCCTGCGCCACGGTGCTCAATGACCGCACCAACCTGCACTTCCTGCGCCTGGCCGAGCACCTGAACATCCGGAACGAGTCGATGAATGTCTGGCTTGACCAGCTTTCAGGGAATGCCCAGTTGCTGGGGCAAAACAGCCTGGATTCGAGCCAGTTCGCGCTGAGTCAGCTGTGGGCGCTGACCTGGCGCGAGGCGCAAACGCTGACCTATGCGGACGCATTCCTGATGATCATGGTGTGCTTCGTCGTCGCCGTGTTGCTGGTGCCGTTGATGCGCAAGGTGCAACCGCCGAAGCAGCCGACGGCGGATGCGCATTAGAGAGGACTTGTCACAACGTTTGAGGCTGTGAGTACAGCACCCGGCTCCATTGCCTACAGTCGCGTCGGAATTTGCCAGCTTGTGCATCTGGGAGGCACCTCTCTAAGGTTGCCCAGGCGCTGAATACCCCTTTACCTGTACTCAACCTCGCGTCGACAAGATGTAGCCATCTAGCTACAAATGGAACTATGATCAACAAGAAAAAAATATACGAGATCCACCAAACACCCGAGTTCGAGAGCTGGCTTAAACGTATGAAGGACACTCAGGGAAAAGCGGCAATTCTGACCCGACTGGATCGTGCCGGAGCGGGCAACTTTGGTGATTGCGAATCGGTTGGCGATGGGATGAGCGAAATGCGTGTTTTTGTTGGCCCGGGCTACAGAATTTACTATGTGCGCTCGGGAATCGCAGAGTACTTGATGCTCAGCGGGAGCGATAAAACGGATCAAAAACGGGGCATACAAAAAGCTAAAGCAATACTCGCTGGCCTGAGAGGTAAATGATATGAGCGATAAATTCAATCCCGAGGAGATGCCAATCCTCAGCCTCGACACGACGGATACGACTCATTACGAAGCCTCGCGCTTTCTCGATAGCCCGGAAGCAATGGCGGCCTATTTGGCTGAAAGTCTGAAAACCGGTGATACCGAGGGCCTTATTCATGCGTTGGCCGAGGTCGCAAAAGCCAAAGGCGTAAATAAGGTCGCCAAGGATGCGGGGGTCAATCGTGAAAGCCTTTATAAGGTGCTGAAAGCCGGCTCGAAAACGCGATTTGAGACCATAAGGAAGCTGATGACCGCAATCGGTGTCGAACTCACCGTACAACCGGTAACAGCGCTGGCTGTCACTTCAAAACCCGTTGATCCAAGGGCTGGCAAGCCCGTTTCAGCCGCCAAGCCTGCAGCGAAGACGCGCTCGTGATCATCACTGTGTGTTTTGTTGTGGCCGTGTTGCTGGTGCCGTTGATGCGCATTGAGTCGCCGTCAGACAGTGAGGTACTGGATCACCTCGCCCATCGCGTCAATATCGGGAGCATCGCTCACTGCTGCTTCCGAGTTGCACCATGGGTAACTCAGACCTGACACCCACTTCATGACGCTCCCCAAATCCGCAGCGGGCAGCGTCTTCATATGCTCGATAGTGATGGTGAGCTTTTCAACAAGCCCCGACTCAACACTGAACTGCCACTCATACACCCCACACCCAACCCGGGCTTCGCCGGAGTTTTTGTCGGACATCCCCACCAGCCATTTGCACTGATAGGTTTTGGCCCCCGCTTCGGGTGGCTGCCCCAGGCAAAACGTATAGACGTTTTCAAAGGTCTGCCCGAACCGCCTCACCAGCACATCGCCGATGCCGCCCACCCCTTCGACGTGGGGCGGAAACGAGATGGACCCGGTGCGCACCACCATGTCCAGGATTGCCTCGGGAACAAACGCCCGGCTGAGCAAATGCGGGCGGTTGCCGTCCTTGGCGAGTATGTAGTGCTGAATCGCGAGTTGAGCAGTGTTCATGGTTTTTCCGTCGATTCCCTATCAGGTAATGCTTAGGCCTTCTGGATCAGCTCTCAGAGGTAACAACAGGCTCATCACCGGAGTCGGCAGCCAGCTTCAATCGGTCTGCTTTGCTGATGTATTTATCCTTTTTGGCCGGTGCCAATTTGGCGCTGGCCTTTTTGGCCTTGGCCTTGAACAGCTGCTGTAGTTTTTTTTGACGATTCATGTTTTCTATCCGGTGTGTAATCAGTGCTTGCCGGCGTGATTATCCATCTTTCATGCCTTTATCGAAGCAGATTTAATTCACGGCACTCCACAGCGCCACCGCGGTCTGTCCCTATACGCCTCTATTCTCGCCCAGCGGAGCCACCATGATCATCGTCCACCACCTCAACAACTCCCGTTCGCAACGTATCCTGTGGCTGCTCGAAGAACTCGGCCTGCCCTACGAGCTCAAGCGCTACCAGCGCGACCCGAAAACCAACCTCGCGCCCCCTGAACTCAAGGCGATCAATGCCCTGGGCAAATCACCGGTGATTCAAGACGGTCCCCACGTGGTGATCGAGTCCGGCGCCATCATCGACTACCTGATTCGCCGCCATGGCCACGGCCGCCTGCAACCGGATCCGGCCACTGCAACCTATGACGAATACGTGCAATGGCTGCACTTCGCCGAAGGTTCGGCCATGCTGCCACTGATGCTCAACCTGTACGTCGGGCGCCTGGGTGACGCGGGTGCGCCGTTGCATCCGCGTATCGAATCCGAGGTGGCGAACTACCTGGGTTATCTGGACAACGCACTGGGGCTCACGCCGTACCTGGTGGGTGACGAATTGACCGGCGCGGATATCCAGATGAGCTTCATCGGCGAAATCGCCCGGGCCCAGGGCAAGCTGCAGGCCTACCCGAATGTGGCGGCGTGGGTGCAACGCTTTCAGGAACGGCCGGCGTATCGCAAGGCGCTGGAACAGGGTGGCGCATACGCGTTCGCGAAGTAAAAGGCCAGGCGGTTCCGGCGGGTGTTCATCTGTATTGCGTTAATCCCCGGGATGAGGATTACTGTAGGACGCATCCGGCATTGAGATAACACAGCATGTTCGAACTCGCCCCCATCCTGACGTATGTCGCCGTGGTCATCGGCCTTTTCCTGATTCCCGGCCCAGCCGTGCTGCTGGTGATCACCCGCACCCTCCAGGGTGGGCGCAAGGTCGGGATTGCCACCGGGCTGGGGGTGGCCTCGGGCGACCTGATCCATACGCTGTGCGCGGCGCTCGGCCTGTCCGCCATCCTGATGACCTCGGCCGTGGCGTTCAACGTGGTCAAAATCGTCGGCGCCTGTTACCTGATCTACCTGGGCATACGTGCGTTTATGGCCAAGCCTGGCGCCACCACGCGCAAAGACCTGCCCACGGTGACCTCGACCCAGGCGTATTTCCAGGCGGTGGGTGCCGAAGTGCTGAACCCGAAAACCGCGATTTTCTTCCTGGCCTTCCTGCCGCAATTCATTCACCCGGAATCCGGTTCTTCCCTGGCGCAGTTCGCGGTGTTGGGGTTGATCTTCTCGGGGCTCAGTGCGGTGTACACGACGCTGATTTCGGTGGCGATTCGTCCGTTGAGCCAATGGATGGTGGGCCTTTCAAGGCTGCGCCGTTGGGAGGGGAAGATCATTGGGACGTTGTTCATGGGATTGGGGCTGAAGATTGCTTTCCAGCAGCGTTAATCGGTTGCAAACCGCTGCCTTTTAACCCGGTACATCTCACCATCCGCGTGGCTGAGCAGGCTGTCGGCATCTGCTCCATCCGCCGGGTAAAACGCTACGCCGATACTGCAGGACGGCATCTTGACCGCGCCAAACTCAGCGCTCAGGGGCTGGGTCATCACCGCAACTATCTGCTGCACTTTGGCCGACACGGCTTCCGGTGACTGAATATCCGTCAGCAGCACGGTGAATTCATCCCCGCCCATCCGGGCCACCAGGTCGCTCTCACGCACACACCCTTCCAACCGTCGTGCAATCACGCAAAGCACGCGGTCGCCCACGGCATGCCCGTACACATCATTGATGGCCTTGAAGTCATTCACGTCCAGAAACAGCAAGGCCAGAGGACTTTTGTGGTGGTGAGCGGCTTGCAGGGCCTCGTCCAACCGGTCATTGAACAGCGAGCGATTGGTGAGGGCCGTCAACGGGTCGTGATGGGCGAGGAAACGCAGCTCTTCTTCCGCCTGCGTCAGGGCGGTTACGTCCCGCGCAACACCGATCCGCGCCCCCACTTCCTCGGACCAGAAGGCCGCCCACAGAATGTGCACCACACTGCCATCCTTGCGGATATAGCGGTTGCGGAAGTCGACGTGGGGCTTGCCATTCATGACCCGCACAATCGACGCCCGGGTGCGGGCCAGGTCTTCAGGGTGCATGTAGTGGGTGATCAGGGTGCCGGTCAGCTCCTCGGCGCGGTACCCCAGCAGCGCTTCGCAGGCATCACTCACAAACACGATCTGATTTTCACTGTCGACCACGAACACCGTATCCAGCATCAAGTGGATCAGTTTGGGATAGAGGGCTTGCAGGTCAACGGGCATAGGTCTGGGGAGCGTCTGGTTCGGATTGGGCGATCATAGCCCGATCCCGAAGGATGGCGAAAAGGAATCATAGCGGCCCGCAGAATAGTCCCCGGCAATGTTGCTGCGCCAATTGCGTCGCCACCAGCAGGCTGCGCCACCCTTCAAGGTCGTAGGAGAGCGCCCGCCAGAGCAGCCACGGCCAATAGTCGCAGAGGTGGAACACGCACCAGATCATTCGACACTCGGTTTTTATAATGAACGAATGATTGCTATGCTGAAC
>Ga0310329_10063_pt1 | contig 13258 bp, 9 predicted proteins | sample LakSupDCLTotalD7_FD_195543 | JGI IMG/M metagenome (GOLD analysis project Ga0310329, IMG submission 195543) | Enriched freshwater cyanobacterial communities from Lake Superior, Ontario, Canada - SU02.DCL.Total.D7 (v2) (version 2) | ecosystem: Environmental > Aquatic > Freshwater > Lake | place... | reverse complement strand
AGCTAGATAGACCCGTTCGTCGCAACGTGGCAGAAGTTGCCCCTACGACACTTGCAATAGATCCTCAGCGATTCCAATATAAACTTGCAGGCGCAAAAACTAAGACAGGTGTTAGCGGCTCCCTAAAAGAATCCAAAGAATACAACCCTGAACTTGCTGGAATTATTAGCGTCTGGAAAGATCCAGCAACTGGTAAAGATTTTGTTGTTAATGGCCATAACCGGGTACAAAAAGCACTTGAGTCTGGAACAGCAAAAGTTTTAGTTAGATACATACAAACCCCAGACGCTGTTGGGGCACGGGCTGTAGGTGCTCTGCAAAATATTGCAGAGGGTCAAGGCACTCCTATCGATGCTGCCAAGTTTTTGCGTGACATGAAGGCAGGCCCAGAAAACCTAGAAAACTTTGGCGTAAACCTTACCGGAAGAATAGCTTCTAGGGCTATCCCTCTTGCACGGTTACCCCAGAACGTATTTGATCAAGTAGCCACAGGAGCCCTAACAGAAGACAGGGCTATTGCCTTGGGCTCCGTTAAAGACCTAGACGAAACTGTTATTAATAGTGTTGCCGCCCGTGCTGAGAAGGGCAAGTGGTCTGCTGACAAGATCACGCAAGCTATGCAAGAAGCAAAGTTTGCTACGACCTCTGCCCCTGCTGCTGGCGGTGGCATGTTGCCAGGCTTTGAAGACTTCTTTGCTACCAGTAACTTTGATCAGCTATTGGATGTACGGACAGAAGCCGCAAAGGCTTTGCGTGAAGGGGTCACTGCCTTATCTTCTGCTGCTAGAGCAGGCCGCCAAGGTGTTCTAGAAGCAGCTGGTAATGTGATCGACGTTGCAGGCAGCCAAGCAGCTAAGACTTCAGCACAGCAGTCGGTAAACCTATTTGATCGGGTAACTCAATACGAGGGCCCAGTACGTGCCTTACTAAACAACCTAGCTGCACAGATAACACCTAAGAAAAAAGCTGCACAGGTCGTTAAAGAAAACCTTGCGCAAATACGAGCAGCTATAGACGACGAAGCAAACGGCCCCCGGTTGCCCTTTGAAGAGCCAGCACCAGAAGCACCAAGGCCACAACCTGTTCCTGTCGAACCTGAAGCAGCTGCCCCTGCGTTGCCACTCTCTTCCATATTGGACGCTAGGACTGGGCAACCTATTGCTATCGCTGGGTTCCGGGGAGAAGGCAAAGCTAAAGCTGATATTTACGCAGGCCCTCAAGTTGCTGTTGCTGGCGAAGGTCGTTACATTGCTGTTCGCCAAATGGATGCAAAACAGTACGGCGATAAGATTACTGAGGAAACAGTACAGCTAGAAAGCCCCCTCGTAATTGACAGCGATTCTGCGTGGAGAGAATTAACTCAAGCCTCTGGATGGCGTACTGGCAATTTAGCAGGGTACGATGACGCGACAGCTAAAGGTTTAACTGAGCAATTAAAACAACAAGTTATATCGCGTGGCCACGATGGGCTAATTATTTGGGTTCCAGAAAGTGAAATGACAGGCAAAACTCTTCAAAGAGTATTTGACCATGATCAAGTTATTGCATACAACCAACCACAAACAACTGCTTCAGGGGCCGCTCCTGCTTCTGCCGTTGAAGAAATAGTTGACAATGTTTTAACTGCAGTAGAAGCCCCTCGCACAGCAGTGCAACCCATGGGCAATGTGGCTGCGGCTGCTATAGAACCACCTTCACCTTTAGCCGCTGAAATTAAAGCAGCAACCAAGAAATTTAGGCCAAATTCGGGCAACAGGATGGAAGGTGCAGCCCGCGCTTATATGAAGTATTTCAATGAAGGTAAGCGGCAAGTAGATGAAATTACAGAACGGCAGGCATACGACGCAGTTGTAGCTGCAGACGTGAGCTTTGATCCAGATGCAGTAAAAAGTTTAAACATGGATCAAGCCAGGAGAGATATGGCTGTAGGTAGGTTTACCCCTGAAGTAAAAGCAGCCCAAGATGCTTATCGTTCAATCTACGATCCTAGCTTTACTCCTTTACGCAGCAAAGGCCCTGAGTTACCTGGGCTGCCTAAGAAGCCAATCCCAACAAGGGAGGAAATCCAAGCACGGTTAGATGAACTAAACGCGCTGCTTAAGCGGATAGAAGCAAACGAATTAAATATGCAAGTAGACGAGCCAGCCACTCGCGCTTTAGCGGAAGAGCTAACTAAGATTATCCGCACTGTTGCAGGTGATGAACCTGCTATTCGTTTTAACGACGCCTTTATGGAAACTAAAGAAGGCGATGTTGCATGGGGGTATAAGCCAGGGGAAACAATGGGATTTAGCGGCGAGTACGATCCTATAAAGGATATTATTGAAGTAAATGGTGTTGAACTTATATCGGCTGACGTACAACGGCCAGAGCTGTTGCGGCTTTTAATTGATAACTTAGAGAAAAGTGCATTCCATGAAGCTTTTCACCGTGTTCAATTTAACTTCTTAAAGCCAGAGGAGCTAAAAGTTTTTAACCAGTTCCTTGCAGGATTTAAATTAGACATTGGCGCAGCTAAAGAGATTGCATCAAATGTAAGGGAAGGTCGTGATGACTTGCTGCCAATTGAGAAGGCTGCAGTATCTTTTCAAACGTATGCTTGGGCTCGTAAGAATAACTTAGATCCCGTTCAAGCTTTATTAGGTTCTAACCGCGACGAATTAGAAAAAAGTTCTGGGCTGGAGAAAGCAGCTTTTGCCGTGATGGATACCCTTTACGATTTCGTGGAAAGAGTAGGCAATGCTTTTAAGGGACGTGGCCTTATCTCAATTAAATCTATTTTTGAAGATGCCTACAGCGGCAAGCTAGCTAAACGTGGCGAGCTAGGAAGTGTTGTAGATGAAGCGGGTCAAGCTGTTCCTTCTGAACTTGACAGGCTTGATTTGCTCCAAGCACAAGCTATGGCATACGAAGACACCAGAAGAGGCAGTTTAAATCTACCTCCTTTAAGAAGTAGTGCCGAAAGGTTTATTGATGAATACGAAAATGTAAAAGCCAAAATAGCTAGCGGTGAAATGACCCTAGACGACTTAATTACCAATGTGGTTGCTGATCGCAACGTACAACCCATGCAGAGCCCTAGCGGTGAAACCGCTTACGTGCCAGACCCTGAAGCCGCAGAAGGGGCCTCAGCCGCTATGAGAGCCTGGATGAATGCTGGAGGCACAAGAGAAGAAGTGTCTGGTATGCCTACTATCCCTGATGAAATTGTTAAACAACAAGCTGAACGTTGGCTTGCAAGGAATGATTATCAAGCCAAGGCAGTTCTAGGGGAATTGGAGTACAGGGCTGGCAGTTTGGAAAACGCTGCAGCATTGCAGAAATCTTTGCTGATGGCCCAGTATCTAGCTGATTACACAAACAACAAAGCCGCTATTGTTGCTGATCAATGGCTTAATTCTAAGTACGATACAAACGTTGATAGAGACGCTTTACGCCAAGAGCTACTTGCAATTTACAAACACGCATCGGACATTAATACTCCTGTTGTTAAAGTTACAAGGGCACTTGGCCAAGTACTTAGAACTGGTCAAATTCAACGGCCACAACCTGGCAGTGTAGATTTTAAAAACACTCTAGAAGAATACAAGTTAGATGAGATATTAGAAAACGGAGCAAAGGAAGAAGAAGCTGTTACATTGGCAGAACACCTTGGTGACAAGATAGATCCAGCCTTTAATGAGGCAATTATTAACGGCGAATTTACGCCAGAGTTAGATGCAATGATAGACCAAATAGCTTACAACTTAAAATCAACAAGGGATGTTCCTGGTTTTGCCCCAAGCTTCTGGAGTCAAATAAACAAAGGAAGTAAGATTGGATTGAACGGATTGGTTATGTACCGATCTGCCCAACTATTGTCGTCAGGGTTAACTTTCTGGGGTAACACTTTAAATGGAGTTTTTAGATTAATACAAATGCCATTAGCCCAAATTGTAGGGGCTGGCTTGCAGGGGCAGTTTGAACGCGCAGGATACAGTGCTCAAATCTATGGGCAATACATTCGCAATTTACCCAATGCTTTTGCGTTAGCTAAGGAATCGTACAAAGCTGGCCGCACTTTATACGACATAGACAACCAAAGCCTTGATTTTCTAGATCAACAAGTAAATAAAGATCAGGGAGAATTAATTCCATTAACCGGCCCAATAATTTTACCAACTAGCGACAAAGGTTTTACTGTAAGCACAATGCCTTGGATTAATATACAAGATAAAACTTCTTGGGCTATAGCTCAAAAGAGATTGTGGCAGACAGCTACATCACCAATCCGTGCTCAAATTGCAGCTGACACTTTATTCAAAGTGTTGGCAGGACAGTCATTTGAATTTGTACGCAACTTGCCCATGGGAATGGATAACGCCGTTGCGCAAGGCTTAGAACGCAACAGCCAAGAAGCTATGGAATACGCTCAGCGATACGCTGATGCGGCAGTTAAACAAGCTACTAGACATGCAACCGTAGAAGGCAGAACTATTCTGGACGCAATAATGACAAGCCCTCACGCTCAAACAGCTATGAGGTATGCCACATTTACTGATGATATTGACGCGCAAATGGAAGTTAGAACTTTTGATAGGGGCATGGAAATAGCTAAAGACAAAAAGCTGGAAGGCCCAGCAGCAGAAGCTTGGGCTAGGGAATGGGCAGATAAAAAGCAGGACATACCTTTCTTTACTAAAGGTCCAAGTGTTATGCCAATGGTTTGGCAGAAACTAATTGACTTCCACCCTGCATTTGCTGTTCTTCAGCCGTTTAACCGAACACCCGGCGACATTATTAAATCTGCTTTACGCATGACGCCAGCTGCAGTTTTTGTTGATACGGCTTACAGAGACTTAAACTCTATGGATGCAATGACTAGGGACAGGGTTATTGGCGACGTAGCTGTTGGTTCAAGTGCAATAGCTTTAGCCATGGTTGGCTTAAGTGCAGGGATAGTTGAGATGACTGGCGGCGGTCCACAAGAACCTTCAGCTAAACAGAAATGGAGGGATAGTGGCAAGCAGCCATATTCAATTCGGTTTGGGGATATGCCATGGGTGAGCTACAGAGTAAGTGAGCCTTTTGCTACGGTCTTTGGCGCGGTAGCAGATTATTTTGAAATACAAGGCAATTTAACTAAAGAGCAAAGAGAAAATTTGGGCGACGCTTTAACCCTTACTGTATTAAATATGGTTGCTTCGGGTACTTTAAGTAAAACTTACTACCAGGGATTTACGGAGTTCTATGAAGCGGTTGCTGGCAATGCCGCTTTAGACATTCAGCCAAATTCTCGCAGTTCATGGACTCGCTATTTCTCAAGGATAGCTGCTTCCCTTGAGCCAGCTAGCTCGGCTTTACGAGCAGGCCGCCGCATTCACGACCGGGCAGTAAGAACAGTTGAACCAGGCAGCTTCTTTTCTGAAGTGTTTGACGAGATTCGCAATCAAACTCCTGGTTGGTCTGAAGGCATTCCAGCAAGGATTAACTGGTTGACTGGCGACATGATTGTGCAATCAGGCATTTTAGGTGATGCGCATTTACCGCCTGATAACCCCTGGCTGTCAATGCTTATGCAATACGTGCCTTGGTCACCACTCCAAAGAGGAGCAGAAAAAAGTTCTATAGATCCAGTTGCAGCAGAAATGGCTCGTTTGCACAGTAAGGGCGCAAACTTTAGAGGGCCACATGCAGCTGACTTTGGACGGCAAAACCGGCTTGGCCCTGCTGAATTTGGCAAATACAACACAATTATGGCGACTGTTACTGACCCCAATTTCAATACAACTGTCTACCAAGAATTGGATTCCCTAATGAAAAGCGAGTTTTACCAAGCCCAACCAATTGGCGAGCCTAGTACTGAAAACCTAAGTGGTCGTGCTCTCCAAATTGACGGGGTGATCCAGAAATACAAGCAACTTGCCAAGCAGGTGTACCTAGAAACCCGCCCCGACTTGCAACTTAAACTACTTAAACAGCAGACAGCAGACAATGATGTTGAGTATCAGCTTAAATACGGGCTGAACCCCCAGCAATTCCAACAAGAGGCCCTCCGCTAATGGCTTATTCCTACGTTGCTTACACCGGCAATGGCTCTACCACTCAATTTGCCATTACTTTCCCCTACGTCAGCCAGGCCCACATTAAGGTCTATGTAAACTACGTTGATACTGCTTACACCTACGCCAACACAACCACAGTTCAAGTTGCTACTGCACCAGGCAACGGGCTAAGGGTAGAAGTACGGCGAGTTACACCAATCAATGCCGTGTTGGTGGACTACACGGACGGGGCAACGCTGGTTGCTGCTGACCTAGATACGACTGCTTTGCAGAACCTTTACCTTGAACAAGAGTTAGACGACAACCAGAAGCGGGCCATATTTGTTGACGACGCAACAGGGTTAATGACTGCTGGCAACCAACGCATTACTAATGTTGCTAACCCAACCAGTGCCCAAGATGCTGCCACTAAAACCTATGTAGACACAGCGGATGCGTTAAAAGTTGCTAAGGCTGGCGATAGCATGACTGGTGCCCTAGCGATGGGCACTAATAAAGTCACAGGGCTTGGTGCACCAACAGCAAGTAATGATGCTGCCACTAAAACTTATGTAGACACAGCGGATGCGTTAAAAGTTGCTAAGGCTGGCGACACGATGAGTGGCGTTTTAGCCATGGGTGCTAACAAGATTACTGGCATGGGTGATCCAACCAATGCTCAAGATGCTGCCACTAAAACCTATGTAGATGCAACTGATGTATTAAAGGTTGCTAAAGCTGGTGACACGATGAGTGGTGCCCTAGCAATGGGTACTAGCAAGATTACTGGCATGGGTGATCCAACCAGCGCCCAAGACGCCGCCACTAAAACCTATGTAGATACAGCAGATGCTTTAAAGGTTGCGAAAGCAGGCGACACAATGAGTGGCGCTCTAGCTATGGGTACTAATAAGATCACAGGTCTTGGTACACCTACAGTAAGTACTGACGCATCAACTAAGGCTTACGTTGATACTGCCGATGCGTTAAAGGTTGCTAAAGCTGGTGACAGTATGACCGGTGCCCTAGCTATGGGCACTAATAAAATTACAGGTATGGGCGATCCAACCAGCGCCCAAGACGCTGCTACCAAAACTTATGTTGATACTGCCGATGCTTTAAAAGTTGCTAAGGCTGGTGACAGCATGACTGGTGCCTTGGCAATGGGCACTAATAAAGTTACAGGGCTTGGTACGCCTACAGCAAGCACTGATGCCGCCAGTAAAGGCTATGTTGACGGCCTTATTGCAGCTGCCAGCATTGCTGATGCCGATTACGGCGATATTACTGTTAGTGGCGGTGGTACTGTTTGGACTCTTGATGCTGGTGTTGTAGTTGATGCAGATATAAACGCTTCTGCTGCTATTGCTTACAGCAAGCTTGCGACATTAACCAGCGGTAATATTGTATTAGGCAGCAGCGTCAACGTAGCAACTAGCACGGCAGTTACGGGTGATATAAGTATCAGTAACACGGGCGTTACAGCTATAGCCACTGGCGTAATAGTCAATGCAGATATAAACGCCAGCGCCGCGATTGCTGACACAAAGCTTGATACCATTGCTACGGCATTAAAAGTAAGCAACTCTGCCACTACTGCGACAAGCGCAAATACTGCCAGCGCAATTGTTGCTAGGGATGCAAGCTATAACTTTACGGCTGGCACAATTACAGCGGCACTTACGGGCACAGCATCCAACAACTTGCCATTAGCAGGCGGTACGTTAACTGGTGATGTAATTTTAGATAATCAGGTTGATGCACGATTCCGTGAAGCAACTGCCAACGGCACTAATTACGTTGGCTTCCAGGCCCCGGCTTCTGTCGCGGCTGATGTGCTGTGGACGTTACCGAATGCTGATGCTGCTATATCAGGATATGCGCTGGTTAGTAATGCCAGCGGCACCCTTAGCTGGGCAGCAGCGGGCGGCGGAGCGACTGGCGGATCTACAGATAAAGTTTTCTTTGAGAATGACCAAACGGTCACCACGAGCTACACTTTGACCGCAAGCAAAAATGCTGTAACAGCAGGGCCTGTGACAATTAACTCCAGCATTACAGTTACAATTCCTTCAGGTGCTTCCTGGGTGGTCGTTTAATTATGCCAATCACCATCAACGGATCTGGGTCAGTCACGGGTATCAGCGCAGGTGGATTACCTGATTCATGTATCACAACGGATGATATTGCAGCTAATGCGGTAACAGCCGCGAAACTTGGTGCGGATCAAGCTAGCGGCCTGGCGAAGGCGTGGGTGAACTTTAACGGCACCGGCACTGTAGCGATTAGGGCTTCATTTAATGTCAGCAGTATTACGGATAACGGAACTGGAGACTATACGGTTAATTTTACGACTGCGATGGTGGATGCGGATTATTCAGCTGTTGGAACATCTAACCTCACCACAATGGGAGCCGGCAACACCGCATTTACCCTTAACCCATCTGGAAGTGGCACAACAGCATTTACCTCAGGTGCATACCGCATTTGGATTAAGCAAGGGGGAGTCCTCTTTGATGCGGATCTAACCACTGTCGCCATCTTCCGCTAACCCATCACCCCCATGAGCACCACCATGACCACCTCACGCATCATCTACAGCAACACAGACGGCAGCGTTGCCGTGATCATCCCCGCTGAGTCAGTTGAACTGGCACTAAAGGATGTACCTGCTGGCCTTACATACGAAATTGTCACCACTGATGACGTGCCCAGCGACCGGTATTTCCGTGGTGCCTGGGTGATGGGTGACTGCTGCATTGAGCATGACCTAGGTAAGTGCCGCGATATCGGCCACGACAAACGCCGGGTGCAACGCGCTGAGGAGTTTAAGCCGTTTGATGAGATCATTGCTAAGCAGATCCCAGGTGCTAATGCTGTTGCAGCAGAAGCAGCCCGCCAGGAGATCCGTGACCGGTACAGCGACGTTCAGGATGCTATTGATGCAGCGGCTGACCCTGATTCCATCAAGGCTGCACTGGATGTAACACCATGACATTACGTCTCAATGGCAGCACCTCGGGGTACACCGAAATTGACGCACCAGCCGTGGCAGGTAGCAACACGCTGACCCTGCCGACTGGTGCAGGTTCTGCTAACCAGCTCCTGAAGAATGGTGCAACCGCTGGCAGCCTTGCGTTCGGTACGGCAACAGAAGACGCCTCGGGCAACCTTGCGTTTAACTCCGGCTATGGCTCTTCCGCTGTGGCTTACGGCTGCCGCGCTTGGGTTAATTTCAACGGTACGGGTACGGTTGCTATTAGGGCCAGTGGGAATGTGAGCAGCATTACTGATAACGGGACCGGTGATTATACGGTGAACTTTACGACTGCCTTGGTAGATGCGAATTACGCCTTCACGGTTGAGGGTATAAGAATAGCTGAGCCGAGCAACCTCCAAATTCCATCCCTTGCATACATCGCCGTAGGGTCATTTAGATTCCAGACATTAAACGAAGGGTCTAGTGCCGCCGTAGACCATAATGTTGTCACCGTCGCCATCTTCCGCTAACCCATCATGAGCACCCGCTATCCTTACCCCCAGGAGGTGATCTAAGTGTCCACACTCTCCACGACAAACCTCAAGAACGCCAGCAGCGGCAGTAACAACATCGTGCTGGCGGCTGATGGCAGCACAACGATTACCACACTGACCGGCACTACGATCACGGGCACCTCAGTCAGGGGTGCCATCGGCGTTGGCACATCAGTTGCTAGTACTAGCGGCACGTCAATTGACTTCACTAGCATCCCGAGTTACGTGAAGCGTATTACGGTGATGTTTGACGGGGTTAGTACGAATGGACTTTCTCTTTTTAGGGTTCGCATTGGGCCAACTGCGGGAGTTGAGACAACTGGATATGTTGGTGCTAGTGGTAGCCCAACATCGGCTGCTCTTTTTTCTGCCGGCTTTGACATTTCATCAAATAATGCAGCCAGCACCACTCAGCAAGGTCTTTTCACACTGGCCTTGCTAGATGCCTTAACAAACACTTGGGCCGCATCTTGGGTAATAGGAAATGCGGTCAACCCAGCTGTCGGAGTAGGTGGAGGGTCAAAATCCTTGTCTGGTGCTTTGTCGATTGTTCGCATCACCACCGTGAACGGCACCGACACGTTCGATGCCGGTTCTATCAACATCCTTTACGAGGGCTGACTCATGCACCGCATTGAAGTTGACGTCATTACTGGCGAACAGCAGACCATCGAGCTGACGCCTGAAGAAATCGCGGAGATCCAATCCCGCCCGCAACCTGAACCACCAATACCCCTAACGCCTGCTGAGAAATTAGCAGCCGCTGGGCTATCGGTAGATGAGCTAAAGGTTTTGCTGGGACTAGAATAAGCGCAACAACAGCTTGGGCCAGTGATTGAAATCCTTGCTGCTGCGGCAGGCGCCCTGATCTCAGCCTGCTGCGTGGTGAGCATGACGGCAGGTAGCCGCAATGAAGAATCTCGCAGAGCCATTACAAAGTTGACTACAAGTTTGGATCATATTTCTAAAACGCTTGAGGTTATCCATGTTGATATGCGCGAAACCAACCGTGAATTATTTAGCAGGTTGTCGATTGTTGAGCAAAGAGTCAGTAAAGTTGAAGCAACCACCAACCTTTAGCCATGATTATCACTCCTGAAACACTGACCCAGTACGTTGGTGCTGCTATTGGGGTACATGCCACAGCAGTTGCAGTGGTAAATCTGACACCAACGCCAAAGGATAACGACAGGCTTGGCCGCTACACCGCTTTATTTGTCAAATTGTACCGAGCGATAGAGATATTGGCTGGTATCTTTACCCCTTTGGTTAAGAAGTAAGATGTGCATCCCTGGTATGCCACAGACAAATGCCCCAGCAAAGGGGAACAACGATTTGCTAATTGCAAATCAGGGGCCTAGCACTCCTGTAAAGTATGACGAACACATGAAAATGCTTGTACCCCATATGGGGGCAGGACGCCCCGCTAATATACGTTTAAAGAAACCACCAGACTGGGCTGACGAACAAGGCAACCGAACTATGGGCGTTTAACCTGACCACTTTGATTTATTAGCCCAGAAGGCAGCACTGAGCTTACCTTTTGCAATATTAATTGCATGGCGAGCTTTGAATGAAGCACGTCTTGCTTTATCTGCTGCGGATTCGCCCTTGCGTGGTGGCGATCCGCTTACGCCTTTTTGGCCGTAACGAATTAACTTTACAGTTGAGCCATCCTTGGCCAACACAGCATGTGATTTAGTGGCGTGATCAGGTGTGCGTATTGGCTTGTTATAACCAGCAAACTTGTGCCCGCCTCTGATGTAAAGACTAGCTTTGCCTTCAGCCATCATGCTCTCCAGGATCTAAATTTATTTGTTTTCTGATCTATTTTTTTTTTGGCTTATAAGGTTTAGCTGTTTTAGCTGATTCTTTAAAGTCTTTAGCTGTAGGTGCACCAGCTGCGCCAGGCTTACGCATTTGTTCGCCAGAGCCTGCCTTAATGCGGGCCTTTTTGCGTGCAATGTTGATGTAGAGACCGTCTTTAGCGTCAGCCATTAGTACCCCTTCTTGCCGCCGGTGCCCTTGGAGCCTTTGCCGCCTTTCTTCATGGGTTTAGTTGGGATGCAGGCTTATTATACGAGCAAACTTACGTGATTTATGAGCAATTTTCTTGCCGCTGCTAAAAACACAGTACAACCACCCCTCGCTCACCAACAAGCTGCCTGGAATTTTGCTTGGGATCAGCTTGACGACAAGCAAAAAGCCGAGTTTTTGGTGTTATTCAGGAGCGACCCACCGGTCAAGCCTTCATTATCTGTACAACTTGCCGTGCCTTACGAGTACCAACTGGACAATGCCAGTGGACAGGGATATAGAGAATGTTTCAGCAGTTCATGCGCCATGGTTGCAAAATATTGGAAACGTGTTGATTCAGATGATGCGTACAACAAATCAAGAATTCGATATGGGGATACTACGGACGCAATGGCTCAAGTTAAAACGCTGCAAAACATGGGTTTAGATGCAAGGTTTGTCACCAACGCATCGGTAACCTTGGTAGAAAATGAACTCAGGCACAATCGGCCCGTGGCAGTGGGCTGGTTACACCACGGCAGTGCTTTGCACCCAAGTGGCGGCGGCCATTGGTCGGTGCTAACGGGTTTTAACAACCAGTTTTGGGTAGTCAACGACCCCAACGGCGAGGCAAATTTAATCCAAGGCGGCTATACCAGTAGTGCTGGCGGTCGCGGCCAGCACTATTCACGCCTTAATTTTAATCGTCGTTGGCTTGTTGATGGGCCTAATAGCGGTTGGGCGATTTTGTGCAAACCTCATCCACCTTACGATGATTGAAACCAAACGCCTTAGCCCTGAAGTTTTAGAGTTTCGCATTCCGTATAAAAGCGGGGAAACGTTTGAGTTCTTTCTAGCTTCCGATATTCACTTGGATAATCCCAAGTGTGACCGAAAATTATTTGCTCGGCACTTGGATGAGGCTAAAGCTAAAAATGCACCATCACTTTTTTTTGGTGACGTTTTCTGTTTAATGCAGGGCTCAAAGGATCGCAGGGCGGATAAGGGAAGCATTCGTATTGGCCATTTAAAAGGTGCTTATTTTGATACTGTATTTGAAGAAGGTGCTAATTGGCTTAGCAAATGGGGAGATAACATCTACATGATGAGCGATGGCAACCACGAAACTGCCATTATGAAACATAACGAAGTAGATCCTTTGCGCAATGTAACCCGTTTAATGCGCGAGCAAGGGTCTAAAGTAGAGCACATGAGTTATCAAGGTTTTATTTATATCAAGTTTTATCAGCAAAATCCAGATGGCTCACAAGGCAAAGTACGAATGACTACTTTAGCTTTTCACCACGGCGTCTGGGGCGGAGTAGTAACCAAAGGTACGCTTGGGGGGTCAAGATACTTTAATATATTTCCTACAGCAAATATTGTTCTTAATGGCCACAACCATGAAAGAACAGCAGTAACACACACTTGCTATATGCCTAATGCTGTTGGCCAAGTAGAAATAACCGACAGATTGCATCTTCAAAGTGGAACCTACAAAGAAGAATTTGGCAAATTTGGAGGATTTGCGGTCGAGAAAATTGCTATGCCGAAGTCGCTGGGCGGGCTTTGGTTAAAATTAAAACCAAAAGATAAAGGCGGGGTAGCTATATCCTGTGAATTTGCCACCTAATGATTAATCAGTATGTTGTCGAGGTGTGGGCTCTTATTGCTGTACACAGCCC
>Ga0310329_10054_pt1 | contig 14243 bp, 15 predicted proteins | sample LakSupDCLTotalD7_FD_195543 | JGI IMG/M metagenome (GOLD analysis project Ga0310329, IMG submission 195543) | Enriched freshwater cyanobacterial communities from Lake Superior, Ontario, Canada - SU02.DCL.Total.D7 (v2) (version 2) | ecosystem: Environmental > Aquatic > Freshwater > Lake | place... | reverse complement strand
CACCAGCTCCTCAACCAACCGGCTCAGAAGCCGCTGCGCTGCAACCCCATTAACTGGGCGGCATAGTCCTCACTGAAGGAGGCCTGCAGTTGCCAGGCGTGGAGCAACGATTTGGCGACCTGGCGCAGCTCCTCAAGGTCGGCGCAGGAATCGATGGCCCGGGAGTGGGCCTCGATGGCGAACTGGCGACCCAGGGAGAGAGAGGCGGACATGGAGGACAGCAGATTGGAAGCTTTACATCAAGTTACAAATGCTGGCCCGCTCCCGGCGGGCGGTTTTCCACGGACACCGGGCTCCAGCCCATCTGTCGATTGGTTTCGCGATTGCCTGCGATGGAGCCCATGGCCCATCCCTGACCATCGTGGTGCCATAGAGCAACTACAAACTCCTCTATGGCAGCGTCCAACCCAGCGGCAGCGCCACGATTCATTTCGCGGTGAGTGCCAATGGCCGCACCTTCCAGCTCACGGCCGATTGCAACGCCGGCCTCCTGAATGGGGCGGATCCGGCCAGCGCCGCCGAAGCCCAACTGCTCAATGCCGCCTGCCAGGTGGCCTTCGGCAACGCATGAGGGCAGGGGCCCGAGGAGCACTCGGCCCCCCCATCAATCCACCGCCGCTCAAGCCTTGGGAGGGGCCGGGCGGGTGGCACGGCCGTAAAGCCACACACCGAAGCCGGCCCAGAGGATTGTCCAGCCGCTGAAGGTGGCCAGGGTGCCCATCTGGCCGGTTTCGAGCGAATAGACCCCGGCTTGGATCAAGCCGGCATCAATCAGGGAGCCGCCGATGCCCCAGGCCAGCACCCAACTAGCAATGAAGCCAATCGCAGCCAGGTTGCCTGTCATGGTGAAGGGCGACGGGGTGAACGTCATGGTGGCTGATCCTGGGCCCCAGGTGGAGGACAAGGACGCCGGGGCAACGCCAGCCTCAGCCCTGTTTTGGGATCGTCGCTACCTCGAGGGCCGCGACGGCTGGGACTTGGGCAAGCCGGCTCCGCCCCTGCAGGAGTTCCTCACCCACCACCCCCTGGGGCCCCAACCGCCCGGCCGGGTGCTGGTGCCGGGCTGCGGCCGGGGCCACGAGGCGCGCTTGCTGGCGCAGCTGGGGTTTGCGGTGGTGGGCCTGGATTTCAGCGCTGAAGCAATCGCCGCCGCCCGCCAGGTGGCCGCACCCCCGGGCGCGAACCTGCGCTGGCTGCAGGCGAACCTGTTCGATGGCCAGGCCCTGGCCGCCGCTGGCCTGGGCCCCGCCAGCCTGCAGGGGGTGGTGGAGCACACCTGCTTCTGCGCGATCGAACCCCAGCAACGGCCGACCTATCTGCACATCGTTGCGGAACTGCTGGTGCCGGGGGGCTGGTTGCTGGGGCTGTTCTGGTGCCATGGCCGACCCGCCGGCCCTCCCTATGGCAGTGATCCCGGCGAGCTCGCCGGCGCGCTCGCCGAAGCGGGCCTCATCCAGGCGCTCTGGCAACCGGCCCCCTACGGGGCCACGGGCCCTCAACAGCATCCGCGGGACAACGAATGGCTGGGCCTTTGGCACAAACCCCCCAGCCCCTGAAGCTGCGGCCTGGCTGCCCGATAGGGCAGTGCCGAAACCTTTGGATGGCCCCAAGGGTGGGCCAACCTGACACCTGGCTAAAAACGACCTGACTGCTGCACTAAACTGGTGCAAAATACCTCAAACTGCAGCAGGCTTGCCCAAATACTTGTCGATCGGCGTCATCCAAATCTGATCGACCCAATTCAGGGCAGGTAACTATTCAAAAGAACATCTCACTTAGCTCTCCACAACAAGAATTTACTCCCTTCTTGTGACTACCTTGCCGCAACATTACCCTAATCGCGTAAGCACCCAATCAGGGCCTTAATGGCCTCTTATTAGGGCGTCGATCCAGCCCCACTTCCCACGCTCACCCTGTCCCGACCCTGGCTCTGCCGCGATTCTCTTCTAGCTCCAGCACTGAAGGCGACTCCGCTAGCTCCCCTACCCATGCCATGACCCAGGCCGCCTTCAATCCCCTGCTCAAGGACCATCCAGCCTTTGTCGCCCTCTCGGCCCCCGCCCAGCGGCGCCTGCAGGAGAGCAGCAGCCAGCGCAGCTATGGCCCTGGCCAGCTGCTCAGCAGCGGGGCCCTCATCCCCAGCGAGTTGCTGCTGATCGTCTCTGGCGAGGCCCGGCTGCTGGCACGCACCGACGGGCGCCTACGCACGGTCACCAAGTTGGGACCGGGCGAGCTAATCGGCCTGGCCTCCCTGCTGCGCGCCTCGCCCTGCGAAGAGGTGAGCGCCTCCCTTGGGGTTGAGGTGATCGCGCTGCCGGATGCCCTAGTGCTGGAGCTGCTCCAGAACGAGCAGGGATTTGCCGCCTGGTGCGCCGACCACCTGTTCAGCGCCGAACTAGTTGCCCTGCTTGCCCTCCAGCTGGAGCGCCACCCCCAGGGTTCGGCCTCCCTGCCCAGCCTGCTGGCCAGGGCCCGGGAGGTGGCTCGCCTGGTGCCAGCCACCCAGGCCGGCCTGGCCGAGCTCCCCCCAGGGATGCAGCTTCTGGTGGCCAGCCACAACATTGAATCCCACCCGTTGGGCGCCCGGCTCAATCCAGCCAGTGGGGTGCCAACGAGCCTGCCGCCCCTGCCGCCCCGCCTGATTGCCCTGCCCGCAGACCTCTTTGACGCGGTTGCCGGCCTGCCCCCTGGCAGCGAGGAGCCGGCAACCTACGCCGAAGCCGTGGCCCTACCGCCCCTGGCTTCCGGCCTGGAACTGGGTCAGCGGGATCGGCCCAGTTTCACCCTGCTGCGGGGCACTGGCCCCCTGGAGGAAACCCTGGCCTGCTTCCAGATGCTGGCCGCCGAACTGAAGCTGCCCTTCCGGCGTGATGCGATCGACAAGATCCTGCGCGATGCCCTGCGCCGTGGCCAGACCCCCGACCTGCAACTCTGCGGCAACATCGCCGCCCTGATGGGCTTGCATGTCAGTGGCGTCAAGGTGCCCGCCCACCAGGGAACCCGGCTGCAAACCCCAGCCCTGATGCCCTGGCAGGGGGGATTTGCCGTGGTGCGCAGCTCCAATGCCCGCGGCCTGTTACTGGCCTCTCCGCGGCAGGGCTGGATCGAACTGCCCCCCCAAGAGATTGAGGAGGCCTTCCCGGAGGGCATTGAATTGCTGCTGCTGGAGCGCAGCAACAGCAGCCAGGAACAACGCTTCAACTTCAGCTGGTTTTGGCCGGCCCTGAAGCGCTATCGCGGCGTGCTCACCCAGGTGTTGATCGCCTCGTTTGTGGTGCAACTGTTCAGCCTGGCCAACCCCCTGCTGATTCAGGTGATCATCGACAAGGTGATCAACCAGCGCAGCCTCGACACCTTGCAGGTGCTCGGCTTTGCCCTGGTGGTGGTCACCCTGATGGAGGGCGTCATCGGCGCGCTGCGCACCTTCCTATTTACCGAAACCACCAATCGCATCGACCTGCGGCTGGGTTCTGAGGTGATCGACCACCTGCTGCGCTTGCCGCTGAGCTACTTCGATCGCCGGCCGGTAGGGGAACTGGGCACCCGCATCGCCGAACTCGAAAAGATCCGCAGCTTCCTCACCGGCCAAGCCCTAACCACCTTGCTGGATACGGCCTTCTCGGTGATCTACATCGTCGTGATGGTGTTCTATAGCTTCTTGCTCACGGCCATTGCCCTGAGTGTGTTGCCGATCCAAATCGGCCTCACGATCATCGGGGCGCCCCTGTTTAGGCGTCAATATCGGGATGCCGCCCAGGAAAATGCCAATACCCAAAGTCACCTAGTCGAAGTGCTGACCGGCATCCAAACGGTGAAGGCCCAGAACGTGGAAATGATCAGTCGCTGGAAATGGCAAGACTTCTACAGCAAATATATTTCGCGTACCTTTGAAAAAACAATCACGGGCACGGCCCTCACCGAAACCTCCCAGGTATTGCAGAAGCTCTCCCAGCTGCTGGTTCTTTGGGTGGGCGCCTCGATGGTGCTCAATGGCGAGTTGAGCCTGGGCCAGCTGATCGCCTTCCGGATCATTTCCGGCTATGTCACCCAGCCGCTGCTGCGTCTCTCCGGCATTTGGCAAAACATCCAGGAGCTGAAGGTGTCCTTTGAGCGGCTCGCCGATGTGGTGGATACCCCCGAAGAGTCCGACGACAGTGACAAGCAGAAGATCCCCCTGCCCCCGATCCATGGGGAAGTGAAATTTGAGGATCTCTGCTTTTCCTTCAATCCCTCGGCTGCCCAGGTGCTGCGGCACATTGACCTAATCATTCCGGCCGGCACCTTTGTGGGGGTCGTTGGCCAGAGCGGAAGCGGCAAGAGCACCCTCACCAAGATGTTGCCGCGGCTCTATGCCCCCAATAGTGGTCGCATCCTCATCGATGGTTACGACATCGACAAGGTGGAGCTCTATTCCCTGCGCCGTCAGATCGGCATGGTGCCCCAGGAACCGCTGCTATTCAGTGGTTCGGTGGCTGAAAACATCGCCCTCACCGATCCCGATGCCAGCAGCGACGCGATCATCGAGGCGGCCCGAATGGCCTGCGCCCATGACTTCATCATGGAACTGCCCAGTGGCTACAGCAGTGGGGTAGGCGAACGGGGCGCCGGCCTCTCCGGAGGCCAGCGCCAACGGCTTGCCCTCGCCCGCACCCTGCTCAGCAATCCCCGCCTGCTGATACTCGATGAGGCCACCAGCGCCCTCGATTACGACACCGAACGGCGGGTCTGCGACAACCTGCTGGACAACCTGGACCATTGCACGGTGTTCTTCATCACCCACAGACTGTCCACCATTCGCCGGGCAGAGCTGATCGTGATGATGCACGAAGGTGCCATCGTTGAAACCGGCACCCACGATGAGCTGATCGAACGCCGCGGCCGCTACTACGCCCTTTACTGCCAACAGGAGGTGACCTGATGTCCCAATCCAATAAGCCCGGTGCGATTGTGCGCGCCGCCCAAAATGCCCTGGAAAGGCGGGTGCAAAGCAGCCATGAAGAAATGGTGTTGCAGCAGTCCAACTTTCTTGCCAAGGCAATCACCTGGGCCCTAATCGCCACCACCGGTTCGGCCCTGGCCTGGCTGGCCTTTGCCAAAACCGATGAGGTACTCATCGCAACCGGCAAACTGCAGCCGATCGGCGATGTCAAGGTCGTGCAGATGCCCGTGGGTGGCGTGCTGCAAACCATGCTGGTCAAGGATGGTGAAAAGGTCAAGAAAGGCCAGGTGTTGCTGCGGCTCGATAACGAGGCCAGCCTGGATCGCCAGGCCCGTACCAGGCAATCGATCGCCGCCAAAGAACAGCAGCTTGCCCTCAAGAAGGTGGAGCTCGATCGCTACCTCAACCTCAACGAAACCGAGCAGGCCGTTTTAAAACAGAATCTCGGCTTAGAGAAAGAGATTCTCGATCGGCTCGAGATCCTCAAGAAAGTAGGCGCTTCCGCCGAACTCCAATACCTGCAACAGCGCAACAAGGTGCGGGAAGTCGAAGGCGAGATCGCCAAGAGCCGGGTAGACCGGCTGCGCCAGCTGGCGATTCTGCAACAAGCCGTGGAGCAGCTCAATGGGGAATTGGCTGATCTACGCAGCAAGCTCACCGAACTCGATGTCAACATCCGCTACCAGGACATCCGCTCCCCCGTGGATGGGGTGGTGTTTGATCTGAAGCCCACGGGGGTGGGCTTTGTGGCCCAGGGCAGTGAGCCCGTGATGAAGATCGTTCCCTATGACGCCCTGCAGGCCAAAGTGGAGATCGAAAGCAAGGACATCGGCTTCGTGCGTGTGGGCAAGCCGGTGGACATCAGCATCGACTCCTTCCCCTCCAACGACTTCGGCGTGGTGGAAGGAACGGTGAAATCCTTCGGTTCGGATGCCCTCCCCCCGGATGAGCAACATAAAACCTATCGATTCCCTGCCATGATTGCTCTCAATTCCCAGCAGTTAAAGCTGAAATCTGGAACGTCATTGCCCCTCCAAGTCGGCATGTCCCTCACGGCCAATATTAAATTGCGCAAGGTGACCTGGCTGCAATTACTACTCGGCGAGTTCAAGAGTAAAACCGATTCTTTGAAGCAGCTTTAATTTACGGAGATTATCGAATCCCCAGATAACATTTTCCGGATTGCTTGGGGATCTTTCCTGGTGTTGAGGCATGCCCACAGGTAGTTGGGATTCACCCGCTGCCGCCCTGAAGACCACCGCTCAAAGCTGGATGGCCTGTTCGTCCTCAAAACACCAGACCCAGCGCTCGCCCGGTTCAATCCCCCGGATCAGCCGATGGCCCGTGTGGCGGTAGTGGGCGCTGGCATGGCGATTCTTCGAGGAATCGCAGCAGCCGATATGGCCGCATTCCATGCACAGGCGCAAATGCACCCAGCTATCGCCGAGGGCCTCGCACTCTTGGCAAACGTGGTTGGCCGGCTCCGGCAATTCCGTGATCGCGGCAAGGTGCTCGCAGGGGCGGCGTCCGGAAGGGGCCATTAAAAATAGGCAATGGGAGCTAAGCCCCATTGAAGCGTAATTTCTGGCCCCAGCAGCCGAGGACGGTCTAAGGGCGTGGGCCAAGCTCCGGCCAGGCCTGCCAAAGGCTTAAGGCGACGTTTAGCGTGCAAAAAGGAATGCCTCATCCAGGGATGCACCCCGATCACCCGGCCCAGCACCAGACTTCCAAGGGGCTGGCCTGGCAGTGCATCAACGGTTGCGGCGCCTGCTGCAGGCTCGATCCGGGCGAACGGCCAGAAGCCCTCGAGGCCCTAGGCGCTGAGGAACAGGAGCTTTACCTCTCGATGGTGGGAGCCGATGGCTGGTGTCGTCACTACGACACGGGTGGCCAACGCTGCCGCATCTATGAAAGTCGGCCCAGATTTTGCCGCGTCACCAATCTGGCCAGCATTTTTGAGGTGGCCGAGGCGGCGGCCAATGACTTCGCGATCGCCTGCTGTCGCCAACAGATCCGTAGCGAACACGGCGGCCGTGGCAGGGTGCTGAAACGGTTTGAACGGGCCCAGCGCCAGCCGCCCTCCCCCAACCCCAACTGAGCCTTTTCCAGTCCCTCGCCCGCCCGAAACTCGCTCGATGGATATGGATTCCCAGCCCGCCGCCACCCCCCCTCCCGGTGGGGCCAGCAGCGATCCAGGCCCGGCCCCGGAGGCAGAGGTCGACCAGAGCACCTACACGTCGGTGTTTCTGGCCACCTTCAGCACGGTCTTTCTGGCGGAGCTAGGCGATAAGACCCAGCTGGCCGCCCTACTGCTCTCGGCCGAATCGGGCCGGCCGGTGATCGTGTTCTTTGGGGCCTCCCTGGCCCTGATTTGCTCCAGCCTGGTGGGGGTGCTCCTGGGCCGCTGGCTGGCCCGCTTCATCCCCGCCCAATTGCTGGAACGGCTGGCCGGCATCTTGATGGTGGCCCTAGGCCTCTGGCTGGGGCGCCAGGCGGTGCTGAGTTTCCTACCCACCACTCCCCTGGTACCCCTGCCTTAAAACCCTGTCCAGCTCCCACCGAAGTCCTGCCGCCGATCTGACCTTGGAATTCCCCCTGCTGGTCTCCACCTTTGCCACGGTGTTCCTGGCTGAACTGGGCGACAAAACCCAGCTAGCGATCGTCACGATCAGCGGCACCTCCAACCGCAGCGGTGCCGTGTTTGCGGGCAGTGCCCTGGCGCTGGTGTTCGCCAGCCTTTTAGGGGCAGGCGCCGGCGGTTCCCTCTCCAGCGTGATCCCCGCCAATGCCCTGCAGCTAGCCGCCTCGGTGGGCTTTCTGGTGATCGGCCTGCGCCTAATCATCAAGGCCGGCCAGAGCGAAGCTTCCAAGCCCGGCTAGGGCCAAAAGGGGCCGCCTTAGGAGCAAACCGGTTCAGGAGCAGGGGTTCAAGACAGGATCGGGAAGGCCCCCACCCCTTGGCTGCCTAAAGTCAGTCCAATCTCACCTCCCCCTGGGCAGCGCTACACGCCCCGGCGGGCGGGCCTATCCCGCTGCACCCCGTCTCCCGATGAAGTTCTCGGTCGCTGACCTGCTTGACCAGCTCCCTGGCCAGGAGCCCTTGCCCATCGCCAAGCTCGAAAAAGCGCTCGGGCTGACCGCCACGGGCGACCAGGAGCTACTGCGCATCGCCCTCACCGGCCTCGGACGCGTTGGAGTGCTCGAAGAAGGCGAGCTTGGCATCAGCCGCAGCAGTGATGCTGGTCTGATTGAGGCACGCCTGCGATGCAGCAGCAAGGGCTTTTGCTTCGCCCTGCGCGACGACGGCGAAGAAGACATCTACATCCGGGACCACCAGCTCAACCACGCCTGGAATGGGGACCGGGTGTTGGTCCGCATCACCCGCGAGGGCGGTCGGCGCCGCTCGCCCGAGGGCAGCATCCAATGCATTCTGCAGCGCCAAACCACCAGCCTGCTGGCCCAGGTGGAGCAGCAGAACGATCGCCTCGTGGCCGTGCCCCTCGACGATCGCCTGCTCACCGCCCTGGAACTGCCCGTCGCCGATGCGGTGCACCTCAACCCGCCTGAGGAGGCGGTGGTGGAAGTCCGGGTGGACCGCTACCCGGTAGCCCAGCTGGCGCCCCAGGGCCACGTGGCCCGCAGCCTGGCGATCCACGCCGGCGAGGAAGCCGATCGGGAGCTGCTACTCACTAAACACGGCCTGCACGATCGACCGGCCGCGCCCCGCTCCAGCCCCAAGGCCATCGCCGACAAGGACCGGGACGATCTCACCGGCCTACCCACCCTGCTGCTGGGCGGCTGGACTGGCACCAATGCCCCGATCCTGCCAGCCGTTTCCCTAGAGGAGAGCGACACCGGCGTGCGTCTCTGGATCCATGCCCCGGCCCTGGCCGAACGGCTCAGCGCCGGAGGTCCCCTGGATCTCTGGCTGCGGGAGCAGGCCGAAGCCCTCTGCCTGGGCCGGGCCTGGCTGCCCCTGGTGCCCAGCGCCCACAGCAAGGCGGCGACCTTCGCCCCGGGCCAGAGCGAAGCGGCCCTCTCGGTGGCCCTCGACCTGGACGCCGATGGCGCCCTCCAGCATTTCCGCTTCTGCCGCAGCCGCATCCGCCCGGATGGCCTGGTCGATGGCGCTGCCTTGCAGGCCCTCGCCGAACGCAAACCCAAAAGCCGCACCCTGCCAGCGGCCCTCAAGGGCCTTAAGGACCAGCTCCCGCTGCTGGAGCGCCTGATCGCCCTGGCCGGCCAGCTGCGTGACCGGCGTCTGGCGGCCGGCTCCCTCGATCTCGACCTGGCCACCCCCGCGATTGCCAGCCTGGGGGACCTGCTGGCCTCCGATCCGGACCTCTCCCGGGAAGGATGGCTGCCCCGCTTTGAGGCCACCCAGGCCACGGCCCTGCTGCGGGAACTGACCCTGCCGGCCCACCAGGCCCTGGGCCAGCACCTGGAGGCCATGGAACTGCCCGCCCTCTACGCGGTCAACCCGGCGCCGGAAGCGGAGGACGTTAATGAGGTGGCCAAGGCCGCCCTGGCCCTGGAGGTTCCCCTGGAGCTCTCCGCCGATGGCAACGCCAGCGCCCAGGAGCTGGCCACGGCCTTTGCCGGCACGGACCGGGCCCGGGTGCTGCAGCAGCAGCTTTGTGACACCGTGCGGCCCGTGGCCCTGGCCGCCGAACCGGGCCCGAACCTGCTCGCCGGCGAACCACGCGCCCTGGCCGCCTGGTGTTTCCCCTCCCTTCACTACGCCGACCTCTGGAACCAGCAGCTGCTGGTGTTGCTCCTGGTCGAAGGCAAGGACCGCCCCTCGGTGCGCCACAAGACCCGGGTTGACCTGGCCGCCGACAGCTGCCACGGCAGCATCGACTGGCCCCTGCTGGCCCCCAGCCAGCTCAACCCCTTCCAGGAGGCCCGCAGCGAGGCCCTGATCCAGCGCCTCAATGGCCGCTCCCGCTTTGTCCAGGAGCTGCGGCTCGACACCCTGGCCATGGCCCAGGCCCGGGAAGCCGAACCCCTGGTCGGCCAGACCCTGCAGGGGGTGATCAGCGGGGTGCAGAGCTACGGCTTCTTTGTGGAGGTTCCCCCCAGCCAGGTGGAGGGCCTGGTCCATGTCAGTTCCCTGGTGGATGACTGGTATGAGTACCGCTCCCGCCAAAATCGGTTGGTGGGCCGCAAGAACCGCCGCACCTACATGCTCGGCGACCGGGTGGAGGTTGTGATCCAGAAGGTGGATGTGCTGCGCCACCAGATCGATCTAGCCGTGGTCCTGCCCGAAGGCGATGGGACGGAATTCGCTGCCGATGGCCCATCGGGCGCCAACCAAGCTGAACCCGACCAAGCCGATGCCAGCGACCAGGCGCCATCCCCCGGGACGGACAGGGAGGACAACGCCCTGGCCGGCAGCTCCAGCGAGGGCTAACCCATGGATCCCCTGGTGCTGGCCGTGTCCGGTGCCTCGGGCCAACCCCTGGCCCAACGGGCCCTGCAGTTACTGCTAGAGGCCGGCGAGCGGGTCGAACTGGTCACCAGCCGCGGCGCGATTACGGTCTGGCAGGCCGAATTGGGCATCCGGGTACCGAGCGAGCCCGGGGCCCAGGAAGCCTTTTGGCGCGAGCGCACCGGCTGCCAGAGCGGCGAACTACGTTGCCACCGCTGGAACGACCAGGCGGCGGCCATCGCCAGTGGCAGCTTTCGCACCCGCGGCATGGTGATCCTGCCGGCGAGCATGGGCAGTGTCGGCCGCATCGCCGCCGGCGTAGCCACCGACCTGCTTGAGCGGGCTGCCGACGTGCACCTCAAGGAAGGCCGGCCCCTGGTGATCGCTCCCCGGGAACTGCCCTGGAGCCTGATCCACCTACGCAATCTCACCACCTTGGCGGAAGCCGGCGCCCGCATCGCCCCGCCGGTGCCGGCCTGGTATTCCCAGCCCACCACGATCGAGCAGATGGTTGATTTTCTAGTGATCCGGGTGTTCGACTGCCTGGGCTACGACCTGGGGGCGTTGCAGCGCTGGCAGGGCCCCGTCGACGCTCTCCCAGCAAGCCAAGTTTCTCCAAGCCAAATCCCGTCAACAGGAGGCCCGCCCCCCTAATGCCTCCCGCCGTGCTGCTGCGTCGCCTGTTGCTGCTTCCCCTGCTGGCGCCCCTGCTGGCGGTGCTGCTGGTGGGGGCGATCAATCCCAGGCCCTGGGTGGGCCTGCGGCTCTTGATCTGGCGCTCGCCGGAATGGACGATCGGCAGCTGGATAGCCCTGGCGGCCGGGGGCGGCGCTGCCCTCAGCGCCACGGCCACGGCCCTGGCACTTCAGGCTGGTGGCGCCAGCAACCAACGCCAGCTGCGCCGACCCATCCCCGAAGGACGCTCCCGGCGCGTCTGGCCGCGGGGCCGGGGCGAGAACCTGGCGGACGGGCCAACGGAAGCCTGGGGGGACGGTCCCGGCGAGGGGCCAGCTCCAGCCTGGGGCCGGGACAGCGGCGAAGGGCCTGGTGCCCCCTGGCCAGGCCAGGCCTCGGCAGGGCCGAGTCGCCATCCAGCCGAACCGCCGCCCACCCTCTCGGTGCCCTTCCGGGTGATCCGCCGCGGCACGGCCCCCCCAGGGCCCCAGCCCGATCCCCAGGCCGATCCCAAGGCCACCCCGCAGGCAAGCCGCCGCCCAGGCCTCTGGCCCCTGGGAAACCGCCAGCAGGCCGAGCCAGCCCATGGCTCCGTAGGCCCTAGCCCCGCAGACCCGGCGGCCGTCGATCGCAGCTGGCAGGCGGGGCCGGATGCCGATTGGTGAGGCCTCCCCTCCCTACAGTTCTTTCAGTGTTAAGCCTGAGGCCTGAGCCGGTGACTGACTCCGCCATCCCCGCGCCCCAGATCGACAGCAGCGCCGCGGCGCCGGTGGCCCCAGCCGCTGCGGCCGGGTCAGCTCCTGCTCCGGCCGCAGCCAAGCCCAAACCGCCCGCCCCGGAGGAGCAGCCCTTCGGCCAATTTGTGCCGAATCTGCTGCTGCCGGCCCTGGCCAAGGAGATCCAGGCCTACGGCGGCGCAGCGGTGGAGCTGGGCTTCGAGCAGGGTCCGATGCCCGTGGTGGGCAGCCCCTGTTCCCTGGTGAAGGGAACCTTTGCGGGCGGTCGTCGCTTCTGGCTCTGTTTCACCGCCGAGGACATCGGCTCGGCCAAAACGATTGCCCTGGCCGAAGCGGGCGCCGAGGCCAGCCTGCTGGAATCGTTCCTGATCGATGAAAAGAAAATGACCCTGGCCCTGCTGGTGTCCCGGGTGGTGTCCCGGCTCAACGGCCAGAAGTGGCTGGGGGCCAATTGAGGCCACACTCCACCAGCTCAGGCGGCTGACCAGCCCTTAGCAACCAGGCTTAACAGCGCCACCAGGGACGACCTCACGGCCCCTACCATGGGTCCAGATCCTGCTGCTGCGCTGCCCGATGGTGCCCCCCACCGCCACCGCCCTGTCCACCACGGGTCCGAGCCTGGGCACCCCCGAGGCCCCCGCCACCAAGGCGCCGGCCAAGGACACGATCCTGACCCCCCGCTTTTACACCACGGACTTCGACGCCATGGCGGCGATGGACCTCCAGCCCAATGTGGTGGAGCTCGAAGCGATCTGTGAAGAATTCCGCAAGGACTACAACCGCCACCACTTCGTGCGCCAGGGCGAATTCGAAGGCGCCGCAGACAAACTGGATCCGGATACCCGCCGGGTCTTTGTTGAATTCCTCGAGCAGAGCTGCACTTCGGAATTCTCAGGCTTCCTGCTCTACAAGGAACTGAGCCGCCGCATCAAGGCGAAAAATCCCCTGCTGGCGGAATGCTTCGCCCACATGGCCCGCGATGAGGCCCGCCACGCCGGCTTCCTCAATAAAGCCATGGGCGATTTTGGCCTGCAACTGGACCTGGGCTTCCTCACCGCCAGCAAGGCCTACACCTTCTTCCAACCCAAGTTCATCTTCTACGCCACCTATCTCTCCGAGAAAATTGGCTACTGGCGCTACATCGCCATCTTCCGCCACCTCGAGAAGCACCCAGAGAGCAAGATCTTCCCGATCTTCAACTTCTTTGAAAACTGGTGTCAAGATGAAAATCGCCACGGCGATTTCTTTGATGCCCTGATGAAGGCCCAACCCGATACGGTGCGGGGCCTGCAGGCTCGTCTCTGGTGCCGCTTCTTCCTGTTGGCCGTGTTTGCCACCATGTATGTGCGCGATGTGGCCCGCAAGGAGTTCTACGAGGCCCTAGGCCTAGATGCCCGCGAATACGACAAGATGGTGATCGCTAAAACCAATGAAACCTCGGCGCGCGTCTTCCCCGTGGTGTTGAACGTGGACCATCCGAAGTTCTATGTGCGGCTTGAGCGCCTCATTCAAAACAATGAGGCGCTCAGCGCCGCCGACGCCAGTGGCGCCCCGGCCCCCCTGCGGCTGCTGCGCAAGCTGCCCCTCTGGCTTGCCAACGGCGCCGAGATGGCCAAGTTGTTCCTGATGGCACCGATTCGCAGCGAGCAGTTCCAACCGGCGGTGCGCTGAGCAGCCAGCCATCGGTCGACCAGCTCTCCACCAGGCCCTTTCCCTCCGCTCCCCATCCGTTGGTCGTCACCCTGTCCCCCTCTAGCGCCAGTTCCTCGGGCCTGGCCGACCGCTTCGACCAAGCCTGGCGATCGCCCCTGGAGAGCCTGCTGGGCCTGGGCAGCGCCGCTGGCGCCGACCTGGTGGAGGTGTTCCTCGAACGCACAGACCACCTGGGGGTGCTAGCCGAACAGGAGCGCATCACCAGCGTCAGCCCCGCCTTTGGCACCGGCGCCGGCATTCGCGTCTTTCTGGGCGAACGGGATGGCTTTGTCTCCACCAATGACCTGAGCGAGGCCGGCCTGCGCCGCGCCCTCGAGCAGGCCCTGGGCATGCTCGGGTTGGCCGCTCCGAGCCTGGGCGCGTCAGGCCTGGGTGGCTTTGACGGCCTGGCGAGCCTGAGGGATTTTGGCGCTAGCAAGGCCCCCTGGCTCGGGGCCTGTCCAACCCTGGCCGAGGCCACTACCCGGCTTTTGGAGGGCACCGACCAGCTCGAACGCCAAGGCGCCCACCTGCAGGCCCGCCGCGGTAGCTACGCCCGCGACTGGCAGGAGGTGCTGGTGGCTGCCAGTGACGGCACCTTTGCCCGGGACATCCGCCTGCACCAATCCCTGGGCCTCACGGTGCTGGCCGCCGATGGCGAGCACCGCGCCAGCGCCGGTCGCCGCTATGGCAGCTCCGGCCGGCCCGAACACCTGGCCCAGTGGGATGTGGAGGCCTCGGCCCTAGAGGTGTGCACAAGCGCCGGCAC
>Ga0310329_10051_pt1 | contig 14450 bp, 8 predicted proteins | sample LakSupDCLTotalD7_FD_195543 | JGI IMG/M metagenome (GOLD analysis project Ga0310329, IMG submission 195543) | Enriched freshwater cyanobacterial communities from Lake Superior, Ontario, Canada - SU02.DCL.Total.D7 (v2) (version 2) | ecosystem: Environmental > Aquatic > Freshwater > Lake | place... | reverse complement strand
CTTCGCGCAACACCAAATCACCGATCTGGATCTGGCGAGGCGTGATCAGGGGATCGGACCCCTCACTAGCTCCCACGCCCATCAAAGCCTCGATCCGCAGCAAGCTTTCGCCCACACTCACGGCCGTGAGTTCATGGATCCCATAGGGACCCACCTTCACGGCCAAGGCCTCAGGGCGCAGCCGCAAACCCTTACAGGTGGCGCAGGGCACCATCTCCAGGAACTTCTCTAATTTCTGGCGCACTGCCTCACCGCTGGCATCACGCAGCTGCCGCTCCAGGATCGGCAAGATGCCCTCAAAGGGACGCATATAGGCCTGGCTCTTGCGGTAGCGACTATCGGCCTGAATCGCAATGTCTTCGCTACTACCATTCAGCAACACCTCCCGCTGAATATCAGTTAATTGGTTCCAAGGTAGTTTAATTTCGAAGCCAAATGCTTCGCCCACACTATAAATCATCGAGAAATAATAGGAGTTATCCTTATCACTCCAAGGAGCAATCGCCGCATACACGGGCAACGATGGATCCGGCACCACCCGCTCCGGCGTGAACTTGCGCAGGTGGCCGATGCCATGGCAATCGGGGCAGGCCCCATAGGGGCTGTTGAAGGAGAACAGCCTGGGCGAGAGCTCCTCCATCACGGCGCCATGGGCCGGACAGGCGAAGTTTTCCGAATAGAGCCTTTCGCGCTCCACACCCTCGGGCAAGGGTTGGTCCGCCTTGGGCACTACCTCCACCAAGGCCAAGCCATCGCCCCGTTTCAGGGCCGTGCGTAGGGAGTCTGTGAGCCGTTCAAGAATGCCTTCACGGGCCACCAGCCGGTCCACCACCACCTCAATGTGGTGGGCATGGTTCTTATCAAGTTCGATGTTATCGGCAAGTTCGCGCACCTCCCCATTGATGCGCACTCGAGCAAACCCTTCAGCCACCAGACCGCCCAGTAATTTCACATGGGTGCCCTTCTTGCCGCGCACCACCGGCGCCAGCAATTGGTAGCGGGTGCCCTCGGGCAAGGCGTTGATCTGATCCACCATCTCATCGATGGTTTGGGGGCGGATCGAGCGGTCACATTGGGGGCAATGGGGTTCACCGGCTCGGCCATAAAGAAGCCGCAGGTAATCCTGAATCTCCGTCACCGTGCCGACGGTGGAGCGGGGGTTATGGCTGGTGGATTTCTGATCAATCGAAATGGCTGGTGAGAGCCCCTCAATCGCATCCACATCGGGCTTATCCACCTGGCCAAGGAACTGGCGCGCGTAGGCCGAGAGGCTCTCGACGTAGCGGCGCTGGCCCTCGGCAAAGATCGTGTCGAAGGCGAGGGAGCTTTTGCCGCTACCGCTAACGCCGGTGAACACCACCAGGCGATTGCGCGGAATCGTCAGGTCAACATTTTTGAGGTTGTGCTGGCGGGCGCCGCGCACCCGAATCACATCCTCGAGGCTGCCACCATTGAGCTGGCGGCTGGCGCTCAGCTGGGCCGCCTTCTCATTGATGGTGCTGGCTGGCGCGGCGAAGCTCGTGGCAGGCCGATCAGAACTGGCGCTCACGCGAGCCATCCACGGGATCCGATAAGGGTCGATTCTAGGTGGGGCGGTGGGCCAGGTTGGGTTAAATCGGTCCGGGGAGCCAGTTGCTATCGGCGGGCGCCGGCGGGATCCCTGCTCCGCTCACGTTCAGCTGGGCGGGCTAGCGAGCAAACTGGCCGCATAACTGCGGGCCCCGCCGGAGTCGCCTCCGGCCAGTTCCGCCAGTTCCTTTTGGCGGGACTGGGTGTCCCGCAGTTGGGACACTCGCGTCTGGGTTTGGCCCGCTTCCACCCATTTGGACACGAGGAAATGGTGCTCAGCGGCGGCGGCCACCAGGGGCTGGTGGGTGACGCAGAACACCTGGCGCCTTTCGGCCAGCTTCTGCAGCAGGGCCGCCATGGCGCCGCTAACCCGGCCGCTGACGCCACTGTCGATCTCATCAAACAGCAGGGTGACGTGGGGATCGGCCGCCGCCAGGCAGGTTTTCAGGGCCAGCAGGAAGCGGCTCATCTCACCACCGGACGCCACCTCGGCCAGGGGCGCCAGGGGCTGGCCCGGGTTGGCCGAAAACAGGAACTGCACCCCATCGGCGCCCTCCTCGCTGGCCGCCGCCGCAGTGGTGGCCACGGCAAAACGCACATTGGCCAGGCCCATGGGCCGCAGGGCCTCCATCAGCTGCCCCTCCAGGGCCGTGGCCGCTAGGCGCCGGGCTGCACTGAGCTGGCCATTGCAACGATCCCGCTGACCACGGCTCTGCTGCTCCTGGGCTTCGAGCTCGCTGAGCGCCGCCTCACCGCCGCCGGGGGCCAGAAGCTGGCGCAGCTCATCGCGCCGGGCGATCAACTCGCCTAAGCCTTGGCCATGGCGCCGCTCCAGGGTCTTCAGCTGGGCGATGCGCTCCTGCAGGGAAGCCAGGGTTTCAGGATCGCTCTCCAAGCTGGCGCCATAGCGATCGAGATCGCGGGCCAGGTCCTGGAGTTGGGCCAGGCCATCGGTGCAGGCCTGGCGCAGGCTCAGCAAGCTGGGATCAATGGCCTCCAGCAACTGCAGCTCCTGTTCGCAGGCACCGAGATGGTCCAGAGCCGAAGGGGCCTGGTCGGCCCCCTCGATCAACCGGCCCAGCAGGGTCATCACCCCTTCCTGCAGGCGCACCCCGTGAACCAGCCGGTCCTGGGCCGTTTCGAGCTGCAGGCGCTCCTGGGGATCCTCCAGTTGGGCCGCTTCGAGGTCGAGCAGCAGTTGCTCCTGTTGCTGGCGTTCCTGTTGCAGCTGCTGCCAATCGCGCCGGGCCGTCTCCAGGGCAGCCGCCGCCTGTTTCCAGCTGCGAAAGGCCACCGCCACGGGCCCTAGGGCCAGGGCTAGCTCGGGGCCGCCAAAGCGATCGAGCCAGCGGCGCTGTTGGCCTGGCCGGCCCAATTGCTGGGTCTGGCCCTGAACGGTGAGATCGAGCAGCAGGGGCCGCAGCTCCTGGACCTGGGCGCGACTCACGACCACGCCATTGAGCCGGTGCCGACTGGTGAGCCGCTCCTCCTGCAAGCGCCATTCACGGCTGAGCAGCAGGTCGTCCTCCTCCAGCTCAAAGTGCTGCTGCGCCAGCCAGCTCTGCAGGGGCGGCGTCAAGCTGAAACTGGCTTCAATCCGACCCCGCTGCTGGCCCTGACGCAGCAACCTGGCGCCTGCCGCCCCCTGGGCGCCCCCCAGCAGGGCATCGAGGGCATCGAGCAAAATCGATTTACCAGCACCAGTTTCCCCGGTGAGCACCGTGAAGCCCCCGCTGAAAGCGAGCTCCAAGCTCTCAATCAGGGCGATGTTTTCAAGGCGCAGACCCGTCAGCACACCGGTCCCAGGCAATCAGGCCGACCGTAGCGGCTGTGGGATTCGTTTAGAAGGGGGCTGGCCATCTCCATCCCGCTGGATCGCCGCCCCTTGCTGCCATGGTCCCTACCGCCGCTGAAGCCGCCGTTGCCGCCATGCAGAGGGCTGTGACGGGCGAACCGGTTGGACAGGACCCAAGTGGAACCCATCTGGCTGAGGACAGTCCCATGGCCAACCTCCAACCTGGAGCACAACCGGACCGAGATCCCCCTGACAACGATCAGATCCTGAACGTCGCCGCCAACCAAACCATCCCTGCTGCCCAAAGCCTGGACCTGGGTGATTTCATCGAAGCCTCTGGCCTGCTCAGCTACGACCCGGCGGCGATCACCCGCATCTACGCCGGCCACCCCCAGCGGCTAATCCGGCGCCTTTGGCAAACCCTCGTGCCGATCGGCCTCTATCTCCTAGGGGTGGGCTTTGACTGGTTCACAGGTCTTTTGAAGGACAGGGACCGCGCCCGCCAGCGGGCGCGGGAATGCGCCGAACTATTGGCCGACCTGGGTCCAGCCTTCATTAAGGCGGGCCAGGCCCTCTCGACCCGGCCCGACATCATTCCGCCCCTGCTGCTGGAGGAACTGGCCCAACTACAGGACCAACTTCCCGGCTTCGACAGCGGCCTGGCCATGGCCTGCATCGAGGAAGACCTGGGCGCACCGGTGAACCAGATCTATGCCCAACTGGAACGGGACCCGATTTCGGCGGCCTCCCTGGGCCAGGTCCATCGCGGCGTGCTCCTCAGCGGCGAAAAGGTGGCCGTCAAAGTGCAACGGCCGGGCCTACGGGAACAAATCACCCTAGATCTTTATATCGTTCGCAACATTGCCGCTTGGATCAACCAGAATATCGGCCTCATTCGCAGTGATCTTGTTGCCCTAATCGATGAGCTTGGTAAGCGGGTATTCGAAGAGATGGATTATCTCAACGAAGCAGCCAATGCCGAAAAATTCGCCGCTTTACATCGTCATAACAAGCGCATTGCCGTTCCATTGATCTATCACCAGGCCACCAGCCGCCGCGTGCTGACCATGGAATGGATCGATGGGGTAAAACTCACCAACTTGGAAGCTGTTCGGTCCATCGGCATGGATCCCGATGACATGGTGCAGGTGGGCGTGAATTGCAGCCTGCAACAACTGCTCGAACACGGTTTTTTCCATGCCGATCCCCATCCCGGCAACCTGCTGGCCCTGGCCGATGGTCGGTTGGCCTACCTGGATTTCGGCATGATGAGTGAGGTGAGTCGGGAGTCCCGCACCGGCCTAATCCAGGCTGTTGTGCACCTGGTTAATCGGAATTTTTCAGCCCTTTCTAAAGATTTTGTCAGCCTGGGATTCCTCGCTAACGACGTAAACCTGGAGCCGATTGTTCCCGCCTTTGAAAGTGTGTTCAGCCAGGCCATTGAGATGGGGGTGAGCCGCATGGATTTCAAGGCCGTCACCGACGACCTCTCCGGCGTGATGTATCGCTTCCCTTTCCAGGTTCCGCCCTATTACGCCCTGATCATCCGCTCCTTGGTAACCCTGGAAGGAATTGCCTTAAGCGTGGATTCCAACTTCAAGATCCTCGGAGCCGCCTATCCCTACTTTGCCCGGCGCCTGATGGAAGATCCCGATCCCCAGCTGCGGGACAGCCTGCGGGAAATGCTTTTCGATGGTGAGATCTTCCGTTGGCAACGACTGGACAACCTGATCACCAGTGCCGCTTCAGGTGCCGAGCTGGATCTCGATGGCCTGCTCGATCAAGTGCTCGATTTCCTCTTTTCAGCCCATGCCGGCCTGTTGCGCCAACAGCTTGTTGAGGGCATGGTCAACCAGATGGATGCCCTGGGCTGGCAGGCGGCCCTACAGATCAGCCAACGGCTACCAAAACGCCTCCAACCCCCCGGCCTGCGGGACCGCGATCCGATCAGCAGCAGGGAGATGGAATTCCTCTCGCTCGAACCCATCCAACGGCTGGTGGAGATCCTGCAGCAACTGCCGGGCTTTGAGCCCCAGCTGCTGCTTAAGCGCTTACCTCGCCTCCTGCAGGAACCGGACCTACGCCAGATGGGGATCAGCCTCGCCCGGGGCCTAGCTGAGCGGGGAGTGGTGCGGTTGCTGCGGGATGTGCTGGTCTCCCCGTCCAACCGGCGGGCCATGGGCTTAGCCACCGCGGGTGGCGCCTAAAATCTTCCGTAACACTTAGGCGTTCAGGTTTTGACCCAGGTTTTGCAGAGACTGAGAAACCGAATCAGCAGTTTTCAGGGCGCCCGTAAGCCCCGTGCACGCGGCCGTCAACGGCTTCGGGTTGCCGCTGTCCTACTGGGTCTGGGCCTAACCACCTCGATGCCCGCCGCCCAGGCGGCCACCAACGTGGTGTTCGTCAGCGGCGCCTTCATGCGCTCGATCCCGGTGGCGGATTTGGAAAGCCTGGCCCAAACAGGCCAGGCCAGGGGCCTTCTAGCCGATGTGCTCACCCTCAGCAAACAAAAACCGGCCGATGTGGCCAAGCTGCTGAACCAGCAACTCACCCTGCCGGTCGTGCTCACCAGCCGCCTGCTCAATACCCGAATCGGCGAAGCGATCCTCACAAGGGTGGCCCAGATCGTTTTCCCGCTCAAGGCCAAGGCCTACGGCGTGCCTGCCTTGAAGGCCGGCGTGATCCTGGGCCTGGACAACAGCAAGGGCAGCCTTTCGGCGATCAGCTTCCTCAAGGCCTATCCCACCAGCGAAATGGAGGTGAGCATCCCGGCCCTAATGGCCATCGCCAGCAAGGCCAGCTCCATCGCCGATCTGGTCAATTTCTTCTCGAATGCGCCCCTGGATGGTCTCAAGGGCGAACCAACCAGCACCAAATAAAATTGGTAAGGGACTTCCCCAACTCACTAGGGGAGTCCCCAGGCAGGACACTCAGCTGAAAGCCCCTGAAACAGGCATGGCTCCAAGGGTTTTGGCCTGAGCCGTAGATTCATCCCCACCCTCCCTTCGCTGCCCGTGCCTCTGCTGTCCGCCCTCCGGCGCCTGGGTTCCAAGCCGGTGATGCAGGACTGGCCAGGCCTGATTGAGGCCTACCGGTCCTGGCTGCCCGTATCGGCAGCCACGCCGGTGATCACCCTGCACGAGGGGGCGACCCCCCTGATCCCAGCGCCCGTGATCTCGGAGCGAATCGGCAGGGGCGTGAAGGTGTTTCTGAAATACGACGGTCTCAACCCCACCGGCTCCTTCAAGGACCGGGGCATGACGATGGCGATCAGCAAGGCCCGTGAAGCGGGCTCTGAAGCCGTGATCTGCGCCAGCACTGGCAACACCTCGGCCTCAGCGGCGGCCTACGCCCGCCGGGCCGGCATGCGGGCCTTTGTGCTGATTCCCGATGGCTACGTGGCCCAGGGCAAGTTGGCCCAGGCCCTGCTCTATGGCGCCGAAGTGTTGGCTGTTAAGGGCAACTTTGACCGGGCCCTGGCAATCGTGCGCGAGGTGGCGGACAAGTACCCGATCACCCTGGTGAACTCACTCAACCCCTTCCGGCTCCAGGGCCAGAAAACGGCCGCCTTTGAGGTGGTGGATGCCCTCGGCGATGCGCCGAATTGGCTCTGCATCCCCGTGGGCAATGCCGGCAACATCAGCGCCTACTGGATGGGCTTCAGGGAATACAAAGCCGCCGGCCGCAGCCGCACCCTGCCACGAATGATGGGCTTCCAGGCTGCCGGGGCGGCACCGATGGTGCTTGGCCACACCGTGGAGCAGCCCGACACAATCGCTACGGCGATCCGCATCGGCAACCCGGTGAACAAGGAGAAAGCCCTGAAAGCCCAGGGAGAAAGCCAGGGCGCTTTCATGGCCGTCACCGATGCCGAGATCATCGAGGCCTACAAGCTGCTAGGCAGTGGCGAAGGGATCTTCTGTGAACCGGCTAGCGCTGCTTCCGTGGCCGGGCTGATCAAGCGCCGCGAGGAGGTTCCATTCGGCGCCACGGTCGTCTGCGTGCTCACCGGCAACGGCCTCAAGGACCCGGATACGGCGATCGAAAACAACGACTCGAAATTCCATACCGGCATCGACCCCGATACCGCCACGGTGGCCCAGGTGCTCGGTTTCTGAGTTAGGGCTAGTCAAAACCAAGCAACCCCCAGTTGTCCTAGTCGGATAGCGACCTGGCGGGCCAATGATTTATCGGCTTCCGATCAACAGGGAACGCAGCCCAACCCCAGGTTCAGGACTAGGGAGGCTTGGTTATTGGGGTCACCCTTCGGTGGCCCTTTTTTCATGCTTTTTGGCCAAACCAGCTGGAGAACCGGCCGCTGGAAAGGCTGGGGATTGGGCTGGGCCAAACCGTGGAAAGAAGGGGGAAGCTTTTCTTCCCCGCTAGGCCTGCGTTTTCCCCAGACTTGGGAAACAGGGGAAAACAGTTGATTTTGCAATTATTAGAATTGCTTTTCCCGGGCCTGGATTGGCAAAACCGTAGTACCTCACATGGTTATTTAGGTTTTCCCTGCTTTCCCCAGCCCCTACTACTACTGGGTTGCTTCTTTGTTTTAAAGATCAATCCATTAGTCAGAAGAAGGGACGGGAAGCCGACAAGCCAGACCGTTGCGCTTGGGCCTGGCCTGTGGAAGCGTGGGGGACCCCATGCGCTGACCCATGAAGCTGGTTTGCTCCCAGGCTGAACTCAGCGCCAGCCTGCAACTGGTTAGCCGCGCCGTGGCCAGTCGCCCGACCCATCCAGTCCTGGCCAATGTTTTGCTCACGGCCGACGCCGGCACGGGCCGGCTCAGCCTCACCGGCTTTGATCTCAGCCTCGGCATCCAGACCAGCCTGGCCGCCGCCGTTGAGTCCAGTGGCGCCATCACCCTGCCCGCCAAGATGTTTGGCGAGATCGTGTCGCGCCTTTCAGCGGATAGCCCGATCACCCTCAGCAGCGACGAAGGCAGCGAGCAGGTGGATTTGACCAGCAGCTCGGGCACCTACCAGATGCGGGGCATGCCGGCGGAAGATTTCCCGGAGCTGCCCCTAGTCCAGAGCGGTGAACCGATTCGCCTGGATCCCCAGGTGCTGGTGAAGGGCTTGCGGGCCACCCTCTTTGCCAGCAGCAGCGATGAGGCCAAGCAGATTCTCACCGGAGTGCACCTGGGCCTCGACGGCCAGGGGCTGGAATGCGCCGCCACCGATGGCCATCGCCTCGCCGTGCTCAAGCTCAATCACGCCCTGCCCGAGCAAGGGCTGCCTGAGGCGGCGGCTGGCAGCACGGTGGATGTCACCGTGCCGGCCCGTTCCTTGCGGGAACTGGAGCGCCTGCTCTCGGCCCGCCAGTCCAGCGAACCAGTCAGCCTGTTCTGCGATCGGGGCCAGGTGGTGTTCCTCTGGTCTGATCAGGTGCTCACCAGCCGCAGCCTTGATGGCACCTACCCCAACTACCGCCAGCTGATCCCAGATAGCTTCAGCCGCCAGCTGCAGGTGGATCGCCGGGCCCTGATCGCTGCTTTGGAACGGGTGGCGGTGCTGGCCGATCAACACAACAACGTCGTCAAGATCGTCAGTGATCCCCTAGCCGGCCAGTTGTTGATCAGTGCTGATGCCCAGGACGTGGGCAGTGGTTCTGAGAGCTTGGCGGCAGTGGTGAGTGGTGAGGCGATCCAAATCGCCTTCAACGTCCGCTACCTGATCGATGGTTTAAAAGCGATCGCCGCTGACCAGGTTGAACTCCATTGCAACGCCCCCACCACGCCGGTGATCCTGGTGCCCGTGGGCGAGCCAGGCTTCACCTACCTGGTGATGCCGGTTCAGATCCGCAGCTGAGCCCCTTAACCAGACGCCAACGCTGATTTCATGGCCCTGCCCGACCAACTCCTACTCAGCGACCTGTTGCGGCGCCAGGTGCGCTGCGACGAAGGCCATGAGCACGGGGTTGGCGTCTTGGCTTGGATGCATCCGCCGGTGCATCGCCTGTTGGGCTGGATCAGCAAGCCGAGCAGTTTTGGCTCCAAGCGCCTGGCCTGGCGCCTGAACCAGTTGCGCGGCATCGGCGAGCTGGAGCTGTTTGTCCAAGGCGAGGGGGCCGACACCGACCTGCTCACCGTTGAACGGCTGCCGACCTTGATCGATGCCGCCTTAATTGGCCAGCAGGGCCAGGTGCTGGGCAGCGTGGCTGATGCGGCCGTGGAGCTCAGCAGCGGCCGCATTCTCCACTACCTGGTGGCCCGCAGTGATCCCAGGCTTCCCGGCAGCAGTCGCTGGCGCCTCACTCCCGATCGCCTGCTGGACCAGCAACCGGGCCAGGTGGTCACCGCCTTAACCCAATTGGATCAATTGCCCCTGGCCCGGGCCAGCGTGCGTCAGGAATTCCTGCGCCGCTCCCGCCGCTGGCGGGAGCAAATCGGTGAGGAAACCTCCCGCCTGCGTGACCAGTTTCAGGAGGTGGGCGGCCGCGTAGAGGAGCGACTTGAGGGCTGGCTAGAGGAGCCCGAGGATCCAGATGGGCCCCGCCGCACCGCCTATGGGGACAGAGCTGAGGCCTGGGAAGCCTGGGGGGAGGAGCCTGAGCCAGACCCCTATTCCAGCCGTTACGGCCCGCCTGGCGATCGCCGTTCCCCGTCCCGTCCAGATCCGCGACAACGCCCTGACCCTGTTCGGGACCTGGACTCCGAGGAGGATCCCTGGATCTAGCTCCACCAGCTGGTAGGGCCCTCAGCCAGAGTGGGTCCATCTGCTTCGCTGCTGTGGTCGCCACACCGCCCTTTTCGCTTGCCGAGGCACTGCGCAAGGAGGGCCTTAGTCGGGCTGACTACGACGAAATCGTGCGCCGGCTCGGGCGGGAACCGAACCGGGCCGAGCTCGGCATGTTCGGGGTGATGTGGTCGGAGCATTGCTGCTATCGCAACTCCAGGCCCCTGCTGGGCCAGTTCCCCACCACCGGCCCCCGCATCCTGGTGGGGCCTGGCGAGAACGCCGGTGTGGTGGACCTGGGCGAGGGCCAGCGGCTCGCCTTCAAGATCGAAAGCCACAATCACCCCTCGGCTGTGGAACCGTTCCAGGGAGCGGCCACGGGTGTGGGCGGCATCCTGCGGGACATCTTCACCATGGGGGCCCGGCCGATCGCCTTGCTCAACGCCCTGCGCTTTGGTCCCCTGGAGGAGGGCCGCAACGTGGGCTTGATGGAAGGGGTGGTGGCTGGCATCGCCCATTACGGCAACTGCGTTGGCGTGCCGACCGTGGGCGGTGAGGTGGCCTTTGATCCCAGCTACAGCGGCAACCCCTTGGTCAATGCCATGGCCTTGGGGCTGATGGAAACCGAGGACATCGTGCGTTCAGGCGCCAGTGGCGTCGGCAATCCGGTGGTGTACGTGGGCAGCACCACGGGCCGCGATGGCATGGGCGGTGCCAGTTTCGCCAGCGCCGAACTCACCGAAGCCTCCCTGGATGACCGGCCTGCCGTGCAGGTGGGCGATCCCTTCCTCGAGAAGGGGTTGATCGAGGCCTGCCTGGAGGCCTTCCAGAGCGGCGATGTGGTGGCGGCCCAGGACATGGGCGCCGCAGGCCTCACCTGCAGCTGCTCGGAGATGGCTGCTAAGGGCGGCGTGGGTGTGGAGCTCGATCTCGATCTGGTGCCGGCCCGGGAGCAGGGCATGACGGCCTACGAGTTCCTGCTTTCGGAATCCCAGGAGCGCATGTTGTTCGTGGTGGCCAAGGGCCGGGAGGAGGCCCTGATGGCCCGCTTCCGCCGTTGGGGCCTGCAGGCTGCGGTGGTCGGCCGGGTTCTGGCCGAGAACGTGGTGCGGGTGCTCCAGCACGGCGAAGTGGCGGCTGAAGTGCCCGCCAATGCCCTGGCCGATGACACGCCGATCAACCAGCACAGCCTGATCAGCGAACCGCCCGCCGAGATCCAAGCCCATTGGCGCTGGTCAGAGGACCAGCTGCCCCCCGCCAGTAGGGAAGGCATTGGCTCCCGCAGTTGGAACCAGGTGCTGCTCGCCCTGCTCGATGACCCCACCATCGCTAGTAAGCGCTGGGTCTACCGCCAGTACGACCAGCAGGTGCAGGCCAACACGGTGGTGCCCCCCGGCGGCGCCGATGCGGCCGTGGTGCGCCTGCGGCCCCAGCAGGGTTCTGAAGCGATGGCGGCGGCTACGCGCGGCGTGGCGGCGGTGGTGGATTGTCCGAATCGCTGGGTGGCCCTAGACCCCGAGCGTGGCGCCATGGCGGCGGTGGCCGAGGCCGCCCGCAACCTCAGCTGCGTCGGCGCCGAACCCCTCGCCGTTACCGACAACCTCAATTTCCCCTCGCCGGACTCCGACACGGGGTATTGGCAGTTGGCCATGGCTTGTCGGGGCATTTCAGCGGCCTGCAGTGCCCTGGACACGCCCGTCACCGGCGGCAACGTCTCCCTCTACAACGAGACCCGCCTGCCCGATGGGCGCATGCAGCCGATCCACCCCACCCCGGTGGTGGGCATGGTTGGCTTAGTCCATGACCTGGCCCAGGTCACCGGCCTGGCCTGGAAGCAGCCTGGCGCCGCCATCTGGCTCTTAGGAGTTCCGTTGGAGGCCTGCGCTGGCCCTGGGTCCATGGCTTTGGATGATCGGCTCACCTTGGCGGGCAGCAGCTATCTGGAATGCATCCACGGCCTGCTCACGGGCCGGCCGCCCCGGGTGGATCTGGCCTTGGAAAAGGCGGTTCAAGCGTTTCTGCGCCAGGCGATCAGCGCTGGTCTGGTGGCCTGTGCCCACGACCTGGCCGATGGCGGCCTGGCCGTAGCCCTGGCTGAAGCCTGCATGGCCTCGGGCCTGGGGGCGAGCGTCGAGGTTCCGGCCGGAGCCACCCGTTTGGATCGCCTTCTATTTGCCGAAGGCGGTGCCCGCATCCTGGTGGGGGTGGCCGCAGAGCATGCGCAAGCCTGGCAGCAGGCCCTGGACCAGGCCGGGGGCGCAGGCCTTGCCATTCCCGCCCAGCGGTTGGGCCAGGTGCAGGCGAGCGCTGAGCTGGTGATCAGCCAGGCGGATCAGGTCCTGGTGCAGCTGCCCATCAGCGAGCTTCAGAAGAGCTATGAGCAGGCCATCCCGCGGAGGATGGCAACCGGGGTCTGAGGCAGAATGACCATCCTGGAGAGGAACGATTTGTCAGTGCCGTTCGAGCAGCCGGAACGGCCTGATAAGCCCGAAGAAGCCTGTGGCGTGTTTGCCGTGCTCGCCCCGGGGCAGGCGGTGGCCAACCTCACCTATTTCGGTCTTTATGCCCTGCAGCACCGGGGCCAGGAATCGGCGGGAATTGCCGCCTTCCAGGGCGCCAAGGTTTGCCTGCACAAGGACATGGGCCTGGTTAGTCAGGTGTTCGATCAGGAGGTACTGGAGCGCCTGCCTGGTGATTTAGCCATCGGTCATAACCGCTATTCGACGACTGGCAGCAGCAAGGTTTGCAATGCCCAGCCGGTGGTGTTGATGACCCGGCTCGGGCCCTTTGCCTTAGCCCATAACGGCAACTTGGTCAATGCGGCCGAGCTGAACCGATCGATTGCGGCCACGGCCCTGGCCACCGGTACCGCTGTGGAATTCACCTCCACTACCGATTCGGAACTGATCGCCTTTGCCTTGCAGCAGGCCGTTGATAGCGGCCTCGATTGGCAGGCCGCGATTGTGACGGCGGCGGGCCTCTGTAAAGGGGCCTTTAGCCTGGTGATTGGAACTCCCCATGGCCTATTTGCCCTGCGCGATGGTCATGGCATTCGCCCCCTTGTATTTGGGAGCTTGGGGGAACCGGATCAGGGCCACTGGGTAGCTAGTAGTGAAAGCTGTGGACTGGATATTGTTGGAGCAAGGTATTTAGATGATGTAAAACCCGGTGAGTTGATATATTTTCGTGCTGGTGATCCAACACCAACGCGTCAAATTTGGTGTCAAGAGCCTACCAAGCTCTGCATCTTTGAGATGATCTATTTCGCCAGGCCCGATAGTCGCTTTTTTGGCGAATCTCTCTATAGCTATCGAGTCAGAATCGGTGAGATCCTGGCGCGGGAAACGCCTGTTGATGCCGATATTGTCATCGGGGTTCCCGATTCAGGTATCCCGGCTGCGATTGGTTACTCCCAGGCAAGTGGCATTCCTTTTGCCGATGGCTTGATCAAGAACCGCTATGTCGGTCGCACCTTCATCCAACCCACCCAGGCCATGCGCGAGGCCGGTATTCGCGTCAAGCTCAACCCTTTGCCTGATGTGCTTTCTGGCAAGCGGGTCGTGGTGATCGATGATTCGATTGTGCGCGGCACCACCAGTCGCAAGTTAGTGGCTGCCTTGCGGGATGCCGGTGCTACGGAGGTGCACATGCGCATTAGTTCTCCGCCGGTGACCCATCCCTGTTTCTATGGAATTGATACCGACACCCAGGATCAGTTGATCGCGGCCCGCCTGACGCTGGCGGAGATAGAACGTCACCTCGGCGTTGATTCTCTCGCCTACTTGAGCAAGCAAGGCATGGTGGAAGCGGCCCATGAAAATTCCAATAACTTCTGTACAGCCTGTTTTGACGGGGCCTATCCCATTCCTATGGATGAGGAAGTGCGAGCTAGTAAACTTACCTTAGAGCCAGCTCTTCTGGTCAATTCTTGAAAAATTTAGATGTGACTTAAGAGATTATTTCGAAAAGAGATAGCCTAATAGATCTTTAGTTTTCTAGCAAAAGTGATCAGGAGTTTGTTTGGAGTAGGGGGATCAATTCGTTGATCGCTTCATCTGCTTTTAGGTCCAGGGTGATGCCGGTGCCGCTGCAATCCTGGGCTTCCAGGGATTGGGTTGCGAGCCTGATGCTGCGGCCGTCCTTCAGCACGATCGCTACCAGTTTGGAGTCGCCGTCCTGCAGGTCACTGAGCTGGTCATCCCGTTGGCCAAAGCCCAGGCCTATCTGCCCCAGATCCCCCCGCTGGCCGAGCCGCAGGCTGGTGATCGGCAGTCGTTTGATTTGGCCCCGGCGGCTGGCCAATAGCAGAGTTCCATCGGCGGATCCGCAGGCCGCCCCCACCACCGTTTCCCTGGGCAAAAGCCGCATGAGCACGGGTCCCTGGGCGGTACGGCCCATGGTGGGGA
>Ga0310329_10047_pt1 | contig 14704 bp, 13 predicted proteins | sample LakSupDCLTotalD7_FD_195543 | JGI IMG/M metagenome (GOLD analysis project Ga0310329, IMG submission 195543) | Enriched freshwater cyanobacterial communities from Lake Superior, Ontario, Canada - SU02.DCL.Total.D7 (v2) (version 2) | ecosystem: Environmental > Aquatic > Freshwater > Lake | place... | reverse complement strand
ACCCAAAAGTTTTATCTACAACAGTTGCCACACCTTTTTCATCGTATAGATAAACATTTCCCATCGAAATAGCTGAATCTCCATCGAGCTGAACTACTTTATTTTCAACCTTAAATGAACTCCATGGCGCACCCGTTGGCGATACCAGTGCGAAGCCTTTGTCACCAGGATATTCAGAATTTCCGCCAACAAAGTAAGAAAGCGCGCCATCAAATGCGGGCCGAAAAGTTTGTGGGGCGCTAGTAAGAGTTGGTTTAAAAGCAACAGGACCAAACTGATAGTTGTAGGCCTGATCGATAACATTCTCGGCCGTTGCTTTAGCCTTACTTAAGCCGCCAGATTTGTAATCAGCGCTTATCTTGATGAGTGCTTCGCCCCAAGCCGATTGAGCAGAGAGCACATCAGTAAGTTTCACACTATAGGAGCTGTTGCTAGCAACTTGACGTAGGTCTTCCGCAGGAAGCGATGCCCCATTAACAACTTCTGAAGAGTGATGAAGATTTATTCTTACAATTCCATCCAAACCTTTGCTAAATCCAAAAGTTTTATCTACAATAGTTGCAACTCCGTTTGGATCGTATAGGGAAATATTTCCCATCGAGATGGCGGAGTCTCCGTCAAGTTGGATTACATTATTATCTATTTTGTATGAACTCCATGGCTTAATGGCAAAGCCATCATCGTTAGGATAGGCAGGATTTCCCCCAACAAAGTAAGAAAGCGCGCCGTCAAATGTGGGCCGGAAGGTTTGTGGGGCGCTAGTAAGGGTTGGCTTGAAAGCTACGGGTGAATATTGATAGTTATATGCCGCCAAGATAATGTCTGTTGCTGTTGCCTTAGCTTTGCTGTAGCCGCCGGATTTGTAATCAGCGCTTATTTTGAGAAGTGCATCGGCCCATGCTTTTTGGGCAGCGAGCACTTCAGATCGGGTGATAATAACAGACATTTAAGACGAAGTTAAAACGCCTTAACTATACAGCATTGCATATTTCACGGCAAATGCAGGCAGCCAGCCTCAGAATCGTGTTCCTTGCTGGTGCTGGGAGGCTCGTTTCTTGGGTGGAATTTGTGGAGCTGCAATTAAGTTCAAGTGATCAATAAAAAACCCCTAACAAAAGTTAGGGGTTTAAATAATTAACTGAAATAAATACGAATTAGTTAAACATTAAACCCAATTCCTTCGTCTGCCCAACCGGTAGATGGTGCAAGAAGAGTGGATCTCTCAAGCTGGCTAGTTGTAAAGACATGCATACCACTGCCTGCATTAAACAAGCGATAGACAGGGGTAGAACCAGCAATGGCACTACCTGCAGTCCACACATTACCAATATTGCCCTCAAGGGCAAATCCCGATGATGGGGTGGCCACAAGAGCATTCTTTTCAGCTTCACTAGCTGTATAAAAATGACCGCCTTTAGAAGAATTATAGAAACGGTAAAGGGCTTGAGTTCCTTTATTTGGAGTATTAAAACCAACCCCTTCGTAAGTGAATCCAGCGCCGGTAATTGCATCACGCTCTTTTACGTTATTTGTAAAGAAATGGCTACCATCAGCGCGATCTAACAAGCGATAAACCGGTGTGCCAGTTGGAATATCCATATTGAATTGGAAAATCTGGCCGCCGTAATCAGCCTTATTTGCAGCCACTGCACCGCCAGATTCAGTGGATTGTTGCAGCACACCAATAAAAACATGTTCATCTAGGGGGCGCGAGCTTTCAACTATTTGATTACCGGTGCCAGCTAATTCAGCCTTTGTGTAGAAAGTTCCGTCGGCTTTACGAGTTACCAATCCAGTTACATCCCAAGAGCCAGAGAATTCAGAACCTCGAGCTTTTTGAAAATCACCTGGATTAGCAGCAACTCCTGCCAGAGCCCTTGGATTTTTCTCTCCACCAGCTTGAGCGAGGAAATAACCAGTGGCATCAGGTAAAACTTGCATGGTTACTGGATCAATTCTTAAGGCAAACTTGCGTTCACCGAAATCATTGCCGGAATCCTCATCAACAATCAATACATCAGCATCAGAAGCTTTTGCCCAGAACAAACCATCAGGAGCAACCATTGCATTTTTGTTTGCCTCAATATGCTTTTGAGCTGTTTGCAAGTTGGGATTTAGCTTCGCATCAAAGTGCCCAACACCTTTATTGCCTGTATCAACTGTTAAAGCACCATTAGCACCGGAGAGGATTCTGGTTAAATTGGCTGATAAGTAATCAGGCAAACCGTTCTTATCAAGATCGTTTGCACCAATTTCTTTTGCAATCAAATTAAAATCAACTCCAATCAATGCACCAGTTGCGGTGTGATTCTGAACATAACGAGACTTCGTGATATCAGGATCAGCCGCTGGATGTTCAACCTTAGTATCACTGTTGAAGAAAGTGTAGCCAGTGGGCTGAGAATTAGCCTCTTTAATACCAGTCGAACTAGTATCACCATCTTGAGCCCAACGGAACACTTCAGTATCTTTAACTGCTTCCGGTGTATTAAATCCATCCCAACGGAAACTAGTTGGATAATACCTTGCAGAGAAAGTAGTTGGTGCTGAAGCGTTTGTTAGGTATGAATCCAACATCTTAGTATCGGCATCAACGGTAGTGATTCCGAGTGTTGCAAAGGTTGCAGAATCAGCAGCCATTCCATAAAGTTGGCCATAAAGAAGACCATTACGAGCCAAAAACTTATCTCGCTCGCTTACCGTAGCGCTTGCCTGATCAATAACCGCGCCATTTGCATCATAACCTTTTCTACCAACATATACTTTCAGTGGCGCTGGATTAATATCATGGTTATATCCAGAAGCAACAATTAAAACATAATCTTTATTCTGGGAATTAATTGGCATTAATTTCTCATAACCAGCCTGTCCCAAGGCAGGAGCTGTATAAGCAACCTCATTTTTAATATCAACCACAATTGAAGCAAGGCCCATGGTGCCATTGGCAACATCAGTTCCCGTAAGGGGGCCGGAGCCATCGGGATCAGCAAACATGCTCCTGCCAATATTCCACTCTTCACCCGTCAACCAAACATCATCGGCTAAACCAATACCAGCACCATATTTATTGGCTGGTTCATACCATGAACCACAGAATGAATGAAAGAAGAAATCTCCCTGCGTAAGACGCATGTCCTTAACGGCTGGAGTAGTTCCGCTTGCAGGGCTGCCAGAGATGAATTCAACAATCGTGCCATCGGGATTAGTTTGATTTCCCCACTTGGCTGCTAAATCTGTTTTAATAGTGTTTTTTGGTTTTACCTCGAGGCCAAAAGCATTGAACACCCTATCGAAAAGTTCGCCAGATGTTTTGAACATCTGGCTGGCAGGGCCACTATTATCGTTTAAAAATGAAGCGAACTTGGAGCGATCGTAATCAATAAAATGTATATGAGAACCGGTAAACTTAACACCGGTTTCCATCAGCCATGGATATGTCTCATTAGACATCGTTGCATAAGATTCGCTTTGATAAGCAACTCTTACGGTGTCGTTGTCTTTCAACCAAGCAGCCTGGCCGTCTGGGTAACCAGTTAAAGCCTTCTTCGTAACTGGATCGATTTCACCAACAGTTGCTAAAACTTTGAAATTTGCATAAGGGAAATCCACATCCCCGCTAAATCCATCTTTCAATTCGCTTGTTTGGTCGGGAGTGCTTGCCTCAGGCATTAAGGCAACAATTTCGCCGATGTTTCTGGTGGGCATAGAAAAACCAAATACCAATGAATGCTCATCGCCCCTGTTTAATTTTTGGTGATTCCAGTGATAAATTCTGGTTAAGGTGTTTCGGCATTTTCCAGCCTTAGTTATTTACAAGCCCAGTTAGCACCCCCTTGTCAAATAATCAGCTCCCGTTTAATGGGTAGAATAGTGGGCTTGCAATTAAGCTCAAGTAATCAATAAAAAACCCCTAACTTTTGTTAGGGGTTTAAATAATTAACTGAAATAAATAACAGCTAGTTAAACATTAAACCCAATTCCTTTCAAAACTTGAACAACTGAAAGTAAAAAAGGCCCCCAATTGGGGGCCTGAGCCACAATCAGGCCACGTAACCCAACACGCCTTCATTCCTCCAACCACCTGCCACGAGGGCATTGGTTTCAGCAACACTGCTGGTGAACAGGTGCTCCCGGCCATTAAAGAAACGATTTACTGCTGTGCTAGCTCCCAGGATGGAAGCTGTTTGAATGCGGCCAGCCACACCCTCGGTTACATAGCCAATTTTGTTAGCGGCGCTAACTTCATCGGTGTTTGTGGTGAGCAAGTGATCGCCGTTGGCGGAATTAAACAGGCGGAACACCTGCTTGTAGTTGCCTGCGGAGGCAATACCAGCATCACCCATCACAAAAGATGCGCCCTCATTTCTCCAACCCTTTCCCACCAAGGTGGCGGCCTCCGTGGCACTGGCGGTGGTTAGGTGCAAACCAGTGAGATTATCAATTAGGCGCACTGCAGTAGGCGTAGTGGCCGAAGTTAGCCTGAGCAATTGGCCGCCTTCCACAAGATTGTTGGCGCTGATTGCTCCATCGAGCAAACCATGGGCCTGCACATCGATGAAGTAATCAGTGCCTGCCTTGTTGCCATACAAAGCGGAAACATCTGTGGTGCCAGAGGTTTCCCACTGACCAAGGGCACTTTGGGTGCCAACTCCCTTCGCCTGGGAATCCGTCATGCCCGCGGGAATCGCAAGGCGATCGATCTGAGCAATCCGGGTGGCGGCACCAGTGTCAGGATTCACACTCCAAACGCTTCCTTCCTCAGTTCCCCAGGCTGCATTATCGGAAATTGAGCGGTCTTCATTTTGAAGAAGGGCGCCCGAAGCGCTCCATTCCATATTGTCTGCGCTGCGAACGCCGGCCTGCTGCTTACCAGCATCATCACCGTCATAGATATTTTTCAGGATTGCTGTTGTGGGCACCCCAGCAGTGAAGGTGGTATCGATGGTGTAGGTAGTGCCGTAGATGTCTGCGTAGGTGGCATTGCTGGTCTGCCCAGTGGCATTAAAGGCCACCATGCTGGGTTTAGCAGGGTTGACTGCGGCGTCTTCTGGGCGGGCAAAACCTGCTGCCCCCAATGCCATGGCGGCGGTGTGCAGGGTGGAAAAGTCTAGATAACCAGCGGCGTCGTAACCGGCGGTGCCAGCCTTGGTTGCATCCTTAACCGCAATTGCCTTCCAAGAGCCAGCAAAAGTTCTGCCAGTGCCAGCCAGTTCCGCCGGTTGGTCAGCGGCAGTGGTGTCGTTAGCCACCCATGCATAAAGCTGACCGCTTCTGAGACCATTGCGGGCCAAGAAATCTGTGCTGCCAGCAACCTTTGTGCCCACATAGAGCCAGGCAGGGCCAGGGGTGTAATCATCCCCAATGAAATAGGCAACTTTGCTTGTATCACCGGTGTCTACCACCAGGGCCTGCTCCACGGAGAAGCGACCCAGATCAGGAGCGGCGTAAAGCACATTATTGGTAACATCCAAGACGGTTACATAACCGCCGCGGCCGCCTTGGGCAGAGGATGACTCCTCACCGGCCAAATAAAGAGGATCTACGTTGCCTCTACCTGCGCCGAAAGGGTTTGCGGGGGAAAAGTTACCTGCACAGAAGGGGGCAAAGCCTTGCGTGGCTTGGTTGGCATCACTTGCCGGAGTAAAACCTGCAGCTATGGAAGCTAAGCCGTTAATTTGAGTAGCAGTAGTTACTTCATTTCCAGATCTATCTATAACTTTGTTATAAGCTATGCCTGAATTTACTACCACACCGGCATTATTTACGTCAAAAAATTGAATCCGAGAACCCACCATCGAAAGACCATTTGCCAACTTGTAGGCATATCCTTTTGCGAATCCAATCTCTGAGTTAACCACCATACGAATGGTGTTGGCATCAAGCCGGAAGGCACCGATACCGTCAGGAATACCGGTGGGGGTAAAGCCATTAACTGTTTCACCGATGGTAAAGAGCACCTGAGGCGTTACCGAAGGAACAAGACTTTTGATCTGCGCAGGTGAAGGCATGGGAGTGAAACAAATAACATTTACGCCAGGAAAAAAAATTAAACCCAGCGTGATCAATAACAAGCTAAGGGCGAATCCTGGTTTGACTTTAATCTTTAGTTAAGGAACAGTTAAAATTTTAGAACACTGGCTAACTAATGGTTAAGCAGCTTTGCGCTGGCCCACGTTGAAGCTGATGGAGATTCTCAGCGCGCTACCTGGGGCACTGAGCTCCGCCCCGGGGATCCAAAAAGGCAATCGAGCCCGCACCCCCATCCGCTTGCAGGTAAACCACACCGCTGAATGGGGAATGGGGGTGTAGGTGGGCCCTGGTGGTGTGTCCTGGGCCATTCACCATGGCCCAGGCGTTATTAAAACTGGGGGTAGCCAGGCTGAAATCTCAGCCAATTTCAGTGAATGCCTGCTGGCAGCTGGCAGCAATCCAGCGGAACAGCGGAGCAAGCGCTTGATCATCGAGCAGATCAGTCTGGCTATGCCAGCCCCCTTGGTTGGTTACGGCTCGCCCCTGGGGATTCTCCTGCTGGGGGGTGTTGGTATTGAAAACGCCAGAGCGGCGTGGGGAAAAGGCTCTCCACCATCACCCCTGCGCCAACGCTGCCAGCACCCCCTTATCAACCAGGTAATTAATCACTTGAGTTGCACTTTCCTGCAGGGTTTGGCTGCCGGTATCAACGCGCAGCTCAGGCGCTTGCGGCTGCTCGTAAGGGCTTGAAATTCCGGTGAAATCTTTAATTACCCCAGCCCTGGCCTTGGCATAAAGACCCTTTGGATCGCGGCCCTCGCACACAGCAAGATCTGCAGCGCAGTAGATCTCAATAAAATCAGTATCCGCCACTAGAGCTCTGGCCTGGGCTCGATCGGCTTGAAATGGCGACACAAAAGCTGTAAGGGTAATTAATCCAGCATCAAGAAATAGTTTTGCTACTTCACCAATACGGCGAATATTTTCTTCCCGATCAGTATCAGAAAAGCCCAAATCTTTGCAAAGGCCATGGCGCACATTGTCGCCATCAAGCACATAAGTAGCTAAGCCGCGCTCAAACAGCACCGCATTCACGGCATTTGCAAGGCTGCTTTTGCCTGAACCCGATAAACCGGTAAACCAAAGGATTGCGCTGCTGTGGCCCCGTTGCCTGGCGCGGGCAACACGATCAACAGAAGCATCGTGCCAAACAATATTGGTGGCAGCACCCATAGATTTCTTTTTGATTAGCTTTCGATTCTGAATCATTCGCCTCCACCCCAACCAATTGCCGCAGACCTGCAGCCTTTATTGCAGCAACTCAAAACCCATGGTTTCAAGGTGCGCTGGGAGCCACCTCCAAAAATTGGGGTTTATGGATTATTCGAAGGCCGCAGCCGCACGCTTTGGGTGCACCCGATCACTTTTGATCTTGGGATTAGCCGGCAAACCCTCCTGCACGAGGCGGTGCATGCAGCCCAAAGCTGCCCCCAAGGCAAGCTCACCAGGCTTGGCATCCCTGCGCCTGTTAGCCCCTTAATCGCCCAGGAAATCAGCTCAATTCTTTTTAGGAATTACCACGTAAAAGATCGGGTTTTGGAACAGGAAGCCTTCAGCTTGCAAGGCCAAACCGCTGCCCCTTCAATTCTTGTGAAACTATTGCGGCAACGCTGTAAAACCTAGCCACCAGCTTGTTTTGGCCGGTAGCCATCCTTTTCCAGTGCAGCCATCGCAGCTGCCACCTGATCCCCTTGCAGCTCAATTACGCCATCTTTAATCGTGCCCCCTGTGCCAGCTACCGCTTTTAGTTGTTTTAGGAGTGCTTTTAGCTCAACTTCCGCTGCTTCCAGGCCTTTGATCAGAGTTACGAGTTTGCCGCCCTTACCTGCTTTAGTGCGCTGCACCCGAATGGTTTGTTGTGATTTTGCGCTTGGTTCAGCTGAGGGGCGTTGGATCGCCCCTGAATTACTGCTGAATTCCTGCCATGCCCCCTTGCGGGATTTTGATTCCATCTACCGCTCCAGGTTGCAAACCCCTTCTTAATATTGATTATGGACATCCCTCCGATGAATCTAAATGTGGTGAATCTGCGATTTGCAGATCCCCATGGCCCGGAAAGTTGCGCTGAAGTGGGCCTAAAACTAAATAATGCTCCTATCGGCCCTAAAGCCAGCAATACCTGCAGGGTGGGCAAAGGTGGAATTCGCATCATCGAACCCCAAGGCTGGCCCCCTCTTACCCCACCAGCTCCTTAGGCTGCAAGTAATTAAGCGGCTGAACCGGTGATTTCAGTTGGATCTCTTTCCAAAGCACAGTTAGACAAATCTGCGCGGCCAGATCAGCTCGGACGTTTTGGCCGCTTTGGTGGCCAATACGTGCCAGAAACTTTGATGCCAGCCTTAGCGGAATTGGAACGCGCGGCAGCAGAGGCATGGGCTGATCCAGCTTTTACAAACCGTTTAAATCACCTACTTAAAACTTATGTGGGTAGGGCAACCCCCCTTTACGAGGCGGAAAGACTCACCAGCCACTATTCAAGGCCCGATGGAGGCCCACGCATTTGGCTGAAAAGGGAAGACCTTAATCACACCGGTGCCCACAAGATAAATAATGCCCTCGGCCAAGCATTGCTGGCTTTACGAATGGGTAAGAAACGAATCATTGCTGAAACCGGCGCTGGACAACACGGAGTTGCCACTGCAACGGTGTGTGCCCGTTTCGGATTGGAATGTGTGATTTATATGGGCGCCGAAGATATGCGGCGCCAATCATTAAATGTTTTCCGGATGCGCCTACTTGGCGCAACAGTGCAACCTGTTACGGCCGGCAGCGCCACCCTTAAAGATGCCACCAGCGAAGCAATTCGCGATTGGGTAACCAATGTTGAAACTACCCACTACATCCTTGGTTCAGTAGCTGGCCCCCATCCATATCCAATGCTCGTGAGAGATTTTCATGCCGTAATCGGCGAAGAAACCAAACGCCAGTGCGCTGAAGCTTTTGGCCGCCTGCCTGATGTATTGCTGGCCTGCGTTGGGGGAGGCTCAAACGCTATGGGTTTATTCCATCCTTTTGTGGGGGATACCAGCGTTCGCATGATTGGAGTTGAGGCCGCAGGCGACGGTGTTGCCACAGGCCGGCATGCCGCCACGATCACCCAGGGCAGGGTGGGGGTATTGCATGGGGCCATGAGCCTTTTATTGCAAGATGAAGAAGGCCAAGTAATCGAAGCGCATTCAATTAGTGCCGGCCTCGATTACCCCGGAGTGGGGCCAGAACATAGCTATTTCAAGGAGATTGGCAGAGCTGAATACGGCGCCGTAACCGATCAAGAGGCCCTTACAGCCCTGCAACTTGTGAGCCAATTAGAAGGAATCATTCCAGCGCTTGAAACGGCCCATGCCTTTGCTTGGCTTGAAACCCTTTGCCCCACCCTGCCCGCGGGCAGTGAGGTGGTAATTAATTGCTCCGGCCGCGGCGATAAAGATGTAAATACCGTTGCTGAAGCCTTAGGAAAGCAAGCGCTCTAGGCGTGCCGCCACACTGCGTACCGCCGCCTGGGCGGTGGCATAGGCCATCCGCATCGGCCCGATCAAAGCAACCCTGCCCTCTGCCCCACCTTTAGCCCGATAGGGGGCCTGCACCACCGCACAACCTTTTAAGGCGGGATCTGGATGTTCGGCGCCAATCCACACCCCACCAGGAGCCAACAATTCATGGGGATTAAGCAATTCATGGGGCCGCTGTTCCACCAACTGCAGCAAGGGCCGCAAACTGGCGGTTTGGCTGAATTCCGGTTGGCCAAGCAAACCCGCTAAGCCCATCGTGAGCGCACCCTCCGCCGAGCGATTACGGCGGCGGTTGTGGCTATCCAGGGCTCTACGTAATGGCGCCCCACTTTGCTGCAGTTGAGGTGGCAGAGAAGTCCAGGGGATTGAGCTGCCCCGCACCCCCGCTGGCTGCTCCAACTGTTCCGCCAACCAACGCTCTAGGGCCTCCAGTTGGCCAGCACCCTCCTCAGGTAAGCGCAGGTTGAGGCTGCTGGTAACGGCCGCGCTTTCCACTAAAAAAACCAACAAACGATCACCACTGGAAACCAAGCGCATCGCCTTGAGCCGCGGCTCCCCTCGCTGGGGCCGGGTAATCAAGCTCATCAATCCAGTGAAATCTGCCAGCCGGCGTGCCAAGTGTTGCAATAAATCCTCAAGAGCAGCCCATTGCAGGCTTAATTCGGCCAGCTCTCGATCCAACTGTTGCGCTGCCGGGCCTGGCGCCGGTAGCAAGCAATCAACGTAGTGGCGATAACCCTTGGGGCTTGGCACCCGGCCGGCAGAGGGATGGGGTTGGGTTAATAAACCCTCTTGCTCTAGCGCTCCCATGGCAGAGCGCACCGTGGCGGGGCTGGCATCTAGGCCAAAGCGTCGCACCAGGGTTTGGCTGCCCACTGGTTCCACCGTATCTACGTAGTGCCTCACCGTGGCCTGCAGAACTTGCTGCTGGCGACGTGGCAGTGGTTTCACAACTGTTGATCCAACCTTCGCTAATGCTACGAACTAACCGTGAAGTTCCAGCAAAGCGTTACCTAATAGCGGGGCACAGCGGAATCCACCTGCACGCTCCAAGCATCGATTCCCCCCTCTAAATTCCACACTTTTGTGTAGCCATGGGTTTCCATTAACCAGCAGGCAAATTGCCAGCTACGAATGCCGCCATGGCACATCACCACAAGATTTGGATCCGTGCCCAACAGTTGAGGCAAACTGCCAAGCCAGTTTTGCGAATCACTAAGCGGTAGATGCACAACTCCTGGCAACGAAGCAAGGGCCAACTCCTCCAGCTCGCGCACATCAAGCAGCAGCAGGGCTTCCCCGGCCTCTAAACGCTGAGCCAGTTGCTTAGCTGAAACGGATTCGGGCAAGGCCATGGCGAGCGGGGCAATCATCTCCCAGGATGATGGGTGCAACACCGCGCTCAAATTGCCGCGTTGTGGATAAATTCCGCCTCCCACCGATTTCCAGATTTACAGCGATCCTGCTGGCCATAAGCATTGGCCTTGCTGCCATTGGTATGGGCGGTTGGTGGTGGCTGCAACGCAGCAGTCCGTTGCATTTTCAAGCTGAACAATTGCATGAGCCAGCTGCTGCCAGGTTTTTACCCCGCAATGCAAACCTGAGTTTTTATCTGCAATTAGATCCAAATCAATTACCTGCCTACGGCCGTGCAGTGGCTCGTTCAAAGCAGCGCAATAGTGCCGCCAATGCCCTCACTCAGCTGCGAAACGGTTTATTTGCAACTGCTGGGCTCAACTACAACAACGAATTAAGCAACTGGATTGGCCCTGAGCTTGCTATCGCGCTCACGGCAAGCAGCAACAACCAAATCCAACCCAGTTGGGTGCTTGCCCTCTCCAGCCGTACCGCAAACGGGGCAAGGGAATTTCTGCAAACTTTTTGGCAAACCCGCAGCCTCGCAGGTGGTGATCTCTCGATCAGCAGCTACAGGGGCCTTGGCTTGATCAGCAGCAGCAACCCTGAGGCCCCATTAGCAACCGCCTTAATCAACGACCAACTGGTGTTGATTACCTCAAGCCGCGATGCCCTAGAAGACGCCCTAGATAGCTCCCAGGTTGATGCGCTGAATCAATCCAGTGATCCCCAGCTCCAAAACTGGTTAAAACAAAACCGCAAAGGGGTGGCATTGCTACGCAGTGATGCCACCGGCATCAGTCAATTGCTTGGGCTGCCAGCAAAGCTGGTGGCAGAAGAGCAAATGCAGCAGTTAGTTGGATCTATTGCTGTGCAGGGCAGTGAATTACAGCTGGCAGCACAAATCAGCACAGGGATTGATCGCAACGACCCCCCCCTGGGCGATCGAGCTAACCAATGGCTGCAGCAACTGCGCCACAGCGCTGATCAAATCAATATCAGCAACGCCAACAGCAGCCTAAATTCACTGCTCACAGTGGCAGTAACGAAACCTGGGCCCCTGCTCAATGAATTGCAACGCCAAAACCAAGGCCCGCTTCTGCTGGCGTTAATAAATAGCAACCAATGGCTAGCTGCTACCGATGTAGCCAACCCGAGCCCAGAGGCTCTTAACCAACCCTTACACCTTGCTGGCTTTGATCCCACCAGCATTAACAGCATGGATGTGTGGAGTCGTTTATCCGGCCAAACCAACCGCGCTGGGGAATTAAAAGCAATTCTGGCTGGGGCCAGCGCCAGCAAGGCAAACGTGCGTTGGTGGAGCAACAACTTTGACGAACTGCAAAATCAATTACAAACAAAAGGAGTTAACAAAAAAGCACCATTTATCGATGCTAAAAGCGTTGCATTTTCTCAATTAGGGCCAAAACTAAGCAGAGATTTGCTGGGGCACTGGTCTTTTTGGCAAGGCTTACAACTTTTAGCCGCCCAACCGCTTAGCCCTGCGGTTAACGGTTTGGAGTACATGTTGGAGGAAGATAAAACCAGTCTTGATCTCAAGGCCACATTGCATTTCAGCTAACCCCATGGCTCGCGAACTTTTATTGATCCGCCATGGCATTGCCGTTGAACGGGGCAGCACTGCCACTGATGAAGAACGGGCTCTCACCTCAGAAGGCAGGGCACGCACTCGGCGGGTATTAGAACGCTTGGAACGCTTGGGGCTCACCTGTGGCCCACTGGTGAGCAGCCCCTTGGTAAGGGCGCGGCAAACCGGCGAACTTGCCCTTGAGCGAAAATTAGGAAATAGCCTTTCTTTTAGTAACTCCTTGGCACCAGGCCAAGACCCATTGCCACTGCTGCGGGAACTTCTGGAGGAACCCTGGGAACGCCTTGGCCTTGTGGGCCATGAGCCAGATATGGGCCAACTGGCTAGCTATCTGTTGGGCTGCCAAACCCATAGCCTCCAGCTAAAAAAAGCCGGTGTAGCTCTACTGGCCCTAGATGAACCTCTACTTGATCCTGGTGCTGCCCAATTACGCCTGTTGTTAAGCCCCAAGGTGCTGCTAGACGGGGGCAAGGAGTAACAGATGGCTCTTGAAAACAGCGGTTTTAGTCCGGGTCTTGAAGGTATCCCCGCCACCCAATCAGCCATCAGCAATATCGACGGGCAGCGCGGGATTCTCAGTTATCGCGGCTACGACATCGCAGATCTCGCAGCCAAAAGTAGTTTTTTAGAAACTGCTTATTTATTAATTTGGGGCAGCTTGCCTGATCCAGAAAATTTGCGCGCTTTTCAGCACAACGTGCAAATGCATCGCCGGGTGAGCTTTCGCATCCGCGACATGATGAAGTGTTTCCCAGCTGGTGGCCATCCCATGGATGCCTTGCAGGCAAGCGCTGCATCGCTCGGGTTGTTTTACTCAAATCGAGCCTTAGATGATCCCGATTACATCAGCGAAGCGGTGGTGCGGCTACTAGCCAAGATCCCAACAATGCTCGCCGCTTTTCAGCTAATCCGCCGCGGCCAAGATCCAATTCAGCCCCGAGAGGATTTGCCCTACGCCTCAAATTTTTTATACATGCTCACCGAGCAGGAGCCAGATCCGCTTGCTGCCCGCATTTTTGATGCCTGCCTGGTGTTACATGCGGAACACACCCTTAATGCGAGCACCTTCAGCGCTCGGGTAACAGCTAGCACCCTCACAGATCCCTATGCAGTAGTTGCATCTGCTGTGGGCACTCTGGCTGGCCCGCTCCATGGCGGCGCCAATGAAGACGTGTTGTTGATGCTGGAGCAGATCGGAACTGAAGATCGCGTAGAGGCTTACCTAGATCAAGCGATCGCCGAAAAACGCAAGGTAATGGGATTTGGCCATCGCGAATATCGAATTAAGGATCCCCGCGCCACGATCCTGCAAAAGCTGGCAGAACAGCTATTTGATCGCTTTGGCAACGACCAGATGTACGACGTAGCCCGCCGCTTTGAAACCCTGGCCACCGAACGTTTAGGCCCAAAAGGGATTTTTCCCAATGTGGATTTTTATTCCGGTTTGGTGTATCGCAAGCTTGGTATTCCTACCGATTTATTCACGCCTGTTTTTGCCATTGCAAGGGCTGCTGGATGGCTTGCCCATTGGCGCGAACAGCTGGGGGCAAATCGTATCTATCGACCCACCCAGATCTATACCGGCGAAATAAATCTGCCTTGGCTGCCCTTAGAGCAGCGCTGCGGCAACAACAAATAAACAACTAGGCCCACACTTGGGTAAGTTGCACATATCGGATCGGAGCCATGGCCCCAGCCCCAGCCCTAACCCTTGATCTGGAATCAGGATTCCGCAGCCTGCTTGAAAGCGCTGGGGTAAGCCCTGGCGCCAGCAGGCTGCTTTGGTTGCCTTTACCAATGCTGCTGGTGCTTATTTCAGCAGTGGTGGGGGTGCTGGTAACCGTTTGGTTGGAGCGCAAAATTTCCGCTGCGGCCCAGCAGCGCATCGGCCCTGAATACGCCGGTGCCCTTGGCATTTTGCAGCCGATTGCCGATGGGCTCAAATTACTTTTTAAAGAAGATGTAGTTCCCGCTAGGGCAGACGGCCTGCTGTTCACCTTGGGGCCGGTGCTTGTGGTGGTGCCGGTGATCCTGTCTTGGCTAGTGGTGCCTTTTGGCCAGCATTTACTGATTAGCAATGTGGGGATCGGAATTTTTCTCTGGATTGCCCTCAGCAGCATTCAGCCGATCGGTTTATTGATGAGTGGCTACGCAAGCAATAACAAATATTCGTTGATCGGAGGCTTAAGGGCCGCAGCGC
>Ga0310329_10035_pt1 | contig 16943 bp, 16 predicted proteins | sample LakSupDCLTotalD7_FD_195543 | JGI IMG/M metagenome (GOLD analysis project Ga0310329, IMG submission 195543) | Enriched freshwater cyanobacterial communities from Lake Superior, Ontario, Canada - SU02.DCL.Total.D7 (v2) (version 2) | ecosystem: Environmental > Aquatic > Freshwater > Lake | place... | reverse complement strand
GGGCAGGGGCGCTCAAGGCTTGGTAAGAGACGGGCGGGGCAGGGCCTGGGCTGGTCGCCCAAAAGGCTGCTCAGGGCTCGTTCCATCCTGGCGTGGCGGCCCCAGGCCAGCTGGTGCAAGCCCCCTAGCAAGGAAATCACGCAACAGCATGTTGCAGCGTCGGGTCAGAACCCTGGCGACAGCAAGCGTTCAGGCGGTGGCAAGGTTCATAATGGACGCCACGTTGCTTCGGCATCCAGGAACGCCACCCCATATGACCCAGATCCCAGCGAGCGATGTTCCCGGAATGGGTCGTCGGCAGTTCATGAATCTGCTGACCTTCGGGTCGGTCACCGGCGTGGCCCTCGGGGCCCTCTACCCCGTCGTGAGCTACTTCATCCCCCCCCGGGCAGTCGGCGGCGGCGGCGGCATCACCGCCAAGGACGAACTTGGCAACATCGTTACGGCCACGGGCTGGCTCAGCACCCATAAGGAGGACGATCGCAGCCTGGTCCAGGGTTTGAAGGGCGATCCCACCTACCTGATCGTTGAGGGCGAGGACGCGATTGGCAGCTATGGCATCAACGCCATCTGTACCCACCTGGGCTGTGTGGTGCCTTGGAACAGCGGTTCCAACAAGTTCATGTGCCCCTGTCACGGCAGCCAGTACGACGCCACCGGCAAGGTGGTGCGCGGTCCCGCTCCCCTCTCCCTGGCCCTGGCCCATGTGAGCGTCGAAAACGACAACGTTTTTCTGAGCCAGTGGACTGAAACTGATTTCCGCACCGGCGACAAGCCCTGGTGGGCCTGAGTTTTTCCCCTGTTATCCCTCCCCCCGCCGCCAGCCCCATGCGTCGCCTATTCACCCTGCTGCTGAGCTCCGCCTTGGCCGTCAGCGCCTTGCTCTTCGCCCCCCAGGCCAGCTGGGCCTACCCCTTCTGGGCCCAGCAGAACTACGACAGCCCCCGGGAAGCCACCGGCAAGTTGGTCTGTGCCAACTGCCACCTGGCTAAGAAAACCACCCAGGTTGAAGTGCCCCAGTCGGTTTTCCCCGATTCCGTCTTCAAGGCGGTGGTCAAGATTCCCTATGACACCTCGATCCAGCAGGTGGCCGGTGATGGCAGTGCTACTGGCCTGAATGTGGGTGCTGTGGTGATGCTGCCCGATGGCTTCAAGCTGGCCCCTGCAGACCGCCTCAGCGATGAGCTGAAGGAAGAAACCGCCGGCGTCTATGTCACCCAGTGGAGTGAGGACCAGCCCAACATCCTGCTCGTTGGTCCCATCTCTGGCGACCAGCACCAGGAGATCGTCTTCCCGATCCTGTCCCCAGATCCCGCCAGCGACAGCTCCATCCACTTCGGCAAGTACCAGCTGCACGTGGGTGGCAACCGCGGGCGCGGCCAGGTGAATCCCACCGGCGAGAAAAGCAACAACGGCGTCTTCAACGCCACCGTGGCCGGCACCGTGGCCTCGATCACTCCAGGTGAGAACGGCGCCACCGTGGTGGCCATCACCACCGCCGACGGCAGCAGTGTCTCTGACACCATTCCTGCAGGCCCCACGCTAAAAGTGGCCATTGGTGATGCCGTGGTTGCTGGCGTGGCCCTCACCAACGACCCCAACGTGGGTGGGTTTGGCCAGATCGATGCCGAGGTGGTTCTCCAGAACCCTGTGCGCATCTACGGCATGCTGGCTTTCTTTGCCGCCGTGGCCGTGGCCCAGATCATGCTGGTACTCAAAAAGCGTCAGATCGAAAAAGTGCAGGCCTTCGAAGGCGTTTGATGCCCCCTGCCCTGGCCTTGGCCGTATTTACTTCCCCCGGGCCCCTGCTGTTTCAGCTGGGGCCCTTTTCCCTGCGGTGGTATGGCCTACTGATTGCCCTGGCCGTGTTGCTGGGGCTGGTGCTCTCCAGCCAGCTGGGCAAGCGCCGCGGCATCGATCCGGCCCTCATTGCTGACCTGCTGCCGATCCTCGTGCTCTCGGCGGTGGTGGGAGCCCGCGCCTACTACGTGCTGTTCGAGTGGCGCCAATACCAGTTCAATTGGTTCGAGGCGCTTGCCGTGTGGCGCGGGGGTATTGCCATCCATGGCGCCCTGATTGGCGGCACCCTGGCGGTGATCCTCTATTGCCGCTGGCGCAAGCTGGCCTTCTGGACCTTGCTCGATGTGTTGGTGCCCTCGGTCGCCCTGGGCCAGGCGATCGGACGCTGGGGCAATTTCTTCAATTCCGAAGCCTTTGGTCTGCCCACCGACCTGCCTTGGAAGCTGAAGATCCCCGGCTGGATCGCCATTGGCGCCGGCTTCCCCAACGAGCAGTATTTCCATCCCACGTTCCTTTATGAATCCCTTTGGAACTTGGGGGTGCTGGCCCTGCTGCTGGTGCTGTTTCGGCTTGGGCTTCGGGGCCGCATTGCCCTACCGGCCGGAGCCCTGAGCTGCGTTTACCTGCTCACCTACAGCAGTGGCCGCCTCTGGATTGAGGGGTTGCGCATCGATCCCCTCTGCCTGATCGGCACCCCACCCTTCTGCACCGGCGGTCTGCGCATGGCCCAGCTGATGAGCCTGGCCCTGATGGCCTTGGGCGCCTTCGGCCTCTGGTGGCTCTATGGCCGCCATCGGGCCCTGCCCGATTTGGCCGGGGTTGCTAGGGCAAATTCCGAGGGCCGGCCCTGAGCTCGGTTCCAATGGGATGGGATCCGCTCCCTGCCCCACCACTTCGATCCGATTGGCGCGGTGTCTTAGTTGGGCTTCGCCATTCACCTTTGCCCCCTTGCCTGCTGGCCTGATGGATGTTGCAAACGCTGGCCAGGTCAAGATCGTGGGTGCGGGACCCGGGGCCCCCGATCTGCTGACCCTGCGGGCCGCCCGGGCGATCGAGCGGGCCGAGGTGCTGGTCTGGACCGATTCGCTCGTGTCGCCCCAGATCGCCGCCCTGGCCCCGGAAGGCTGTGAATCGATCCGCACTAGCACCCTCACCCTCGAGCAGGTGATCGAGTTGGTGGTGGAGCGGGCCCGGGCTGGCCGGCGGGTGGTACGCCTCCACGATGGCGATCCCTGCCTCTATGGAGCCCTGGCTGAGCAGCTCTGTCGCCTGGCGGATGCGGAGATCCCTGTCGAGGTGGTGCCTGGCCTCAGCGCCTATCAAGCCACGGCGGCGGCCCTGCAGGCCGAATTGACGATTCCGGGTGTTGTGCAGACGATCGTGCTCAGCCGAGCTTCCGGCCGCACTGGCACGCCGGCCCTGGAATCGATCGAGCGGCTGGCGGCCCTGCAGGCGTCCTTATGCCTGTATTTGAGCGCCCGCCATGTGGAGGAGGTGCAGGCCCAGCTGCTGCTCCACTATCCCGCCGATACTCCCGTGGCGATTGGCTACCGGGTCAGCTGGCCCGACCAATGGCTCACCGTTGTGCCCCTCAGGGAGATGGCCCAGGTGAGCCGGGAGCGCAACCTGATCCGCACCACCCTCTATGTGGTCAGTCCGGCCCTGAAGGCCCCGGGCAACGCCCGCTCCAAGCTCTATTCCGCTGGCCATAACCACCTGTTCCGCGGCGGCGCCGAGTGAGCTGGGGCGCCTAGGGGGCTGGGCTGGTGGCGCCGTAGAGCTCCTGTTCCAGCCGCTGGCGATCAAAACCGCAGCCCAGCCGCTCCACGATCGCTTCGAGGTCGGTGACGGCATTGCCCAGGCAGCAGGTGCCCCCTGGGGAGGGGGTGACATTGAAGGCCAGGCCGGCCATGGCGGCAATGCGAGCCTCGCCCAGGATCAGCCGTTTCTCGCCCTTATGAATCAACTGGGGCCGCACGCCCCCGAAACCCTCGGCGAAGCGCAGGTCGGCAAGCTGCAGGCCGGGCACGATTTTGCGGGCATCGGCGAGGAACAGACGGCGCCGCAGCCAGGGCACTTCAAACAACAAATTCTTGAGGATGTAGTTGCGGATATCGGCAATGCGAAACAGCTGCCATAACACCAGCAATACCGAGAAATCTAGCCGCAATACCTTCAGAAATTCAAAGAAGGAGGCTGGCCGATAGCGCTCTAGCAGGGGCAGCAATAGGGCGGTGGGGCCAAAGCGGGTTTGGCCGGGTGAGCGCACATCGGGGTCACCATGGATAGCCGCAAAGGGCAGTTTGTCGTTCTGCACGGTGTAAACCTTGCCGCGCAATAAATCGGGGGTGAAGTAGAAACTGCCGGCCACGGGCAGGCAGGAATACTCCAGGCCAAAACCCAGTTGTTGGGCCATTAAGAGGCTGTGGGCGCCGGCACTCACCACCACATGGCGGGCCCGGATCCGGCGGGGCGGCGCCTTGGCATTGGGATCGCCGGGGAGGTTGGCGGCCCCGGTGCGATGGGCGCGTAGCTCCACCAAAAAAGTGGTGCTGCCATCGGCGGCGGTTTCGGGCCTGATCGCTTCAACCCGGCAGCCCAGCCAGAGATCCAGCTGGCGCTCAGATCCGGCCAGGGCGGCCTGGGCCTGGGCCACGAAGCTCTCGGCCAGGGCCTCGTAGTCGACGGCGGTGGCGGCGCGGCGGATGCCGATGGCCACCAGCGCTTCCTGCCGCAGGGGGCTATCGGGCCGTTCGCCATCGAGCCGCGCCACATGCGGTTCCCACTCGGCGATCTGCTCCTTCTCGAGCAGCTCCATCGCCGGGAAATGGGGCGAAAACAATTCAAAGCGCTGGCGTAGGGCGCCGCACTCCGGCTCGCCTACGGCCAGCACCATCTTCGGGGTGCGGAAGACGCAACGGTTGCGCTCAGGCTCGCTGAGCAGGGCGGCATAGCGCTCGATCATCTCGGCCGTGCGCTTCACCTTGAGGGCCTTCTCAAGCGTGTAATTGGTTTCGATGTCGCCGCAATGGATCGTCTGGCTGTTGCTGCTCGCCTTGGAGTTCACCTGGGCAAGCTGGTTGTAGCGCTCCACCAGGGTGAGGTGGCCCAGGTCGGTGTAGCGGGATAGTTCAAACAGCAGGGCCGTGCCGCATACCCCGCCGCCGACGATCAGCACATCCGTCTGGCTTTCCGCCGCTGAAACAGGGCCAGCACTTGGGCTGGGGAGCTCAGCCGCAGGGGCGGGGGTAACCATGGCAGCGATAGGAGAACCAGGGGCAGGAGCCAGGCTCCAAAAGGGGACTCGCGCGCCGATCAGGGCGGCCTGCGGACGGCCGGGAAGGGCCGCATCATCGAGCCATCGTGCCTGAGCGCCGAGCCACCTGTTGCCAGGACGGCCTACAACGCAGGCGCAGACCCGGAACGGGATGCTGGCCACCACCGTGGCCTATGCTCGATCAAGCGCCAATGGCGCGGCTAAGGGCGATTAGCACAGCGGTAGCGCACTTCCTTCACACGGAAGGGGTCACTGGTTCGAATCCAGTATCGCCCATTTAAATGAACCATTGGCCGGTTGGACTGCCGCCAGTAACGATCATTTTCTTGGCAACCTGTTCGTTGATTCGGGCATGGTCCTGGCTTTGATGTCCTTGATTGGGCAAAGAAAAGCTCCCTCTTTTGCCGCCCTATTCAGCAGGAAGGCGCCTAGGCGGGAGTTAACCCTTCCGGCCCCTCCACCCCTAGGGCCAGGCCGCTGGCTTCGGCCACCGCATCGGCGCAGGAGCGCAAGCTCCAGCATTCCAGGCTGAGATCGGGCTCCGGCTGACCCGCCTCGGCGGGTTGGGGCCGCAGCAGGATACGTACTCCCGTGGCGGCGGCCTTTGGCCCCACCGCCTTCACCTTGAGGCTGCCAATGAGGGCCTGGGGGCGCCGGTCCAGGGCGGCCGCGAGCCGGAGCAGCAGGGCCATCTCCGACACGGTGCGGCGCTCCTCGCGTCCCTCGATCAACTGCCAGGACTCATGGCGTTTTTTGGGCAGGCCGCGGCGGTGGTAACGGGCAATGGCGGCCACCATTAAATGCTCGGTTTCGGAATAGCCGAGCAGCTCGCCGTGGCGGATCAAATACCAGGTGTGTTTGTGATAAGCGGCGATGTTGATGTGCTTACCGCAGCCGTGCAGCTGGGCGGCGGCCCAGAGCAGCAGGCGGCCCGGCCCCGGATCGTGGTGCAGCAGGCCGTGGGTCTGGTCGTAGAGGCTGAGGGCATGCACGGCGACCCGTTCGGCTTGGGGTTGGTCCACGGCGTAGTTGCGGGCCAGGTGCCGCACCGTGCGCTCCCGAATCGTGCTTTGAAAAGCGAAGCGGTCATCGAGCAGCTGGTTGCGCAGCATCCAGTCGACGATCAGGCCTTCGCGCAGGGCCCGATCACAAACCACCAGCTCCTTGGCCTGCAGCATCGTCATGGCGGTCTGCAGGATCAGGGCTCCGGGCACGATGATTTCGGCGCGGCGGTCGTTGATGGCCGTGAGGGCGCGGCGCTGCTCCGGCGCCATGGCCACGAGCCGATCCACCAGCTGGTCGATGCGGGCGCGGCTGAGTCGGTAGCCCTGGAGTTTGAGCGGCGGCTTGGCGTCTTCGGCGGCCGCCAGGGCGGCCAGGGCCATGGCCGTGCCGCTGGTGCCCACCAGCACGGGGCTCTCGCCGGGGCGCAGGGCCTGGCGCACCTGGGCGACGGCGGGATCAAGGGCCCCCTGGATGTAGGCCTCCAGGAACTGGCGCCGGCCGGGCGGCAAGGGCTCCTCCTGGATGAACTCCCGCAGCAGCCGCACGGCGCCGATACGGGTGCTGGTCAGGGCGCGGGCGTCGCGGCCATCGGCGAGCACCAGTTCGGTGGATCCCCCGCCGATGTCGAGGATGAAATGGGGCGCCTCGCCAAAACTCATGCCCGAGAGCACCCCCAGATAGATCAGGCGCGCCTCCTCCGGGCCGCTGACCAGGTCCACCTCCAGGCCCAGCTGGTCCTGCAAGGTCGCCAGGAACTCGCGGCCGTTGGGGGCCTCGCGCACGGCGCTGGTGGCGGCGGTGACGATCTGCTCCACCCCATGGCTATGGGCCAGGTCACAGCAGTGGCGCAGGGTTAGGAAGGCGCGCTCCACCGAGGCGGCGCTGAGGTGGCCCGTGTCGGGATCGCGCTCGCCCAGGCGGGTGGCGCTTTTTTCGGCCAGCACGACGCTGAAGCTGTGCAGCACAGGATCCACCGCCGCAATCAGCAGGTGGATCGAGTTGGTGCCGATGTCGATGGCAGCGACCCGGCGCAGGGAGGTCCCTGGGGCAGGGCTGGAGGGGGAGACGGTCACGCGTCCAGCCGGGCCGAGTTCGGCGCCACTTTGCCACCGGGGGGCGGGCCCGGCGGGCCGGTCGTCAGGGGCGCCGAATGGGGTCCCCAGGCCTAGGGTTCGCCCCAAGATTGGGGGCACCTGGATTGGCGGCAGCTGGATCGCTCCGGTTCCTCAAGAGCGGCTTAGCCCTGTTGCGCTGGGATAAGCCCAGCGGGCGGCTGATCCTGCTGATTCCAGCCGGTTGGAGCCTGTGGCTGCTGCCGACCAGTCCTCCAGATCCGCTCTTGGTGGCCCTGATTGGGCTGGGCGGTTTGGCGGTGAGCGGCGCCGGTTGCGTCGCCAACGACCTCTGGGACCGGCGCATCGATCCCCTCGTGGAGCGCACCCGCCTGCGGCCCCTGGCCAGTGGCGCCATTGGTGTGGCGGCGGCCGCGGCGCTGCTGCTGCTCTGCCTGGTCCTGGCCCTTGGGGTGGTGCTGGCCCTGCCGGCCGCCAGCCGGGGCCTGTGCCTGGTTCTGGCCATTGCGGCGCTCCCTCCGGTCCTTCTCTATCCCTCGGCCAAGCGTTGGTTTGCCCTGCCCCAACTGGTGCTCGCCCTCTGCTGGGGCTTTGCCGTGTTGATCCCCTGGGCCGCAGCCCAGGCCAACCTGGCCGGCGGCTGGCCCCTGGCCCTGGCCTGGCTGGCCACCCTGCTCTGGTGTTTCGGCTTCGACACCGCCTATGCCATGGCCGACCAGCCGGACGACCGGGCCCTGGGCATCCGCAGTAGCGCCCTGACCCTGGGGACCGCAGCGCCAGCCGCGATTGGTCTCTGTTACGCCTTAGCGGCCCTGGCCCTGGCCCTGGCGGCCTCTATGACGGGGGTGTCGCCCTGGTTCTGGCCCGCCTGGGCCCTGGCGGCGGCCGGCATGGTGGGCGGGGCCTGGCAGTTGCGGTCGCCCCAGTTGCCCCGTTCGGCCTATGGCCGCCACTTCAGCCAGCAGGTTTGGCTCGGCGCTTTGCTGCTGCTGGCCCTGGTGCTGGGACGCTGGCCATGACGGGGCAACCGGCACCCCTGCGCCGCGGCGATCGGGTGCGCCTGGTGGCCGCCAGCTCTGCCCTCGACGATCTGGAGCGCCTCCAGAACGGCATCGCGGTGTTGGAGGGTTGGGGCTTGGAGGTGGAGGCCCATCCGGCCCCCCTGCGGCGCTGGGGCTACCTGGCCGGCACCGACCGGGAGCGACGGGGTGACTTACTCGGGGGCTCCCCTGGACTGGAGCCTGGGGGCGAACCGGCCGCCCTACTGGCCTGCATGCGCGGCGGTTGGGGGGCGGCCCGGCTGCTGGAGCAGCCGTTGGCGTTGCCGGCGGGCTGGTTGCTGGGCTTTTCCGATGTCACCTCCCTGCTCTGGGCCCAGCTGGCCCGGGGCCTGGGCGGCGCCATCCATGGCCCCCTGGTCACCAGCCTGGCCACGGAGCCCGAGTGGAGCTGCCAGCGGCTGCGCGACCTCCTCTTTGGCCATCCCCTCGCCGATCTGCAGGGGGTGGGCTGGAGCGGCGGAACCGCCAGCGGGCCCCTGTTGGCCGGCAACCTCACGGTGGCGACCCACCTGCTTGGCACCGGCCATTGGCCCGATTTAAGGGGGGCGATCCTGGTCCTTGAAGACGTGGGCGAAGCGCCCTACCGCCTCGATCGCCTGCTCACCCACTGGCGCCTCTGCGGAGCCCTGCAGCAGCTGGCTGGCATTGGCTTGGGCCGCTTCACCGATTGCGACGACTCCGATGGCGAGCCTGGGGACACCAGAGGTGAACCGGCCCGGCGCTTCACGGCCGAGCAGGTGCTGCGCGATCGCACCGCCGACCTGGGCATCCCGGTGGTGGCGGGGCTTCCCGTGGGCCATGGGCCAGGCAACGCCGCCCTGCCCTTGGGGGTGCGGGCCCGGCTGGATGGCCAGCGGGGGCTGCTGCAGATCCTGGGTTAACCCTGGTGCCGGGCCGCCAGCACGGCCTCGGCGATGGTCAGGTCGAAGGGGGTGGTGATCTTGAGGTTGGAGGGCGGGGCCTCGATCACCCGCACCGGCCAGCCCAGCCGCTCGAACAGGGAGGCGTCATCTGTCACGGTCCAGCCCTCCTCGCGGGCGCGGCGGTGGGCCTGGCGGAGGCGCTCCACCCCAAACCCCTGGGGGGTCTGGGCCCCCCAGAGTTCACTGCGATCTGGTGTGCCACGGATCGTGCCGCTGGCATCCACCTGCTTGATCGTGTCGGTGACCCGGGTGGCGGCAATCACGGCCTCCCCGGCCCGCACCGCCGCCCCACAGCGGGCGATCAGCTCCGGAGCCACCAGGCAGCGGGCGCCGTCGTGGATCAACACGTCTTCGGCCCCGGCCGGCAGGGCCTCCAGGCCCCGGCTTACGGATTCTTGGCGGGTATCGCCCCCCTCAATCCAGACCACCGGCCGGTCTGGCTGGGCGGCGCCCACGAGGGCCCGGATCGCCGCCCCATCCACGGGCTGACCGACAAGACCAATCCAAACAATCTCAGGGCAGGCCAGGGCTGCGTCCAGGGTCCAGGCCAGCACCGGCCGGCCCGCCAGGGGCAGCAACAACTTGTTCCCAGGGGCTCCCATGCGCCGGCCACTGCCGGCGGCGGCAATCAGCAAATGCACAAGCGTTCAGTCTCCAGGGGGAATTAGCAGGGCTGATCCATACAATCCAAGCAAGTCTTGATAACGTCCCGGCGACCGCCATGCGCGTGCTGATCCTGATACCGGGCGGGATCGCGTCCCAACTGCAGGCCTTGCCTGCTGTTGCCACTGTGGCCGCCAGCCTCAAGGCCCAGATTCAGGTCGCCTGCGCCCCAGAGGCCGCCGCCAGCTGGAAGCTGTTGCCGGCGGTGGAGAAGGTGCTGCCTTTCAACTTTGGGGAGGGCTCGAGCCTGGCCGACTGGGCCAACCTGCTGGGCAATGTGCGCGAACCTGATTTCCAGGTCTGTCTCAACCTGGCCTCGGGCCGCCAGGTGGATCTGCTGCTCTCGATGAGCCACATCCCCACCCGGGTGGCCACGGCGGGCTTCTCCGCCACCGAGCGCGTGGTCCTCGATGGGGCGACCTGGCCCCAGCAGGCCCTGGCCGCCTACCTGGGGCCCCTGGGCATCGGTCTCGATGCCAACAGCTACCGACTGGCCCTGCCCAAGGCCGCCCTCGATCAGGCTGGCTCCGCCCTGCCCCCGGGCCAGGGGCCGGCCCTGCTGCTCGCCCCGGCCAGGGCGGGCGTTGCCGAAACGGCTGACTGGCCGGCGCACCAATGGCAAGGACTGCAGGAGCGGGTGCGCCAGAAGCTGGCCGACCTGCGGGTGGTGACCCCCCTTGTGGGCGGAAGCCTGGTGGAACGGGCGGCCCAGCTGGCCAGCTGTGATGTGGTCTTAAGCAGTGATCCGATTGCGAGCGAATTGGCCCTGCTTACGGGCACGCCCCTGGTGGCCCTAGGCCGGGAGCCGGCCAGCCTGCCCCAGCGTCCCGGCGTCGAGGGCCTGGGCGGCCCTGACCTGAGCCTGCTTGGTTTGGAGCCGGTTCTCCAGGCCCTCGGCCTTGGATGATCCCGCCTGGGAAGCGGCCCCAGCCGCCCAAGCGGCAGACCGCCAGGGGCCGTCTGCAACGGCGGCGCCCGGGGCACCGGCCCAAGGGTCCCGGCCTGGCCGAAGCCCTGCTGCAACGGGGAGGGGCCACGCCGCTGCTGCTGCTGGCCGGAGTGGTGAATGTGGGCGCGGTGGGCTATCGAGCCACCGAGGGCTGGGACTGGGGGGATTGTTACTGGATGGTGCTGATCACGCTCAGCACCATGGGCTTCAGCGATCCCGCCACCAGGGTGCTCTCCGGCGGCGGCCGCGTTGTCACCACCCTGCTGCTGGTAGGCGGCCTGGTAGTGGTGCAGCAGACCCTGCAGAAACTGCTGGAATTAACCAACACCGGCTACTTCCAGATCCTGCGCGATCGACGCACCCGGCAGCAATTGCGGCGCATGCATAACCACGTGATCCTCTGCGGCTACGGCCGCATCGGCCGCGAAATCGCCGAACAGCTCAGTGCCGAGGAGGTGCCGCTGCTGGTGGTGGAGATGGACACCGACCGGGTGGCCGAGGCCCAACAGCGGGGCCTGCGGGTGCTTCTAGCCGATGCCACCCTTGATGAAACCCTGCAGGAGGCCGGCATTCACCAGTGCCGCGCCCTGGTGGCGGCCCTGCCCAACAACGCTGCCAACCTCTATGTGATCCTCAGCGCCCGCGGCCTGGCGCCCCATTGCCGCCTGATTGCCCGGGCCGATAGCGAGGAGGCCGATCGCAAGTTGCGCCTGGCCGGCGCCGACCAGGTGGTGAGTCCCTACGTGGCCGGCGGCCGCACCATGGCCGCCACCGCCCTGCGGCCCCTGGCCGTGACCTTCATGGAACTGCTGGCCGGTTCCGATTGCGAGGTCGATGAATTCCAGCTCAGCCTTGATCCGGAGCAACTGGGCTCCCTCCATGGCCAGAGCCTGGCGGACCTGCAGCTGGGCCGCCGCAGCGGTGCCCTGGTCCTGGCGATCCGCACCCCCCCGTCCCTGGCTGGGGCCCCCGGGGAGCCAGTGGAGTCGGAGCTGATCGCCAACCCCGGAGGCAGCGAACGGCTGGCCCCCGGCCAGCTGCTGGTGGTGCTGGGCAGTAAGCAGCAGCTCAATCGCTTTGCCGAACTCCTCGGCCCAGGCCTGGCCAGCGTCGAGGTCATGTCGTCCTGAGTCAGGGGCCGTTGCCCAACGGCATACGATCCCCAGACCCTCTTGAAGGCCGTCCTTGCATGGCAAACAGTGCTCCCCTCGCGGGTCAAACCGCCCTGGTGACCGGGGCTAGCCGTGGCATCGGCCGGGCGATTGCCCTCGAGTTGGCTGCGGCGGGGGCCACCGTGGTGGTCAATTACGCCAGCTCGCCGGAAGCGGCCGAGGCCGTGGTGGCTGAGATCGGCGCCGCCGGGGGCCAGGCCTGGAGCTACCAGGCCAACGTGGCCGAGGAGGAGCAGGTGGAGGCGATGGTGAAGGCGGTGCTGGCCAAGGAGGGCCGGCTCGATGTGCTGGTAAACAACGCCGGCATCACCCGCGATGGCCTGCTGATGCGCATGAAAACCGCCGACTGGCAGAGCGTGATCGACCTCAATCTCACCGGCGTGTTCCTCTGCACCCGGGCCGTCAGCCGCACGATGCTGAAGGCCCGCTCCGGCCGGATCATCAACATCACCTCGGTGGTGGCCCTGATGGGCAATCCGGGCCAGGCCAACTACAGCGCCGCCAAGGCGGGCCTGATCGGCCTCACCCGCAGCAGCGCCGCCGAATTCGCCAGCCGCGGCGTCACCGTCAACGCGGTGGCCCCCGGCTTCATCGAGAGCGACATGACCGCCGAGCTCAACAAGGAGCCGATCCTGGCGGCCATCCCCCTGGGGCGCATGGGCCAGCCGGCCGAAGTGGCCGGTGCGGTGCGCTTCCTGGCCGCCGATCCCGCCGCCGCCTACATGACCGGCCAGGTGCTGCAGGTGGACGGCGGCATGGTGATGCGCTGAGGGGCGTTCACGCTGTTGTGTTGATCAAGAAGACGTTGAAGGGGTGGCCTCGCTGGGAGCAGGGATTGGCCCTGAAGTAGGGGTGGCCAAGGGCTGGCCCAGGGCTTCGCGCAGACTGCGGATCCGCTGCAACAGACGCAGGCGGCGGCTGCGGGCGGTGATCGTTATGAACAGGCGCACCGGCACATAGATCAGGGCCATGGCCAAACCAACCCCCGCAATCACCAAAAAGGTCATCACGTTGGGCCCTGAGGTCGGATCGGTCAGGGTCTCTTCCAGGGTGGCGCGCAGGGTTTCCTCCATAGCCGCACCCTATCGACCCGGGCCTGGAGCTGGCGCCCGATTCGGGTTTCCCCACCCGCTAGCGCCTGCGCGAGGCAGGGGCGTTATGGGAGCCTGAGTCCATCGCTTTCCTGCCGCAGCCCACGATGGCCAAGCTGATTCGCTTCTCCGATGCATCCCGTGCCGCCCTGGAACGGGGAGTGGATGCCCTGGCCAATGCGGTCAAGGTCACCCTGGGCCCCAAGGGCCGCAATGTGGTTTTGGAGAAGAAATTCGGCGCCCCCGATGTGGTCAACGACGGCGTCACGATTGCCAAGGAGATCGAGCTCGAAGACCCCTTCGAAAACATCGGCGCCAAGCTGCTGCTGCAGGTAGCCACCAAAACCAAGGACCAGGCCGGAGACGGCACCACCACCGCCACGGTGCTGGCCCAGGCCCTGACCCGCGAAGGCCTGCGCAACGTCACCGCTGGCGCCAATCCGGTGGGCCTGCGCCGCGGCATGGATAAGGCCGTGGCCCAGTTGGTCGGGGCCATCGCTGGCCTGGCCCAACCCGTGGCCGGCGATGCCATCCGCCAGGTCGCCACCGTTAGTTCTGGTGGCGACGAGGAAGTCGGCGCCATGGTCGCCCAGGCCATGGATGCCGTCAGTGTGGATGGCGTGATCACGGTGGAGGAATCCCGTTCCCTGGCCACCGAGCTCGAAATTACCGAAGGCATGGCCTTCGATCGGGGCTACAGCTCCCCCTATTTCGTCACCGACGCCGAACGCCAAGTCTGCGAATACGACAACGCCCTGCTGCTGGTCACCGACCGCAAGATCAGTTCCATTGCTGACCTGGTGCCCGTGCTGGAAGCCGTGTCCCGCAGCGGCTCGCCCCTGCTGATCCTGGCCGAGGAGGTGGATGGCGAAGCCCTGGCCACCCTGGTGGTCAACAAGAACCGCGGCGTGCTCCAGGTGGCGGCCGTGCGGGCCCCCTCCTTCGGCGAGCGCCGTAAGGCCGCCCTCCAGGACATCGCCATCCTCACCGGCGCCACCTTGATCAGCGAAGACCGGGCCATGGCCCTCGACAAGGTGACCCTGGACGATCTGGGCCGGGTGCGCCGGGTCACGATCACCAAGGACAGCACCACCCTGGTGGCCAGCGGCGACCACCAGCAGGCCGTTAGCGAGCGGGTGGCCGCGATCAAGCGCGAACTGGAGGGCACCGACTCCGACTACGACCGCGAAAAACTCAACGAGCGCATTGCCAAATTGGCCGGTGGCGTGGCCGTGATCAAGGTGGGGGCCCCCACGGAAACGGAATTGCGCAACCGCAAGTTGCGCATTGAAGATGCCCTCAATGCCACCCGGGCTGCGGTGGAAGAGGGGATCGTCGCCGGCGGCGGCACCACCTTGGTGCAGCTGGCCTCCAGCCTCGATGGCCTCAAGGCCAGCCTTTCGGGTGATGAGCGCACCGGTGTGGAGATCGTGCAACGCTCCCTGGCCGCTCCCTTGATGCAGATTGCCCACAATGCCGGCTTCGACGGCACGGTGGTGGCCTCGGAGGTGTTGGAGCGCAACCTCGGTTTTAATGCCGCCACAGGAACCTATGAAGATCTGCTGGCCGCCGGCATCATTGATGCAGCCAAGGTGGTGCGCCTCGGCCTTCAAGATGCGGTCTCGATTGCCGCCATGTTGCTGACCACCGAAGCGGTGATTGCTGATAAGCCCGAGCCCGCAGCCCCGGCTGCCCCAGGCGGTGATGGCGGCATGGGAGGAATGGGCGGTATGGGCGGAATGATGGGAGGCATGGGCGGCATGGGCATGATGTGAGCCGTTCCGCTTCCCTGGTAGCTGCCTAAGGATTAGGGGATTCGGCCGTTAGCTCCGGGCCCCTCAGCCAGCCAAGGCCTTCACATAGGCGGCCACCTGGAGATCCACGCCGGTGATGGCCGTTCCCACCACCACCGCATCGGCACCGGCTCTTAAGGCAGTCAGGGCGCCTGGGGCACTGGCAATTCCGCCTTCGCAGATCAGGCTCACGGTGTCCGGCAAGCCGGCTCGTAGGGGGGCCAGCAGCTCGAGGCCGGGGGGACGCAAGGCTGCGGTGGCTTCGGTGTAGCCGTAGAGAGTGGTGCCCACCCAGGCGCAGCCCAACTCGGCTGCGCGCAGGCCGTTGGCCACCGAATCCACATCGGCCATCAGGGGGGCGCCGAGGTCGTCGCGGCAGCGGCGAATCAGGTCTGCCAGCTGCTGGCCATTGGGGCGGGGGCGAGCCGTGGCATCGAGGGCGATCACATCGGCCCCCGCCGCCCAGACCGCCCGGATCTCCTCCCAGCCGGGGGTGATGTACACCGGGCTGTCCGGAAAGGGTCGCTTCCACAGTCCCACGATCAGGGCCCCAGGGCAGCGAAGGCGCACGGCGCCGATATGGTCCGGGCTCTCTAGGCGCACGCCGATGGCCCCCTGGGCCAGGCTGGCCTCGGCCATGGCAGCAATCACGTCGGGATGGCGCATGGGCGAGCCCTCGGGGGCCTGCACCGACACAATCAAGCCGCCCTTGAGGGCAGCGCGCTCAGGCCGCATGGGACCGGCTGCTGGAGCCCCCTAGGGAATCGTTGTCGGGAAGCCAGGCACGCAGGCGGGCCAGCTCCGGGTTGCGTGGAGCGGGGGCCGGGCGGCTGGTGCCGGCACCTCGACGGACTTGGGCAGCCGGCGGGCGGGCGGCGGCGGGCACCACCATTGCCATGGGCACCGAAGCGGCCACGGGCACCGAAGCGGCCATGGGGACCAGCGCCTTGGCTGCTGTGGGGGCTGGAGTTGGCATGGGTGCTGGCGCAGGGGCCGTGCTTTCGGCGACCGGTTTGGGCGCGGTGGGGGTGACCTCCCCTGGGGTCAGGCCCACGGGTTCGCTGGAGTGTTGCAGCAGCTGCTGCCACCACAGCAAGGTCTCCCCATGGGCCAGCTCGGCCATCAAGGCCGGTAAGGAGGCCATCCCCTGGCGATGGACCCAGTGGCCTGTGAAGGTGAGCACGGCCTGGGCATCGCGGCAGTTCACGGCCCCGGCCAGCAGGGTTCTGGCCGCTTCGCGGCGGGCCAGGGCTGAGGGGACAGAGGGGGGCTTGGCACGCACGGGATGGACTCCTTCAGGTGAGCTTGCGATCCAGTAGCGGACGGATCAAAAGAAACAGGCCCAGGGCCAGAACCGCCAACACCCCCAGGCAGGCGGCTCCGGTGAGGGAGCCGTAGGGGGCCACCAGCACCACTTCGCCAAGGGAAAAGTGGCCGGCGTACACGGCGCGGATCGGTTCTATGGCGAAGGTAAGGGGATTTAGGGCCGCTAGCCAGCCCAACCAGGTGGGCATGAACGAAATTGGCGCCAGGGCGGTGCTGGCAAACAGCAGGGGCAGGTTGGCCACAAAGATCACTGCGATCAGCTCGATATGGCCGGGCAGGGCAAAGGCCAGCCCCAGACTCATGGCCGTCACGGCAAACACCAGCAGTAGCAAAATCACCAGCACCAGCAGCAGACCCGCCCCACCAGGCCAGCCGTAGCCCAGCAGGGCCGCCGTGGCGATGATTGCCAGGCTCTGCACCAAGCTGAGGCTGGTGATGTACAGCACCGAGGCCATCACAATCGAACTGCGGGAGCGCAGGGGCGCCACCAGCAACCGGTTGAGGAAGCCAAATTCCCGATCAAACATCACCGGCAGGCCGGCATTGAGGGCGCCACTGAAGGCGGTGAACACGATCACCCCGGCGCCGAGGAAGCGGCCATAGCTCATGCCCTCGGGCAGCAGCCCTTCCGGCGCCTTGGCAAACAGGGCTCCGAACAACACCAGCCAGATCAACGGTTGCAACACGCCCGCCACCAGGGTGGAGGGGCGCCTGGCCAGCTGCAGAAACAGGCGCCGGGTCAGGGCCAGGGTTTCCTGGCTCAGGTCCGAAAAGGCCGAGCGGGGGGCTGAAGCCGGGGTGGCTGGGGCC
>Ga0310329_10026_pt1 | contig 18147 bp, 15 predicted proteins | sample LakSupDCLTotalD7_FD_195543 | JGI IMG/M metagenome (GOLD analysis project Ga0310329, IMG submission 195543) | Enriched freshwater cyanobacterial communities from Lake Superior, Ontario, Canada - SU02.DCL.Total.D7 (v2) (version 2) | ecosystem: Environmental > Aquatic > Freshwater > Lake | place... | reverse complement strand
GGCCACCCTGGTGCTCAAAAATGAAATGACCATCGGCCAGCTGATCGCCTTCCGCATCATCAGTGGCTATGTGACCCAGCCGATCATTCGCCTGGCGGCCTCGTGGCAGAGCTTCCAGGAGGCCTCCCTCTCGATGGAGCATCTCTCCGAGGTGGTGAATCAGCCGCTTGAAACCAAGGATGATGAGGTCAACAATATCCCGATGCCCCAGTTGCGCGGTGAGATTGCCTTTGAGGAGGTGAGTTTCAGCTATGGATCGGGTCCGCCCCAGCTCTCGGCGATCTCCTTAGACATTGCGGCTGGAAGTTTCCTTGGCCTGGTGGGGCAAAGTGGTTGTGGCAAAAGCACCCTACTCAAATTAATTGCCCGCCTTTATAATCCCGTCTCCGGTCGCGTGTTGATCGATGGACTGGATATTGAAAAGGTGGAGCTCCATTCACTCAGGCGCCAAATTGGCTATGTGCCGCAGGAATGCCTGCTGTTTGAGGGCTCGATCTTCTCGAATATTGCCGCGGCAGATCCCGATGCCGATAGCCATGAGGTGATCCATGCTGCCCGTCTGGCCTGCGCCCACGATTTCATCATGGCGATGGAAGATGGTTACACTTCGATGATTGGCGAAAAGGGGGCCGGACTCTCCGGTGGCCAGCGCCAGCGCATTGCCCTAGCTCGCATGCTGTTGCAAAAACCGCGCCTGATTATTCTTGACGAAGCCACCAGTGCCCTGGATGTGGATACGGAAGTCCAAGTGCTCAATAACCTGCTCGAATCGGCCCGGGAATCAACGATCTTGATGACGACCCATCGTCTTTCATCCCTGAGCCGGGCGGATCGCATTGTGATGCTCCACAACGGCAATGTTGATTCCCAGGGTAACCATCAAGAACTGATGGATCTGCATGGCCGCTATTACGCCCTCTACCAGCAGCAATTCGCCGCTTAAGCCATGACGGACCTAAGCCCCGATCCCAAACCCCTAGGGCAAGCTCGAGGTGGAGACCGGCCTGCTGTTGAGCCTCCCGCCTATGCCTCCCAGGGGGTGCTGCTCCAGCCGCCACCGATGTGGACGCGCATCCTGATCTGGACCCTGGGCATGGGTACGGTGATGCTGCTCGTTTGGTCCTGGTTGACCCGCATTGATGAGACCGTGAGCATGGATGGGTCGATTGAAACGGCCTCACCGGAAGCCAAGGTGACCAGTGCCAAAGAGGGTCAAATTGAGGCGGTGCTGATCAATCCAAATCAGGTCGTGCGCAAGGGCGACCTTCTCTTCCGCCTCTCGAGCCAGGATGTGGATGTCACCATCTCGGGCCTCAAGGCCAAGTTGGTGGAGTTGGAGCACCAACGGCAGGTGGAGCGCAACCTCTATGGGGCCCGGGTGGGCCAATTGGAGATCCAGGCCAAGTTGCATCGAACCGTTTTGGAACGGTTGACCCAGTTGGCCAGCACCGGTGCGGCCCAGGAGGTGCAAGTGATTGAACGCCAGAGCACCTTGCAGGAAACTCTCAATGCCATGGAGGTGGCCAGAAAGGAACTGGCAAAGGCAGATAATATCCTGCTTATTCAGCAGTTGGAAACTAATAACACGATTCGGGAGTTGCTCGGTAAACGCTCCGAAAATAGGGTGCTTGCCCCCGTTAGTGGCACGGTTCACACGATGCGGTTCAATGCCGCTGGGGAGCGGGTCAATGCCGGGGAGGAGATGGCGACTATTGTGCCCCAGTTGCAACTACGTGCGGCGGTCTTCGTGCCTTCCCGCGTGTCGGCGCCAGTGAAGAAGGGCAGCAGTGCCAAGTTGAGTGTGGATGCCTTCCCCTCCAACGATTTTGGTGAACTCAGTGGCAAGATTGTTTCGATTTCACCCAATACCAGTATTAGCCAGGAAGCAGGAAAGGATAGCAATTATCGGGCCATGATTGCCATTGATCGTGCCCTAGTTACCTCCCGCTTCCCGCTCGACCAGCTCAGGCCAGGCATGGGTGTGAAGGCCAAGGTGAAGCTGCGGGAAAGGGCTGTGATCACCCTGGTGTTCGACTTCCTCGATAAGGCGATTGCGCCCCTCACCCAGCGCCAGTAGCCGCCCAGCATCTAGTAATTAGGTGACTCTTAATCAAGCGCTCTCCTCACCGTCTGTCTTCTCGAGTGCTGCCAAGGTGTGGTCTAGGGCTTGGTCAGGATTCCTTCCAGCTTCTGGTCTTTCGCCAGGGGTAAGCCAACGGCGATCCGGGATGCCAGCCCGAGCTGTTAGGCCCCCAGCCAGTCGGGATGGGGCTCGGGCATAGGCGGCCACCAATTGCCACAGCAGCCCCAAGGCCCAAGGGGGCAACGGCTGGGGATTCAGGGCCACGGCCTCCGCTGTTGAAAAGGATCCGGATGTTTGCGGGCCCCTTGGAATCACGACGTAGTAGGCCGGTATGCGGCGAACAATCATCTCCAATCGGTGGCGATTTGGCCGGAACGGCTTTCCGTCTCATCGTCAGGTGAACAGCCGCCTTCGTTGACCATCTGGTCATCTGAATTTGGGTTTAGGCCTCTGTAGCAGCCTTGATAATCGCTACGGTGCTGTCCTCCACCTGGCGGGCAACGTCGGCCGGTGCGGGGTTGCTGGAGAGGGCGCTCAGCATCGCTTCGGGGCGGATCATGCCGATGCATGTTGTGCCCACTTGGGTGTAAACGGAGATGCGGCAGGGCAGCGCCATGTTGAGGGCCATGTCAGCCGCCAGCTGGGCCAGCTGCAACGGGCCGGCCTGGTGAACGACCTCTGCTCCCTGGTGCAGACCCGGCTGCGGCAGCGGTTGGAAGCCCAGCTCAAGCAGCTCCAGGCTGTTTGAGGGCTTGGGGAAACCCTCAAGGCATGGAGGGCATGGATAGCGACGGTGGTGAGGCCCTAAAGGAGGTGTTCAAGCAAGCTGCTCCCCAACCCGTCCCCACCGGAAGCATGCGTCGTGCGCTTTGGGCCCTGAGGGGGATTTCAGGCTCCCGCCGCCAACCACTCCTGCCAGCGCTGGGCTTCCGCCTGGGCCGAGGCGCTGCTGCTGGCCTGGGCGCCCACCAGCCACACCGCCTGGCTGGCCCGGCTCACCGCCACATACACCAGTTGGCGCCGCAACTGCTCATCACTGGGCCAAAACACATCCCCGGCCACGAACACTTCGCCAAAGGTGCTGCCCTGGCTGCGGTGCACCGTCAACACCGCCGCCGGACCGAGGGAGGCGAAGGCATCACGCACCAGGAAAAAACGCCGCCACAGGCCCCGGCCGTCTTTTTTGCCGGCGTCGCGGGCCTGCTGGCGCAGCCGGGCCAACACGCCATCGAGCTGCTGGCGGGCGGCGCTTCCCACCGGTGGCAACAGGCGCAGGCTGAGCCGGGTTTCGCCCGCTTCCACCTCGGCGGTGAGGGTGTCGATCACGGTGGCGCTGAGGCCATCGCCGCTGCCGACGCCGAAATCGGCCAGGTCGCAGCGCTCCGGCGTCACATCGCGCACCACCAGCTCCCGGTTCGAGCCCAGCAGCATGTCCGGCTCCTCGGCCCCCTCCTCCCCCTGGCGGCAGGCCGGCGCCATCACGGCGGAGCGGCTGATCAGCACCTCCCCCGGCAACACGGGCAACTGGTCGGCCATCTCGCCATGGATGGCGCGGCGGGCCAGGGGCACCAGCTGCTCGAGGGCGCGGTTGGTGTAGCAGAGGATGCGGGCGTGGTCCGGGTTGTCCAGTTCCGCGGCCCGGCGTAGGGCCGCCTGGGCCGCCGCCAGCCAGTCCGGCCGGGTTGCCACGGCCACCAGGCCCAGGCTGCTGCGCACCGGTGTTAGCACTGGCGGCTGGCGGCAGGGCAGGGCCCCCTCGCGCAGGCCCGTGGCCAGGCGCAACACCGGGCCCTGGTGGCGCACCACCTCCGAGAGAAAGGCCCGATCGGCCCGGCCCATGGCAAACACGGGGCTCACCGGCTCCCCCACCGGTGGCAGCTGGGCCGGATCACCCACGAACACCAGCCGGGTGCGAAAGGGGTGGGCGCAGCGCAGGCTGATCTCCAGCAAGCTGCTGTCCACCATCGAGGCCTCATCGATCAGCACCAGGCCCAGGTGTTCCAGGGCCATGGCGGTTTGCTCGGTTTCCTCGCAGCGCTCGAGATCCCGTTCGCGCCGCAGCTTGAGCCGCAGCAGCCGGTGGATCGTGGCCGGGAACCAGGTGGGCTGCAGGCCATGCAGGGCCAGTTGCTGGCGCAACACCCCCACGGCCTTGTGGGTGGGGGCCCCTACCGTCCAACAGAGGCCCGTGGCCTCCACCTGGGCCAGCAGGTGCATGGAGAGAAAGGTTTTGCCCGTGCCGGCAAAGCCGCTCAACACAAAGGGCGTGCCATCACTGGGCGCCTGCAGCCAGGTAGCAAAGGCGGCCAGCGCCTGCTGTTGGCCCGTGGTGAGCGCTGCCTCCTTCGAGCCTGGTGGGGGGAGGGTCACCCGATCGGCAGCTGGCCCAAGAGCAGGCCGAGCTGGTGGGCTAGCTCCAGGGGCGATCCCACTAGCACCAGACCCGGCAGGGCCACGGCCGGGCCGATCACGCTGCCCACGAACACCTCCAGGCGGGTGTGGCCGAGGTTTTCCTTGAGTGGCTTGAGCACCGCCGCTCCTTCGCCCTTGGCGTCCCAAAGGCCATCGGGCAGGCCATTCACCCGCGCTGCGGTGATGCCGGCGGCGCGCCGCACCCCCGAGGCGTCGTAGAGCACCACAAAACACATGGTGGCCGCCAGGGCAAACAGGGGGTTGTCAAAGCCCAGCTGCCAGCCGATGCCAGCGGCGGTGCCCGTGAGCAGGGCCGAATGGCTTGAGGGCATGCCGCCGGTTTCCACCAGCACCGCCGGTCGCCAGCGCCGGTGCACCACCAGCTCGATCAGCAGCTTGGAGACCTGGGCCAGGCCACAGGCCGCCAGGCCCCAGGCCAGCACGCCATTGCTGAAGAAGGCTTGCCAAAGATTCGGATCAGCGCCCAAACCAACGGGGTCCATGGAAGCGATCATCGGTCGCGGCTGGTGATGTAGTCGGCTAAGGCAAGCAGGGGGGCCGCTTGGGCGCTCCAGGGGGCCAGGGCCGTTTGGGCTTCGGCCACCAGGGCCTCGGCCCGGCGGCGGGATTCCTCGAGACCCAGCAGTTTGGGGTAGGTGGTTTTGTCGGCGGTGAGGTCCTTGCCGGCGGTTTTGCCGAGCACCTCGCTGCTGGCGGTCAGATCGAGAATGTCGTCGATGATCTGGAAGGCCAGGCCGATGCCGCGGGCGTAGGTGCCCAGGGCCACCAGCAGCTCTTCGGAGGCGCCGGCGATTAGGGCGCCGCTGAGCACGCAGGCGCGCAGCAAGGCGCCGGTTTTATGCAAATGGATGTATTCGAGGGTGTCCAGGTCCACGTCCTTGCCTTCGCATTCCAGGTCCACCACCTGGCCGCCCACCAGCCCGGGGGCTCCCGAGGCCAGGCTCAGTTCGCCCACCACCTGGAGCAGCCGCTCGGTCGGCACCCCCGGACTGCGCAGGGCCACCATCTCAAAGGCCCGGGTGAGCAGGGCATCGCCGGCCAGGATCGCGTTGGCCTCGCCAAACACCTTGTGGTTGGTGGGCCGGCCCCGGCGCAGGTCGTCGTTGTCCATGGCCGGTAGGTCGTCGTGGATCAACGACATGGTGTGGACCATCTCCAGGGCCACGGCCGTGGGCAGGGCCAGGCTGCTGTCGCCGCCTGCCAGTTCGCAGGCGGCCAGGCAAAGAATCGGCCGCAGCCGTTTGCCGCCCGCCAGCAGCGAATAGCGCATCGCCTCGCGCAGGGATTCGGGCCGCTCGGGGCCAAGCGAGCCATCCAGGGCCGTTTCCACCCGCAGCCGGGCGGCCTCCAGGTAGGCGGCGAAATCGAAGGTCGTGCTCACCGCCGCGGTCATGGAAGGGTGTGGGCTCCATTGGAGTCTCTCAGGCGGCGTCCCCCCGCTGGTCCGTCTGGAGCCAGTCGTTACCGCAGCAGGCCATCAGGGGAGCAGATCCCTTAAGGGGTGGGCGGAGGCTGCTCCGCCGGTGCGGCTCCACCAGCTGGCCACCGTGTTCACCAGCAGCAGGGTCACGGTCATCGGTCCCACGCCGCCAGGCACCGGGCTGATGGCGCTGGCGATCGGCTCCACCTCGGCAAAGCGCACATCGCCGCAAAGGCCCGACTCGGTGCGGTGGATGCCCACATCCACCACCACGGCCCCGGCTTTGACGTGTTCGGCGCCCAGCATCAACGGCTTGCCGGCCGCCACCACCAGCACATCGGCCTGGCGGGTGATCGAAGCCAGGTCCTGGGTGCGGGAGTGGGCCACGGTGACCGTGGCGTTGGCGGCCTGCAGCATCAGGGCCATGGGCTGGCCCACCAGGATGCTGCGCCCCACCACCACGGCCCGCTTGCCGGCCAGCTCCACGCCGTGGCGGGCCAGCAGGGCCATCACGCCGGCGGGGGTGCAGCTGCGCGGGCCGGGCTCGCCCTTGAGCAGGTGGCCCAGGTTGAGGGTGTGCAGGCCATCGGCGTCCTTGGCGGGATCGATCGCCGCCAGCAGGGGCCCCTCATCGAGGCCGGCAGGCAGGGGCAACTGCACCAAAATGCCGTCGACGGACGGATCGGCGTTGAGCCGCTCGATCTGGGCCAACACTTCGGCCTGGGGGGTGGTGCTGGCCAGGTGGGCGCCGTGGTTGGTGATGCCGATGCGGCTGCAGGCCTTCTCCTTATGGGCCACATACACGCCGCTGGCCGGGTCATCGCCCACCCGCAGCACCGCCAGCCCTGGGGGCCGCCCCGCCTCGGCCAGGTGCGCGGCGATCACCCCTTGAAGGCGCTGCTCCAGTTCGTTCGCCAGCTGGCGGCCATCAAGACGGGTGGCCATGGGCTCAAGGCAGGGCAACTGACCCCAGTTTGCAGAAGTAGCGTGGAAAACCCCAGTCCTAATTCGGTGGTCCGCCCGGGCTCGCTCTTCCGCCTTTGGCGTCAGCTCTGGCACCGGCTGCTGCGGCTAGAGACCCCTCGCCAGGCCCTAGCGCCCTGGCGTTGGGGCGATGGTGTGGCGATTTTGGTGATGGCGGCCCTGGTGGCCTTGCTCTCCAGTTGGCCCTCCCTGGCGGAGCCGAGTTTGCGGCCCGGGATTGCGTCCCCCTTCACCGTGCGGGCGCCTAAGGAGGCCACGGTGGTGGACACCAGCGCCCTGGAACAGCGCCGCTCCCTGCTCGGCTCCCGTACCCATGTGCAGGTGGCGGACCCCAGGGTGGATCACGAACTTGAGCAACAGCTCGAGGCCCAGTTAAAGGAAGTAGGACGCCTGGCCGACAACCCCCAGGCTGGCGTGGGGGCCGTGAGCCTGACTCCGCCCGAACGGCAGTGGGTCGCCAGCTTGCCCGCCGCAGACCTCAAGCAGTGGCAGCAGCAGCTGCGCTCCGCCCAACGGCGCATGCTGCGCCAGGGCCTGGTGGCCAGCGTGGCCCGCAGCCAGCTGGAGGAGGCGGCCGCGTTGCAACTCGAGAGCCTGCCGCCCCCGGGTCACCAGCTCGGTGCTCGCCTGGTCGCTGAATCCTTGCTCGGGCGCAACAATTTGCGCCTCGATCCAACCTTGAGCAAGCGCCTGATCGAGGACTTGCTCACCCAGCAGGGCCTGCCCACGATCAGCGTTAGCCGCGGCGAGTTGATCGTGCGCCAGGGCCAGTTGATTAGCCGCCAGTCCTATGACGTGCTCGATTATTTCGGGCTGGTGAACCGCCGGCCCTTGCCCCTGGCCTGGCTGGCCCATTTCAGCGAAGCCCTGGCGGTCTGCGCCGTGGTCGTGCTGGTGAGCCGCCGCTGGCGCGCCACCCTCGAACCGCGCCAGGCCCTGTTGGCCCTGGCGGTGCTGGTGGTGGTGCAGGGCTTCAAGCTTTGGCTGGGGCCTGCCGTGAGTCCTTTGGCCCTGCTGGTGCCCCCCACCCTGCTCTTGGCCCAGGGCCTGGGCACGGCCTCCGGGCTGGCCTGGCTGGCCGGGGCTGCCCTGCTCTGGCCCATGCCCCTCAATGGCGTGCTGGATGGCCGCGTGATGGTGGCCGCCGCCGTGGCCGCCGCCGCCGCGGTGCTGGCGGGACGCCAGCGCAGCCGGGCCCAACTGCTGCAACTGGCCCTGCTGCTGCCCCTAGGGGCCCTGGTCGTGCAATGGCTGCTGCTGCAGCTGGTGTCCCTGCGGGGCAGCGAAACCCAGCTGCCCCTGCCCGCCGACCTGGCCGGGGAAGCCCTGCTGGTGATGGGGCTGCTGATGGTGGGCCTGCTGCTCAGTCCGTTGGTGGAGAGCGCCTTCGACCTGCTGACCCGGGCGCGGCTGCTGGAGCTGGCCGACCTGGAGCGGCCCCTGCTGCGGCGCCTCTCCTGCGAAGCCCCTGGCACCTTTGAACACACCTTGATGATCTGCGGCCTGGCCGAAGAAGGGGCCCGGGCGATCCATGCCGATGTGGACCTGATCCGCACGGGCGCCCTCTATCACGATGTCGGCAAGCTGCACGGGCCCCAGTGGTTCATCGAGAACCAGGGCGATGGCGCCAATCCCCACGATGAGCTCGATGATCCCGAGGCGAGCGCCGCGATTCTGCAGGCCCATGTCGATGAGGGGCTGCGGCTAGCCCGGCGTTACCGCCTGCCCCGCCCCCTGGCCGACTTCATCCCGGAACATCAGGGCACCTTGAAGATGGGCTACTTCCTGCACCAGGCCCGCGAACGCAATCCTGAGATCCTCGAAGAACGCTTCCGTTACCGGGGCCCCAACCCCCGCAGCCGCGAAACGGCCGTCTTGATGCTGGCCGATGGCTGTGAGGCCGCCCTGCGCTCCCTGCCGCCCAACACCAGTGAAACCGAAGCCCGCGCGATGGTGCGGCGCCTGATCGATGCCCGCTGGCGCGATGGCCAGCTGGCCGAAAGCGGCCTGGGTCTTGCGGAACTGGAACTGGTGGTGCGCTCGTTTGTGCAGGTGTGGCGCCGCATGCGCCACCGCCGCATCCCCTATCCGATTGCCCCGCGCCGGGGCTACAGCGCCTGAGCCTGGAGGCCCCACTGGCGGCCGCCGCCTGACACGATCAAGGCTCCCCCGCAGCGATCTCTGTGGACCACCCGCAACAGGGCAGCCAGGCCTGGTTCGAGCGCTGGTATCCGGTGGCCTACCTCCAGGACCTGGACCCGGCCCAGCCCAGCGCCTTCACCCTGCTGGAGCAGGACCTGGTGCTCTGGTTCGACCGAAAGGAGGGCCGTTGGCGCGCCTTTGCCGATGTCTGCCCGCACCGGCTGGTGCCCCTCTCGCAAGGGCGCCTCAACGGCGCTGGCGAACTGGAATGCCCTTATCACGGCTGGAGTTTCAACGGCGCCGGCCAGTGCACCGCCATTCCCCAGGCGGAGCCGGGCCTGACCCCCAGCGCCAACCGCAGCCCCTGCCTCAGCTACGCCACCGCCGAGGCCCAGGGTCTGCTGTTTGTGTTTGCAGGCCAGGCCGACCAGGCGGCTAGCCAGCCCCTGCCCCTGGTGCCGGTGCTGGCGGAGCCTGCCCCGGCACCAGGGGCAGGCAAACCGGGCCGCTGGACGGTGCAGGACACCTTCCGGGACCTGCCCATGGATGCCCTGACCGTGCTCGAGAACGTGCTCGACCCCAGCCACGTGCCCTTTACCCACCACGCCAGCGTCGGCCGCCGCGAAACGGCCGGGCCGGTGCGGCTGGAGCTCACCAGCTTTGGGCCCGAGGGCTTCACGGGCCTGTGGGCGGAGGGGCCCAGGCGGGGCAAGCTCGGCGCCCAGCAGACCGTGTTCCAGGCGCCCTGCCTGATGTGGCATGACCTCACCGCCAAGGGCTTCGCCCGCATCCTCACGGTGGTGTATGCCACCCCGATGCGCCGGGGCGAATGCCGCCTGTTTGCCCGCTTCCCCTTCCAGTTCGAGTCGCCCCTGCCGGGCCGCCTGTTGAAGCTCAGGCCCCAGTGGCTGCAACACCTGGCCAACCACATTGTGCTGGAGGACGACCAGATCTTTCTGCATTGGCAGGAACGGGTGCTTGAAAGCCGTGGCGGCAGCGCCGACCTCACCCGCAGCTGCTACCTGGCCACGGGCGCCGATCTCTACGTGAAAACGCTGCACGACTGGATCAATCGTTTTGCTGGGATGCCCTTCCCCAGCCAGCGCTTGCCCCAGCGCCTGGAGCGGCGCCCCCTGCTCGATCGCTACAACAGCCACACCCGCCATTGCTCCAGTTGCCGCGGTGCCCTCAAGCGTCTGCGCTGGCTGCAGCAGGGCTGTGGCTTGGCCGTGCTGGTCGCCCTTGGGGCAGCAAGTTGGTTGGGGGCTTCGGCGGCGGCGGCCCTTTGCCTGGTGCTCTCAGCCCTGGCCACCGCCCTCGGTCTCAAGGCGAGGGCCTGGATCCGGGCCCTGCACCAGGGTGATGGCCACCCCCCCCGCAACCGCCTGGCTAAGGGCTGAGCCCAGGATGGGGCGCCAAGCAAAAACCCCAACCGGCGCGAGCCAGTTGGGGTTTGCATTGATTGCTGGTTTGGGATGGGGCTTCAAGTGCTCCAGCACCGGGGCCCCAGGGCGATCAGCCCAGGCCGATTTGGGTAAGAATGCCCTGGCCGGTGAGCAGCTCGGTACCGAGGCCGATCACGAAGCCGAGCATGGCAAGGCGGCCATTCCAGGTTTCGGCGAAGGCAACGAAACCGAAGCGGGTGGTGGAGTCAGCCATCGAAGGGGTGGGTTAAGAAACTTGAAGAGATCGTAACGGATCATGAACCGGGCGTTCTGTGTCCTGGGATGCCAAATCCGGTTTTGGAGCGCTGAGGCCGCCGATCGAGAAGCCGCTCTCCAGGCCCTAGCGAGGGGAGATGCTTGCCCAGCACTCAGCTCCGGCGCTCCCGACCCGCCAGTACGGCCCGCAGTTTGCGCTCCAGGATCAACCCCGCCGGCACCAGGGTGATGGCGTTCGCCACGATCAAGGGGCCATCGCGGGTGAGCAGGCCATACACCCCCCAGCAACTAATCCCCAGGGTGAAGAGCGCATACATACCCAGGGAAATGCCCCGCGTATCGCCGCTGCGCACCGTTTTGATCGCCTGGGGAAAGAAGCTCGCGGTGGTGAGGCTGGCGGCCACATAGCCGAGCAGGGCCACGGCGGGGGGATGGCTCAAAACGGACAGGCGGAATGGAACTGCAGGTCGTCACCGCTGAGCGGATGGCGAAAGGCCAGGGCCGTGGCATGGAGCCGCAGGCGGCTGGCGGCCGCTCCAGGAGTGCAACCAGTCTCTGGCATGGCTTCGCCCTGATCCCCATAGAGCGGGTCCCCCAGGATCGGATGGCCGATCGCCGCCAGGTGGGCCCGCAGCTGGTGGGAGCGGCCGGTGTGGGGCTGGAGTTCCAGCCGGCTCCAGAGCCCACAGGCCTCCAGCAGCTGCCAGTCGGTGTGGGCGGGCTTGCCCGCTGGATCGGGCCCGTAGAGGGGGGGCTGGCGGCTTCTGCGGGCCAGGGGCAGGTGAATACTTCCCGCTGGCTGGGCCGGCACGCCGAGCACATCGGCCCGGTAGGTCTTGCGCACCAGCCGCTCGGCAAACAGCTGGCTCAGGGCCCGGTGCAGGGCAGGGTCGAGGGCCAAGAGCACCAGCCCGGAGGTGTCCCGATCGAGCCGGTGCACCAGCTGGGCCCCAGGCCATTGCTGCCGCAGCCGGGTCAGCAACGAATCGGCCAGGTGGGGGCCCCGTCCCGGCTGGCAGAGCAGGCCGGAGGGTTTGTCGGCCACCAGGAGGTGGCCCAGCTGCTGGGGCATTGGCACCAGCAGCTCCGCCCCAGCCATTGCCTTGGAGTGCTCCCCTTAGGCCTCGGTGGCCTGCACCAGGCTGCAGGAGTTGACCGGCATCGGTTGGATCTTCCAGATGCGCTCGGCATACTCCCGGATCGAGCGGTCACTGCTGAAGAAGCCGCAGCGGGCCGTGTTCAGCAGGGACATGCGGTTCCAGCGGCGCGGATCCACCCAGGCCCTATCAACCGCATTTTGACAGCGGCGGTAATCGCCGATGTCGGCCATCACCCGGAAGGGATCGGTGCTCGAGAGGTTGGCCAGCAGGGGCTGGAAGAGGCTGCCATCGCCCTCGCTGAAGAAGCCGGAGCTGATCAGTTGCATGGCCTCGCGCACGAGCGGCTCGTTTTCCAGCCAGGGCATCGGGTGATAGCCGTTGCGGTTGAGTTCTTCGATCTGACGGGCGTTATGGCCAAACAGGAAGAAGTTCTCGGCGCCCACTTTCTCGCGGATTTCGATATTGGCGCCATCGAGGGTGCCGATTGTGAGGGCCCCATTCAGGGCCATCTTCATGTTGCCGGTGCCAGATGCTTCCTTGCCCGCGGTGGAGATTTGCTCGGAGAGATCGGCCGCCGGATACACCAACTGGCCCAAGGACACGCTGAAGTTGGGCAGGAAGACCACCCGCAGCCGGCCCTGCATGGTTGGATCCATATTCACCACATCGGCGATGCCCACAATCAAGCGAATAATCAGCTTGGCCATGGCATAGCCGGGGGCCGCCTTGCCGCCAAAGATGAAGGTGCGGGCGGGCAGATCTTCGCCGGCGCGGATGCGCAGATAACGCTCCACAATCTGCAGGGCGGCTAGGTGCTGGCGTTTGTATTCGTGGATCCGCTTCACCTGCACATCGAAGAGGGAGCCGGAATCCACCAGCACGCCCAGTTCCCTATGGATGTGGGATGCCAGCCGTTGCTTGCCCAGGTCGCGCACGCCCCGCCAGCGATCGAGGAAGGCGCTGTCATCGGCGAAGGCTTCGAGGCCTTGCAGTTCGGCGAGGTCCTTGCGCCAGCCCTGGCCAATCGCCTCATCCAGCAGGGAGCCCAGGGCCGGGTTGGCCACGGCCATCCAGCGCCTGGGCGTCACGCCATTGGTGACGTTGGTGAAGCGCTCAGGCCAGAGCCGGGCCATGTCGGCAAACAGGGTTTCCTTGACCAGTTCGCTGTGCAGCTCGGCCACACCATTGACATGGTGGCTGCCGACAACGGCCAGATGGGCCATGCGCACGCGCCGTTGGGCGCCTTCCTCAATCAGGGAAGTCCGTTGCAGGATTTCGGGTTCGCCGGGATAGCGCAACCGCACCATGCGCAGGAAGCGGGAGTTGATTTCGTAAATGATCGCCAGCTGGCGCGGCAGCAGCTGTTCGAAGATTTCTACACCCCAGGTTTCCAGGGCTTCCGGCAGCAGGGTGTGGTTGGTATAGCTGATGCTGGCGGTGGTGATGCCCCAGGCCGTATCCCAATCAATGCCATGGTCATCCATCAGCAGGCGCATCAACTCAGCCACGGCGATCGCCGGGTGGGTGTCGTTGAGCTGAACGGCGAACTTGGTGTGGAAGTCTGTGACGGCCAGGCCCTGGCCCTTGAGGATCCGGAACATGTCCTGCAGGGAGCAGGACACGAAGAAGATCTGCTGACTCAGCCGCAGCCGCTTGCCCTGCTCGAGCTCGTCATTGGGATAGAGCACCTTCGAGAGGGTTTCTGACTGCACCTTGTTGAGCACAGCCCGGGTGTAATCGCCGGCATTAAAGGAGGCGAAATCAAATTCATCGGGTGCCTGGGCTGACCAGAGGCGCAGGGTGTTGGCGGTGTGAACGCCGTAGCCCAGGATCGGCGTGTCATAGGCCACGCCCATCACGGTTTGGCCACCGATCACCACCGGATAGCTCCATTCCGGACGGATCACTTCCCAGGGGTTGCCCCGGGCCAGCCAGGGGTCGGTGCTTTCCACCTGGCCTTCCTTGGTGATCTGCTGGCGGAAGATGCCGAATTCGTAGCGAATGCCGTAGCCGATCGCCGGCAGCTCCAGGCTGGCGAGTGATTCCTGGAAGCAGGCCGCAAGCCGCCCCAGGCCACCGTTGCCCAGGCCCGGTTCGGGTTCTTCGGCAATCAGGTCCTGGAGGTCGAGCCCCAGTTCGTTGCAGGCCTGCTCGGCGGCGTCGCGCAGGCCCAGGTTCACCAGGTTGTTTTCCAGGTGGGGGCCGAGCAGGTATTCGGCCGAGAGGTAGGTGGCCGTGCGCACGTGGGCGTTGGTGTAGGTGTCGACCGTGTCGACCCAGTTCTGCAGCAGTCGATCGCGCACGGCCAGGGCCAGGGCCCGGTAGTAGTCGTGCCGGTTGGCCAGGCAGGAAATCTTGGCCTGGCTGTAGAAGAGGTGCCGCTTCATCGCGGCGGCAAGGGCCCGTCCGGGACTGGTCACAGCGGCGTTTTCAGGCATGGCGCAGGCCGGGGTTGGATCCGTTGTCCCCCTTGTTAGGACGCCAGGCCGGGGGAAGGGTTGGCAAAAGGGCGCGTGTGCGAGACAGGGGACACAAGGGCTCGGGGGTCCGGTAGCAACCATGACAACGCCCTGGCCCCGTGCTGGAGTTGGGTGCAGCCAGATCAAAGTTTTTAGGATGCCCTCCCCAGCCCGCCTCGATGCGATCTCCCACATCCTCGAACGGGGGCCGGTGCCAACGGCTCCCATTCAGTCGTTGCAGCAGCTCTGGGCCAGTGATGTGTTCTCGCTGGACAAGATGAAATCGGCGTTGCCGAAGGACGTTTTTAAATCCATTCAGCGCACGATTAAAGAAGGCGGCAAGCTCGATGCTTCCGTGGCCAATATCGTGGCCCAGGCCATGAAGGATTGGGCGACCAGCCGCGGCGCCCTTTACTACGCCCACGTTTTCTATCCGCTCACCAACCTCACCGCCGAGAAGCACGACGGCTTCATCGCCCCCCAGGCCGACGGCAGCGCCATCGCCGAATTCACCGGCAAGCTGCTGGTGCAGGGCGAGCCCGATGGCTCCTCCTTCCCCAATGGCGGCATTCGCTCCACCTTTGAAGCCCGGGGCTACACCGCCTGGGATGTGACCAGCCCGGCCTACCTGCTGGAAACCCCCAACGGCTTCACCCTCTGTATCCCCACGGTGTTCGTCTCCTGGACCGGAGAGGCCCTCGATAAGAAAACGCCGCTGCTGCGCTCCAACGCCGCCATGAACAAGCAGGCCCAGCGCCTGCTCAAGCTGCTGGGCAACAAAGAGATCGCGCCGGTGAACTCCAGCTGCGGCGCCGAGCAGGAATACTTCCTGGTGGATAACGCCTTCACGGCCCTGCGCCCCGACCTGCTGCTGGCCGGCCGCACCCTGTTTGGTGCCGCCCCCGCCAAAGGCCAACAGTTTGACGACCACTACTTCGGCGCCATCCCCGAACGGGTGCAGGTGTTCATGCAGGACGTGGAGCGCCAGCTCTACAAGCTCGGCATCCCGGCCAAAACCCGCCACAACGAGGTGGCCCCGGGCCAGTTTGAAATTGCCCCCTTCTTTGAAGCCGCCAACGTCGCCACCGACCACCAACAGCTCACGATGACGGTGCTCAAAAGCACCGCCAAGCGCCACGGCTTCAGCTGCCTGCTGCATGAAAAGCCGTTTGCGGGGGTTAACGGCTCCGGTAAGCACGTCAACTGGTCGGTGGGCAACGCCACCCAGGGGAACCTGCTCGATCCCGGCAACACCCCCCACGACAACATGCAGTTCCTGGTGTTCTGCGCCGCCGTGATCCGGGGCGTGCACCTCTATGGACCGCTGATGCGGGCCGTGGTGGCCACCGCCAGCAACGACCACCGCCTCGGCGCCAACGAAGCCCCCCCGGCGATCATTTCGATGTACTTGGGCAGCCAGCTTGAGGATGTCTTCAACCAGATCAAAGCCGGTGACCTGAAGGGCTCCACCGCCGGCGGCCTGATGCAGCTGGGCGTGGACACCCTGCCGGATTTCCCCAGGGATCCCGGCGATCGCAACCGCACCTCCCCCTTCGCCTTCACCGGCAACCGCTTCGAATTCCGGGCCGTGGGCTCGGGCCAATCGGTGGCCGGCCCCCTGGTGGCGATGAACACGATCCTGGCCGATTCGCTCGAGTGGATCGCCAACCAGCTCGAGGCCCAGCTCGCTGGCGGCACCAGCCTGGAGGCCGCCACCTTCAGCGTGCTCAAGCAGGTGATGCAGGAGCACAGCGCCGTGATCTTCGGTGGCGACGGTTATTCGTCGGAATGGCACCGCATGGCGGTGGAGGAGCGGGGCCTCGAAAACATGCCCACCACGGCCGATGCCCTGCCGGTGCTGCAGCGGCCCGAGATCCGCGAGCTATTCGAGCGCCAGGGCGTGCTCAGCCCCCTGGAGCTGGAGAGCCGTTTTGAGGTGTACGCCGAGCAATACATCCTGGCGATCGAGGTGGAGGCCAAGCTGGTGCTGCGCATGGCCCGTACCCAGATCTATCCGGTGGTGATGGGCTACATGGAAACCCTCACCCGCTCCCTGCGCGACCAGGAGCAACTGGGGCTGCACCCCGACCGCAGCATCGCCGGCCAGGTGGCCAGCCTCAACCAGCAACTGGTGAGCCAGTGCACCGCCTTAGAACAGGCCCTGACCCAGGCCCCCCATGGCGGCGTGAACGAGCACATGACCTACTGCGCCAACACCCTGCTGGGCCTGATGCTCAAGGTGCGCGAAGCCGTTGATGGCCTAGAAGCCACCGTCGACGACGCCATTTGGCCCCTGCCCACTTACCAGGAGCTGCTGTTCGTGCGCTGAGCAGCCTCAGGCCGCCAGGCTCGCCGGTTGATTCAACCGTTCCTCTTCCACTACCAAGGGCTCCAAGGGTTCGGGGCAGGCGGGCGCCCGTTCCAGGCCCACATCCACGCCGATGTGTTGGTCGGGGCGCCCCGTGATCAGGAGCGCGGTGCGCTGGCGGGTGGCGATTTGCCACAGCCATTTAGTGAGCAGGGAGATGCGATTTTCGGTGTCGGGGATGAAGGCCAAGTGGGCCAGGCCCCAGAGGATCCAGCCGAGCAGGCCGCTCACGTGCAGACCGCGCAGGTCGGCTACCGCATAGAAGGGGCCGATCACCGCCATGGTGCCGAAATCGGTCCAGCGGAAGGGCGCCATGCGCTGCCCCTCGCTGATCGCCAGGATGTCGCGGGCCACCCAGCCGCCCATCTGCACGGCTGGTCCGGCCATGCCGGGTAGGGCCTGGCCATTGGCGGTGTGGCGGTAGGCACAGAGATCGCCCACCACGCGGATGCTGGGATAGCCCGCAATTGAGAAATCAGACTCCACCTCCACCCGGCCGCCGCGATCGACGCCGCAGCCGGTGCGTTCGGCCAGCAGCCGGCCTAGGCGGGAGGCGCGCACGCCGGCGGTCCAGCAGATCGTGGCCGCCTCCAGGGAGCGGGGGCCATCGGGCCTGGCGCTTGGCTTCAGCCGCACCCGCCCTGGCTCGATCGCTTCCACCATCGAGCCCAGTTGCAGTTTCACGCCACTGGCGCTGAGGTACTTGGCCGCGGTGGCCGATAACTTCGGATCCATGGTGGGCAGCACCCGCTCCACCGCATCCACCAGGATCACGTGGCAGGCATCGGCCTGGAGCTGTTTGAAATCGCGGCTCACGGCCCGGTGCATCAGCTCAATTAATGAGCCCGCTAGTTCACAACCAGCCGGGCCGGCCCCCACCACCACCGCCGTTTGCAGGAAGCGGCGGCGGATCGGATCTTGGCTTTGTTCCGCCTCTTCCAAGGCCATCAAGATGCGCCGCCGAATCTCATCGGCGTGCTCAAGAATTTTCATCGGCGGTGCTAGTTCGCGCCAGTCTTCGTGGCCGAAATAGCTGCTGCCCGAGCCACTGGCCAGGATCAGGTGGTCGTAGCCGTAGCGGTGGTCATTGAACACCACCTCTTGGGCCACAGGATCGATATCCACCACCTCGCCGAGCAGGATCTGGATATTGGGGGCCTGGCCCACCATCTGGCGCAGGGGCGAGGCCACATCGCCTTCGGACACCAATCCTGAGGCCACCTGATAGAGCAGGGGCTGGAACAGGTTGAAGTTGCGTTTATCGATCAGGGTGACGCGCACCGGTTGGCCGGCCAGGGCATGGCAGGCCTTGAGGCCCGCAAAGCCACCGCCCACGATCACCACATGGGGCCAGCTGGCCTTGACGGCGGCGGGTGGATCCAGTTCCAGGAAGAAACGTTCGGGCGCCATGCCACCTGGGGACGGGTTGCTTCAACCGTATGCAGCGCCCTGATGTTTGGTTGTGAGCACCAAGCCAATGCTGGCGATTGCCCATCA
>Ga0310329_10025_pt1 | contig 18625 bp, 28 predicted proteins | sample LakSupDCLTotalD7_FD_195543 | JGI IMG/M metagenome (GOLD analysis project Ga0310329, IMG submission 195543) | Enriched freshwater cyanobacterial communities from Lake Superior, Ontario, Canada - SU02.DCL.Total.D7 (v2) (version 2) | ecosystem: Environmental > Aquatic > Freshwater > Lake | place... | reverse complement strand
TCTTTATTACTAGTTTTAGTGCTGCGTTGTATTGAACGAATGGCAGACCATGCTGTAAATGTGAGCCAAAGAGTTGCCAGGGTACGCAAATGACTCAAATGCAAAGCATAAATATCAGCGCCGGCCAGATTATGGAGCTTAACATTGAAGCCTTAGAACAAATTTGGGTATTACCGATGAATGAGCTTCTCCAACTGGAAGCTAAATTACAATTACAACTGGAATGGCCAAGGCCAGAAAATGACCCAAGGGAACTTAGTGAAATAGCTGAATGCAGGCTGTGGAGCCTAAGAGCTGATGCACTTTGCCCCTGGTTGCCTTTGCTGCTTGAGCGTGAAAATGGTCAGTTGAGTAGGCACGTGGCAATGTTGGTGCCCCATAGTTTCAATAAAACTGAAGGGATAAAATTTAGTGAGGACGCGTTGAGTTTGTGGGTAAGCCATCGCTTATTTCTATTAGACCATTGGAGCCAAATGCAGGGTTATCAAATAAAGAACAATTTAAACCAAATGGTGGCTGCATTAGGCTTTGAACTTGATCCAAGCTTTTGGCCAAAAGATGTGCCTTAGGTTATTTATTATTTTCTTTTGCAAAGTTCACTGCGATCTTCTCCGGGGGTGGAAAACGGACCACAGCTTACCCATCGCACTAATCCCACCTCAATATCAGTAAGGGCCACAAGGATAGCGATAAACGCAATTACCGCAGCACCAATTTTAATAGAATTCTGGTTCACAGCGAAAACAAATCAATTTTAGTAATCGTATACCATGCAGCATTTAAAATAAAGCTGTGTTATGAGGTAAATATGATCACTGGGCTGCGGATCTATTTATAAAAAAGCATTGCAGCCCTCCTGCCGCTATCAATTGCCAGCAGCAAAGTAAGCAGCCGCAACAGCCAAGCAAGTTGGGCCGGTTTCACACGCTGCAAACGCGCTGCAGACCAACGCGCTCCAATCGCTGCAGATCCACCTAAAAGCAAGGCTGCAAGCCATTCACCTCGGCCCGCTTGCAAAAAAAGCAAACCTGCCGTGCTGGAAGCGCAAAGCACCGCAAAGGTGCTTAAACGAATCGCGAGATGAATCGGTAGGCGCAAGGCGCTCACCATCACTGGAACCATCACAAGGCCGCCGCCGAGGCCAAGTAAACCTCCGGCTAAACCCGCAACTGCTCCCACGCAAAGTAAAGCAAGCAAAGGTTGCCTTGTTTTTAGTGCCGTTTCACTTGGGGCCACCTCCCCCGGCCGAACAAACAGAGTTAAGACTCCATACATCAAAGCCTGCGAGGCCAGCAGTTGCCAAGCCGGTAGTGCAGCACTAAGGCGGCCGAATAACAGTCCGAAAACCAAGGCCCCAGAGCCGATGGCTAAAGCGGATGGCCAAGGCAATAGTCCCCGGCGCAAATGGGCCCAACTGCCACCGGCGGTGGTGGGAACAATCGCCAGGGTGCTAGTGGCAAGCGCTTGGTGGGGGCTTAAGCCAAGCCACAAAAGCAATGGCGAAAACACCAAACCACCACCGATACCAAGCAAACCAGCAAGGATTCCCGCCAAGATTCCAAGAGGAAGCAGGAGCAACAACTGGAGCATTCCTCGGAGCCACAAAGCACTGCCCCCTCAGCCTCGCTGATGGCATGCACCAATTGGGCCTTAATGCCAACCCTGATGGCTCCAGGTGAAAAGCAAATGGAGCTTGATCTTTGGATGCTCGATCAGCTTGAACAAAACGAAGCTATCGGCGCTTATTTACGCCTTTATCAATGGGAAAGCACCTGTATCTCAATCGGTCGCCATCAGGCCATCCCCAACAAAACAAACGCCCTGGCAGTAGTGAGACGCCCCACCGGTGGCGGCTGCGTTTTACACGGCGCGGATCTCTGCTACACGGTTGCCGTAGCAAAACCGCCCAGGGGGAATCGGCTCAGCTATCAGTGTTTAAACCAATGGTTGAGCCGTGCATTGCAGCAGCTCGGGGCGCCGTTAAGCCAGGGATATCAAAAACAAATAAACATCGAAGGCCATTGTTTTGCCCGTGCAACTGCCGCTGATTTAGTAGACCAAAGTGGAAATAAACGCATTGGTAGTGCCCAGTTATGGCGCAAAGGAAACCTGCTTCAACAGGGATCGATTCAATTGCAAATTCAAAGCCATCTCTGGCATGAGCTTTTTAATGAAGCGCCGCCGCCGCCACTCACAACTGCTACTGGAACTGTGTTTATCAGTAGCGCAGCCCTAGAAACAGTTTTGATTGATAGTGCCAGGGATTGGCTTTTTAGCTCTCAACCTTTGCTACTACCTTGGCCTGAGGCTGCCCTCACCTCTGGTAAGGCCGCCACACTTTCTGCTATGGGCGCAAGTGATAATCCCAAGGGATAACCCCCCTCGCGTCTGGCTTGCTCCAATAGCTGCTGCGGTAAGCGCAACGACAAACGCCGTAAAACTGCTTCCGATAAATCTGAACGCTCCAAAGTAGCCATTGGTAATCCAGCCAAACTCAAAACCAACAGACGGCCCTGGGAACTGCTTTCCAAAGCCAAAACCGCTTGCCAAAGGGGGGCGCTCTCAATGATTGAAGCAAGCTCAGTTAATGGCCTTTGATGTTCACCTAAGCGCTCACGATCCCAATTTTGTACCGGTATTTCCTTCAAAGGGCCATCGTCTATGAAACCCTGCCAACGGCCGGCCTCACAGAGCAAAACCCAATCAGGCCTGGGGGAATCACTAGCTAAACGCAACTCGCTGAGTTGCCGCAGGGTGTCTGATGGTTGCAACACCCTTAAACGCCTTCCGGCAGCATCCTTAACTTGTAGTTGCTGTAAAGCGCGCTGCAGAGCCAGTAATTGCAACTGCTGGCTGGAAGCGCCGAGGCCAAACCACCCCAAAAGTACAAGCCAAATACTGGCAAAAGAACCACCGTTAAAAAACAAATAGCCGCCAGAAAATATTGCCCCCCATGCCAGCAATTGCCCAGAAAAAGTGGCGATCCGCACTCCTTTCTCACGGCTGCCGCTGAATTGCCACACCAAAGACTTAACAATTTGCCCCCCATCCAGCGGTAGGCCAGGCAGCAGGTTGAACAAAGCAAGTACCAAATTGAGCTGCGCCAATTCCTTAGCCATTTCCCCTAACAAGGGCATCCCCTGGCTTGCGGGCTGAATAGCTGAGAACAGGATTAATGCCAGCAACAGGCTCACCAGGGGGCCGGCTGCCGCTACCGCTAAAGAACCCATGGGGGTGGGGGGGTCTCGCTCCACGCTGGCCACACCCCCCAGCATAAAAAGGGTGATGCTGTTTACTTTTACGCCCAGCCGAAGCGCCACTAAAGAGTGGCCCATCTCATGTAGCAACACCGAAATAAACAACAGCAGGGAGGTGCCAAATCCGGCAAATAAATTGCCATCAAACTGTTGTTGAAACAGCAGTGAGGCTAGAGCCAACACCACAAACCAACTGGGATGGATATGGATGGGAATGCCGGCCAAGCGGAACAAACGCCACCCCTGGGCCCCTGGGGCTTTAATCACCTGGCGCAGCCTGCATTGAATCTCGCCATCCTAGAAACCTAAGGATGGCCCAGTTGAAATTAAAAATCTGCGGTTTAACGATTGCCTCCCAGGCGGCAGCAGTGGCCCAGCTTGGGGTGGATGCTATTGGCGTTATTGCTGTTAAAAATTCGCCCCGTTTCTTAGCAGCAAATAAACGAACGGAGCTTTGGAAAGCCGTTGCTGCAGCAAAACCTCAGGCGCAACGGGTGCTGGTGGTGGTGAATCCAAATGATTCTGAGTTAGATCAGCTCAGCCCAAAGGCAGGCCACCAATATTTACAATTGCATGGGGAGGAAACCCCTGAGCGTTGTTATGAATTAAAGCAACGGCTTGGTTTACCGATCTGGAAAGCGCTGCGGCTGCGGCAGAAAAATGATCTCGGACAATTGCAAGCATTCACTGAGGTGGCAGAAAAAATTCTGCTGGAGCCATGGGTGCGAGATCAGCATGGGGGCACAGGCAAAAGTTTGCCGCTGGAATGGCTAAGCGGCTTAAACGTAAGTTGTCCCTGGTGGCTCGCGGGAGGAATGGGTTCAAATAACGCAACCAGTGCAATAGAGAAACTCACTGCGCTTGGAATAAAGCCATATGGCATAGACGCTTCTAGCTCAGTTGAAGATTCTCCCGGAATAAAAAATATTAATGAAGTAAGAAATTTGCTAACAATAATTTCGACTATTTAATGATCAGCCCAAAACAGATCCCTGTTGCTTAACTAATTCAAAGAATTCAGATTTTAGGCTTGGATCGTGGCGGAAATCACCACGGACTATTGAGTTAACCATACTTGTTTGGGGTTCTTTAACACCGCGCCACTTCATGCAGTAGTGCTGAGCTTTCACAAGAATTGCTAAGCCTTGAGGCTTGCAGAGGCGTTCGATTTCATCTGCCAATATCATTACCGCCTCTTCTTGAATGTGGGGCCTTGAAAATACCCAATCAACAACACGTGCAAATTTACTTAGGCCGATTACCCTTTCCCCAGGCTTAATACCTATCCAGCAATTACCAAGTATTGGCACCAAGTGATGGGAACATGCAGAACGAACAGTGATCGGACCTACGGTATAAATTTCATCGAGATGCTTAACATTTGGGAAGCAGGCAATTTTTGGCTGTTGATGATAACGACCTTTAAAAACTTCATGCAAATACATCTTTGCAACCCGCTCTGCTGTTTCCTGCGTGTTGTGGTCGTTATCGATATCTATTACTAAGCTACGAAGTAGGTCTCTCATTCGATCAGCAACCTCCTTTTGAAGTAGGTCTAATTCGCCTTCTTGAAGATGATCAGCAACATTATCATTGGCCAAATAAGGCACTTCTGCAGCATCCAGGCGAGCCCTAATGATTTCACTAATGGTGCGAGGCATCGCAGTTCTATCTAAAGAAGGGCTAATGATCCCAGAGGATGAGCCGTTATTAACAATTGGGCTTAGGTCGTTTAAAGCAGTCATGAAACTCAAAAAGCGCCAGTGGCGGGCATGAGGGTTAAATCTTCCAGCAGAAGCTGGGGGGGGGTTTGAGCTATTTGCAGCAGGGTTTCTGCTACTAGCTCGGAGGAGAGCATTGCTCCGCGATCAAAATTAGCTTGAACAGTGGGGCTATCCCAAAGTGGTGTATTTACAGATCCGAGCGTAAGCGTGGAAACGCGAATACCGTGGACTCCCTCCTCTTCAGCTAAGCATCGGCTGAAGGCTGCCAAGGCTGCTTTTGAAGCGGAGTAGGCGCCCCAGCCAGCAAACGTTTTATTAGCAGCATGGCTACTTATATTAACGATCAAACCTCCACCTTGTGATCTTAGAGCGGGCAGCAAGCCATTGCAGATCTGAAAAACACTGGTGAGGTTCAGCTGAAACAACCATTGCCACTGCTCCAAGCTGGTGGCTGCCAAAGGGGAGGTGAGGCCTGCGCCGGCGTTGTTGATCACAACTGAAGGCACCCCCGCAGCTTCGATCAACTGCTGCAATCCTGAAGAAACTTGAGTTGGGTCTGCAAGGTTTACACCGGCTGTAGAAACGTCCACTGAAGCCGAGCGGCAATCTGTGGCAACAGCTTCCAGTTCCGCTGAGGGGCGGGCAAGCAGTTCTAGATTCCAGCCAGCTCTGGCAAATCGCTTTGCCGTGGCGGCTCCAATGCCCCTGGAGGCCCCTGTAATTAAGGCAATTTTTTGCAAAAGATCTTGAGCAAATTTACAGCTTGAGCTACATTGCGAAATCTAAATGAATATTAAACCTATGCAGGCGATTATGTGGCTTCCAATACTTCACCAATCGAACGATACTTTGTATAGCGCCGCTCGAGCAATTGCTCAGGTTCAAACTCAAGTAACCCGTTTAATTCCTCCACTAAAGCTAATCTCAGGGTTTCAGCCGCCTGAAGAGGCGCCCAATGATTCCCTCCTGATGGTTCAGGCAAAATGCGATCCACTATTCCAAGTTTAACTAAATCGCTGGCAGTAATTTTCAATGCATCCGCTGCGGTAGAGGCTTTGGCAGCATCGCGCCAAAGAATTGATGCGCATGCTTCAGGGCTGGCCACGGTGTAAACAGAATGTTCAAACATTAAAAGGCGATCCGCCACTCCGATACCAAGTGCGCCACCAGAACCACCTTCACCGATCACAGTGGCAATTAGAGGCACCCGCAAACCAAACATCTCACGCAAATTCACAGCGATTGCTTCTCCTTGGCCGAGCTCTTCAGCCTTCAAACCGGCATAGGCACCTGGAGTGTCTATGAAACAAATAATCGGCAGATTAAAGCGATCCGCATGGCGCATCAGCCTTAAAGCTTTGCGATAACCACCAGGGGATGCCATCCCGAAATTACGGGCAACATTCTCTTTCGTATCACGACCTTTCTGATGACCAAGAAACAGCACTGCCCGTTCACCAAGCTGGCCTAGCCCCCCCACTAGAGCTTGGTCGTCTGAGCCACAGCGATCTCCATGCAGCTCAATCCACTTTTCGCTTATTACCTGGATGTAGTCGAGGCAGCTTGGCCGGTGCGGGTGGCGGGCTACCTGAATTTTTTGAGAGGGGGTAAGGGAACCAAATATGTCTTGACGGCGGCGGGCCGCCAAATTTTCCAATTGCAGTAATTGCTGGCTTACATCTACTTCTGAATCACGGGCTAATTGCCGAATTTGATCAATTTGTTCCTCCAAGTCAACTAGAGGTTTTTCAAAATCCAACAAAAAGCGACGTGCTGCCATTAGTTCAAGCGGCAATTGCCACAGGGGCTGGCGAACTAGCTTCTAAGCCTAAAGCGGAAAAGCCGTGGCGAATTGAAGCAGCGCCAATCTGCTCCATCGCTTCAAGGGTGATGTTGTTACGGCCCCAACTGAAATTAGTGTGCCAATCTTCAAATTCCAACAACATTGCTTCCGCAAAACAAGCAAACAATTGGCGGCGTGGATTTGCCATTTCAGCAATTTCCATCACCTGCCAGCCAATATCTCTAGCAAATTCAACAATGCCTCCTTTAAGTATATTTATATTGGGTGATGCAATCTTGCTATCTAGATTCTTTGGATAACCGCCATCGATCATTAAGCAAGGATTTCGCAAGCTCGCTGAATCGATTTGCAAAGTTTGCGGCAAAGAAGCCACCCAAACAACCACATCTGCTGCAGGTAATGCCTCTTCGAGGGAGAGCACCCTGCCACCGCCCAGCTCGTTGCGCAGATCGTTCAAACGTTGCTGCTGGCGGGCTACCAACAGCAATTCCCCCACACCAGTGCGGCGAGTGAGCCAACGGCAAACCGCACTGCCAATATCACCTGTGGCACCAACTACAGCTACTTTTGCCTTGGCAAGATCTATGCCCAATGCCGGAGCGTTTTGCTCCACTTGGCGGCAGATTACCCAGGCTGTGTGAGTATTACCTGTGGTAAAACGCTCCCACTGAAGAAGTGTTGAACGAATTTGTTGAAATTTAGCAAGGTTAAAATTCTCAAAAATAATCGAGGTGAACCCGCCGAGCGCAGTAATATTTATTCCACGTTTTTGGGCCAACTCCATTGCATTTTGCACCTTGCGGGTTGCCGTTTTAAAGCGACCTAGCATTTCAGGTACAAAGCATGAATCAATGTAGGTGCCCTGAATTGTCTTACCTGTATTACTAGTAACCTCAAAATTTTCTAGCAACTGAGGAGGAGCGCTACACCAAATGTCTAGCTCTCCATCAGCAAGATCATCAAAGCCCAAATCTCGGGCCTTGAGACGAGCCTCTAAAAAACTGGAGGAGTGACCGATCAGACCGAACATGCTTTATGTGCGCTACTCACCGTTTCGATGGGTGAAAAGGAATTATCTAATAGTGTCCCACGACACCTAAGCCAAAAACCGAGGGTCTAGGACACAAGCGCCGCTGCACTCATGCGTGCCAAATCGCGCGGACCAAAGCCGATCTCCATCAAGGCTTCTTGATAAGCGATCAGAAAATCTTCGATCAAACTCTCTTTTTCCATATGCAGCTCGGCGGCATCATCTGCCACTTGCTCCAACATTTGACGAATGATGGGCAAATTATGGCGATTAGCTTGCATGATTTCATCGCGGCTGGCTTCAAAATTTGCTTTCAGCCATTCCTGCCCATAGTTCAGATGGGTGTATTCGTCTTTAACAACTCCCTCAGTTATCTTGCGGGCGAAAGGGTCTGCAACTGGGATATAGATGTGATAAGCGGCAATGGCAAATGCCTCAATCATTAAAGCTTGAATAACTAGGCATGTAACAACTTTATTTTCAACTAAAGCCTGCTTGAAATTATCGTGTAAAGGTGCAAAAAATGTTTTTGCAAATTGCATATCAGGCGCTACGCCAAGATTTTTGCCGCAAGCTTGGAAACCCTTCATATGCTTCATTTCCATGCGTGCTAGCTGCGCCAATTCTTCAACTTGGCCAGGAATCAAAGCCCCCAGCGAAATGTAGTTGTCGTGGGCTTCTTGCTCTCCCTCAATAACTATCGCGTTTATACGGCTGTAGGCAAGTTTGTAGGCCTCGCTACTGAAATCAGGTAATTCATCGGTAATACACGGATCCAATACAGAATTTGCCATTACAGCTGATCAGCGGAGGTACGACATTGCACTCTACTGAACTATTCGGGTATTTGGGGCCAATTGCTTTGAAGTAAAACTTGAAACAGCTCACACCAACCTTGAACCAAGAGCTCAAGCAGCACTTTCCCTTCAGCAGCATTGGCTCCACAAGGGTTCCCCACCACCCCGTTATTGCTGATCCAGTGGGTATTCCATGCGGTGGGAACCGCCCCTTCAAGCGATAGGCCCCCTGGTGGTTTTGGTAGCTCTTCTGCTGCAGGAATGGGCCCCACCAATTCGGGATAAAGCGCCAGCATTAGGCTTGTTTCAAGCCGTGCAGCGTGAAGCCCCTGGCTCCGCTCCGGTTCAGCTATTACCTCCAGCACACCTGCGGGCCCGCTCCAGAGGAACCATGGCAAAACCGCCAAATGGGGGTTCTGCTGTTGGATTTCTCTAGCCGCCACCTGCAAAAGTCCTATTTGGCCGCCGTGGCCGTTGAATAAAACCAAGCGCTGAAAACCGGCCTTGGCCGCCATCGCAGCTACCGCTTTCAAATTTGTGAGCATTGCTTCAGCAGGCAAGCTCACAGTGCCTGGGAAATCGAGATGCTCAGGCGAAAATCCGTAGTTTTGGGCTGGTAAACGCCATACAGGTAAGTGCGTAGGTAAGCGTTCCAACACTTGATCTACAACCGCTTCAGCAAATAAAAAATCGGTACCCAAGGGCAAATGGGGGCCGTGTTGCTCCACCGCCCCAATTGGCAGCACCAAAGTGCTGCCCCGCAAAGCAGCCGCCGCTTGCACTGCCGGCCAGGGAAGTTGTTCAATGCGGCGGTTGAATTTCATGGGGAAGTGGGTGCTGCCTACAGTGTGGGATCGCATCCCTATTGGCCATGGCTTCCCTCGGCAGCGACACATCCCGCCCCACTCCCGCTGCCCCCATCAGGAAGCCCCTTGCAATCCTGCATTTAAGTAAAAAAGAAGATGAGGATCGCCGCCTAAAGGAAGTGGCAGAGCGAGCTGAAATTGAAGCTGCCAGCAACAAAGTGCAGCCAAAACCCAGCTTTCTTAGCCGCAGCACCAACGACAGCGTGGAAGGCCTCACCATGGCCGACCTGCTTGGCGCTGCGGAAACCAAACGCCAACCGGTTCCCTCAGTTGTGAACCCAAGGAAAGTGGATGATTTTGATTTTGACGAGGACGCGTTCCTTGCCGCCCTAGACGAAAACGAACCAATCGGCGCCACAGGCGATGTGGTGAAAGGCACTGTTATCGCCCACGAAAGCGATGGCATTTATGTGGATATCGGTGGCAAAGCTCCGGGCTTCATGCCAAAAGCTGAATGCGGCCTTGGTGTTATTACCGATCTAAAAAGCCGTTTTCCTAAGGGCATTGAAGTGGAGGTGCTCGTTACTAAAGAGCAAAATGCCGATGGGATGGTAACGATTAGCTGTCGCGCCCTAGCCCTGCGTTTTGCTTGGGAAAAAGTTCGCGAACTCGAAAAAGATGGAAAAGTTGTACAAGTAAAAATTACCGGTTTTAACCGTGGTGGTTGCACCTGTGATCTAGAGGGCTTACGCGGTTTTATTCCCCGCTCTCAGTTAAACGAAGGGGAAAATCACGAGGCTTTAATTGGCAAAACCATGGGAGTTGCCTTCCTTGAAGTGAATCCTGAAACCCGCAAGTTGGTGCTTTCTGAAAAGAAAGCAGCCACCAGCGCCATGTTTGCCAACTTTGAAGTGGGCCAATTAGTAACTGGCAAAGTTGTAAGCCAGAAGCCCTACGGCTTTTTTGTAGACCTTGGCGGTGTTAGCGGCTTGCTACACCAAGGCAGCATCACCGGTGCGGCCTTGAGAGATCTGGGGGAAGTGTTTGAAATCGGCGAAACAATTCAAGCTCTAATCATGCAAATGGATCCAGGCCGGGGGCGTATTGGGCTAAATACCGTGATTTTGGAAAATCAACCGGGTGAATTGCTTGTTGATAAAGCAAAGGTGATGAAAGAAGCAGAAGACAGAGCCAATCGGGCAAGAAATATGATGCGTCAGCAGGAACAATCGGCGGGATGAATAGCCTTCCGGCTGAATGGGAACTCGATTACTACTCCCGTCCGCTCCTAGATCCAAAAGGCAAAAAGCGATGGGAACTACTGCTGAGTAGTTCAAACAATAATTTTCGTTTTGAGCGTTTTTGCAGCGCTGAAAGCGTTAATTCTCAATGGTTAAAACAAGCCATAAGCGACGCGCTCGCAGAGGCCCATGCCAAAAATATTCAAATCGCGCCACGCTTGCGTTGCTGGCGCAATTCCATGCGCACGATGGTGCAGCGAGCTGCTGAATCGTTGGATTTGGAGGTGATTCCAAGCCGCCGTTGTTACGCGCTACAACAGTGGCTTCAAGAAAGGGAAGCCTCGGTATATCCCGAAATGGAGGGCTATCAAGTGGGTCCGTTGGCACCACCTGTAACTCCAATCCGCCCGATTGCTTTGCCTTTGCCGGATGCAGTTCGAGGAGAGCAGTGGAGCTGGGCCAGCCTCACGGCCGAAAGCTTGCAAGATGCCAGCCAATGGCCGATTGATTTCTCTGGTTTAGTCCCCCTGCCAAAGCTTGAGCCGGGAGTAGCCGTTCCAGGGTTAAGGCTTTTTAGCCCCAGCCGCTCGCTCGCCATAGCGGGCTGGCTCAGCGGCCTTGAACCGGTGCGCTTAGAGGTTCGCGATCAACAATTAGTGCTTGAAGCTGGTATGGAAGATCGCTGGCTGGTGAGTGATCTTGAGCCAGAAGCCGCAATTGCCGCAAAGCAAGTGTTAAGCGATGCCCGCAGCAATGCAGCGGGCTTGCAATTCATATCGGTGCAAAGCAGTGAAACGGTGAGTAATTTTTCTGGCTTTTGGTTATTGCGGGATCTACCTGATGTCTGAACCACTACCCAACCCCTTCAATCAACCAGATAAAGGCTTTAACAGCATTCCAGGCTGGACCTGGATTGGCACCTACGGCGGTTATTACCTGCAATGCAATCTCTTAGCAGAATTTGAACACGGCTTCTTTACGCGTTTATGGCACGGCCGCTTACCAGAGGAATTAGTGGGTTACGTAAGCGCTGGGGTGAGTGTGCATAGGCCGCAGCAAATCCATAGCGCCGAAGTTGTTCCAGCCTCCCAGGCCCGGCAAGATCCGTGGCCACCAGCTGATGGGCTGGTAAGCGATTCAGGGGGCCAGAGCCTTTGGGTATGTGGCGCAGATTGCACGCCGGTATTGATTGCTGATGCCGCCACTGGCAGGGTTGCCGCCTGCCATGCCGGCTGGCGTGGAGTGGCTGGTGGCATTTTGAATCAGGCAATTCAACAAATGGAGGCCGCTGGCAGCCAGCGCAGCCAACTACTGGTGGGCCTAGGGCCAGCCGTGAGCGGCCCCAACTACCAGGTAGAGCGGGCCACAAGTAGCCAGGTGGGGAACATCAACGAACTTATTCAAGGCGGAGCGCTGTTATTAGATGCAAAAGAGGGTTTTGATCGCCTTGATATCCGCCGGGCTGCTTACCTGCAACTGCTGCAATTGGGGCTTGTGGATAAACAAATAAGTAGCTGCCCCCTTTGCACCGTGTCTGAAAAGGAACTGTTTCATTCATGGCGCCGCGACCAAGTGAAAGGAGTGCAATGGAGCGGCATCGTGAGCTCTAACTGCGTTGATATGCAACGGTGAGATTATTAGCCGGCATTTGCCAGCATCCGATTTGCTCAAGTTGATGTTGCAAAGCAAGTTTGCTTAGTACCTCCAAGCGGCGCAGTCCCCAAGCTGGATTGCGTTGTTTTAAAGATGCATCAAACGCTTCATTGCTAGGGCTAGTGGCTTTGCCTTCCTCCCGAAAAGGGCCGTAAAGCACAAGTAAAGCGCCCGCTGAGAGCAGTTTTGCCCCATTAGCCAGCAATCCTTCAGTGGCAGCCCAAGGGGCGATATGGATCATGTTTATGCATAAGAGCATCTGCAACGGCTCAGTTAGAGCTGGCCAAAATTTATCGCTGCTATCGATATTTAAAGGGGGCAACATATTTTTTAAACCAAAATGGCGCCCCCAGGCAGCAAGGCTGGCTCGATGGGTTGGATCAGGATCGCTACCTTGCCAAAGCAATTCGGGATGGCTGCCGCCGTAGCGCTGCTGCAGATAACAAAGATGTTCACCACTGCCACTAGCGATCTCCAATACCAAGCCAGCTCTTGGCAATAATGGCTCCAGCACTGCCGCCAGCGGCTCCCGGTTGCGCTCAGTAGCTGGGAACCAAAGCCGATCATCTCTGTTTTTATTCACTTTCTTCTCGCTAATTTCTCAGCATGACTCATCCTTTTTGGTCGTTGAAACCCTGGTGGTGCCAACCATGGACAATTCTGCTTACAGGCACAATTGGCATCGCAGGAAGTTGGTTGTTGCTGCAAATCTGGTGGTTAACCACAGGCGTTGCCTTAGTTGTAATTGCTTGGTGGGTTTTGTTTTTACTAATCGTGCCCAATATCACCCCTGTTAAGTAACAACAATTCAACCAAGGGATCCAGTGCTGCTTTGGCTGTAATCAATTGGCGATGATTCCAAACCGGTAATTGCTGCACAGAACCCACCGGCAACACCCCCAGCCAAGAAGGCACCACCATCGCGTCTAACAAGCAATAAAAGCTGTGGCATTCAACGTTTTTCAACGCTGATGGTGCGCTGTTAAGCATTTGCAGCAGGGGGCTGCCGGGTTGCATATCAGCGATGCCGGGCAGAAGCCATTTTGGTGCTGTCAAGGCGGTAAGGGTGCCCTTTTGTGGACTTCCCAAGCTCACAAAAAGTTTGGTGCGCTGATCCCCCCCCAATAGCTGCAGCCAGCATCGCAACACCACGCCACCCATCGAAAATCCCAAAACATTTAGTGCCTGCTTAGGCCCAAACCGAGCTGAGATTTGATCATGCAGATCCGCAGCTAGAACTTCCAGTGGGGTAACCCCCAAGCGATGGGGCAAATGGGGGGAAAATATTTCCATCCCAGATGGAGCCAATCGCTTTTTTAAGGGCTTAAAAATATTTGGGCTATCCCAAAGCCCATGCACAAGTACGAGGGGAAATGGCGACACCAGGTTTCTACCCATCATCCGCCCCTAACATTAGAAGTTGATTCGGGAAAGGAATTAGGTAATGGGTATGGATCACTATTTAGTTTGCCTTGCCCTACTGGAGCAAGATGGCAAGCGTCGTTTACCAATCGGAGGGGCTTCTTTAGCTGTGGAAATCGGCCCAAATGCAGATCCTGGCCGTGAAGGGGAAGCCCTGGTGCTTGAACTGCTGCTAAGGCTCTGGCAGCAAAGTGATGCTGGTGCGGTGCAACGCCATGGAGCAGAACAAAGTTTGCTCTTGCTCGAGATGCCGATGGCAAAAGTATTGGAAGATCTGCCACGCTTAAAGAAAGCTTGGCTTGCTGGTGGTGATAGAAGCGATTTGTATAAAGGCCTAAGGGAACTGGCGGAAAGGGGTTGGATTATTCAAACGGCTAAATACAGCAAACCTTGCTTTCAAAACTGGTGAACTCAATTTTTTCATTTTTTTTAAGTGTGCTGCTTTTTGTGGCAATCCCCTCCAACGAAGGGGCTCAGTTGTTTGGTCAACACTGCATTGGTTGCCATTTAAATGGCGGCAATATTATCCGCAGAGGTAAAACACTAAAACTTGCCGCATTAGAAAAAAACGGAATATTATCCGCCGCAGATATCAGCGTAATCGCTGCAAATGGGAAGGGTCAAATGGGAGCCTATGGAGATGTTTTAGGATCTGCTGGTATAAACTCTGTAGCTGAATATGTGTGGCAGCAAGCATTAACTAACTGGCCTTCATAAAGCCTGAATCCAGGGATAAATTTCAACTGAGGTCCAGATTCCATTAAGCCAATAAATATCATTTTTAATCAATTCTTCAACCTGAAGGCGATTCTTAGCTTCGTAGATGCCAAATATATGGCTGCTGTTTTCTGTTGGGCCGATGGTTATGAGCAGCCCCTCTTCTTTTTGTTGCCTTAATCCCGCTAAGTGCTCCTCCCTGTAGGGGGTGCGCGCTTCAAGGGCGTTAGCGCAATAGGTGCCCCACAAAACAAATCGCATTTTTAGTTATCGAGGGCCTCACGTAATTCGCGGCAAAAGTTTCCTGCCGCCAGCACCGGATCGCCACCATCGCGTCTGGCTTCAGCCATGCGCTTCACCAGGGCACTGCCAACTATTGCCCCATCGGCACCCCAATCGCGCACCTGGCGGGCTTGATCAACACCTGAAATCCCAAAACCCACCGCTACTGGGGTGTTGCCTAAGGCCTTCAGCTGTTGCACTAATCCGGCTACACGGCTTTCCATTTGGCTGCGCTCCCCTGTAACCCCTGTAACACTCACCAGGTAGGTAAAGCCGCGGCTGGCGCTAACGATGCGGGCCATCCGTTCCGCTGGAGTGGTGGGCGCCACTAAAAGCACAAGATCTAAACCTGCAGCGGCCGCAATCGGAGCTAAACGCTCCCCTTCTTCTAAGGGTAAATCTGGAACCAATAAACCGGCTGCACCAGCGGCGGCAGCTTCGCTGCAGAAACGTTCCATACCGCGATTAAGCAACGGATTGCTGTAGGTGAACAACACCACCGGCAATTGCAACTCCCCTTTCAAACTGCTGAGCAGCTCCAACACAGCGCCCAAAGTTGTTCCTGCCGCAAGGGCTCTGCTGGCCGCAGCTTGTATTACCGGCCCATCAGCCAAGGGATCGCTGTAGGGAATTCCAAGCTCAACAAGATCTGCCCCTGCCTGCTGGAGCGCAAGCAAAGCAGCCCTGGTAGTGGCGAGGCTGTCGTCGCCGGCCGTGAGAAATGGCATAAGGGCGCAACGGTTTTGAGCCCGCAGGCGATCAAAACAATTAGCTATTAATGAACTCACTGGCCCACTTCCTCTAACAAGGCTTGCTGCTCCTCTGGCGACAGGCTTTCGAAGTGTTCCCGCAGCTGATCTGTTGTTAGAGCGTCGTAGGCGCTGCGGTAGCGGCGGCGCTGCTCCATAAAGGTCATCCGCCCTGTAACAACGCGGAATAAATAACTGCCGGTCCAGCCAACAACCAGCAACACAAGAAGCGCTTCTGATGCGATTCCAGCATCTAGGCCCGCAAGGCCGGCGGCTTTAAACCCCCAGTAGCCAGCCCCCCCCAACGCAAATACTGCAAAGCAAAGCCAAAGGGCACGGGCGCGGGTCATCGCTTTTAGGCCTCACCTTGGCCCTTAAGGCGCAAATTTAAGAAAGGGGCGAAAAGGATCAGCCCTGGAAAAAATAAAAATACGAGCCCGTAAACAAATGTGCGCTCATATTTGCCCATCACATGCCAGCGGCGATTCATCCATAGAAGAAGCACAAGGGGCACCACCAGCAGGTAAGCGCCGCCAAGAATCCCGTAGGCCAATAGCACCAGCAAGGTGTCTGGGGGAAGCTGGGAGAGCATGTGCTGGAAAGGCAAGGGGAACTCCGAAGCTCAGCTGGATTTAAGTGGTGCCCGTGGCGGGATTCGAACCCGCACTGGAGCGATTTTAAGTCGCTTATCTCTGCCGTTGGATTACACGGGCAGGCACACTCAACCATCATCAACTAGCACCACCTGCATCCCCATGGCTGAGGAGCAGCTGCAACAGTTCCTGAAGAAGGTAGATCAACTTAACCAGCTGGTGGCACTGGTTAAGAGCAATTCCGAGCTGCGGGAGCGCTTAAGCGCCTGTAGCAACCATCAAGAAGTGGTAACCCTTGCTGCAGAACAGGGTCTGCAAATTGGGCAACGCTGGGGCGAGCCGAAATTGCAGGATCCAATTTTGCAAGCAACTGCCCAACAAAACAACCTTTGGCTTAGTGCAGCCCCTGCGCCAGGCCAAGAGCAGCTGCAATCGCTCCTGCAGGCCAAGGGGGTGAGGTTGGAATTAATCCATTCAAATGCTGCTGCAACCCCTGAGGGCCAGTGGTACGACCAACCATTGGGGGAATGGGTTGCGCTATTAACCGGTAGCGCCCAGCTGCGCTTTGAAGACGAAACCAGCCCCCGCAACCTTGAAGCAGGGGATTGGTTTTGGATCGCCCCCCGCCGCCGCCATCGAGTGGATGCCTGCGAAGGGGGCGCCGGATGCCTCTGGCTTACCTTGTTTGTAGATTCTAGTTTAATATTAAATGGCTAATTACAAATAACTATTTTACATATTTAATCCCAAACAAACAACCAACTAATTGAGAAAAATTATGCCTAATTCCGCACAAAATCTATTTACAGCGAAATTTAAATCAAGTATTTGTTTCTGCTTTTTGATATGTTTTTTCTCCCTGAAAGCGGGGCAAGAAGCAAACGCCCAAGAAACAAAACAAACCATGGCCGATGCCGCTCAAGCTATGGATGTGTGCCGCAAGGTGCCAAAAGCAGACCGTGATGAAATGGTGGGAGAACAGGTAACTCGCGCTTGGTTAGCTACCGCTCCAGGGGCTGCCGCAGAAAAACAAGATAAATCAAATCTGTTGCGCAGCATGGTTGATACTTATTCTAAGGCGATGCAAAAAGACGGGCAATTGATCGCAATGGGTTGTAGCCAGGGGGTATTAGATCGCGTGCAAAATCTGAATTGGAGCCCTTTCCACTCCGGCGTGAACTCTGTTCTTAGGGTGAATGGGATGGGAGATCTAATTAAGCCTTAATGGGGTTTCGATAATGTTTAATTAACCAATAGGAAGCACAAAGGGCCAAGGTGCCAACACCAAGGCTTGCTACAAGCAATGGCTTACTGCTCACATCAGCGGGCAAAACTATTATTTTACGCGCCATGGCTGTAATTGCTGTAGCGAGCACTAATTCCACTTGAATTTTGTGATCCTTAAGGTAAGCAGTAATATTTTCAAGCACTTCTATCGTGATCAAAAGTCCCAATACATCCGCTAAAACTCGTTCCAATTCATGTCCTATCAGGGGGCTGCTAGCGGGGGAGACCTCTACAACAACTACTGAAAGAAATTGAATTGTGGCAGCGATGATCACAATCACCATCCCTACCGCCAACACCTTGGCAAGAGACCGCTGAAAACGGCTTAATACCTCTTGAAATAATTTGTCGTCTTGAAAAAAATTGAATAGTTTCAAAAAGGCCATATAGGCTTAATTATTGAAATAGTTGTATTGGGGTTTTGCCTGAGAATCACCGGCGGGATTCTCAATCCGCGTATCGCAGGTGGTGGAACCATCGCGGTTGGTTACACAATTTTGAGTTTTTACTGTTGAGGCGGGCCCCACATTTGAACCGGGCCCGAGCAGGTAGCTCTCGGCTTGAGCAAAGGCGGCAGCCGGAACTAAACCAAGCAAACAAGCTGCTACTGCAGATGCCAAACGTGCCATAAACCCCTTGAAATAGATAAAACCATCTTGCCGCAGAAAAGTTTAAATCTCGTCGTTACGGATCGACTGCAGCAATAAATCGAGCTGGGCTAATTCTTCAATTGGAGATGCCGCTTCACCATCGCGCTGAAAATCACTGCTATGCCATTGGGCTTCAATACTGCAAAGCCTTTCAGCAAGGCCCACCACACCCCCTTGCATCACCGTGCGTTGCAACTCCTGCAACAGCACCGGCATACGGATTGATCCAGCCCGCAAGGCACGGCGCAGATCTGCTTGGGTGCGACCGCTGTGGCGCAACCAGTCTTTCAAGAACAGCTCTAACTGCTCCAGTTCCGCTTGATTAAGGGTGGGGGCTGATGAAGCCATAGCAAGATTTTAGGGAAACCAGCGATCCAGGCGCTCTTGGGCTCTGCGGCGAATAGCCGGGCTGCGGTGATTGCGGAACATCCCCAATAAAGCAGTAAGAGCAACTAGATCATCGCTGAAACCGGCAACGGGTAAAAAATCAGGGATTAAATCTGTTGGCACTAACAGGTAGGTGAGGGCCGCCAGCATGCTGAATCGCACTGGGGCTGAAGTATTTGCATCTAGCAGTAGTTCTAAACATTCCAAAGCCGGCAGTGCTACAGCC